>Ga0209253_10001719_pt1 | contig 19293 bp, 14 predicted proteins | sample FrelakmetBRP12BR_FD_187145 | JGI IMG/M metagenome (GOLD analysis project Ga0209253, IMG submission 187145) | Freshwater lake sediment microbial communities from the University of Notre Dame, USA, for methane emissions studies - BRP12 BR (SPAdes)... | ecosystem: Environmental > Aquatic >... | reverse complement strand
GGCCAGGCCGGGTACGTGTTGGGCGTCTGGAACGCCTCCTTGAGGTACTGGTTCAACGGAACCGTCAGTTCCCTGGTGTTGAACCATTTCGCGTAGAGCCTGCGGATCTCGCCCGACTGGAAGAGGTCGATCAGCGCGCGATTGACGAGCTTTTCGAACTGCGGCTCGTCCTTGCGCATCATGATCGCGTACGGCTCCACCGAAAGGTACTTGCCGACGACGGCGAAGTCGTCGGGTTTCTTCGCCTTCGAGATGAGGCCGTAGAGCAGCACATCGTCCATCGGGAACGCGACGGCCTTCCCGTCCTCGACTGCCTTGAACGACTCGCCGTGGTCATTCGATTCGATGATGTCGATCTTCAGCAGGCGCTCGTCGTTCAGCGTCCTCAGCATCTTCTCGCTGGTCGTGCCCTTGGTCACCACGACCGCCTTGCCGCGCAGGTCCTCGATCGTATTGACGTTCGACGACTTCCTGGCGAGCATCTTGATGCCGGCGACGAACGTCGTGTACGCGAACGCGACCTGCTTCTGCCGGTCGCGCGTGTTCGTCGTCGATCCGCATTCGAGGTCGATCTTGCCCTCGAGCAGCGCCGGGATACGGTTGGACGACGAAACCGGGACGAACCTCACCTCGAGCCGCGGCATCTTCAGTTCGGTCTTGAGGGCGTCGGCGACCCTCAGGCACAGGTCGACCGAATAGCCCTGCGGCTGCTTCTGCGCGTCGATATACGAAAAGGGAACACTGCTCTCGCGTACGCCGACCAGCAGCACGCCGGTTTCGCGGATGCGGCGCAGCGTGTCGATCTTCTCCGCGGGGCGCCCCGGCGCCGCCACCGCCGCGGCGGCGGGAGCCCCGCCCTTGGGCGCGGCTCCGCTCGTGTCCTGCGCATGCGAAGGCAGCGCCAGCGCCGCCATTGCCGCGACCGCGAGGAAGATCGTCGTGCGGACCGTCGTCATGCCCTGCTCCCCTGCGGCCCCGCCATGCGCCGCTTGGCGATTATTCTAGCTCCGACTTCGCGTGCTCCACGTCCAGACGCTCCATCGCGTCGGCCGGCTTCAGCGCCGCCGCCTGCTCGTAGAGCCTGGTCGCGTCCGCGATCCTGCCCTTGCCGTACAGCATCAGCAGGCCGTTCCCGTACTCGATGCGCGTGATCGGCGACTCCGCGTACAGCTTCACCGCCTTTTCGTAATGCTCGACCGCGGAGTCCTTCTTCGCGCCGTAGGTCATGCCGCCGACGAGGCCGCCGACCTTGTCGATCACTTCGGCCTGGTAGGCGCCGTACGCCGTGTGGGCCTCCGCGTGCTTCGGCTCGAGCTTGAGGGCGGTCAGCAGCGCGTCCTTGATCTTGCCGCCGTATCCCTGCGCGAGCGCCTTGCCGACCGAGATGCCCTGGCTGTAGCGGCCGAGCGCGTACGCATACAGGTAGTGGGCATTGGCATCCTTGGGCGCCGCGCGCCGGCGCTCGTCGGCCAGCGCGGCCGCCTCTTCGAGCAACGCGAGCCGGGCCTTGTCCGACTTCTCGAGATAACTCGCGTACACGGTCTGCGCCTTGACCGCCGCGTTCACGCCGGCGCCGCCGGCGGCGATGCCCGCCTCGGCGGCCTGCTGGAACTCGCCGGCGTGGAAATGACGCCACGCGTCGAGCACCGCGGCCTCCTTCGGAAACGGCTCGCCGTCGCCCTTGTGCAGCCGCGTCCAGTTCTTCTTGAGGCTCGCGGCGTCGTGGACGTACGACTTGTCGGCGTGCGGAAACTTCACCCACTTCCTGGCCATCGTCATTCCCCTCGTGTCGACGTCACAAGTAGTCTTCGCCCAGGCGCTCGATCAGCGCCCGCCCCTCGCCTAAGAGGAACGGCGCGAACAGCGCAAGCACGTGATAGGCGGCGTGGTCGAGGCTCATGCCGTCGGCTTCCCCGCTCGCGCCGCGCCGCACGCCGACCACGCGCTGCCAGGACATCCAGTAGGTCGCAACCAGCGTGGCGTTTGCGGCGATCGCGCCGATCTCGCGCTCGCTCGCGCGCATCTGCCCGCTGCGCACGAGGCTGCGGCACAACTCTATCATGGTGCGCTCGCCCCGCTGAATGACGTCGGCGAAGCGCGATGCGAGCTTGCGGTTGCGCGAAGTGATCTCGTCGAGGTCGCGGTAGAGGAAGCGGTAGTCGCGCATCCGCTCGAACAGCAGATGCAGCATGAACCACAGGTCCTCGACGCCGGGCGGGGGATCGTCCGGCACCGTCAGCAGCGGCAGCACCGACGCTTCGTACGCCGCGTACAGCTCGCCGATGATGTCGTCCTTGTTGCGGAAGTGGTAGTACAGGTTGCCCGGGCTGATGTTCATCTCGTCGGCGATGTCCGCCGTCGTCACGTGCGGCTCGCCCAGGCGATTGAAGAGCGACAGGCTCGTTTCGAGGATGCGCTCGCGCGTCCGGCGCGGGGGCTTGCGTTCCGCCATGGCGGGCAGGTCGGAAGCCGGGCGAAGAGGGCGCGGGAATGCCGACGAATCGGTAGCTTCAGCGCGCGGACGCGACCGCGCGCTCGAGCTGGTCGAGCGTGTGCCGGAGCTCGCGGGTCGTCTGCCGGACGGACTGGTTCGCGGCGTCCGCACGCAGCGGGCGCGGATCGGTCATCGCCATCCTGATGTTGCGGTCCGTTTCTGCGAGCCGTTCGTGCCGGATCGTGATGCCGTGCTTGCGCAGGATCGGCGCGAGTTCGCGCGCGCGCGCTCCGATGTTCTGCCGCGTCTTCGCGAACGCGGTCGAGCAAAGGCGCTTGCGCTGCCGGTAGCTGAAGATGTTCGCGAAGAACATGTCGGCATCCTCGCGGTCGGGCTCGAACAGCATCACGTCCGCGCCCGGATACTGGTTGCGGTACTTCCCCATGCCGACCTTCATCCGCGAATGGATGATGGCGCGAAACGTCTGGCCGAGCACCAGCGGCAGGCCGCCCCTGTGCAGCTTGTCGACGCTCAAGTGGTCGCCCCGCGTTGCGCGGCTGGCGTCGAACGGCACGAGCGGATTGACGCACAGCAGCAGCTGCACGCCTTCGTCCAGCGCCACCGACGCGTGCAGCGTCTTGTTGAGCGCACCGTCGACGTAGTAGTCGCCGTCGATCGCGACCGGCGGGAACAGGCCGGGCAGCGCGCTCGATGCCTCGATCGCGCGCGAGATCGGCACGTGCGCATGCTGGTGCGGACCGAAGGTGACGGAAGCCCCGGTGTCGAGGTTCGTCGCCACCAGGAAGAGCTTGTGCTTCAGCTTGCGGAAGTCGTTCGTGCGGCCCGGCGCGGCGAAGAGCCGCGCCAGGAATTCGTCGATGGCGCGGTTGTCGAACACGCCGGTCGGAATGGCGCGCGCCAGCGTCGCGAACGATTCCATGACGCTGCGATGGAACGGGTCGCGCAGATACTGCAGCGTCGCGCGCGCGGCAAGACCAGGCAGCGCGGCCAGGCACCGCGCGAACTCGGACAGCGCGGGCCTCAAGAAGATCTCGGGCTTGAGCGCGGCGTCGATGCCGTCGTCGATGAAGAGCCGGTACATCTGCGCGGGCGACAACCCGTTCGCCAGCGCGGCGGCAACGAAGCCGCCCGACGACACGCCGACGTATACGTCGAGCTCATTGAGATCGAGCCCGTCCAGCGTGTCGGCGAGCGCCAATAGCGCGCCGACTTCGTAGATTCCGCCAAGCGGACCGCCGCCGGCCAGCGCAAGGCCCATCCGCGGTTTCGCGCCGGATGCAACGGAGGTACTTACCGCGCCAGGCTTGCGCCTGCGCACCCGCGCGCGCGGAGCGCGTCCGGATGCCGTCGAGTCCGGCATGATTCTCCTCATTGGCGTTTCGGGCGCCTCCGAACGCCGACGGCGCCCGGAGGGTCCACAACGAGGGGGTCTTTGTCCGCCCCCTTCGCACGCAATGTTAGCGGAGAATCACTTCTTCGTGGCAGCTCGTGCGACGCGCTTCGCGCGCTTCACTGTGGGAGCGGTGCGCGTCTTCGCGGCCCGCTTCGCCTTCGTCGCGCGCTTCTTGGCCGCCGTTTTCGCCTTGGTCGGCGCGAGCATCGCAGGCAGCGTCACCTTCGGCAGCGACTTCGGAAGGTTGCTCTGCACGATCGTCACCGCCGTGTCAGCCGCCTGCCGCACCGTCGACTGGACGGTCGAGCGCGCCTGCTTCCACAGCGAATTGGCGGTCGCGAAGGAGTTTTCGAGCCGGTCGCCGACCATGCGGATCGTCTTCGATTCGACGGCCGTGCCTTCCTTCACCAGCGTGCGGAATACGTTGCCGGCTTCGGCCTGCGCCCATTCACGACCCACGACCGCGGCGCCGAGGCTCGCAAGCCATACTTGTCGCGAAGCGTGGAGAACGGCATCGCCGACGGGGTTCGAGCGAATCTGGAGGGTAGCGCGCATCATGGTATCTCCTGTCGTTTGTTCGCGTGCAAGGACCATGCACGCTCAATCGTCAATTTACGTGGATTGTCTAGAGCAATCACACTAAAGGAACGCCGGTTCGGGACCCTAAGCGCGCGAATGCATCTCCGTGACGAGCGCGGTCGCGATGCGGGCCGCCGTTGCGTAGATCGAAAGCTGCGGGTTCGCGCCGATCGACGTCGGAAAGAGCGACCCATCGACGACATAGAGATTGGCCAGGTGATGGTGGCGTCCGGTCACGTCGACGACCGCCCTGCGCGGATCCGCGCCGAGCGCCGCGCCGCCCATCACGTGCGCGGACACGACCCGGGTGACGAGCGGCTGGAGGTCGAAGCCGGCGATCGCCGCCTTGGCCTGCGCAAGGGTCGTGAACGCAGCTCCCGCAGCGTGCGCGGGGCCCACGCGCGTCGCGCCCGCCGCGAACTGGACCTCCGCCATCGTCAGGAACGCGCGGCGCACGCCATCCCATAGGTACGGCGTCAACGGATAGTCGAGCACCGGCGTGCCGTCGTCGCGCAGCCCGACGGTGCCCCCCGGGCTGTCGGGATGGAATCCGTCACGGAGCAGTGCGATCACGACCTGCATGTTGCGAAATTCGCGCATCCATCCCGCGTGGGCGGCGCCGTCGTCGGGCAGCGTGATCGCCGTGAGTATCGGGTGCAGCGGCGGCGCCTCGAGCTTGTAGCCAATCGGGCCATCGACCGGCATCGTGTCCAGGAAGTGATCGGAGTAGATCGACTGCGGCGCGCCGGCGAACCCATCGATGGGTTCGGGCATCAGCGCAGCGGACACCACCGACGGATGCAGGAACGTGCGCTTGCCGGCGAGACCGTGCGGATCCGGCGCGCCGCTGCGCAGCAGCATTGCGGGCGTCCCGATTCCGCCCGCGGCGGACAGGAACACGCGGGCGCGCACCGTCAGTCTGCGCGCGGTCGGATGCACGCCGCTGGCGTCCATTGCGACGGCGTCGAGGGCGGTCACGCGGTCGCCCGCCCACACGAAGCGCAGCGCGCGCGCGCGGGTCACGAGCGTCGCGCCGCGCGCCAGCGCCGACGGCACCGTCGTCACGAGCATCGACTGCTTGGCGTTGATCGGGCATCCCATCCCGCAATACCCGAGGTCCGCGCAGCCCTTCACGTTGCGGCGGATGGCCGCGGAGGCAATGCCGACCTTCTGCGCGCCGCGCGCAAGCGCCGCGTTGTTGGCGTTGGGCGTGACTTCCCACGGCGCGATGGACAGGCGCTCTTCCATTCGCGCGAACCACGGCGCCATGGATTCGACGGTGAACCCGGACAGCCCGAACTCGCGCTGCCACCACGCGAGCGTCGATGGTGGCGTGCGAAACGAACTGGTCCAGTTGACGGTGGTCCCGCCGCCGACGCAGCGGCCCTGCAGGATCGTGACCGCCTTGTCTTTCGTCTTGCGCGCGGCGGACTCCTGGTAGAGCTGCGGGTACGCTTCCGTTTCCCGCATGCGGAAGTCGCGCGACGTGTGCAGCGGGCCTTCCTCCAGCATCAGCACCGACAGCCCCGCGCCGGCGAGGATTTCGGCGGCAACGCCTCCGCCGGCGCCGGTGCCGACGATGGCCACGTCGGCCGCGAACGTCGTGTCGCGGTCGAGGCGCGACGCGTCGACGACCTTCCAGCCCGCATCGACGCCCGTCTCGAACGGATCGGCGAATGGATTGTTCATGCGAGCGGCGGCGGGCCCGGATAGCCGATGGCCGGCCATGCGCGGGGATTGCCGTACCACGCGGCGAACGTCAGTTCGTGCATTGCGCCATACGCGGCGCGCAGCAGCTTGTATCCGCTGTCGCGGAAACGGTCGAGGAACGCGCGCACATCGGCGGCCGATGCCTGCGGCCACGGCGCGCCGACGCGCGCGAGCGCGAGACGGACAGGCGGCAGCGCCAGCAGCGCGAACAACTCCCCCAGTTCCTTCTGCGCCGCGGCGGGGAGACCGGCGATGGCCTGGTCGATCGCCGAGAGCGTATCGCCGACGGCGGCCGAGCGCTGCGCGGGATCCTCGGGCAATGCGCCGGCCAGCAGCACCGGGACCACCGCGCGCATGATGGCCTCGGCGTCCGCGTCGAGCGCGCGCCTTGGCGCGACGCCGGGGGGCGCGTGCGGACCCTTCAGCCATCCGGCCGTGACCAGCGCCGCGGCACCGACGATGCCGGCGGCGATGAAGGTGCGGCGTGAGAGCTTGAAGGTCAAGGCGGGCGATCGGATAAAAAGCATCTCGCGGAACGCGGGTCCCGCGGTCTGACGATATCCGCGGGCCCTAGACGAAACAATCTAATTGGCCGCATCGACGTCGGCGGCGCCAGGGCGGCCTGCTAGACTGCAGCATCGAGACGAGTTGATGATGCCGACCGGCCCATGGCGGAGCACACTTCGGGAGAAGGCGCGCAGGCGCTGCTCATTCGCGAACTGCAGCGCGTTCATCGGTTGCACGAGGAGCGCGCGGACAATCCCATCCTCGCCGGCGCCCTCGACCGGCTCGCGAACTGGCAGGCTCGGCGCCTGCGGATGACGTACGCCGACCTGGCCGCGGATCCACGGTATTCCGCGGCGGTGCTGTTTTTCCAGAACGACCTGTACGGCGCCGTCGACTACAGCCGCCGCGACGCGGACCTCGCACGCGTGGTGCCGATGATGGTGAAGGTGCTGCCCGACAGCGTGATCGTCACGATCGCCGCTGCGATGGAGTTGAACGGACTTTCGCAGGAACTCGACCGCGTGCTGCTGTCGCGCCTGTCGCGCGCCGACGGGTACTTCACGGTCGCCGAGTATTGCAAGGCCTATCGGCGCGCCGGCAATTTTCCGTTGCGTCATCGGCAGATCAAGCTGATCGGCGACATCGGCGGCGCGCTCGACCGGTACGTCGGCAAGCCGCTGATCCGCACGGCGCTCGCGATGATGCGCGGCCCGGCGCGGATGGCCGGGTTCGCGGTGCTGCAGGATTTTCTCGAGCGCGGATTCGCCGCGTTTCACGCGATGGGTGGCGCGCAGGTGTTCCTGCAGACGATCGATACGCGCGAGACGCAGATCCACGAGGCGATCGCGAGCGGCGTCTCCGACCCATTTCCCGACCCGCTCGCGTTCCGGCTGTCGCAGCCGTCCGCGAGCCGCGGCTGAACGCGCGGGGCAGGCGCGGTCAGGCCTTGCCGAGCAGCTTGTCGAGCTGCGCGGTAATCTCCCGCTCGATCGCGGGCTTCAGCGGCGTCAGCAGCCACCCGAGGTTGACGTCGAGCGCGATCTTGTCCTTGCCGACGAGCATGCGGCCCGATACGCCGGGGCGCTCGAAATCGACGTGGTCGCCGCTCCACGCGTAGTCGAGCTCGAACCGCTTCTCGAGGTCCTTCGCGATCTTCTCCGCGACGTCCTTCGCCTTCTTGTGCGACAGCGCATGCTTGCGCGCGATCGAGATCGTGGCCATCGGTGCGATCCTCCCGCGCGGAGTATAGCCAAAGCGCCCCGCGTCGAGGGCAGCGGCTGGCGAAGGCCGCGTCGCGTTTGGCACAATTGGAGACGTGCCGGGGCGGCCGGCGGTGCGAGGCGGTGACCGCTTGCCGGCGCGACGACCCATCGGGAGCAGGCAATGTCGGGCAATATCGCACGCCTCTTCGCGCAGCATCGGTCCACGCCCGAACGCGTGCTGTACCGCCACTTCGTCGGCGATGCATGGGCCGACGTCACCGCGGCCGAAGTCGCGCAGGCGGCGGGGCGCTGGCAGGCGGCGTTCCGCCGCGAGGGTTTGGTCGCGGGTGACCGTATCGCCATCTGCGTGCGCAACGGCGTGAGCTGGGTGGCCATCGACCTGGCCGCACTCGGCATGGGGCTGGTCGTGGTCCCGCTCTACGTCGACGACAATCCCGACAACGTCAGGTGGTGCGCGGCGCACGCGCAGGCGCGCCTGCTGATCGTCGACAACTCGCGCATCGCCGCGGGCATCGCGCGGCTCGCCGATGTCGACCACCCGCTGCCGCCACTCGTCGTGCTGCGCCCCGACGACGGCGAAACTGCGCCGGCCGCCGGCGCCTTCCTCGCGGGGGAGGGCGGCGACCTGGCGATCGCGGACGTCCCGCCCGCAACGCTGGCGACGATCTGCTTCACCTCCGGGACCTCCGGGCGCCCGAAAGGCGCGATGCTGTCGCACGGCAACATCCTCGCGAACGTCGAACAATGCCGCGCGACGGGGATGGCGAGGCCCGACGACCTCTTCCTGTCGATCTTGCCGCTGTCGCACATGTTCGAACGCACCGGCGGCTACTACCTGCCGCTCGCGATCGGGGCCAGGGTCGCGTTCTGCCGCGGCGTCGCGCACGTGCCCGAGGACCTCAAGTCGCAAGCGCCGACCGTGATGTTCGCCGTGCCGCGGATTTTCGAGCGCTTCCATGAGCGGATCGAGCGGTCGCTGGCGAACTCGCCGGCGAAGCGCGTGCTTTTCGCTGCGTGCGTCGCGCGCGGCTATCGCGTCGCGACGCGCGGCGCGCACGGACTGGATCGCCTGCTCGTTCCGCTGCTGCGCAGGCTGGTCGCGCGCCCGGTGCTGCAGCGCCTGGGCGGACGCCTGCGGCTGGCCGTCGTCGGCGGTGCGGCGCTCGATCCGGAACTCGCGCGCACGTTCATCGGCCTCGGACTCCCGATGCTCCAGGGATACGGCATGACCGAAGCGTCGCCGGTCATCTCGGTGAACCGGGACGACGACAACGTTCCGGATTCGGTCGGGCCTCCGCTCACCGGGATCGAAGTGCGCGTCGGCGAAGCGAACGAGCTGCAGGTGCGCGGCCCCAACGTGATGCTGGGCTACTGGCGCGACGTGGACGCGACGGCGGCCGCGCTCACGCCGGACGGGTGGCTGCGCACGGGCGACCAGGCGGAGATCAAGGACGGCAGGCTCTTCATCCGCGGGCGCGTGAAGGACATCCTCGTGCTGTCGAACGGCGAGAAGCTGCCGCCGCAGGACGCGGAGTTCGCGATCCTGCACGATCCTGTGTTCGAGCAGGTGATGCTCGTCGGCGAAGGCCGGCCCTACCTCGTGCTGCTCGCCGTGACGCGCGAGGCGGACGAGAGGAAGCTCGTGAAGCTTGCGAACGAGCGGCTCGGGAAATTTCCCCGCTGGATACGGGTGCGGCGCGTCGTCGCCATGCGCGAACCCTGGAGCGTCGACAACGGCCTGCTGACCCCGACGCTCAAGTTGAGGCGGCCGTTGTTGCTGAAGAAGCTCAAGGCCGAGATCGACCGGGCGTACGCGGAATCGCCGGCTTGACGCGCGCACCGGAAGCGGCACCGGCGGCGTCCTTGCGGCCGAGCGCGATCGCGGCGACGACCAATCCCGCTGCGACGAACGTCGCGGTACCGACCGTTTCGTGCAGCAGCCACGCCGACGCGAAGATCGTGAAGAACGGCTGCAGCAATTGCGTCTGGCCCACGGCCGCGATGCCGCCCAGCGCGAGCCCGCGATACCACGCGAAGAACCCGAGGAACATCGAGATCGCCGCGACGTACGCGAACCCCGCCCACGCGGGCCAGGGCGCGTCCAGCATGCGCGCGTCGCTCGCTAGCATCGTCGGCACGACAAGGAAAGGCGCGGACAGGACGAGCACCCAGCAGATGACCTGCCAGCCACCCATCGTGCGGGCGAGTCGCGCGCCCTCGGCGTAGCCGATCGCCGCCGCCGCGACGGCGCCGACGAGCAACAGGTCGGCAAGCTGCGGCGCGCCGCCGCCTTCCCACAGCGCGAACGCGACGACGACGGCGCTGCCGAACAGCGCGCAAATCCAGAAACGGCGCGACGGCCGTTCGTGCGCGAGCCATGCGCCCGCGAGCGCGGTGGCGAGCGGCAGGAGCCCGGACACGACCGCGCCATGCGCGGCCGGCACGTGGCGCATCGCGAAAGCGGACAGCACGGGCCACCCGACGACGACCCCGGCCGCGACCAGCGCGAGACGGGGCCATGCCGAACGTGCAGGCCACGGCGTGCGCGTCGCAAGCAGCACGGCGACGGCCAAGACCGCGGCGACCAGTGCGCGGCCGAGTCCGACGAACACGGGATCGAGATGGGCAACGGCAAGCCGCGTCGCGGGCAACGTGCCGCTGAAGGCAAGCACCCCGAGCAGGCCGAGCAGCAATCCGCGACGCCGTTCGGAGGACGAGGGAGCCGCCGGCGTTCGGTCGGCGGTCCCGGTGGCGATGGTGGTCGAAGTGGTCGCTTTGGGCGCCGTAGCCATCGGCAAATTATACCCGACAGAACTAATCAACTACTTCATTCCGAGCTTGCGTCGCGAGCCTCCAGAAGACGGGATGTCTTATCTACATAGTTTCGCAAGACAGTAATTACTCACTCCATCGTCGATCGCCGCACTTCCGCCGGCACAGACTGCCCGCTTGACACCCGGTCTCAAACGAACATAGGATTCAAACGAACGTTTGAATGCATTCTTCCGACGCAACGTCCGGCATCGGATGCTCGACACAACCGGGACGACCACCCGTCCAGACGGGTGCATCCGAACGACGCTGCGGCCACCGGCCGCGCGATCAGGAGATGCGCAATGACCGCAAGGGTGATTCCGATCGGCGAGTCGCGACTGCCTGCCGCCACGAAGGAGCGGATCCTCGACGCCGCCGAGTCGCTGTTCATGGAGCACGGCTTCGAAGCGACCAGCCTGCGCCTCATCACCGCGGCGGCCGGCGCCAACCTCGCGTCCGCGAACTACCACTTCGGCAGCAAGGAAGAACTGTTCGAGGCGGTGCTGACGCGAAGGCTCGACCCGATGAACCAGGCGCGCGTGCGCCTGCTCGACCGATTCGAGGCCGATGCGGCGCCGGCGCCGCTCGCGTGCGAACGCATTCTCGACGCGCTGTTCATTCCGGCGCTCGAACTCGCCCGCGACCCGGAGCGTGGCGGCCAGAATTTCCTGCGGCTGCTCGGCCGCGCCTACGCCGATCCCGCGCCGTTCATCCGCCGGTTCCTGTCCGAGCAATACGCGCTGATGATCGCGCGCTTCAAGGCCGCGTTCGGCCGTGCATTGCCGCACCTGCCGCGCAAGGAGCTTTCGTGGCGCCTGCACTTCATCATGGGCGCGCTGTCCTACACGCTGGCGGGCACCGACGCGCTCAAGATCATCGCGGAGCTGAATCCGCTCGAAACCGACAACGACGAAATCCTGCTGCGGCGGCTGGCGCCGTTCCTCCTCGCAGGGTTGACCGCCCCGCTTCCCGACTTGAGTGACGTCGTGCGCGAACTCGACCACGAGCCGCCACGCACCCGCTGATTTGATGATGGCGCAGGGCGACGCGGGTCCGATTCCGCGCCGCCTCGCCGCAAAAGGAGCTGCCTCATGATCACCGCCCTCTGGATCACCGCCGTCGTGCTGGGACTCCTCGCGCTTGCGTACGTGAACGCCTCCGGAAGGATGTGGGGCGCGGGCATCGTCGTCGTGCTGGCCGTATCCTGGGCTCTGCACGCGCTGCCGCTGGCGCTCAACGTGCTGCTGACCGCGGCATTCATCGTGCTCGCGATTCCGCTGGCCGTGCCAACGTTGAGGCGCAAGCTCGTGAGCGACGGCGTGCTCGCCGCGTTCCGCAAGATAATGCCGCCGATGTCGCAGACCGAGCGCGAGGCGCTCGAGGCCGGCACCGTCTGGTGGGACGGCGACCTTTTCTCGGGGCGGCCGGACTGGTCGAAGCTGCTCACGACGCCGCATCCGACGCTCACCGCGGAAGAGCAGCGCTTCCTCGACGACGATACGGAGAAGCTCTGCGCGATGGCGAACGACTGGGAAGCGGCCAACGTGCACAAGGATCTGCCGCCTCACGTGTGGCAGTTCATCAAGGACCGTGGCTTCCTCGGCATGATCATCCCCAAGGAGTACGGCGGACTCGGCTTCTCCGCATGGGCGCACTCGCAGGTCGTCACCAAGCTGTCGACGCGCTCCGGCACGGCCGCGGTGACGGTGATGGTCCCGAACTCGCTGGGGCCGGGCGAGCTGCTGCTCCACTACGGCACCGAGGACCAGAAGCGGCATTACCTGCCGCGGCTCGCGAAGGGACTCGAGATCCCGTGCTTCGCGCTGACCAATCCGAACGCGGGCTCCGACGCGGCGGCAATCCCCGACTACGCATTCGTCCGCTGGGGCGAGCACGACGGCAAGCGCGTGCTCGGCCTGTCCGTCACATGGGACAAGCGCTACATCACGCTCGGACCTGTGGCCACGCTGCTGGGCCTCGCGTTTCGCGTCTACGACCCCGACAAGCTGCTGGGCGACCGCGAGGACCTCGGCATCACCTGTGCGCTGATTCCGACGTCGCACCCGGGCGTGCAGATCGGCCGCCGCCACATGCCGTTGAACGCCGTGTTCCAGAATGGCCCGAACTGGGGGCGCGACGTCTTCATCCCGATGGATTGGGTGATCGGCGGGCAGCCGATGATCGGCCGCGGCTGGCGGATGCTGATGGAGTGCCTCGCCGCGGGCCGCGGCATCTCGCTGCCGTCGTCCAACACCGGCATGGCGATGCTCGCCGTGCGCGGCGTGGGCGGCTACGCGCGCGTGCGCACGCAGTTCAAGACGGCGATCGGCAAGTTCGAAGGCGTGGAGGAAGCGCTGACCCGCATGGGCAGCAATCTCTACATGATGGACGCGACGCGGATGCTGACGGCCGCCGCGATCGACCTGGGCGAGAAGCCCTCCGTGGTCTCCGCGATCGCGAAATATCACATCACCGAGCGCGCGCGGCAGACGATCAACGACGGCATGGACGTGATCGGCGGCAAGGGCATCTGCATGGGACCGTCGAACTTCCTGGGCGGCGCGTACATGCAGCACCCCGTCGCGATCACTGTCGAGGGCGCCAACATCCTGACGCGCAGCCTCATCATCTTCGGACAGGGCGCGATCCGCTGCCATCCGTTCGTGCTGAAGGAAATCACCGCGACGCGCGAACCGGACCGCGAGGCCGCGTCGGCCGCGTTCGACGCCGCGCTGTTCGGGCACCTGCGGTTCATGCTGTCGAACCTCGCACGCACGCTGGTGATGGGCGTCACGGGTTCGCATTTCGTCCGGGTGCCCGCCGACATCGCGCCCGAGACGCGGCGCTACTACCAGCAGCTCACGCGCTTCTCCGCGGCGCTCGCGTTCCTCGCGGACGTGTCGATGGGAACGCTGGGCGGAGCGCTGAAACGCAAGGAGAAGCTCTCGGCCCGCCTGGGCGACATCCTGTCGCAGATGTACCTGTGCTCCGCGACGCTCAAGCGCTTCGAGGCGGAAGGCCGGCAGGCGCACGACGCGCCGCTGATGCATTGGGCGATCTGGGACGCGATGTTCAAGGCGCAGACCGCGTTCGAAGGCGTGATCTCGAACTTCCCCAACCGCCTCATCGCCGTCGTGATGCGTGGGATCGTGTTTCCGTTGGGGCGCCCGTACGTCGTGCCGTCGGATCGCGTCGGGCAGCGCGTCGCGCGCCTGATGATCGAGCCGTCGGCGACCCGCGACCGGCTGACCGGGCCGATGTTCATCGGCAAGGAAGAGGACGATCCGATCGGCCTCATCGAACGCGCGCTCGCCGCCACGGTGATCGCGGAGCCGATCGAGGCGAAGCTCAAGTCCGCGATGAAGGACGGGCGGCTCGACGGCCGTCTCCCGCCGGATGCCGGCGTCGAGGCGCTGGCCGAGCGCGCGGTGGCCGCGCAGGTGATCAACGAGGAGGAGGCGAAGGCGCTCATCGCGCAGCGCGCGCTGGTCGCGCGCGTGATCCGCGTCGACGACTTCGACAGCGACCTGGGCGCGTCGCTTCTGAAACCCGCGATCGACCTGATGCAGCGACATGCGGCGTTGCCGCTCAAGCACCGCGCCGCTGCGTGACGGCGGAGCAGCACCGTGACTGAACCTGTCTACATCGTCGACGGCACCCGGACGCCCTTCCTCAAGGCGCGCAACAAGCCGGGACCGTTTGCCGCCTCCGACCTCGCGACGGACGCGGGCCGGGCGCTGCTCCTGCGGCAGTCGTTCGAGCCGGCGCAGCTCGACGAGGTGATCTTGGGCTGCGCCGCGCCGTCGGCGGACGAGGTCAACATCGGCCGGGTCGCCGCGCTGCGGATGGGCTGCGGCCTCAAGGTGCCGGGCTGGACGGTGATGCGCAACTGCGCGTCCGGGATGCAGTCGATCGACTCCGCGATCAACAACATCCGCGCCGGCCGCTCGCACCTGGTTCTGGCGGGCGGCGTCGACGCGCTGTCCCGCGCGCCCCTGCTGTTCTCCGACGCGATGGTGCACTGGTTGTCGAAATGGTACGCGGCGAAGACGAGCGGCCAGCGCGCCGCGCTCCTCGCGAAGTTCCGGCCCGGGTACTTCGCGCCGGTCATCGCGCTCATGAAGGGCCTCACCGATCCGATCTGCGGCCTGCTGATGGGGCAGACGGCGGAAAACCTCGCGCACCGGTTCGGCATCACGCGGCGCGACATGGACGAGTACGCGGCGCAGAGCCACGCGCGCGTGCTCGCCGCGCAGCAGGCGGGGCATTATGCGAACGAGATCGTGCCGCTCTACGACAAGGGCGGCACCGTGTACGCGGCGGACGACGGCGTGCGCGAGGACTCGACGGTCGAGAACCTGGCGAAGCTGAAGCCGTTCTTCGACCGCAAGTACGGCAACGTGACGGCGGGCAACAGCTCGCAGGTGACCGACGGCGGTGCGTGGGTGATCGTTGCTTCGCAACGCGCGGTGGACGAGCACAAGCTCGTGCCGATCGGACGGGTCGTCGACTCGCAGTGGGCGGGGCTCGATCCGGCGCAGATGGGCCTGGGCCCGGTCTACGCGGCGTCGCCGATCCTCGCGCGGCACAAGCTCGGGCTCGACGACCTCGACGCCTGGGAGATCAACGAGGCGTTCGCGGCGCAGGTGCTGGCGTGCGAACGCGCGTGGGCGGACGACGCTTTCTGCCGCGACGAGCTCGGCCTGCCGGGCGCGCTGGGACGCATCGACGCGGGCAAGCTCAACATCGACGGCGGCGCGATCGCACTCGGCCATCCGGTCGGCGCGTCGGGCACGCGCATCGTGCTGCACGTGCTGAACGTGCTGCGCCGGACCGGCGGGAGGCGGGGCATGGCCGCCATCTGCATCGGCGGGGGCCTGGGCGGCGCGATGCTGGTCGAGCGCGTCGACTGAACCTTGCGGAAATGAATGACAGGCTCCACCGGACTCCCGTCGTCCCCGCGAAGGCGGGGACCGAGTGTCGTTCGACGAAAGTCACTGGGTCCCCGCCTTCGCGGGGACGACGGAGTGTTTGTCATGCATTTCCGTAAGCCCCTATAGACGACCTTTCACGCGTCTTGTCCGCGACGCGACAGCTCACCGGAACCCCTGATGGAACACTGGACGATCACGCGCGATCCCGACGGGCTCGCATGGCTCACGTTCGACAAGGCCGGCGCGACGACGAACACGTTGTCGGCGGCGGTCCTCGCGGAACTCAACGAGGCGCTCGACCTGCTCGACCGCGAGCCGCCGAAGGGACTTGTGATCCGCTCGGGCAAGGCAAACGGCTTCATCGCCGGCGCGGACGTCGCCGAGTTCTCCGAGGTGAAGGACGAGGCCGGTGCCATCGCGATCGTCAAGCGCGGCTGGGACACGTTCGAGCGGCTAGCGCGCGTGAAGTACCCGACGCTGGCGCTCGTGCGAGGCTTCTGCCTGGGTGGCGGGCTTGAACTAGCGCTCGCGTGCCGGTACCGCGTCGTCGTCGAAGATCCCGGCACGCGCCTCGGATTACCGGAGGTGATGCTGGGGATCGTGCCGGGCTGGGGCGGCATCCGCCGGCTGCCGCGGCTCACCGGCGCCCCGGCCGCCCTCGACCTGCTGCTCACGGGGAAGACGATCGACGCGCGACGCGCGAAAAAGCTCGGGATCGCGGACGAGAGCGTGCCGCCGCGCATCGCGGAGAACACGGCGCGCGGCGTGCTGCGCGCGCTGCCGCCACCGCATCGGCTGGCGCTTCCGCTGTCGCTGACGCTCAATCCGCTCGCGCGCCGTTACATTGCCGCGCAGGCCGGCAAGCAGGTGGCCAGGCGCGCGCGCCGCGAGCACTATCCGGCCCCGTACGCGATCCTCGACCTGTGGGTGAAGCACGACGGCGACGCGCTCGCGGCGCCCCCGTCGGACCCGGCGTCGATTCCGGCGCTGCTCAAGACGCCCACGACGGCGAATCTGATCCGCGTGTTCCATCTGCAGGAACGGCTGAAGGGCCTCGGCAAGGAGGGCGAGTTCAAGGCATCGCACGTCCACGTCGTCGGCGCCGGGACGATGGGCGGCGACATCGCCGCGTGGTGCGCGTTGCGCGGCCTCAAGGTCACGCTGCAGGACCAGAACGCGCAGCGCCTGGCGCCGGCGATGCAGCGGGCGGCGAAGCTCTTCGCGGACCGGCTGCGCGATCCGCGCCGCGTGCGCGATGCCGTCGATCGCCTGATCCCCGACGTGGCCGGCGACGGTGTCGCGCGCGCCGACGTGATCATCGAGGCGATCTTCGAGAACGCGGACGCCAAGCGCACGCTGTTCGCCGCGCTCGAGCGTAAGGGGAAGCCTTCTGCGATCCTCGCGACGAACACGTCGAGCATCCCGCTGGAGGACATCGCGACGGCGCTGCCCGATCCGACGCGGCTCATCGGACTGCACTTCTTCAATCCCGTCGCACGGATGATGCTGGTCGAGATCGTCGTGGGCCGGCAGACGCGGGAGGCGCTGGTGCCGCAGGCGGCGGCCTTCGTGCGGCAGATCGACAAGCTGCCGCTGCCGGTGAAGAGCGCGCCGGGGTTCCTGGTCAACCGCATCCTCGCGCCGTATCTGATGGCGGCGATGCGCGCCGTCGACGAGGGCATCACGCCGGAGGCAGTCGACGAGGCGGCGCTCGCGTTCGGCATGCCGATGGGGCCGATCGAACTCGCGGACACCGTGGGGCTCGACATCTGCGTCGAGGTCGGCAGGATCATGGGCGATGTCGCGGCGCCGCCGAAGCGGTTGATGGAGCTGGTCGACGCGCGGAACCTGGGCCGCAAGACGGGGCGCGGATTCTATGCGTGGGTCGACGGCAAGCCGCAGAAACAGCCCGTCGGGACCATTCCGGCGGGACTGGCGGAGCGGCTGGTGACGCCGTTCGTGGCCGAGGCGAAGGCCGCACTGGCCGAACACATCGTCGCCGACGGCGACCTGGTCGACGCCGGGGCGATCTTTGGCACCGGTTTCGCGCCGTTCCGGGGCGGACCCCTGCATTACGCCGGCACCGCCTGACGCGTTTTCGGGGCCTGGCGCAACCCGGCAACGCTCCAACTGGTGTAGGATTTTCACTGGACGCGCCGCCCCACGGACGGGCGCGCGCCGCCTGCTCGACCATCCCTGGAACAAGGGTCGATCGGGGCCGGCAGGCCCATCGCGGCGCGTGCGCCGCGCGCGCCAAGGAGGAATGTCGTGGAAAAGATCTGGCTCAAAAGCTACCCCAAGGGGATTCCGGCGGAAATCGACGTGAACGAGTACGCGTCGGTGCGCGAGATTTTCGAGGAGGCCGCCGGCAAGTACGGCGCGCGACCCGCGTTCACCTGCATGGGCAAGACGATCACGTTCACGACGCTCGACCACCTGTCGGCGGCGTTCGGCGCGTGGCTGCAGGGCATCGGCTGCAAGAAGGGCACGCGCGTCGCGCTGATGATGCCCAACATCCTGCAGTACCCGGTATGCCTGTTCGGCGCGCTGCGCGCGGGCTGCACGGTCGTCAACGTGAACCCGCTGTACACGCCGCGCGAGCTCGAGCACCAGCTCAAGGACTCCGGCGCCGAAGTCCTGGTTTGCGTCGAGAACTTCGGCAATACCGTGGCCGAGGTCATCGGGAAGACGCAGGTCCGGCAGACGATCGTCACGTCGATCGGCGAGCTGCTCGGGTTCAAGGGCGTCATCGTCGACTACGTGCTGCGCCACCGGAAGAAGATGATCCCGAAGTTCTCGCTGCCGGGCTCGATCCGCCTCTCCGATGCTCTGGCCGAGGGCCGCAAGCGCGCGCTCGAGCGCGTCGAGATCGGCCACGACGACATCGCGTTCCTGCAGTACACCGGGGGCACGACGGGCGTCGCGAAGGGCGCGATGCTGCTCAACCGCAACATCGTCGCGAACATGCTGCAGGCGCGCGCGTGGATCCGGCCGTTCCTCGACGACAAGCGGCGCGAGGTCATCATCACGCCGCTGCCGCTGTATCACATCTTCTCGCTGACGGCGAACTGCCTCGTGTTCATGTCGCTCGGCGGCGAGAACATCCTGATCCCGAATCCGCGCGACATCCCGGGGCTCGCGAAGGAGATGGCGAAGTTCAAGTTCACGACGATCACGGGCGTCAATACGCTGTTCAACGCGCTGGTTAACAACCCGGCCTTCTGCAAGCTCGATTTCTCGACGCTGAAGATCACGCTGGGCGGCGGCATGGCGGTGCAGGAGGCGGTCGCCGTGAAGTGGAAGGAAGTGACCGGCACGCCGCTCATCGAGGCGTACGGCCTGACCGAAACGTCGCCGGCGGCGACGATCAATCCTCTCGACCTGCCGGCGTACAACGGCACGATCGGCGTGCCCATCTCGTCGACCGAGGTGGTGCTGCGGGACGATGCCGGAAAGGACGTGGCGCTCGGGCAGCCGGGCGAGATCTGCATCCGCGGCCCGCAGGTGATGGCCGGGTACTGGCAGCGGCAGGACGAGACCGACAAGGTCATCGACAAGAACGGCTGGTTCGCGTCCGGCGATATCGGCGTGATGGACGAGCGCGGGTTCGTGAAGATCGTCGACCGGAAGAAGGACATGATCCTCGTGTCCGGCTTCAACGTGTATCCGAACGAGATC
>Ga0209253_10001718_pt1 | contig 19300 bp, 18 predicted proteins | sample FrelakmetBRP12BR_FD_187145 | JGI IMG/M metagenome (GOLD analysis project Ga0209253, IMG submission 187145) | Freshwater lake sediment microbial communities from the University of Notre Dame, USA, for methane emissions studies - BRP12 BR (SPAdes)... | ecosystem: Environmental > Aquatic >... | reverse complement strand
GTCTGTTCATAGGGGACCTTGCTTTCTTCAAGCAGCAGGTATTCGATCTTGGCGCTTTCGTTCTGCTTCCTGTAATTCTCCCAGAGCTCTTCCGGAGGTGCGGTAACTCCGGCCGTCAGCAGCTGGATCAGCTTATTGAGGATGATCTCCTCCTTGAGACCGCTTTCAAACTGCGGCATGGACATCCGGTTGTATTCCAGAATCCGGCGGTATTCGTCAAACCCGATGAATTTCCCGTCCCTTTGGAAGAGCGATACGATGCGGTCCCGGACCTCCTGGCTGGAGGCAGTGACCCCCATTTCCCGAGCCTTTTGGCCGAGCAGGTTCTGCTGGATCATCTGCTCGAGCACCTGCTGCGGAATATTGAGCTGCTGGATGAAGTTCTTGTTCAGGCCTTTGAATTCCTTCTGCATGGCTTCCAACCGATTGCGAAGAGCCGTGAAGTAGGAATCCGTGGTAATGTGGTCCTTGCCCATGAAGGCGATGGTATCTTCCTGGCTTTTTTCGCCCAGCCGGCCGGCGCCCCCCCAGATCGCGAAGATGGAGATGACGAAGGTGGCGATGACGATCCACAGCGTGGGCGCCAGGGCCTTGACGTTCTTTCTCATCGTCTTTAACATGATCTCACCTCAAACATTCAGCCTCTATTCCCCTGTCTTCAGAGCTCAGGACCCTTTCAGCAGCTTCCGGGCGATGACCAGCCGCTGGATCTCCGACGTTCCCTCGTAGATTGAAAGCACGCGGGCGTCCCGGTAGATCCTCTCGATCGGGTATTCCCTGGAATAGCCGTAGCCGCCGTGAATCTGCAGAGCCATGTAGGCAACCTTATTGGCAGCCTCGGACGTGAAGAGCTTGGCCATGGCTGCTTCCTTGCCGAAAGGCCGTCCCCGGTCGTAGAGATCGGCCGCCCGGTAGGTCAATAGACGGCCGGCCTCGAGGAGTGTAGCGATATCGGCCATCATGAACTGGAGCGCCTGGAACTCGGCGATTTTCTTGCCGAAGGCCTCCCGCTGTTTGGCATACCTGACGGCCAGCTCGAGGGCCTGCTGGGAGAGACCGACGGCCTGGGCGGCAATACCGATGCGGCTGACGTCAAGCCCGGCTAGGGCGATAGCGGCGCCCCGGCCCTCATCCCCGAGCCGGTTTTGGACCGGCACCCGGCAGTCTTCGAGAGCGACCATGGCGGTCGGGGAAGAATGGAGTCCCATTTTCTCCTCGATCCTGGTTATCCTGAACCCGGGAAATTCCTTTTCCACGATGAAAGCGCTAAGCTTCGGCGCTCCGGTCTCGGCCCCTGTCTGGGCGATGACGATCAGGGCGTCGGCTTCACCCCCGGTTGTCACCCAGGCCTTGGTGCCGTTCAGGATGTATTCATCGCCCGACCTCACGGCCTTAGTCTTCAGGTTGGTGGCATCCGAGCCGGCGCCGGGCTCAGTCAGGGAGAAAGTGCCCAGGATCTCGCCCCGGGCGGCCGGCGGAAGGTACCTCTGTTTTTGGAGGTCCGACCCGAACTTCAGGACGGAGCCGCAGAAGAGCGAGGCATGAACGCTGACAATCACGCATACGGTGGCTGATACCCTGGCCAACTCCTCCAAGGCCAGGATGAAAGAAAGATGGTCGGTCCGGCTGCCCCCGAATTCCGGGGGGACGGTCATGCCAAGCACCCCGATCCCGGCCAGGTCGCGGATGACCTCCTTAGGGAACAGATGCTTGTCCTCGAAGGCGCCGATCTTCGGGGCGATCTCGTTCTGGGAGAAATCCCGGACCAGGTCGCGCAGCATGATTTGGTCTTCGCTCAGTTCGAAGTTCATCGTTTTTCCCTTGACCGCCGGCTCTCTTTACGGAAAAGAGGAAGCAGCCGGTCATAGGTGCTGTCGAGGTCTTCGATCAGGACTCGCGTCTGGCTGACCAGGGGCATGAAATTGGCATCCCCGTGCCAGCGCGGGATGACGTGGAGATGACAGTGCCCCACCACTCCGGCCCCGGCGCTCTGGCCAAGGTTCATCCCGGCATTGAAGCCGTGGGGACGGCAGCCTTTCCTCAAAATCTTCACGCTCAGCTGCAGAAGGCCGGCCATCTCAGCGCTGACCTCCGGCGGCATCCTGTCGAAGGCCGCCGTGTGCCGGAAAGGAGCGATCATCAAGTGGCCGGGAGTATACGGAAACTTGTTCAGGATGACGAAATTGTATTTTCCCCGGTAGAGGATATGGGCGGCGCGGTCGTCGCGGGCCTTTAGGGCGCGGCAAAAAACGCAGCCCTTCATCCGGCGGACCTGCCGCACATATGGGCCTCTCCAGGGGGCTGAGATGTATTCCATCAGGAGTTGATCAGCTCCTTGAGCAGCTTGCTGGGCTTGAAATAGAGGACTTTTTTGGGCGGGACCTTGACCGGCTCTCCGGTCCGCGGATTCCGTCCCGACCGCGAGGTCCTTTTGCGGAAGCGAAAGCTCCCAAAGCCCCGGATCTCGATCTCCTCTCCCTGCAGTATGGCCTCTTTTATTGAATGGAAAAAAAGGTTGACGCCCTCTTCCGCCTCTTGTTTGGGAATGTCCATTTCCCGGGCAATTTTGTTGACCAGGTCGGCCTTAATCATTTTTTCCCTCCTTTTCCTTGGCTATTTTTTTTGGGGGTATGATTTTCTTGAATCGATCCCCCATGATATCGCCCAGAGTGAGCCTGTTGTCCTGGCTGCTGACGTATCTCTGGTATTCAAGCTTCTGGATCTCAAGCTGGGCAAGACGGAAACTCAGGGAGATCTTCTTTTCCCGCGGGTTCATCTTGATGATCTTGGCGTTCCTTTCCTCGCCGATCGCGCAGACTTCGGCGGCATTCTCGATCTTTTTTTCATCGAGCTCGGAGAGGAAGACCACGCCCTCGATTCCGGGGGTGATCTCGACGAAGACGCCGAATTCGGCGATCCTGACGATCCGAACCTTGACCAGGTCTCCGACCTTCTGGCGGCTGTAAAAATCCTCCCAGATGTCGCCCCCGAGCTGCTTGATTCCCAGCGAGACCTTTTGCTTTTCCACATCGATGTTCAAGATCACGGCCTCGACCTCCTGGCCGACCTCGAGCTTGTCCCTGGCGTGCTTGACCTTCTCCCAGGAGATATCGGAAATGTGGATAAGGCCTTCGACACCAGGCTCGATTTCCATGAAGGCCCCAAAGTCGGTGATGCTGGTGATCTTTCCCTTCACTCTGGAGCCGGGGCTGTATTTCTGCCGCAAGAGCTCGAGGGGGTGCGGACTGGCCTGCTTGAGGCCCAGGGAGATGCGCTTTGTCTCCGGGTTGATGTCGAGCACGGACACGACGACGTCCTCTCCCGAGGAGAGGAGCTTTTTGGGGTGGATGAGCTTCCGGGACCAGGACAGGTCCGAGACATGGACCAGCCCTTCAATTCCCTTCTCGAGCTCGACGAAAGCCCCGAAATCGGTCAGACTGACCACCTTGCCATTGACCTTCTGACCGACAGTATACTTGTCCCGGACGTTGTTCCAGGGATCTTCGGTGAGCTGTTTATAACCGAGGGAGATGCGTTCGTCCTTTTCGTTAAAGTCAAGGATGACGACCTCGACCTCCTGGCCGATCTCGAATATCTCGGAGGGATGGCCTGTCTTCCCCCATGACATGTCGGAGATATGCAGCAGGCCCTCTATCCCCCCCAGGTCGATGAAGGCGCCGAAACTGGTCAGGGACCGGACCTGACCCTTGATCTTTTCCCCTTTGGCCAGCCGGCTGAATACGCTTCTTTTTTTCTTCTCCCGTTCGTCCTGGAGGAAGAGCTTTCGCGAGAGGACGGCGTTTTCGGTCTTGCGGTCGAACTTGATGACCTTGAACTTAAAGCTCTGACCGAGGAGTTTGTCGGGTTCCTTGACGATCTTGACGTCCGCATGGGAGTCGGGCAGAAAGGCGTCGATGCCCACGTTGACGGTGTAGCCGTTCTTGATTTTTCCGATGATCTTTCCGGACACGAAACCCTGGGTGTTGAAGGCTTTCTCCAGATGGTCGAGGGCCCGCAGCATGTCGGCCCGCTTCTTGGACAGGATGAGATATCCCTCCTTGATATCCGTTTTTTCCAGGATGGTCTCGATCTCCTCCCCGGGCTGCAGCTTCTTGATTTCCTGTTCGGCAAACTCTTCGACGGGAATGACGCCCTCGGACTTGAACCCGATGTCCACGAGCACGCCCGTGGGCGTGGCTTTGATCACTCTGCCCTTGATGATCTTGCCGGGCGTGATCTCCTTGGCGCTGAACTGGTACTTATCAAGAAGATGCTCGTAGTCCTCGGAGGAGATCTTTCCCTCCCTGTCCGCCTGTTTCTTTAGCTCTGCCATTGGATGATGCTCTCCCTCTGCGATTGATGTTCAAAGCCGCTCCTGATCTTGGCCACGGCTTCCTCGATGGCCTCGGGCGGAGTGGAAGCTCCCCCGGAAATGCCGATTCTCCGCGCTCCTCTCCACAGTCGCGGGGTGATCTGGCCGGCGCTCTCGATAAAATGGGTGTTCGGCTGCACCCGTTTCGATATCTGATAAAGCTTGTGGGTGTTGGAGCTGTTCTTGCCGCCGATGATGAACAGGGCATCGACCCGGGCGGCCAGCTCGGAGGTTGACTTCTGCCGGGTTTGCGTGGACTGGCAGATCGTGTTGTAAACCCCAAGCACTGCCGTCCGTTCGAGGAGGGCGGCCACGACCCGGCCGAAGTGGAACTGGTCTTGGGTCGATTGCGCCAGAACAAACCTCTTTTTCCGGAGGGGCAGGCGGCGGGCTTGACCCTCATCTTCGATGATCCTCCCCCGGCCGTCACTGTAGCCGACGAGACCCTGGATTTCGGGGTGCTCGGGGTTGCCGACGATGATGATCTCCTCGCCCTTTTTGGCCAGCCTCTCCACGAGTCGCTGGATCTTCCTGACGATGGGGCAGGTCGCGTCGACGATCTCGATCCGCTTTTTCTTCAGGGCTTGATAGACGGCCGGCGCCACGCCGTGCGAACGGATGATGACCGTTCCTTCACGGATCGAACCCGGAAAGTCAACGGCCTGAATCCCCCCTTTTTTTAAACTGGCGATGGCCATCGGGTTGTGGATGAGCTCACCCAGCGTCATAACCCGGCCTTTCCTGCGGCGTCTGGTGCTGTGAGCGAGCCGCAGAGCCCGCCTGACGCCATAACAGAGACCGGATTTATCGGCGACGATGATTTCCATTTTTTATCGGCGGAAAAAGCAATGCATCATACTATCCGAATGGGGGGTGTTTGTCAACCCTAAGTATAGGATATATCTAAACTTATGAGATTTGAAAGACAGCCGAAATGGTCTCACTCCCAATCAGGTTTTTAACGCCGTTCCCGAAACGTTTTTCTCGGCGCTGCGGAACTCCGCCCGATTATTTTTCGCGCCAAGCGAGTGTTTTTGGCTTTTGTTTGCGTCTCCGTAAGATCACTTCGTGCTCAGAACAGTCCTCGCGACCGCCAGTTCGGCTTCCCTCGAAAAACGTCTCGTGAAGGCTAAACCTGCTATGGTCGTTGCGACCATCCGGCTGTCTTTTTGTCGGGACGGGTATCAATGTGGGGGATGGAGGAAGGGGCCGACGCCTTTTTTCTGGACCTCTGCCGCCGCCGGCAGGCCCTCGACCTCGACGGCTTTTTCCGGCGCGATCTCGGCCAGGGCTCCGAGCAGCGCCTTGACGCCGGCCAGATGCCGGGCCACCCGCTGGGCGAGAGGAATCCCTTCTTCACCGTAAGGGACGAACAGCCAGCCCAGCCGGGCGGCCTTGGTGTAAAACTTGTCTTTTCCGTCGACGATCAGCGAAGAAGAAGGCTTCCCTTTGAGACGGCCGTGGGAGGCGTTGGGCGTTTCGAGCAGGATGGCCTTGATTCCGGCATGATCGCCCCATTCGCGGTGGCTCAGTCCGCGGAGATTGACGGGCGAGGCCTCCAGACGGATGTCAAAGCCCTCCGCCTGGAGCTCCAGCAGCGCGAGGGCCGCCATCTCGGCGCTGTTCTCGTGGAAGACGATGGCGTTGATGACCGGGTATTCAGGCGCGGATTCGTGGAGGTCGACGCCGATATCTATGTGCTCGCTGCGGATGAGCTCCATGATGCCGAAAGCGATTTTTTCGGTGAGCAACCCGTCCGCCCTCCCCGGATAGCACCGGTTCAGGTTCCGGACCTCATTGCCGGAGAGCGTCTGGCCGGCAGGGTTGATGTAGATCGCAGGATCAGGCCACTGGTCGACGGGGTTTGTGAGACGGGAGCCCAGCCGGAACAGCCGCGGACCCGCTGGAGTGGGAACGGCGAAGCGCTGCGGGTTTCCTTCCTGGGGGTCGCTGTGGCTGAAGCCGCTGGCGTTGGCGCGGGGGACGACGAAGACGCTGCCGCGCTTCGGCCGGATATTCTCGACGAGAAGGACGGATGTGATCATGCCGGCGGGCTCATTGGGATGGGTCCCTCCCAGGACCAGAAGGTTCCCTCCTTTTTCCGCACCCCGGAAGATGTAGACTTCTGTATCGCCGTGGGTCTTGCTGAGAGGAGGGAAGTAATCGCTCAGCTGATGTCTGGCCGTCAGGCCTGCGCTCGGGTAAACCGGCTCCGGACGATGCATAGTCTGGAAGCTGCGGCCGGAAAAGAAGCAGAGGACCGCAGTCATGGAGAGGAAAAAAGCAGCCGAGAGTCCGGTCCTTTTAAATGCTTTCATCGGTCACTTGACCAGGAAGAGACGGAGAAGAAAGAGTGTCAAGACGAGAACGGTCCCGGCTTGGCTCCATGCCTTTTTCTCGCGGAAGAGGTGCCAGAGAAGATGGAGGCTCAGGTACAGGACGATCAGATGGTAGAAGATGCGGATCATGGGCCTCAGAACACCTTATCCAAAAACGGAGCTAGTAGCAACATTCCGATGCCGGCGGCCAGCTGGAGGAGAGCCGGGACAAGGCAATACCGCAGGACCCGGGAGAATTTGGGTTCGCCGATAACCTGAGCGGCGAAGCGCGCTGAGATGGCGGCGGGCGGGACGAGGTCGCCCAAGCTGGTGATGGCCGAAAGAGCGGAGGATGTGAGCAGGGCGTTCTTGTTGATCAGGGCGAGCATGAAGGGTATGCCGAGGATGGAAGCCGAGCCAAACGTAGAGACTCCACCGAACCCGGGCAGGCTCACGGCGATCCCCAAGTAGAGCAGGAAGGAGGGGAGAGAAAGGATGGACATGACGATCCAGCCGCGGGCTCCCGTCATGGTCATGACCTGGATGAACATGCCCACTCCGGCCAAGATCGAAAGCACGGGCAGGGATTCCGCAACCGCCTTCTGGGTAGCCTTGAGGAAGTTGACCGGCCGGCCGCAAAAAACCCCGACTGCAGCGGCGCCGAGGAATACAGCGGGAATGCCGAGATCAGGAATCCGACCCGCGGTCACCCCGGGCGCGAGCATCAGGACAACCAGCGTGACAAAAGGGAGGCTGAGCCGAAAACGATACGCTGGTCCGAGCGCGGGCGGCAGGATGGACATCATCTCCTCCCGGCCGATCACCCTTAGGTCTCGGTATCCGATCACGAGCGGGATGATGACAGCCAGCGGGACGATAAGGACGAGCAGGGGCAGGGTCACCCCGACATACGGCATGTCGACTCCGCCGCCCATGATCATGATCAGGATATTAACGGGCGGCGCAATCATCCCCAAGATTCCGCCCATGACGATCAAAGCCCCCGCCTTGAGCCGGGGCAGCCCGAGCTTTATCATCACGGGAGCGATGAGCGGCCCGGAGCTGAGGATGGCGGCCGTCGAGGAGCCGGTGAGCATCCCGGGGAACATCAGGAGGAGCATAGCGGCCAGGAGGAGCATCACCCGGCTTCTGTAAAAGGTTTTCAGCAGTAGAGCGGTTATGGAGTCCAGGATGCCGGCGTCTTCCAGGACTTTGATAAAGATCGTCGCCGTCAGGATGATCAGGATGGTGTCAAAATACCCGAAGGCACCCTCGACGAGATGGCGCAGGCTTGGCCCCTCTCCCGCGAAGAGGGCTCCTGCCAAGGCGGAGAGGGCGAGCGCAAGGCCGATCGGGACCCTGGCGGCCATGACCAGGAGCACAAAAACGGCCACCAGGAAAAAGAAGAGCAGCCACTCAGGCATGCCGATTCACTTGAAGGCTTTTTGAAGAGGACCCTGCGCGTCGGCTGTTTTCTCGACTTCGATCAGGAGGATGTTTTTGGACTGACAGAGTTTAGTGAAAAAACCATCGCTGTTTCCGGACTTGACCACAATGAGCATCCTGGCCAGCGGAAGGACCTCTGCGATCAAGTCATCTGTTTGCTGGCCCCGCCGGGCTTCTCCTCCCAGATGCAGGCAGAACAAGGGAATCTGTATCTTCTGGGCGGCGGCGATGAGCGCGATGACTCTATCTCTCTCCTTGTCGATATCAAGCCCTGCGGCACCGAGACCCTTGAGGCTCGTCCCGAGGACGAGGACGAGGGTCTTCATGTTTTCGAGGTCAGCGGCCGTGGCCTGCTTGGAAAGCGTGTAGTTGAGCCCGGCTCGCTTGGCCAGGACAGCGGCGATTTGGACCTCGGCATTCTGCCCGGCGGAGGTGATGAGCAGCGGCTGCTCAAAGATGCCAGCGGTCTGCTTCCCCTGGGCCGGGACCATGAGGAATCCGATCATTACTCCGGACAAAATGAAGCTAAAAAAAATCTCGTTTTTCACTTTGACTTTCCTTTCTTGCCCAGGCGAGGGTCGGTTGGCGACAAACCCGTTTGAGGACGTAGCGGGCAGGGTTCTCCTCCGAAGGAGGAGAGAGCGGAGTCCGAAATCGAGCCGCTTTTGGCTCGCCGGGACAAAAGCGGCGCGGTTTGGAGCCAATTGACCCGAGCCATTCTAATAGCCGGCTCCGGTGCCGTCGCGGCGGGAATCAGCGCCGCCGTGGATGACCTTTTTATCCCTCAGCATCATGATGCCTTGGGCGCCTCCGAAATATTTGTCAAAGGCCTCGCGGACTTCCACTTCCTGACCCATCGCTCGAAGCGCGATGATGACCTCCTGCGGAAACCGCTCCTCGACGGCTATCGGACCGGGCTTACCCCCGGCCGAGAATGAAAAGAAGCGCGGCGCCTCGATGGCCTCGTCGAGCAGCATCTCGAACTCGGTGATGTTGAGGACGATCTGAGCGAGAGAAGAGAAAATGCGCAGGCCGCCCGGCGACCCCAAAGCCAGGAAGGGCTTTCCATCTCTGAGCAGGATGAGCGGGCCCATGGAACTTACGGGGCGACGTCCCGGGCCCGGCGCATTGACGGACTGCGGGTCGGCGGAGAAGTCATCCATATGGTCATTGAGGAGAAAGCCGGTCCCTTCGGGCACAATCCCCGTCCCGAAAAAATCATTGATCGACTGGGTCAGGGCGACGATGTTTCCGTCCCGGTCCAGGACGCAGAGATGCGTCGTGTTGGCCGCATCCCTCCCGTCCGGCTTGAATTCCCCGTAGGGATAGTTCTCAAGCGGGCGGTCGTCGCGGATGCGGGAGGCGATTCCGGCTGCATAATTTTTGGAGGTGAGCCAACGGACGGGGACGGAGATGAAATCCGGGTCGCCGAGATAATGCTCCCGGTCAGCAAAGATGAAACGCAGGGCTTCGCTCAAATGATGGACAAATGGAACGGAGTTCTGACCCCACGTCCGGACCGGCCAGCGCTCAATGATATTCAGGAACTGGATGAGCTGCAGGCCCCCCGAGGCGGGCGGCGGCGTGGTCATTATCGAGATCCCCTTGTAGGTGCCTTGAAGAGGCTCAAGCTCGACGGCGCTGTAAGACCCGAGGTCCTCAGCTGTCATGATCCCTCCCTTGGCTGCGACTGCGGCGACGATCCTGCGGCCAATCTCTCCCTCGTAGAACTCCTCTATCCCGGAGGCGGCGATGAGGCGGAGTGTCCGGGCGAGGTCGGGGTTCCGGAACCTGTCCCCCGGCTCGTAGGGGAGTCCTTCGTTCAGGTAGCAGCTTCCCTCGGGGAGGTTTTTGACCAGCCGCTCGTACTCATCCTTGTTGATGCTGCTGAAGGTGGGGCTTATGACAAAGCCCTGCTCGGCGATGGCGATGGCACCTGCCAGCGCCTGAGCCAAGGTGCGAGTCCCATACTTGCGGAGGGCCAGATCCCACCCTGCCAGAGCGCCCGGCACTGCAACCGCCAGGCCGCTCGACGTTCGCCACTCCTTTTCCTCTTCGCCCTTATCTTTGAACAGGCGGGGCGAAGCGAGCTGCGGAGCTTTCTCCCGGAAATTGATGACGGTGGTCCGCTTCAGCCGGGCCAGATGGATGATCATGAACCCGCCCCCGCCGATCCCTGAGGCGAACGGCTCGGCGGCATTCAGGGCAGCGGCTGTGGCGATAGCGCCATCGACCGCGTTGCCGCCGCTCCGGAGCATTTCCAGTCCGGCCTGGACGGCCAGAGGATGGGCGGCCACAACCATGGCTTGGCGGCCGACGTAGTTATGCGGCGCATGGCGGTTGGCGGGCGGTGATGGTATGATCTCCTGCGCCCGTCGACAGGCCAAAGTGAGCAACGAGGCGGCGCAGAGCGCCAGCCCGGCCGCTTTATGGCTTCGTTGCCTGTTCAACCGTCTTGTCCTCCCCGAGGATCTTGGCGATCTCCTCCTCAGTTGGAAGCTCCTCCAGGCTGTTCAACCCGAAATAGGCCAGGAATCGTTCAGTTGTCCGGTAGATCAGGGGATTGCCCGGGCTCTTTTTCCGTCCCGTGATCTTGACGAGCTTCTTTTCGAGAAGGGTCTTGATAGTGTAAGAGGAATCGACATTGCGCAGGGCCGAGATTTCAGACAGAGTGATCGGCTGATGATAGGCGACGATGGACAGCGTCTCCAGTGAGGCTGAGGTCAGCTTGCTCTTGCGGTCGATTTTGAGAAACCGCCTCACCCAGGGGTCAAATTCCGGCCGGGTGGTGAAGACGTAGCCCCCGCCACTTTGGATAATGGTGATGCCGCGCTCGGCGGAAACGGTCGTCTGGAGGAGTTCCTGGAGGGCCTGCTCGACCTCTTCCGGCGGGTGGTCGCTCAGCGTCGCCTTGATTTTTTCGAGCGAAAGCGGCTCCAGAGAGACAAAAATCAGAGATTCAATGATATCTTTCAGACCGGGTGCCATTGTCACTGCCTCGCTTTGGATTCCCGGCGCAGCCAGACTTTGATCGTCTGGAAGAGCCGCTCTTGGACAGCCATCACCAGCCGGGCCTTGATGAGCTCGAGCAGGCTGAAGAAGGAGACGACGGCCTCCTCCAGGGTTTCCTGCCGGTTGAAATATTCCAGGAAATCGAGGACGCTCTCTTTTTCCAGCGTCGCGATGATCTCCTTCATTTTTTCTTCGACTGAATAATTTTTACCACGGAAAACCCGAAAATTCTCCGCCTCTTTCCGCTTCATCAGGACGAAAAAGGTCTCGGCCAGGTCAAAAAGCGAGACCTCGACCAGGTCGGCCTCCCCGGGCTCGGGAAGCGGGGGGAGCACTTCTCGTGTCCACAGTGACAGCTGTTCTTCCTCCCGCTCCTTGAGGATGGAGCAGGCGGCCTTGATCTTCTGGAACTCCACGAGCTGGTCAACCAGGAAACGGCGGGGGTCTTCGCCCTCGGTCAGGGGCTGCTCGCGGGGCAGGAGCAGCTGAGACTTGATATGAATGAGCAGGGCTGCCATGAGCACGAACTCCGCTTCCCGGTCGAGGTTTATCTGTTCCTCGCGGCCGAGGTATTCCAGGTATTCCCTGGTGATAACGGCGATCGGGATGTTGTGGATGTCGATCTTTTTCTTCCGGATCAGGAACAGGAGGAGGTCGAGAGGCCCCTCGAAAACCTCCAGCCGGACTTGGTAGCTTTCCGAGGCCTCCATTTCCCTCAGCGGCAGGTCATTCATTTCTCGTCAGATGCCGATGGCCGCCCGGACGGCAGCCATCGTTATTTGCGCGGCCTTCCGGGCCCGGGCGTTCCCCCTCTCCAGGATTTCCCAGACGAGGTCCGGGTCGCCTTCGAGCTTCGCCCTTTTCTCCCGGTATGTTTCGAGGAGCCGGGTCAGGCTGTCTATGACTACGTTCTTGCACTCCAGGCAGCCCACGCCGGCCGTCCGGCAGGCTTTGGCCAGCTCCAAGCGGCGCGCTTTTTCGACGAAGGCATTATGCAGTGTGAAGGCCGGGCAGTCATTCGGTTCCCCGGGGTCGGTACGGCGCTTGCGCCGGGTATCAGTGACCATGGGGGCGATTTTAGCCCGGATGACTTCAGGCCGGTCTTTCAGATAGATGGCGTTGCCGAATGACTTGCTCATCTTGCGGCCGTCCGTCCCGGCCAGCCGGGGCGTTTCAGTCAGCAATATCTGCGGTTCGGGGAAGACGTCGCCGAAGAGGCGGTTGAAGCGGCGGGTGATCTCCCGGGCGAGTTCGAGATGAGCGGCCTGGTCTTCGCCCACGGGGACGATATCGGCTTTGTAGAGGATGATGTCGGCGGTCTGCAGGACCGGATAGCCGAGGTAGCCATAGGTGTTGATGTCCCTATCCGTCAGCTCTTTTTGCATGTCCTTGAAGGTCGGGACGCGTTCCACCCAGGGAAGGGGAGTGATCATCGAGAGAAGGAGATGGAGCTCGGCGTGCTCCTTGACATCGGACTGGACAAAAAGGACGCACTTCTCGGGGTCCAGCCCGACGCTGAGGAGGTCGATGGCCATCTCCAGAGTGTACTCCTTGATGACCTTCGATCCCTGGTACTCTGAGCTCAGGGCATGCCAGGTCACGATGCAGTAAAAGCAGTTGTACTTGTCCTGAAGCTCGACCCAGTTGCGCATGGCGCCGGCGTAGTTCCCCAGATGGGCCGGCCCGGTCGGCCGGATCCCGCTGAAGACAATCTTTTTTTGCTGTGCGCTCATGGTCAGAGAAAAATCAGGGTATAAATGACGATCTCGATGGGCCGGATGATAAAGCTCAGAACACCCATGTAGATCAGGCCCAGGACGATCAGGAATCCGTAAGGCCGCAGCCGGTCGTATTTTTGAGCGGCACTTTCGGAAAGAAGCCCCATCAAGACCCCGCTTCCGTCAAGCGGAGGAACAGGGATGAGGTTGAAAACAACGAGGTAGGTGTTCACCAAGACACCGTAAAAGAGGATGATGGCCATGCCCTCCAGGGGATGGAAGCCGCGCGGCAGCCCGCCCCTGCCCACCAGGAAGTTCCTGAGGAAGTCGGAGACGCCCGGGCTGGCCAGTTTGATGATGATGATGGCCAGCAAGGAGAGGGTCGCGGCCAGGATGTTCGCTATCGGCCCCGCGGCCGAGATCCAGAGGTTGTCCCGCCGCGGATTCCTCAGGTTAAAGGGGTTGACCGGAACGGGCTTGGCCCAGCCGAAGGGAGGAGCTTTCATGATGACCAGAAGAAGGGGCAACAAGACAGTCCCGAACGGGTCGATATGGGCAATCGGGTTGAGGGTTACGCGGCCCATGTTCCGGGCCGTATCATCCCCGAACTTTGAGGCCGCCCAGCCGTGGGCCGCCTCGTGGATGGTGATGGCGAAGAGGAGGACGAACAGGCTGATAACGAGCGTAACGATATTCATTTTATTTCCGAGGTAGTTATAGCATATCAGAGGCCCAAAAAAAAGAGACCGTCAAACCCTCGGTTTTAGAGGACGGGAAGATATTTCTTGACTTCGTATTCGCTGACCTGCTTTTCGAACTCCCCGGAGACGTTGATGTTGTATTCCTCGATTTCGGCCCTTTTGTTGGCGATGAACGTGGTGAAGATGTGGTCGGTGAAGGTTTCACGGAGCAACTGGCTTTTTTCCATCAGCCGGAGCGCTTCGTCCAAGTTCCGTGGCAAGGTCCGGATCTCGAACTTCTTCTGTTTCGCGTTCGACATCTTGTAGATGTTCTCTTCTACGGGGTCGGGAAGCGGGGTGCCGCCCCGTATTCCGGTGAGGCCGGCCATGAGCATGGTGGCGAAGGCCAGGTAAATGTTGCAGGAGGGGTCGGGGGAGCGCAGCTCGACCCGGGTGGCCATCTCTTTTCCTGGCTGGTATTCCGGAACGCGGATATAGGCCGACCGGTTTTTTTGTCCCCAGGCGATGTAAACGGGCGCTTCATAGCCTTCGATCAGCCGCTTGTAGGAATTCACCCATTGGCTGAGGACGGCCGAGATCTCGCGGGCATGGCTCATCAACCCGGCCATGTAGTGATGGGCGAGGTCGGACAGGTGGTAGGACCCCTCTTTGGAGAAAAAAATGTTCCTGCCGGCCTTCCAAAGGGACTGGTGAACATGCATGCCGCTGCCGTTCTGGCCGTTGACGGGCTTGGGCATGAAGGTGGCATGGAATCCGTGCATGCGGGCGACCTTCTTGACCATGTAGCGGAAGATCATGCCGATGTCAGCCATGTCGATGGCGCTGCAGTACCTGAGGTCGATCTCGTGCTGGCCGTGGGCCACTTCATGATGATCGAATTCCGAGTCGATACCCATTTTCTTGAGGAGCAACTGGATCTCCTTGCGGATCCCACCGTGCTGGCCGCTGAAAAAGTAGCCGCCCGCGTCGCTGAAATGGGTGTCGTGGTCATTCGGAAAAAGGAAGAACTCAAGCTCCGGGCCGACCTTGAGATCATCAAACCCGAACTCTTTCCTGGCTCGGGCCAGTGTCCGCTTCAGGATGGCCCGCGTATCTCCCGCAAAGGCGGTGCCCTCCGGCGTGAGGATGTCGCCAAACATGATGGCTTCTCGCCAGCGCACTCCCTCCGCAAATCCCTTGTACTCCCAGGGCAGGACGCGGAACGACCGCGCTTCGGGCTTGATGACCAGGTCGCTCTCCTCGATCCTGACAAACCCTTGGATCGATGAGCCGTCGAAGCCTTTGCCGTCGTCAAACGCCTTTCTCAGTTCCTCGCTGGGGAACGAAAAGTCCATCTGGCGGCCCAGGATGTCGGGGAATATCACGCGGATGAATTCGATCCCGTTGACCGGATTCGAGACATAGTCGAGCACCTCTTTTTCGGTTTTGAAACCGAACGGCAGATGCGGCCCCTTGGTCGAGTCAGGCATGTTTTTCTCCTTTCCTCCATTCGAAAATTAAGTGAAATGTCGCCGGGAAGGGCCTCCGTTGACGGAAGACGGGGATTGGCCTATGATGGACGAAGAGACCGGAAACCCAAGGCGGCGTCTTTGACATTAGTCTGTGATTATGGACATAAATGTTCTATTTGTCAAGATATTTGGTTATAATAATTTCAATTGACGCTGATATACAGTGAATTAAAGACAAACAGGAGGCCGGCATGATCGATGAGCTGGAGAGAAAAATCATCCGGGCGATGAACCAGAATGCCCGCAAGAGCTTCCGCGAAATCGCCAAGGAGGTGGGCACCTCGGCCACGGCCGTAATCAACGCGGTGAGAAGACTGGAAACGGCGGGGGCGATCAAGGGATACATACCGATCGTCGATCCCGCCCATTTCGGCATCGACCTCGTCGCCATCATCGCCCTTCGTATCTCCAAGGGCAAGCTTCTGGAAACCCAGCAGAAGATCTCCTCCGACCGGCGCGTGGCGGCCGTTTTCGATATCACCGGGGAATGGGATTCGCTGGTCATCGGGTATTTCGAGAGCCGCGATGACCTGAACGATTTTATCAAGGGTGTCCTCGCCCTGCCCTTCATCGACCGGACGGTCACCCACCTGGTCCTGAATATCGTCAAGGATGAAAAGCGGGTCCTCGTGTAAAACTCCGGATTGGCCGCGTCGGCTCTCGGTCCTTGCGGACAATGGCATCGGCATCCTTGACACCAGGGATGATATGGCCTAACTTAGGCCCAGCAGAGGAGAAAGGAAATGGCCCAAGAGATTCATGAGACGATCGGCCGTCACTACATAGTCGAGGCCTCGGGCTGTGATCCCAAGATCATCGGCAGCGTCGAGAAAGTCCAGCAAGTCATGACCAAAGCGGCAGAGATCGCCGGCGCCCAGGTATGGTCGATTTCCTTCAGCCGGTTCCCGCCCCAGGGGGTATCCGGAGTGGTCGTCATTTCTGAGTCCCACATCTCCACCCACACTTGGCCGGAGTTCGGCTATGTCGCCCTGGATATCTACACCTGCGGCCGGCATGTCGATCCGGAGAAAGCGGTTGTTTTTGCCGTCGAGGCGTTTGGCGCATCAACGTCTCATATCACCGAGATTACCCGGGGACTTGATGAGGGCGATTTGATATATTACCACAGCTTTATCACCTGGGAGGAAAATTTCAAGAAGGGTGGACAGAAAAAAGAGTGAGGCGATTTCTCGGGAAAGTGTAAAAATATTTTACGTCGCCTTGCAGCCGTTTCCCTGCCGGCTCAGACCGATATCCGGGGTAAAAGAGAAAAGGCGGACCCTCTGTTTGGCACAAATCCTGCTCTTAAGACGGGATGATGACAGGAATGGATAGAGCTCGTGTGGGGGATGTTCCGCGAGCCGCCGGCCCCAGGTTTGAGCAGTTTTGTTATAATGTTCAAGTGAAGAAGTGCTGTTTTTTCCGCGTTCTGGTCTTCTTGCTTCTGGCCATCTTAGCTTGCGCGTCGACATTCGCGGACCAGAGCATTCCGGAGTTCATCCTCAAGCTGCAGCAGGACCTCGCCTCCCGTCAGATTGATTCCTACCTCGAGGCTTTCGCTCCAGAATTGAGGGAGCAACAAAGGGCAGAGATCGCCCGGTATCTTGACGACCTGAAGATGGACTCGGTGGCCTTGAAATGGGCCAATAAAGCGAGCTTCGACCCGGCCAGGCCGGTTGTCTTCCTCCAGGTCATCTATCAAAACTCCTATTCCGCCCTGGTCGAGACCTGGCAGCTGACGCTTGAGGAAATAGGGGGCCGCTGGCAGATCATAGAAAAAGAAGCGAGGGGAAACCTCAGCCAGCTTTACAAGATCCAGATGCCGGCGGAACGAATCGAGAGAGCGGAGAGCGTCGAGATCAATCATGTCGACTTCAGCCTGACCTTCCGCAATGCTCTCGTCTTCTATGACAACATCCCCAACCTGGAGACGGCTCTCCTGGTGATTGGCGAAGGCCGCTTGGTCTTTTCACCCTCCAATGCTCGCGAAAAGCACCAGCTCGCCCTGCTCTATAAGAATAAGGTGTTGGAAGACCGGGTCGATCATGCCTTTCTCCGTTTCTCCGATGCATTTTTCAAGCAGGTGGTCAAAGTCTCGGGGGGTGTCCAGGTCTCCGCCTCTGCGGTCGATGAGGAAATCAGCAGCAGGGCCGGGGCGATATTTGCCCAATGCCGGTCGCGCTATTTCATGGTCCAAAGCTCCCTCAGCCCAGACCCTCTTTCTTTCCTTCCCCAAAGAAATGAAGCCGTCATCCAGTTCCGAGGGAGAAAGACGGGGGAGATGGCCTACCTCTTTTCTCCTTCCGCCGAAGAAGAGGTGACACTCTATGACACCGTCCGGGAACGGTTTGTCAACATCTATTCCCCCGGGCCCGAGCAGCCGGGAGGGCGCCTGGTCATCAGCTTCAACCCCAAGTACGACGTCCAGGACTGTGAGATCGAGCTGGATTTCCAGCCCCAGAGTTTCTATTTGTCGGCCAAGGCAAAGCTCACCTTTCTCAGCAATGTGGAAGGCCTTGATGCCGTCAAGTTCCGTCTTCACCCGGGGCTCGAAATCCTCCGCATCTATGACAGCGAACGGAGAGAGCTGCTTTTCACCCAGGATCCGGTTGGACGGATCCTCTATATCTATTTTCTGGAGCCGATTGACAAGAATGCCGTCGCCTCCTTCGAGGTTTTCTACCGCGGCCGGCTGGAGCCGCCCGCCCAGCTGACGGATGTGGCCGCAGGCCAGCGGTATGACTTGGAGGGAGTCAGGCATCCCGTCCGCTTTGAGACCTATCTCTTCAGTCAGACGGCCCAATGGTATCCCCACCCGATGTCCGATGACTTTTTCACCGCCCGGCTCAAGATCATCGTCCCCCCGGCTTATTCCGTGATCTCTAATGGAGTACTTGTCGAGAAGAGCGTCCTGAACGGCGTTCCGAGGGTGACGGAGATCGACAAGGCCGGCAGCACCTGCTCGGTTTACGAGACGAAGCGTCCCGTGAAATATCTCTCTTTCTTTGTCGGAAAGCTCAACTTGATGCAGGAAAAATCCGGCCCTCTGCCGCTCGAGTCTTATGCCTCATCCGATGTCCATTCGGTCATCAAAAACCTGCTGGAGGAGGCCGGCCGGGTTTTGGAGTTCTATGAATCTAAGTTCGGTCCATTCCCCTTCGAGAACCTGCGCGTTGTCCAGAGGCTCTGGAAGACGACGGGCGGCCACAGCCCGGCCTCTTTTGTCATCCTGAACAACCTCCCCCGTATTGATAATCCGGCGCCGGGCTTCCCGGAAAGGCTTGTCAGCGGTCCCAGCGGACCAGTGGACCTTTCCTCCCGGTGGAAAGAGTATTTCCTGGCCCATGAGATCGCCCATCAGTGGTGGGGACAAGGCGTGAGCTGGGCCAGATACCAGGACCAATGGTTGAGCGAGGGACTGTCCCAGTATGCATCGGTCCTCTATCTCCGGTCGAAATACGGGGATGAAGCCGGAGCCGAAATCCTCAAGAGGTTTTCTCAATGGACCGAGAGGAAGTCCCGGTGGGGGCCTATCACCCTGGGCTCCCGCCTCAGCTTCACCGATTATGAGGCCTACCAGGCCATTGTCTACGACAAGAGCACCATCGTCCTGGAGATGCTCCGCGACCTCCTGGGCGACGAGGTTTTCTTCTCCGGGCTGAAGGAGTTCTTCAGTGAGCACAGGTTTGCGGCCGCGGCCACCGGCCAGTTCAGGAGGGTGATGGAGAAGGTCTCGGGCCGGGACCTGCACGGTTTCTTTCGCCGCTGGTTCGATTCCCACCTGCTCCCCGAAGCCCAAGTGCGTTACAGAGTCGAAAATAATGAGGCCGGAGTTCGGCTGAAAATCCGGGTGAATCAGCTCAATGAAAGTTTCATCTATCCTCTTTGGGTGTCCTGGGAGGATGCGAGCGGGTTCCGCCGGCGCGAGAAGTTCATCGTGGAAAAGATGAGCGAGGAATTTGAGCTGACCCTTCCGGGTCCTCCCCGCAAGCTTGAATTCAATCCCGACAGAGCCGTGCCGGGAAAGTTCCGGTTTCAGAAAGACTAGGTGTTCAAAACAGGCTCTTCACGTCGATCTTCAGCCTTTTGATCATCTCGTTGAGAGTCGTCGGCTTCAGCCCCAGCGACCGGGCCGCTTGTTTCTGGACCCCCTTGGCCCTGCGCAAAGCGTTGAGGATGACCTTTTTCTGGTAGTGCTGAGTTTGTTCCTTGAAACTCCGCT
>Ga0209253_10001717_pt1 | contig 19301 bp, 15 predicted proteins | sample FrelakmetBRP12BR_FD_187145 | JGI IMG/M metagenome (GOLD analysis project Ga0209253, IMG submission 187145) | Freshwater lake sediment microbial communities from the University of Notre Dame, USA, for methane emissions studies - BRP12 BR (SPAdes)... | ecosystem: Environmental > Aquatic >... | reverse complement strand
CGGGGAGTTCGAGACGCGGGTCGCGCTCGAGTCGTGGGGCGTCAGCGAGGCCGACGCCATCGCCGCGGCGGGGGGCTGGAACGGCGACCGCTTCGAGGTCCTCGGCTCACGCTCCGGCACCGCGCTGATCTGGGTGAGCGCTTGGGATGACACCGACGCGGCGGGAGAGTTCGAGGCCACCCTGCGCGCGGGGTGGCAGCGTCGCACGGGATCGGCGCAGGGCCGCTACGCAGTGCGGGGGGCGTCGCGCCGCTGGTCGGTGGAGGCGCTCACCGTGGCCGGCGTGCCCGTGGTCCGTCTGGTGGATGCGCCGGCCGCGTGGCCGGCCTGGCGGGCACTCCCCGCGGTGCGTCTCACCCGCTAGCGCCCGCTCATCCAGCTGACGAGCACGTTGACGCCGAAGGCCAGCAGGCCCACCATCGCGCCCAGCACGTAGCCCAGCCGCACGATCAGGTCCAGCTCGCGCTGCGTCACGCCGCGAACGATCTCCTCCATCCGCTGGATCGAGAAACCGCGGACCTTCGCCTCCACCATCTCGCGCACCGATAGCTGCGCGACGACGACCGGCACCTGGCGGCGGATCCAGTCCCACAGGGGCCCTGAGAGGGAGGCGGTGAGACGCGCGGGGCCGTCCTCGGGGAGCAGATCCGCGGGCCGGCCGAGGCGCCGGTCGAGCAGGGCGGTGCCGCCGGCGCGCAGCCCCTCGGCGATCCAGGCGCGCGCCTGCTCGCTCTGCGCCGCGGTCTGCAGCCATTCCGCCGCGCGGTCGGCCGGCAGGAGCCGGAGCAGGTCGCCCCAGGTGCGGCGCTCGGCGTGCTCGAGGGCGAGGTCGAGCTTCTGGATGGCGAACTCGCGGGTGTGCGGGTCCCGGAGCGCGGAGAGGACGTAGTCCGCCGCCGTGTGCTCGAGCCCCTCCATCTTCTCGGGGGTGAGGCTGCCGAAGTGCTCGCGCAGCGGGCGGCGCAGGAAGCTCACCACCGCGTCGTTCACGGTGCGCGCGATCTCCGCCTGCATCGCCGCCTCTTCGAGCAGGCGGCCGATCTGCTCGGCGCCGTCGCGTTCCACGGCGTCGATCATCCGCTCGACCGTCTTCTCGCTCACCACCAGACGCGCGATCACCCGCTCGTGGACCAGCAGGTCCTGCGTGAAGCGGCGGAACATGCCGTTGACGGTGACCCGCACTTTCTCGCGCACGTCGGGGCGCGCGAGCAGGCCGGCGAGCCGGTCGAGCGCCACGGGGAGGTACTCCCGGATGCCGGTCTCGACGGTGGCGACGAGGCCGGGGGGCAGGCGGTCGAGCAGCGGCTCCGGGTCCTGGACCAGCCGCTCGACCTGCCGGGTCACGAATTCGCGGATGGCGCGCTCGAGGTCCTCGCTCTGCACCGCGGTCGTCACCCACTTCGTCGCGAACCCCTTGATCGCGTCCTGCCGCGCCTCCGTCAGCACGTCGGCGACCGGCCGGCCCTTGAGCCGTTCCGCCTCGCGGGCGAGGAACGCGGTGAGCGCTTCCCGGAACTCGGGCGTCGCCGCGAACTCGACGAACCGCTCGGCCACGAGCGGCGCCATCCGGACCATGGCCTCCTCGAGCTCGGCCACAACGGCGGCCGGGAGCATCTCGCGCAACGAGCCGCGCTCGGTCTCGAGGGCCGTCTGGAGCCAGGTGGCGAGCGTCCGGTCGAAAGCCTCCTGGACGCCGGGAGCCGTGAGCTGGTGCTCGAGGTCCTCGGGGGTGAGCAGGCGCTCGCCGACCGTCTTGCCGATGCTCTTGGCCAGCCGTTCCTTGTTCTTGGGGATGGCGCCGTGGAGGACGAAGAACCCAAGCCGTTTCGGCTCATAGGGATGGAACAGCATCCAGATGGCCACGGCGTTGGTGACGCCGCCGGAGATGGCTCCGACTGCGACGGTGACCAGTCCCTGCACCAGGAGGGAAGCGGCTTCGGCGCTCACGGTTGCTCCACGAGTGACCCGCGGCTATCCTTAAAGGCTCATGTTCGACGAGCTTAGCGAGAGGCTTTCAGCCGCGCTCGGCCAGCTTCGGGGGCGCGGCGTTCTTACCGAAGAGGCCGTCAAGGACGGTCTCCGGACCATCCGCCGGATCCTGCTCGAGGCGGATGTCGGGTTCGAGGTCTCGCGTGCCTTCGTCGAGCGTGTCGAGGCGAAGGCCGTGGGCCTGCCGGCCCTCAAGAGCGTCGCGCCGGGCCAGCAACTCGTCAAGATAGTACACGAGGAGCTGGTCGCGCTGCTCGGCGAGCAGCCCGCGGCGATCCGCTTCGCCAGCGTGCCGCCCACGATCGTCTTCCTCGTCGGGCTCCAGGGCTCGGGCAAGACGACCACGGCTGCGAAGCTCGCGAAGCGGCTGGCGCGGGAGCAGAAGGCGCCGTTCCTCGTGGCGGCGGACGTGTACCGCCCCGCGGCGGTGGAGCAGCTGGTGCTGCTGGCGGGCCGCGCGGGGGTCGGGGTGCACGCCGAGCCGGGCTCACGGGACGTCGTCGGCATCGTGCGCCGCGGCGTCGAGGCGGCGAAGCACGCGCGGGCGCGGACGGTCCTGGTGGACACGGCGGGCCGCCTGCAGGTCGACGAGGAGATGATGGGCGAGCTCGTGGCCCTCAAGGCCGCGGTGCCGCCCCACGAGATCCTCCTCGTCGCGGACGGGATGACGGGGCAGGACGCCGTGCGCATCGCGCAGGGGTTCCACGAGGCCCTGGGCCTCACCGGCGTGGTGCTGACTAAGATGGACGGCGACGCCCGCGGCGGCGCCGCGCTGTCCATCTACGCGACCACGCAGGCGCCGATCAAGTACATCGGCGTGGGCGAGGCGCTGGACGCGCTGGAGCCGTTCCGCCCGGACCGCATCGCGGGCCGGATGCTGGCGATGGGCGACGTGCTCTCGCTGGTCGAGAAGGCGGAGCAGTCGCTCGACCGGGACAAGGCCGAGAAGCTCGCGAAGAAGGCCGTCTCGAAGAAGGGGATGGATCTCGAGGACTTCCTCGAGGCGATGCGCGAGATGCACAAGATGGGTCCGATGGAGTCGTTGCTGGGGATGCTGCCGGGGATGAACCGCGACGTGATGAAGGCGGTGAAGGCGGCGGACCCGAAGCGGATGAAGCACGTGGAGGCGATCGTCCTGTCGATGACGCCGCCGGAGCGCCGGAACCCCGGGCTCCTCGACGGGTCGCGGCGGGCGCGGATCGCGCGGGGGTCGGGCCGGCCCGTCCAGGAAGTGAACCGGCTGCTCGCGCAGTTCAAGGAGATGGGCAAGTTCATGAAGGGCGCGAAGAGCGCGAAGGGTAGGATGAAATGTCATTGAAGATCCGCCTCCGGCGCATGGGCCGGAAGAACCAGCCGTCCTACCGCATCGTGGTCGCGGATTCGCGCGCCTCGCGGGACGGGAACGTGGTCGCACTGCTCGGGCACTACAACCCGCGCTCGAAGGGCCCCCAGTTCGACGTGGACCTCGAGAAGACGCGGGCTTGGCTGGCGAAGGGCGCGGAGCCGTCGGAGACGGTGGCGTCGCTCCTCAGGAAGGCGGGCTGCTTCCAGGCGCCCGCCGCCACGGGGGCGTAGGTCCCGGTGGAGCGGCCCGCCCACCTCGTGGTCGGGCTGGTCAAGAAGCCGCACGGGATCAAGGGGGAAGTGCTGGTCTACCCGGCCACGGACGAGCCGGAAGCCGTCTTCATCCCCGGCCGGGTCCTGGCGGTGCTGGAACGCGACGGCCGTGTGACGGGCCGCGAGATCGTCATCGAGCGGGCCCGCGCCTACCACCGCGCGTGGCTGCTCGGGCTCGAAGGGGTCGGCACGCGTGAGCAGCTCGATCCCCTGCGCGAGAAGTACCTCGGCCTGCGCGCCGAGGAGGCGCGCCCGCTGGAGCCCGGGGAGTATTACTACCACGAGTTGGTGGGGCTCCGGGTGGAGACGGAGGGCGGACGGGTCGTGGGCGCGGTCGCCGACGTGATCGAGGCGCCGCAGGGCCTGATCCTGAGCGTGGACGGGGAGGGGAAGCAGCACCTCGTGCCGTTCGTGTCCCGGGTGGTGCGGCGGGTGGACCGTGAGGCGGGGGTGGTGGTGATCGCGCCGCCGGATGGGCTCCTGGAGGTGTAGGTGCTCGACATCACGGTCGTGACGCTGTTCCCGGAGTTCTTCGCGGCGCCGCTCGCGACTAGCATCCTGGGGCGCGCGGCCGCGAAGGGGCTGGTGCGCTACCGCGTGGCGGACCTCCGGGCCTACACCCACGACCGGCACCACACGGCGGACGACGAGCCGTACGGCGGGGGCGCGGGGATGGTGCTGAAGCCCGAGCCCTTCTTCGAGGCGCTGGACGACCTCGTGGTGCCGCCGCCGGTGGTCCTCCTCTCGGCGCGCGGGAAGCGCCTCGAGCACGACGACGCGGTGCGCTATTCGGTGGGGACGCACCTCACCCTGCTGTGCGGGCACTACAAGGACGTGGACCAGCGGGTCGCCGATCACCTGGCCACGGAGGAGCTTTCGATCGGCGACGTGGTGCTGTCGGGCGGCGAGCCGGCCGCGGTGTGCGTGGTCGACGCGGTGGTGCGGCTGCTGCCCGGCGCCCTCGGCGACCACGAGTCGGCTTCCACCGACTCCTTCTACGAAGGGCTGTTGGCGCCGCCGTCGTACACGCGGCCGCCGGGGTACCGGGGGCACGAGGTCCCCGACGTCCTGCTGTCCGGCGACCACTCCAGGATCGCGGCGTGGCGGCAGGTGCAAGCGGAACGACTGACGCGGGAGCGGCGCCCGGATCTGTGGGCCCGGTACACCGCACTGATGGGGGAGTGAACGATGATTCGGCTGAGGGCAGTGGAGCGCGAGGGGCTCCGGGAGACGATGCCGGACTTCCGCCCCGGCGACACGGTGCGCGTGATGGTGCGCGTGCGCGAGGGCGAGAAGGAACGACTGCAGGCCTTCGAGGGCGTGTGCATCGCCCGCAAGGGTGGCGGGATCAGCGAGACGTTCATGGTGCGGAAGGTCTCCGCGGGCGTGGGCGTCGAGCGCATCTTCCCGCTGCACTCGCCCAACGTGAGCGCGGTGGAGGTGGTGCGGCGCGGCAAGGTCCGCCGCGCGAAGCTCTACTACCTGCGCCGCCTGACCGGCAAGGCCGGCCGCATCAGGGAGCATCGCGAAGGTTGATGTGCTCGACCCTGCCCTCGAGCAGGAGTGGTTCGCCCGCGGCGTCCTCCGGCTCGCCGGCGTGGATGAGGCGGGCCGCGGGCCCTTGGCGGGCCCGGTCGTGGCCGCCGCCGTCGTCGTGACCCCCGAGACGCCCCGCCTCGCGGGCGTCGCCGACTCGAAGCAGCTTCCCCGTCGCCGCCGCGAGCAACTCGCGGCGGCGATCGTTTCCAGCCTCCCCTTCGGCGTGGGGGCGGCGAGCCCGCGCGAGATAGATCGCCTGAACATCCGGCGCGCCACGGCGCTCGCGATGCGCCGCGCGCTACTCCACCTCCCGGCTGGCGTCGAGGTCGTCCTGGTGGACGGGCTCCCGATGATCGAGATCGGCATCCCGCACCACGCGCTGGTGGGCGGCGACCGCCGCTCCTACGCCATCGCCTGCGCCAGCATCGTTGCCAAGACGGTCCGCGACCGCCTGATGCGGCGGCTCGCGGCGCGCTATCCCGACTTCGGCTGGGAGCGGAACGCCGGGTACGGGACGCCGTACCACCGCGCGGCGCTCGAGCGCTGCGGCGCCACTCCGCACCATCGGCGCACCTTCGGTCCGGTCGTCCAGCGGTTGCTCCTCTAGTCACTCACGGTACGCCGGTACCCGCGTACGCCCGTAACGCAAGAGGCCGGCGCATTGCCGGCCCCTCGCATCCCGTCTTCGGGTTCCCTCGGCTACTTCCGCGAAAAGACCTGGAAGCCCCAGTAGCAGGGGTTGCTGCTGCACGTCGGCATCTCGACCGACACGCGATACTGCCCCGTGATGGTCGCGGTGAACTCGAGGACCGGTGTGTCGTCCGTCGCGATGTCCTCGGCGAGCTTCGTGCCGCTCGGGTCCCAGATGCGGAGGTCCACGTCCGAGCAATCGTTGTCGCAGACGCCGACGATGGCGTACCGCGTGCCGCCCGTGAGGTTGATCATCATCGACTCGCGGGCGCCGCTGTTCAGGTTGCCGGTGACCGGGTCGCGGTCGGCCGTATAGCCGTGCTGCATCACGCTGCTCGCGGCGCGGCTGAGGTAGCTGCGGACCTGCTGCTGGAAGGAGGCCTGGGCGAGCGCCTCGGTGGCCGTCGCAAAGCCGAGAGCGACGACGAGCAAGGCGGAGGCGAACCTGGATCTCATACGATCGCTCCGGGCAAGGAGGGAGGCCGGATGTGAGGCCATGCCGCGAATGTCCCGTCGAGCCGTTCTTCGCGCAAGGTCACGCATCACAGTCCCGTTGAGGCGTGCGCCGCGCGGGCTCCGGTGCGCTTGCCTAAGCCGTTGCCCCTGGCGACGTTTGGCGTGTTCGACCCGGTAGCTCAACTGGTAGAGCAGCGGACTTTTAATCCGCAGGTCGTGGGTTCGACGCCCACCCGGGTCACTCCCGCCAGGACCGTCTCCATCATCGCCATCGCCGCGATTCGGATCGTGCGCTCAGTCGCGGGACCGCAGACGGATCTCCGCCAGCATCGGCACGTGGTCGGACCCGATGTCGGGGCCGAGCCAGGAGCGCACCACCGTCCAGTCGTCGCTGAGCAGGATGTGATCGATGCGTGCGCGGATCCATCCGTTGTGGCGTGTTCCGCCGAAGCCGCGTCCCCCGAGCGAGAACGCGTTGTTCCAGTCGGACCACGCCGCACGGAAGATCTGGCTCTCGGGAGGCGTGTTGAAGTCGCCCATGACGAGCTGCGGCCCCGTGAACTGATGCACCCAGCGGTGGGCACGGCGCAGTTCGATCTCCCGCAGGAAGGACTTCTCGCGCAGCCAGAAGATGCCCTCACTGAGCCGACCCTCGCGGAGCGATTCGAGCCCGGCGCGCGGCGTCTCGAGGTGGACGTTGGTGACGCGCACCTGCCGGCCGTTCAGGTCGAGCCGGTAAGTGACGACCACTCCCGAGCCGCCGGCTCTCTCTAGGGACTCGCGCTCCATCTCCGCGGCGTCGAGGATGGGGAACCGGCTCACGAAGCAGAATCCTGCGCGGGTGTCGGTGTGCCATCCCTGCAACCCCTGGACGGAGAGGCGAAGACGTTCATCGCACTCCTGGAACGCGGCGATGTCGAGGTTCCACGCGAGGAGCAACTCGGCCGGAGACAGCGTGAGCGTCGAGCCGCTCATCGCGTTGAAGCTCATCACGCGGAGGTCGTGCACCGGATCGGACGACACGAAGAGCCGATGCCACCCCGCACGAAACCCCATGACGGGTCCGAGCGCGACGAACCCTGCCAGTGCGAGCGGCACTGTGAGCGGCCGGTCCCAGAGCAGGGCACCGGGCACGAGGAGTCCGAGCGGAAGAAGCAGGAGCCAGCGAGGCCCGAAGAGGAGCGTTGTCGCGGGCCACCAGCGGTCGGCGAGGAGCCAGAGGCATGCAGCCGAAACGAGGGTGAGCAGCAGGTATCCGCCAACCGAGACCCAGAGCCCGCGCTGGAGCCGTGCAGCCGACGTGGGTGCCCAGAGGTTCACGAGCCAGCGCCCCACGCGCCGAAGCCTGCTGGCGTCGACCTTCGCCCCGCAGGCGCGGCAGTGCGCTGCCGACCAGAACCGGCCCTCGGCGAGGCGGACCCGGTGCCCGCCGCCGGCGCAGCGCACGATCACCTGCTGGGGCCGGCCTTCGAGCCACGCGCGACGCACGTGCTCGAGGAGATCCAGGAACCTCACAATCACTCGCTGCACGTCACCTCACGACTCGTCGGTCGCTTCGGGTAGCATCGGGAACGGGGGCGGGTGATGTCCTGTGCGTTTCGGCCCGCACCGGGAGAAAGGTAGTACGTCGCGCGTGGCGCGGCGCGCGGCGAGTATAGTGCCGACGGCCGCAGTGCCGGAAACGTGCTCTGGATTCGCCGTCGGTCGGCACATGCTGTATGATGTACTAGTTGGTCTCACACCCTCGCGGAGCTTGACCCATGCGTATGAGAGTCCTGTTCGCTGCGGGCGCGCTGGCGATCGTGCCGGCGCTGGCGGGCGCCCAGGAGCCTCCCGCGACGGCCGCCGCTCACCGCGAGGGCGGCATCGAATTGACCGTCGGCGCCGGCCTCTTCACCGTCGACCAGACACTCAACACCTTCCTCAGCCAATCCACTGTTCGGATCGCCAACCCCGACCCAAACTGGTTCATGTTCGGCGCCGAAGTGCGCGCGGCGTACAACTTCTCGCGGCACCTTGGCTTGAGTCTGGGCACGGGGATCGGCAACGGCAGCGGTACCCTCCTCATCGCCCCGTTCGGCGCGTTGACCTACACCTTCGACCTCAACAGGAAGTTCAGCCCGTTCATCGAGGTCGGTGGGGGCGTCACCCGGTTCAGCGCCTATGCGTTTGCGCTGGCTGGCGCCCCGGACCACCGCGTGACCTCGAAGTACAACGCCTTCGGCGGCCTCGGCGTACGCTCGATGCTCGGCGAGCACCTTGCGCTGCGCGTCGCAGGCCGGATGGGCTATGAGAAGTTCGAAGAGAATGGCGGGATGAACGTCCTCAACGGCACTGCTGTCGTCGGCCTGTCGCTCTTCCTGGGTGGCGGCCCGCCGCGTGACACCGATGCTGACGGCGTGCCGGACAAGCGCGACCGCTGCGCGAGCACGCCGCGGGGCGCGACGGTTGACCTCCCCGGTTGCCCGTCCGACACCGACCGCGACGGCGTCCTGAATGGCCTCGACCGGTGCCCGGACACCCCGGCCAACACGCCGGTGGATGCGGACGGCTGCACCCGCGACACCGACACCGACGGCGTCGCCGACAACCTCGACCGTTGTGCCAACACGCCCGCCAACGCGCGGCCCGTGGATGCCAACGGCTGCCCGGTCGATACCGACCGCGACGGAGTGGCCGACTATCTCGATCGCTGCGCCAACACGTCCGCGGGCACCCAGGTCGACGCCAGCGGCTGCCCGGTGACCCGTGATGCCGACCGCGACGGCGTGATCGACGCCAACGACCGGTGCCCGAACACGCCGGCGGGCTCGCGCGTCGACACCAACGGTTGCCCGCTCGCCGGGCCAGCCGAACTGCCGGCATTGCCGGCAGTAGGTCAGTCGTTGGTCTTGAGGGCGGTGCAGTTCTCGGCGGCTGGAAGCCGCCTGACCGCCGCATCACAGACGGTCCTCGACGGGATCGCGGCCGCGATCCTCGCGACGCCGAACAGCCGGTGGGAGGTCGGAGGATACACCTCGTCGCTGGGTACCCGCGCGGCCAACCTGCGGCTCTCGCAGGCGCGCGCTCAGGCGGTGGCGCAGTACCTCGTCAGCGGGGGCGTGGCCGCCAGCGCCTTGAGGGCAATCGGCTATGGCTCGGCGAACCCAGTGGCCCCGAACAACTCGGCGGTCGGCCGCGCGCAGAACCGGCGCGTCGAGATCAGGCGGATCCAGTAGCCTCCGTTCACGCGACCCAGGCGTGTCGTCGAGCCCCATCCCGGGGAACCGGGGTGGGGCTCGTCGCTAGTCGGCCCTTCGGAGCGCGGGTCGAAGGCCGGCCGGGTCTTGCCGAGAGCCGGCGTTCAGCTGCGGTTGTTGGACCCGGGATCCGGTGTTCTATTGCCCGGAGCCGACGAGAGCGAGGAAGCCGATGCCAGGATGGACTCCAGGACGACGATTCCAGCCGGCGTATCTCAGTTTCAGACGCCGACCGGCGCCGGAGCGACTGCTGGCGTTCGCGGAACGGCAGGCCAAGGGCCTGTTGTTCGGTTGCCGCATGTGCGGCAACTGCCTCCTGCAGGAAACAGCCTTCATCTGTCCCATGGAGTGCCCCAAGGGACTGCGCAACGGCCCGTGCGGCGGCTCCACGCCCGAGGGCTGCTACGTAGATCCCAGCCGGCCCTGTATCTGGCACCGTATCTACGAGCGAGCCGAGCGAATGGGCCGCACGGACCGCCTGATGGAGGTGCTGCCACCGCTCGACTGGTCGCGCGTCGGCCGCGAGACTTGGTACGAAGTTGTCCAGGGGATCCACCGCCGCGGGTATGGCGAGGCCGTGGCCAGTCTGTTCGCCGGCCGGGAACGGCGGCGGGCGTTCTGGAACGGCCTGTTCCACGAGATCCGCCAGCCCGATTGGTGGCAAGGCGATGGCCGAGCGCACCCGCCGCCGCCGCACCCGCCCGTCTCCAAGCTCGAAGAGAAACTGGCCGCCGGGCAGTTCGTCGTGACCGCGGAGGTGGCGCCGCCGCTGTCGGTCGCGTCGGACGAACTTGTCAGGACGCTGAGCCTGCTGCGCGACCACATCGACGCCGCCAACTTCACCGACAATCCCTCGGCCACTCCACGCATGTCCTCCCTGGCCTGCTCGGTGATCGCCCTCGCTCAGGGCGTCGAGCCGGTCATGCAGATCGCCGCGCGGGACCGGACCCGGATGGGTCTGCAGGCGGAGGTGCTGGGCGCCGCGGCCCTGGGCATCCGCAACGTGCTGTGTCTCACCGGCGATCACTCGATTCTGGGACCTGCGCCGCAGGGGCGCATGGATATCTGGGATCTCGACGCGATCCAGATGCTCTGGATCCTGCGCCGCATGCGCGACGCCAGGCAGTTCCTGGACGGCCGGCAGATCGAGAATCCGCCCGCGCTCTTTCTGGGCGCCGCGGCGTCGCCGTCCGCCTCTACGCCGCGGATCCAGGCCTTGCGGGAACTCAAGAAGTCCAACGCCGGCGCCCAGTTCTTCCAGAGCAATCTGGTCTTCGACGTCGCGGACTTCGAACGGTACCTGGAAGCCCTCGAGGGGACCGGTGTCCTGGGGAGGACACCGTTCCTCGCCGGCATCACCCCGGTGCGCAACGCCAGGGCGGCCCGGGCCATGGCCCTGGTGCCGGGAGTGAAGATCCCGCCGGCCGTGATCGACCGCCTGGAGAAGTCGGCCGATCCGGAGGAAGAGGGTCTGCAGATCGCCCTCGAGATCATCGACAAGGTCCGGCGCCTGCCGGGGGTCGGCGGAATCCACATCATGGCCGTGGGCTGGGAGCTGATCGTGCCGCGCCTCGTGCGGGAGGCGGGCCTCAAGGAGTCGCCGCCGGGAAAGACGCCCACGGTGCACGTCAGGCCGAGCGGCGCGCCCCGCGTTGCCATCGAGCCGCCCCGGGAACACACCGATCGCCGGTACCTGGACGCGCTGGCCGAGCGAGTCCTGGTGTTCGACGGCGCCATGGGCACCAGCATCCAGAAGTACGACCTCACGCCAGCCGACTTCGGAGGCGAGACGTACGCCGGCTGCATCGACTACCTCGTCATCCAGAAGCCCGAGGCCATCGAGGCCATCCATGCGTCGTACCTCGAGGCCGGCTGCGACGTGATCGAGACGTGCACCTTCCGCTCCAATCGGCTGACCATGGCCGAGTATGGCCTCGCGGACCGGGTGCCGGAGATGAACCGCGCGGCCGCGGCGTTGGCGCGCCGTGTGGCCGACCGTTTCGCGTCTCAGGGCCGACGCCGTTTCGTGGCCGGCTCCATCGGACCCAGCGGGATGCTGCCGTCTTCGTCGGACCCCGACCTGTCCGGGATCTCGTTCGAGGACCTGGCCGACGTGTTCTGCGAGCAGGCGGAGGCGCTGATCGGCGGGGGCTGCGACTTGCTGCTGCTCGAAACGTCCCAGGACATGCTCGAGGTCAGGGCCGCGATCATCGGTGTGCAGCACGCCTTCGCCGCGACCGGCAGGAAGATCCCTCTGCAGGTGCAGGTCACGCTGGACACCACGGGCCGGATGCTGCTCGGCACCGACATCGCCGCCGTGCTGGCCACTCTCGAGCGCATGCCCGTGGATGCGCTCGGCATCAACTGCTCCACCGGCCCCGAGCACATGCGCGCGCCGCTGGGCTACCTGGCGGAGAACTCGTCCCTTCCCATCTCCTGCATGCCGAACGCGGGCCTGCCGCTCAACGTCGACGGCCAGGCCGTGTATCCGCTGGGGGCGGGCGACTTCGCGCGGGACGTGGCGGACTACGTGGAGCGCTTCGGGCTCAACGCCGTGGGCGGTTGCTGCGGCACCACGCCCGAGCACATCCGGGAGCTGGTCGAACGGCTGGCCGGCAAGGAGCCGCGGGGCCGCACCACCCGGCCGCTGTCTCTCGTGTCGTCAGGCATCACCGTCGCGAGCCTGGTCCAGGACCCGGCTCCGATGCTGATCGGCGAGCGTCTGAACGCCCAAGGCAGCAAGAAGATGAAGCAGCTGCTCCTGGCCGAGGACTACGATGGCATCGCGGCGCTGGGGCGCGAGCAGATCGAAGGAGGCGCCCACACCCTGGACATCTGCGTGGCGATGACCGAAAGGCGTGACGAGGCCTACCTGATGTCCCGGGTGGTCAGGAAGCTCAGCCAGACGGTGGAAGCCCCGCTCGTCATCGACACCACCGAGGCCGAGGTCCTGGAGGCCGCGCTGCAGGCGGCTCCGGGACGAATCATCGTCAACGCCGTGAACATGGAGAACGGCCGCCAGCGCGTGGACGCCATGCTGCCGTTGGTCCGCGACTACGGCGCGGCCACCATCGCCCTGACCATCGACGAGATCGGGATGGCCCGCACCGCCGACCGCAAGCTGGAGGTCGCGCGGAAGATCCACGACATCGCCACGCGCGAGTACGGGATACTCCCGGATGCGCTGATCTTCGACGCCCTGACCTTCACGCTTGCCACGGGCGATCCGGAAACCGCCAACACGGCGGTCGAGACCCTCGAGGGTATCCGGCGCATCAAGGCCAATCTGCCCGGCGTGCTGACGTCACTCGGGGTGTCCAACGTCTCCTACGGCTTCAAGCCGGCTGCCCGCCGAGTGCTGAACAGCGTGTTCCTCTATCACGCTGTGGAAGCCGGCCTCGATATGGTCATCGTCAACCCCAAGCAGGTCACCCCCTACGCCGAGATCCCCGCCGTGCAACGCGAGCTGGCGGAGGACTTGCTCTTCAACCGCAGGCCGGACGCCACCGCTCGCTTCATCGGCTTCTATGAAGGCGCGAAGTCGAAGCAGACGGTGGAGGCCGATCCGACAGCCGGCCTGTCACCGGCCGAGCGCCTGCACTGGCGCATCCTGCACCGCAGTCCCGAGGGCACGGATGCCGACGTGGACGCAGCGGTCGTGGCCGGCGTGCGCGAGAGGACCGGCATAGCCGATTTCACCGCCGAACCCGGGTACCGCTACCCCAACGCGGACACGTCGGCCGTCGCAGTGCACGTGCTGAACCACGTGCTCCTGCCGGCGATGAAGGAAGTCGGCGAGAAGTTCGGCACGGGCGAGCTCATCCTGCCCTTCGTGCTCCAGTCGGCGGAGGTCATGAAGAAGACAGTGTCGCATCTGGAGAGGTACCTGGAGAAGACCGAAGGAGTGAGCAAGGGCACGGTCGTCCTGGCCACGGTTTACGGCGACGTTCACGACATCGGCAAGAACCTGATCAAGACGATCCTGGCCAACAACGGCTACAGCGTGCACGACCTGGGCAAACAGGTGCCGGTCAACGCCATCGTCGACCGGGCGGTCGAGCTCCGGGCCGACGCGATCGGCCTGTCGGCGCTGCTTGTCTCCACCTCGCGCCAGATGCCGCTGGTCGTCCGCGAGCTGGACCGGCGCGGTCTGGGCATCCCCGTCCTGGTCGGTGGCGCGGCCATCAACCGCGGCTTCGGACGTGAGATCGCGTACGTCGAAGAGGACCGCGCGTATGCCGGCGGCGTCCTCTACTGCAAGGATGCCTTCGAAGGCCTGGAGTGCGTCGACCGTCTGGCCGACCCGGCGACGCGCGAGCAACTGCTCGATCGTGAGCGTCAGGCGGCACGCGAGCACCGCCGGTCACCCGGCGTGGCCGCACCCGTGGCCGCTGTCCGCTCCTCGGTGGTGGCTCGAGTAGAGGACGTGCCCAAGCCGCCGTTCTGGGGCGCCCGCACGGTGGCGACCATGCCCCTCGAAGAGGTCTTCGCTCATCTCGATGAGACGAGGCTCTTCAGGTTGTCGTGGGGCGCGAAGAACAAGCTCGGGGCGGAGTGGGAGGCGTTGCGCGGGGAACTCGGCGCGCGATTGGAGCGCATGAAGAAGGACGCGCTCGGCGAACGCTGGCTCGCCCCTCAGGCGGTGTACGGATACTTCCCCGCTCGGTCCGACGGCAACGACTTGCTGCTCTTCGATCCAGACGACCACCGGAAGATGCTCGTCCGCTTCTCGTTCCCGCGCCAGAAGAGCCAGGAACGCCGTTGCCTGTCCGACTTCTTCCTGCCCGTCGGCTCAGCCCAGCCCGACGTCGCCGCGCTGCAGGTCGTCACGGTGGGCTCCGCCGCGACCGAGCGCTTCGACGCCATGGACGGGCGCGACGAGTACAGCGAAGCGTACTTCCTACACGGGTTGGCGGTGCAGACAGCCGAGGCGGCGACCGAGCTCTTGTTCGAGCGCATCCGTAGGGAGTTGGGTCTCCCCGACGGTCGCGGCAGGCGCTATGCGTGGGGTTTCGGCGCGCTGCCCGATGTGGAAGAGCACCGCAAGGTGTTCAGCCTGCTTCCCGCCGAGCGGGAGCTGGGAATGAGCCTGACTTCGGCGGGCCAGCTGGTTCCCGAACAATCCACGGCGGCCCTCGTCATCCACCACCCCGAAGCCCACTACTTCAGTACGTAGAGCGGGGCGGCTGCCATCGACTGCACGCCCGCCCGGTCGAATCCTCCGGGTTCTCCAGACCGTACCAGTCTGTATGAGAACACCCGCCCGCATCGCCGCCGGGCTCGTCGCAGCCGTCCTGCTCGCCGCCGCCACGCCGCTCTGCGCCGCCGCACAGGGCGACTCGACCTGGCAGGACCACAACCGCGCCGCCGCAGTCGCCCTCCGGACGCGGGACTGGCCCGCGTACCGGTACCACCTCCTCCGCCTCGATACGCTGCTCAGGGGCCTGCCGCTCGTCCAGCTGCGGCTCGCGAGCGTCGAGGCCCGGCTCGGCCAGCCGGAGGAGGCGCTGCGGCGACTCGAGCGCTACGCGGCGATGGGGCTCACGGCCGACCTCGATGCCGACTCGGCCCTGGCACCGCTGCGTGCCCTTCCCGGGTGGACGCCCGTCGTCGCCCGCATCGCCCGCAACGCGGAACCGGTGCGCCGCGGCGACACGGTGGTCCTGCTCCCGTCCCGGGACATGCTGGCCGAGGACATCGCCTACGACCCGCGGAGCCGGCGGTTATTCGTGAGCAGTATGCGCGAGCGGCGCATCCTGGCCGTGGACCTCAACGGCGGGGTCGAGGACTTCGTGGCGAGTGGCCAGGGCGGCATCTGGGCGGCGGTGGCCCTGGGCGTGGACGCGCGCCGCCGCCTGCTGTGGGTGACGACCGACGCCCTCGCCTTCCAGCTGGGCTACGACAGCGCGGACGCCGGCCGCGCGGCCGTCATCGCGTACGACCTCGGCACCGGGCGACTCGTGCGGCGCCTCGACGCGCCGCGCGACACCGCGCACTTCCTCGGCGATCTCGCGGTGGCGCCGACGGGCGAGGTCTACGTCTCGGACAACACGACGCGGGCGGTGTACGTTGTCCGCTCGGACGCCGATTCGCTCGAGGTGCTCGTTCCGCCCGGCGTGCTGGCGAACCCCCAGGGTCCGGCGCTGTCCCCGGACGGCCGGCGGCTGTTCGTCGCGGACTACCTGCGCGGCATCGCGGCGGTGGACCTCGCGTCCCGCCGCGTGGACTGGCTCCCACAGCCGCCGGACGTCGCGTCGAACGGCATCGACGGCCTCTACGTGGCCGGGCGGTCGCTGATCGGGGTGCAGAACGGGACGGCACCGGAGCGCATCGTCCGCTTCCCGGTGGATGCGGCCTTCACGCGCATCCTGGGCTGGGAAGTGCTGGAGCAGAACCCGCAGCTGGGCGAGCCGACCCACGGTGTGGTCGTGGGTGACGCGTTCTACTTCATCGCGAACAGCGGGGACGAACGCGCTCGGGGCGCCACCGTCCGGGACGATCCGGCGGCCCGGCCTCCGGCGGTGATGCGGGTTCGGCTGCGCTGAGCGAGCGCCTCCGTCTTGCTGTGCCGCAAACCGGGGAACCGTGTCGCAACGAACCGGTTGTAACGGCGTCAGCCACCCCCGCATCGTGGGGTATGAGCCACCCCACGGGTCTTCGGCGCACGGGCGCCGCCGTCTCCCTCGCCATCGAATCTCGCATCCACACGCTCCGCGGAGTGCGGGTCATGCTGAGCACCGACCTCGCGGTGCTCTACGGAGTGGCGCCGAAGGCGCTCGTGCAAGCCGTCCAGCGCAACCGGGGCCGGTTCCCGAAGGACTTCCTCTTCCAGCTGACGGCAACCGAGCAGCGCAACTTGAAGTCACAATCTGTGACTTCAAGTTGGGGCGGCGCGCGCCGGGCGCGACCCTACGCCTTCACCGAACAGGGCGTGGCGATGCTCTCGAGCGTGCTGCGCAGCGCGCGTGCCGTGAGCGTGAACGTGGAAATCATGCGCGCGTTCGTTCGCCTCAGGGCAGTCGCCGCTTCGGTGGCCGACATCGGGCGGAAGCTCGATGAACTGGAGCAGCGGTACGATGCGAGATTCCGCACGGTGTTCCAGGCGATCCGGCAGCTGAGGGAGCCGCCAGCGATGCCGCGCCGACGAATCGGCTTCGTGACCCCCGGAGCCGGCGCTTCGCCCGCGAGCCGGCGTGGCTCTCGGTCATCGCGTCGGGCCTAGCGGGACCGCGCGAGGCTCGCCCCCCACGGCGTGACGTCCACCTCGAGGCGGGTCGCTTGCACGGCGATCGAGTCCCCACAGATCGGCGGGTTCGCCGCAACGAAGCGTCCGCTGACGTAGCCGTAGTAGGCGTACGTCCGCGGCGCCAGCGGGACCGGCTTCGTGAACAGCCACTGCGGCGCCGGGGTCCTCGACCACGGTCTCATCCGCCAGCAGCCCGAGCTGTCGCTGGACACCCACGCCCGGCCGGTGAACTGCGTCGCGGTGTCCGCGGTCGCCCGCAGATCGATCCCGCCGACGAGTTGGTCGCCCGCGTGCCACCAGCCCGGCCCCTCCATCGGCGCCCATACCTGGAACCACGACAGCCCGGAAGACGGCGGTGTGAGTCGCGGCAGCGGCAGCAGGGTGTCGTAGTAGGCAAGGTTGCTGGAGTTGCTGCTGGCACTGCTGCCGGCTGCGTTGGGTCCCACACAGGCCCAGTTTCCCGGGTCGCGGCCCTCGGCGGACAGGCGGATCTCGGTTCCGCTGACCGAGGCGCTGAACACCACCCGATACGGGCACTGCGCGTAGCCCGACACCCGAAGGGCGCCCCGCTGCGTCGCCGTCACCGCGGTCGGCCATTCCACCCACGTCACGTAGCCCGGCACGACGTCCACGCCGGTCGGCTCAGCGACGCACCCCGCCGCGAGCAGTGCGCCCGTCGTCAGCAGGATGCGGAGAGGGCTGATCGCCGCTCCTCAGCTCGCCACCGGGTTCATCACGCGGCCGAGGAAGAGCACCGTCCCGGTCAGCCGTTCGCGGATCGCCACCAGGAACGGCCGGTCCACGACGACCCGCAGCTCCAGCGGCGCGCTCGTGACACCCATCTCGACAGACGTGACTGCCGCCGCCTCCGTCCCCTCCTCGTAGACGTCCACGAAGGTCTTGTGCTTGACCCTCGTGATGTAGGGGCACTGCGCCGTCGGGGCGAGCCGGGAGAAATCGGGGGTGCAGTCGGCGCGGAACGCGATGCCCATCCCCAGCGCCGAGAGCACGCTCTTCAGCTCGAGTTCCCACCGGAGCGTGAACTTCGGCATCGTCACGAAGACGTCGGTCGAGTCGAGCGCCGCCATCCACGCGTCCCAGCGCTCCGGCGTGAGCCCCCTCACGAGGGTGTCGGTCGCCGCGGCCGAAGGTGGGAGCACGATGGTCATCGACCAGGCGCGCCCGCCGTAGGGCAGGTCCACGACCGTCACGCCGTCGCCGGCGTAGTAGCGTGCCGGCGCGGGATCGCCGTGGGACATCGTGGGCGCCAGCACCAGCCCGCCGCCGAGAAGGTTGAAGGTCGCGTTGCGCGTCAGCGCGCGGTCGAACTGCTGCGTCCAGCTCCCCTTGAAGTAGATGGCGTTGATCAGGTACATGATCACGTCGCCGGGGATCGGGCTGTCCACGATCTCCGGGATCTTCCCGCGCGTCGCCGCGTTCACCCAGTCGTTGATGGTCTGCGCGGCCGTCGGAGCGGCGAAATTGAGGGCCTGCACTTGGGCATCGAAGTACGTGCGCGTGTCGTCGAGGAACTGCTGGCCCACGGTGATCCCGGTCCGGTACCAGATCGAGTTCGCGAGCGTGAACTCCACGCTGCGGTCCAGCCCGCGGAGGAGGTCGATGACGCCGCGGTAGCCGGCGTTCACCTCCGCCATCGAGAGATCGCTCAGCTCCAGCGCGCGGAGCATCGAGTCGCGGGTCGTGCCGGCCGCGCCGTTCACCGTCATCCCCAGCGCCATCGCGACGCTGACGGGCGAGATGAAGAGGTTTCTTTCCGCGGGCTCCTGCCGGGCGATCTCGCGGAAGAGACTGAACGCGAACCGGTTGTTGGCGGCCACGAGCTGCTGCTCGCCGGCCGTCAGGGCGCGCGGCAGGGCGGTGATGATCGGCGTCGTCGGCGGTTCGCCGCACGCGGCCGGCAGCGCCGCCAGCGCCAGGAGCACGAACCGACGTCGTATCGCTGCTCTCATGGATCCTCCGTCCTACTGCACGCGCACCGTCGCCGCGCCAGTCTTCCCGCCGCTGGTGGCGCGGATGACGGCGGTGCCGGCCCGCAGCCCGCGGATGTTGGCCATCACGCCGTTCAAGCTGTAGATGCGGATGTTCGCGATGGTCGTGTCGCTCGACGTCCAGGTGTAGGTCTGGTTCGGCAGCGCGATGCCGGCGCTGTCACGCGCGCTGGCGGTGAAGTTGATGCTGTCGTTGACGGCGATGAACGCGCTGTCCGGCGCCACCCTGACCCACGAGACGCCCGTGGCCGGCGACGTGAGCACCGGGATGGTGAGAGTGCGGCTCGCGGCTCCGGCGTTCACCTGGATGCGCGCGGTGCCCGCCCGCTTCGGCTTGAAGATCGCGCGGTTCGCGTACGAGAAGCTCACGTACAGGTTGGCGACGGAAGTATCGAGGTTGGACCACGTGATGGTCGCGCCCGGCACCGTCTGGCCGGCGGAGTCCACCAGCGTCGCGGTCAGCTCCACGCTGTCCTGCACGTAGGCGTACGCGGGGAGCGGTGTCACGATGATGCT
>Ga0209253_10001716_pt1 | contig 19302 bp, 17 predicted proteins | sample FrelakmetBRP12BR_FD_187145 | JGI IMG/M metagenome (GOLD analysis project Ga0209253, IMG submission 187145) | Freshwater lake sediment microbial communities from the University of Notre Dame, USA, for methane emissions studies - BRP12 BR (SPAdes)... | ecosystem: Environmental > Aquatic >... | reverse complement strand
GCGATTAGGATACCAGTTATGAATGAAGCCACCGATTTCGCGATTGATCTGGCTTTACATTCAGGTGACCTCCTGCGTGATTACTTTTCCCAGTCTGGTTTGCAAGCTTGCCAAAAAGCTGACCAAACAGTAGTAACCGATGCTGACTTGGCTGCAGATAGTTTTATAACAAGAGCAATCACTAAACAATTCCCACAAGATAAAATAATCAGTGAAGAGTCATGTCACTACCTGGGTGATCCCAAGTCTCCCACCTGGATTATCGATCCACTCGATGGAACAACAAATTTCAGTCTAGGGCTTTCGATTTGGGGTGTTTTGATCGCCAGGCTAATAAATGGTTATCCAGAGCTCGGGGTTTTATATTTTCCATTGATAAATGAGCTCTATAGTGCAGAACGAGGAAGTGGAGCTTTTCTAAACCATTTACCAATTAAAACACATGCCCCCGACCCGAGTCAACCTATGTCGTTTTTTGCTTGTTGCTCCCGTAGTTTCCGATACTATGATATTAGCATCCCCTACAAACCTCGCATAATGGGGTCAACCGCATATACATTCTGCATGTTGGCAAGAGGATCAGCACTATTAGGTTTTGATGCTACCCCAAAAATATGGGATTTAGCGGCTGCATGGCTTTTAGTTGAGGAAGCCGGAGGCAAAATATCAACCTTCGAAGGATCACCTGTTTTCCCGATTTCTCCCAAGGATGATTTTAGTATTATTTACTACCCAACCCTGGCTGCTGCTACACCTGAGATATTCTTATTTGGACAAAAAAAGATCCAAAAAAAATCACTATCAATCCCGTCGACCTAGTTATCTAATAAATAATTATTGGCTCTCGATTTTAGTGTTATTGTTTTAATATATACTTAGAGAGTGTTGAAAAACAAGTTTGAATTTGCTCTTTTGGCGAAAATTTAATACAATCAAGCATCTTTGTCTAAGGAGCTTGAAATGGACCCACGCTTTGCGGAAACAGGCAAAAGTTCGTTTTTTGGAGAATATATCTACGATCAGGTTGTGCCACAAGGTCACTTTTTACGCCAATTGAACCAAATCATTGACTGGGATCGGTTCACCCGCAGGCTGCTCAAACTCTACAAGGGTGGTGGGCTTGTGGGACGACCTCCGTTTGATCCTGCCATGGTGTTGAAAATGGAGCTGATTGCCTATCTCTACAATCTAACCGAGCGCCAGGTGGAAGTATATATCAACGAGAACCTGCCAGCCAAGTACTTTGTGGGATTAGCGGTAGATCAAGCTGCACCCGATCATTCCACCTTGACTGTCTTTCGTGAGCGGCTGATCCAACGAGGCAGACAGAGGGTTTTCGAAGAATTATTGGAAGAGATTGTGCAGATTGCCCTGAGTAAAGGTGTTCGCTTTGGAGCAATCCAGATTGTGGATAGTGTGCACAGCACCGCCAATGTGAATACAGATAAAGACCACCATCGCCAGGGGAAAGGCAAAGGGCCCCGCGATCCTGATGCTCGCTGGGGTGTAAAACATGCCCGCAAAGTGAAAAACGAAGCTGGTAAGGAAGAAAAGCAAATCGAGTATTTCTATGGCTACAAAGCCCATATCAGCTTGAATGCTGAAAACAACCTGATTACCGGTTTGGAAGCCACTTCGGGAGAAATCCATGACAGTCAGCATTTCACTTCATTGGTTGACCATGATCTGCATCAGTCTTTGCCGGTTGAAACTTATACTGCCGACAAAGCCTATGATGATGGGGAGAACCACTACAACCTGGAAGTGCGTGGGCTACATTCTGCCATTCGTTTGAAACGTACACGCACTGAAAAGAAAGATGACGCCAAACAGGTTTGGCTTGACTTATGCCATACTCCACATTACCAGCAAGGTTTGAAAGTTCGATACAAGATTGAACGCAAGTTTGGGGAAGCCAAACACGGCCATGGTTTCGGTCGCTGTCGTTACCTGGGCAGAATGGGCTTTACGGTGCAAGCCTTCTTTACAGTCATCATGCTCAACTTGAAACGCCTGGTCAAGCTTCTGACTGGAGTCGGCTTCAAAACGCAAGTGGTTGAATGATCATGGGTGAATTTTCTAGATAGAAGGAAATAAGGTGAAAAAGACCCAAAATTAATCGATGACTTTTCCTAAGATACTAATATTTTAAGTAATTTCACAGGTCAATTGTGGAATTTGTGCAAGACTTCGTTCTATTATGACCTTTATTCAACACTCTCATACTTATATTAATATATATAGGGGGTGAAATATAAGTAAGTTTGCTTTCTTCACTAACAAACATTTAGAAAAGCTAATCAAGCCTTCGTTGGTAAAGTATAAGATTAGGAAGGATCATCGGGATTTTACTAGTTTCTCCTGATGGGTTGGCGAAGTACAGTTTGAAGCTTTTCTGCAGAAGTTTTTCGTATATCACTCAAATATATCTCGTGGTGTTTTCCATTCGTTTGATATCCATTGGTATTAATATATTTATGCATTTCAGCAATAGTGGGAGCTTCATTTTTGTAAGCACCGATATATAAGATTTGAACCGACAGTCCTTCTTTGATTACCTCAAATCGCACATTTTTTAGCAATTGTTCCTTTTTTTTCCGAAGTGTAACTTCCCTAACTTTTTCCACTATTTCATAGGTAACCCACTCAGGCTGCATAATCATCATTGTCCATTCCCACTCATTAATATTCTCGAGTGTGAATTCATTCATATTTGGCATCCACCATAATCCCTCTAAAGGTGGAACAATATAATCAAAACCCTGTGCTTTTAAATCAAATTTAATTCCGTAAGACATTGAATACAGTGCTTGTACAGCATGCTGATAATTTTCTGACGTGTTTGGATTACCCTTCCCATCCAGCATTAAATAATTCATATCAGGCACATCTATGAAGTGAAAACCGTCTTCGGTTGGATTATATAATTGTTTATAAGTCTTTTTAAAATCTACTTTTTGGGTCATATTGAGGTCCCTTCATTACTATAAATAATATTCTACCACTCGATAAAATTACTAAAAAACGAGAAAAAAGGATTCATAGGTTAGAATTCATATAAATAATATATCATGTATTTTGTTTCCATTTTTAGCTAATGCTGGCTATAATTGGCTAATGACATTTCATAACTGGAGGAACTATTCTGGATAACCAGCGTAAAACTCATAACCTGGAACCTTCAGAGGCACCAAGGAAATCCTCTGATCAGTTACAACCAGGTGTCATCCTCATAAACCGTTACCAAATCCAGAATATTGTTGGAATTGGTGGTATGGGCGCTGTTTATTGTGCTCGAGACTTACATTTTCCGAATGTAGTAAAACGGGTTGCAGTCAAGGAAATGATTAATATAATTCGTGACCCCAATTTATACGACACGATCGTTCGCAATTTTGAACGTGAAGCCAATATCCTCGCAACATTAAACCATCCTGCTATCCCCCGAATTTACGATTATTTTTCCCAGGAAGATCGCTGCTATCTAATTATCGAATTTATCGAAGGAAAAGATCTCGAAGCGATCCTCGTGGATGCTAATGATTTCTTTCCTGAAGCACAGGTCGTGAATTGGGCGATTGAATTGTGCGATGTATTAAGTTATTTGCATAATAACAAACCAGATCCGATAATATTTAGAGATATTAAACCATCGAATATTATGGTAAATCAGCAAGGCCATGCATTATTGGTAGATTTTGGGATTGCCAAGAACTTTCAAACTGGCCAAAAAGGTACCATGATCGGCACCGAAGGATACTCTCCTCCGGAACAATATAAAGGTGAGGCAACCCAAAGAGCTGATATTTATGCCCTGGGAGCTACTTTACACCATTTGCTAACCAGAAGAGATCCTCGAATGGAGCCGCCTTTCTCATTCGATGATAGGATGATACGAAGCATAAATCCGAATATTTCCAGCGAACTGGAAGCAGTTGTTTATACCGCTCTTCGTTATGACCCCAACGATCGTTATTCAAGTGCTGAGTTGATGAAAGAAGCGCTCCTTGCCTCTGCGAAAAAAACAGGCTTGCTGCATAAGATTCCAGCTGCAATAAAACCTCTTTCCCATGAAAGTACCGAAATTACACCAGTATGGAAATTTGAGTGTGAAGATGAGATTCGTGGTACCCCCACGTTTTCAAACGGGTCTATTTATATAGGAGCATATGACAACAACCTTTATTCATTGAATGCTTCAACAGGAGAGTTCATCTGGAAATTTGCTACCGAAGGTGGCATTGTAAGTAAACCGAGTGTATACGAAGGAAATATATATTTTGGCTCCGAAGATCAGCGATTATATTGCATCAATCAACGATCGGGGCAGGAAATATGGTCTTATTATTCAAATGGTCCAATCCGCTCCTCACCATTTATCGCTGAAGGGCATGTTTTCATCGGTGCTGATGATGCTTATCTACATGCGATCAATGCGCTCAGTGGGAGGCGTTCATGGCGAGTGGACGCAGGTGCACCGATCCGATCCACGCCAATTTATGTGGGTGATTATGTATATTTTGGAAATGAAGAAGGTGATTTGTTTTGCATCGACTTGAGGGGAAATGTCAAATGGCGTTTTAAAGCCAAAAGAGCACTTACTTCATCACCTGTCCATGCGAATGGGATTATTTATGTTTGCTCGGTTGATACATTAATGTATGCATTGGATGCAAAATCTGGTTACATTATTTGGCGTTTCCGAATGACAAAAGCATCCATCTCGACACCGTTTATATTTGATAATTATTTATTTACTGGATCTGTAGATTCTCGAATTTATTGCGTCGATATTCACTCAGCTAAAGAAATTTGGAATTTTACAACAGATAATCAGGTAACCAGCTCCCCCATTGCATACCAGGATTCCTTATACTGCGGATCTGTTGACGGGTATATGTATTGTCTTGAATATCGCACAGGCCGTTTGCGATGGAAATACCAAACTAGTGGTCCGATAACTGGAACCGCAATTATCGCTAATAACATTCTCTATTTTGGCTCGAACGATCATAAGCTTTACGCTATAGTTCTTTGATTTCTGATTGCGTTTATGGAGTGTGTTAAGTGAGCTCATTCATCAACAAGGTCTTAAAAAATAAAAAACCAAGAAATTCAAATACCTCAAATAATGCTCCTGATCTGAATGAATTAGAGAACGTCACAAACATAACTAAAAAGAGTTCACCAACGGAGATTACAAATATCACACAAAAAAAATTTGACCTGGATATTCCACAAATAATTGTTGGTATTGGACAATCGGTTGGGGTTCAACGTGATCATAATGAAGATTCCCTTTTTACCTTAACAACGAACCTGGTATCTGGGGAAAAGACGATACACTTCGGTCTTTATATAATTGCTGATGGGATGGGAGGTCATGAAAATGGTGAAATTGCTAGCAGTGTCGCTGTAGACACATTATCTTCCCATGTTATCAATTCTCTCTACCTTCCATTAGTCCTGACTCCAAGCAAGAAATCAGAAATGTCAATCCAGGAAATTATGCAATCCGGTGTAATCCTTGCCCATCAAAAAATAAAAGAAGAGGCGTTAGGCAGTGGTACGACATTGTCTTCGGCGCTAATCTTGGGAAATCAATTGACAATTGCCCATGTAGGTGACAGCCGGGCTTACCTGATAAACGCTGACGGAAATTTACAGCTTCTCACACATGATCATTCATTGGTGAAACGTTTAGAAGAAATCGGGCAGATTTCACAGGAACAAGCATTAACTCATCCACAGAGAAATGTCCTCTATCGGGCTCTTGGGCAAGGTGAACCTTTTGAACCGGACATTGCCACATATCAATTGCATCCAGGAAACAAATTATTATTATGTTCAGACGGATTGTGGGGAGTAATTCCGGATAAAGACATGGAAACAATTATCCGGTCATCATCTGAGCCACAGAACGTTTGCCAATCATTAGTCAATTTAGCGAATTCTGCAGGTGGTCCAGACAATATATCCGTAATAATTGTCCAAATTGTAGAGTGAACTATATGGGAGTTTTGACATATTATGAGCACCTGGGAGTACCTCGAGATGCCAATCAGGAGGAGATTCGGCATGCATATCGACAGCTAGTTTTACGATTGCACCCAGATACAAATGTTAAAAAGGGTGAGACAGAGCAATTTTTAAATCTTCAGCAAGCATATGATTGTCTAACTGATCCTCTACGAAAGTTCGAATATGACAGTCAGCTCCCTGAAGAATCAATTCTACCCATTCCCTTAAATGTATTTACACATTACAGCCAATCATCATTAGTTCGTTTAACAGAACCTCAATTATTGTATTCCTTATTAGAATTAATTATTCAACCAGGTACCAATCAATTAGTGTCATCCATCCCATTGAATATCTCACTTGTCGTTGACTGCTCAACATCGATGCGGGGAATTCGTTTAGACACAGTAAAATCAACGGCGATTGAATTAGTTCGCCAGCTACAACCAAATGATATTTTCTCATTGGTAAAATTTAATGATCGTGCTGAATTGCTTATTCCAGCTGGAAATTTAATCGATCTTAAATCGACAGAAATGAAAATTCAATTATTACAAGCCGGTGGGGGAACAGAGATATTTAAAGGTTTGGATATTGGCTTTTCGCAGGTTAATCAATTTCGAGCTGCAAACCGGGTTAACCATATCATTCTGATAACAGATGGACGTACGTATGGTGACGAAGTAAACTGTAATAATCTTGCAGACCAATCATCAGCACTAGGTATCAGCATTAGTGCGCTCGGTATTGGAAACCAATGGAATGATAGGTTTTTAGATCACATAACTTCTAAGACTGGAGGAATATGTGAATTTATTTCTGACATCAGTGACTTTCGTGGATCAATATTGAATGAAATTTCCCGCCTTGGATCAAACCTGACTGAACAGATCACATTTAATTATCAGACCTCTCAGGAAGTCGAATTACAATCCGCATTTCGCCTTAAACCTGGTTCAACGCCGCTTGTTCTAGGACCACCACTCAATTTTGGATTCATGCCAAAAAATGGGGCAATGAGTATTTTGTTGGAATTTGTTATCAAGGATGTCCCATCGACTGCTTCAACCTATACAATCGCCAAGGGTTTTATTAATTATGAAATACCTCGACATAAAAAAAAGAGCAATTATGTTCAACGATTGTCGATTGATAGGAAAATCACAAGAGAACCGATTCATGAAACACCTCCCATAAATATCATCAACGCAATATCATCTTTTAATCTATACTTGATGCAAGAGCGTGCCAGGGAAGAAATGGCAAAAGGCGATTTTAAATCAGCAACTCGCCATATGGAGATCCTCGCTACACATCTCCTACGTAAGGGAGAAATTAATTTTGCCCAGACTGTTTTAGACGAGATTGCCTATATTCAACAAAATCAATCATACAGTGATAATGGTGAAAAAAGGTTAAAATATGGTACTCGTTCTTTGCTTCTCCCAGCAGGAAAAATGGAGATAAACTTGTGATTACCTGCCCAAATTGCGGAAATCAAGAGTTGCCGGGTGCCCTAATATGTAAGGAATGCGGTGTCCAACTTATTACGACCAGCCGTGATCCTACCTTGGCGATTCCGGGTGGAATAACGGATCAATTTCATGTGCAATTCTCTGAAGATGATGCTCAAATTACTCCACCAACCCCAGAAGATGCTTCCCTGTCATTATTCCTCATTGATTTTGGTGAAGTGATTCCGCTAGAAGGATTAACCGAGTATACCCTTGGTAGGTCGTCCGAGGATCAACCGATATTGCCTGATATTGATTTAGCCCCATTCCACGCTTATGAAAATGGAGTTTCACGCTTACATGCGTCAATTAAAATTAGCACACCACACGCCTTTCTGACCGATTTTGGTTCAGCAAATGGCACTCAATTAAACGGTCAAAAGATTTCTCCAAATAAACCCTACCCGATCACTCATGGTGATATATTAACTTTAGGTGAAATGAAAATTCAAGTACTCGTCAATCGATAAGGATACAGACAAAAATATGCCATATACCATTATCATTCACCCAACTGGGGAAGAACCAATCATTGGTGAGGTTGAGCAATTGCCTGAACCGTCCGATATTACGATTATGATCAACAGCCCTCGTAAAATTGACGGAAAAGAATTACATTACCTGTCAGAAAATGTCTTAACCGTGATATGGCCAATTAACCGGTTAAATTTTATTGAAGTTTTGCCAACCAAATCTGAGGAAGAAATAATTGGGTTTGTAAGGGAATAATTAGGATGCTTCCAGATACACGGTATAAGAATTATCGTATATTAGTCGTTGATGATGAACAAAGGATGGCAAAGTTCATCCGACTAAACCTCGAGCATGATGGATTTCGAGTAGTGGAAGCATTTACCGGAACTCAAGCTATGGACCGATTAAGAACATCACTCCCTGACCTTGTATTGTTAGATGTGATGCTCCCCGATTTGGATGGATTTGAAGTTTTAAAAATGATCCGTTCGATCAGCCCAGTTCCTGTTATCATGGTTACTGCAAAGGGAGAGGAAGAAGAACGTATTCATGGCCTAGAATTAGGCGCTGATGATTACGTAACCAAGCCTTTCAGTCCACGTGAGCTGGTTAGTCGGGTTCGGGCAGTACTTCGCCGGACAGAATTAACAACAGATAGCACTCATGGACTGATTGACGTTGATGAAAGATTAAAAATCGATTTTGACCGCCATGAAGTCTGGGTGGAAGGAAAGCTTATCAATTTACGCCCAACAGAATACCGGCTTTTATACTACCTTGTCCAGAACACTGGTTGGGTGGTGTCACATGACCAAATCCTCACCAATGTATGGGGATATGAGTACCGGGACCAACCACACTATGTTCGGCTCTATATTAACTATTTACGCCAGAAGATTGAAAGAGATCCGACCACCCCAGTTTATATCCTCACTGAACGTGGTTTGGGATATCGTTTTGTTGACTTCAGAAGAGAAAATCCTACCGATATAACGGGAGTATCTCCTGAAGCGTGAACCAGTAGCTAGCTTTGGGATAAACGTGGATGCTAAGGACCAAAAATGACAAACAAACAAAGAATTTTATTGGTTGACGATCATGAGGTCGTTCGATTGGGGCTGAAAGCACTGCTCGATCGCCATCCGACTTTTGAAGTAGTAGCTGAAGCGAGTAATGCCCGTGAAGCGGTTGAAAGAGTAGCAGCTTTTTCACCTGATGTTGTTGTAATGGACATTCGCCTGCCAGGTGGTTCGGGTATTGAAGCCTGCCAGGAGATTGCTGATAAATACCCTGATACAAAGGTTATCATGCTGACTTCATATGCTGAAGATGAGATGCTATTTTCAGCTATTCGTGCTGGTGCAGCCGGATATGTTTTAAAGCAAATTGGGGGAGAAGATCTAGTCCGGGCTATTGAGGCTGTGGCAAGAGGAGAGGCACTCTTAGACCCGGCTGTTACCCAAAGAATTTTTCAGGAAGTACGAAAGGCTGCCAGGGAAGAAGAAGCATCTGCATTCTCAGCCCTTACTCAGCAGGAGCGGCACGTTTTGATGCTTGTTTCTGAAGGAAAAACCAATCGTGAGATTGCCAAGGCACTCTTCCTTGGTGAAGGTACAGTAAGAAATTATGTCAGCAGTATCCTCTCAAAGCTTGGGGTAAGTAATCGTGCTGAAGCCGCCGCTTATGCGGTTGAGCATAACCTAAAAGACTACCTGTAAATTCTGTAAATTTCTTAAAATATCGTAACCAGTTGTGTATTTTGGTGTTCTCTAAATCGACAGGACAAAATTGAGCATAAATGATTGATTTTTGTCATATCTATCGCAAGTGTAATAAAAATCCAAACTAATATCTCGGAGGCAAACAAAGATGTCTGATCAATTTGTAAACCAGGATGTAACAAGTGACGACAAGCTATGGGCATTATTAGCTTACATTTTAACGCCAATAGTACCCATCATTATCCTGCTGTTAGAGGATAAGAAAAACAGACCATTTCTTAAAGCACATAATGTTCAAGCTCTCGTGTTCGGTATCGTAGTCTATGTTTTAGGTTCAGTGCTCGCATTATTTACTTTGGGATTCGGTTCTTGTCTGATCCCACTCTTCTGGATTTTATCCATCTACTGGGGTATCCAGGCTTACCAGGGAAAATATGTCACTATTCCAGTAATTACCAATTTTGTTAATAAACAAGGCTGGGCATAACCAAACCATAATTTCACCTAACCCCGTCGTATTCGTGGCAACGATGGGGTTAAATTATTTCTGGGGATAAATGTTATGGATCAAATTGATTCTACAACTCAACCGCCTACAGTTCCTCCTTCGACCAAAATGGAACCCCTCTCACCATCCGATGAACGAACTTGGGCAATGTTGGCTCATTTAAGTGTGTTACTCAATCTGGTAACTGGTTTCTTAGGAATTGTCGCAGCCCTGGTAATATACTTAGTTTATAAAAACCGTTCGCGTTATGTTGCTTATCAATCGATGCAATCGTTCGTATTTCAGCTCATCTGGTGGTTTGGTGGAGGGATTCTAGCTGGAATTTCCTGGGTGATTACCGGAACATTATCAGTTGTTCTTGTCGGCTTGTTATGCATCCCTCTATCCTGTTTGATTTCCTTGTTACCATTGGGAGCTATGGTGTATGGCGTAATTGGCGCAATCCAGTGTAACAATGGTCAGGATTTCCGATATTGGTTGATTGGTGATTGGGTTAGAGGTGAATTGACGAAACCTTGACTTTTCTATTACCAAACCTTAGAATTGCATCAGTGTATAAATAGGAACGAAGAAGAGACTTGGAGTAATTCAGGCACCGAAGGGGCAAACTTGTATACGCTTATATGCAAGTGAAACTCTCAGGTAAAAGGACTTTGTTCTGATATATTCTCTGAAAAGGCGGCAGATATATGAAATGCCGACACCGATGGAGCAAACGTTACGGAATTAAAAACCTTCTACGACGCCAATCTCTTAGGTTAACGACAGAGGCACACGCTATAATCGTGTGCCTCTGTCGTTAGTTCCTAATATATATTTTATATAGATATTGAAAGTTCGTATTACAATTTATCATTCACAATAAACTGGAGGCTTGACAATGAACATACCCGAGAATTTAAAATACGCTGAAAGTAATGAATGGATCAATATTGAAGGAATGACTGGTACGATCGGAATTTCCGATTATGCTCAAGACCAACTTTCTGATATTGTATTTGCAGAAGTGATCGTAAGCGAAGGTGACATGATAAAGAAAGGTGATTCCATAGCAACGATTGAATCAGTTAAAGCCGCTGCTGATGTATATTCACCGGTCAGTGGGAAAGTTTTGAGTGTTAATGAAGAATTAGGTAGTGCCCCTGAAGTGATAAACTCTGATCCTTACGGTGCTGCATGGATAATAAAAATAGAGCTAAGCATCCCAGCAGAAACAGATGCTCTTTTAAATGCATCAGCCTATGATAATTTAGTTCAATCGCACTGATAGGAGCAGACATGTTTATTCCCCATACAGATGCTGACAGGTCAGCAATGCTTCAGGCTGTCGGCATAAGTAAGTTGGAAGATCTCTTTAGGGATGTACCGGAAAAATATCGCTTTCCTGAATTAAATTTACCACCTGCCCAGACAGAGATGGAAATCGCTGCAGAACTTCAAGAGATGTCCCTTGCTAATGAGACCGTACGCGATTTAATCTGCTTTCTTGGGGCTGGGGCCTACAACCATTATACTCCTGCAGCAGTAGATGCTATTATTCAGCGCGGGGAATTCCTCACTGCTTATACTCCCTACCAGCCTGAGCTATCTCAAGGGACATTGCAAGCTATTTTTGAATACCAGAGTAATGTAGCCGCATTAACTGGAATGGAGGTATGTAATGCATCCCACTATGATGGCGCGACAGCAATTGCCGAAGCAGTGAATATGGCATATGCCAATTTCCGAGGAAAAAGAAACAAGATCATCCTCTCACCAGCTGTACACCCTCAATATCGCCATACTGTGCGGACATACACTACGGGCTCAACACTTATACTGGTCGGTGATGATCCAAACAGCGATGTAAAATCGCACCCTGATGCCTTGATACCAATCATTGATACAGATACATCCTTAGTGGTTGTTCAGTATCCTGACTTCTTCGGCAGAGTCTACGACTATACGAAACTGGCAGATGCAGCTCATTCTGTCGGCGCCTTGTTGGCAATTTCTATCAACCCGATTGCTCTGGGATTGCTTAAAGATCCGGGATCAATGAAAGCGGATATCGTCACCGGAGAAGGTCAGCCTTTGGGCATTCCCCTTTCTTTTGGAGGCCCTTACCTTGGATTGTTTGCCACACGCAAAGAATATGTTCGCAAGATGGCAGGACGTTTGGTCGGTGAGACGATCGACAACCGTGGGCAAAAAGCCTATGTGCTTACATTGACGGCCCGTGAGCAGCATATCCGGCGGGATAAAGCTACTTCTAATATTTGCACCAACCAGGGATTAATTGCTCTAGCATCTACTGTCTATATGAGCCTGCTTGGGAAAAATGGTCTGCGCCAGGTAGCGGAACTTTGCTACCACAAAGCACATTATGCAGCTGAGTGTATCGCTAACCTACCTGTATATTCGCTCTGGTCTCCAACAACATTTTTCAACGAATTTGTGATTCGTTGCCCAGCCCCAGCAGTGGAAATTAATGATCTCTTACTCGACCATGATATTTTGGGTGGCTATGACCTAAGCCAGGATTATCCTACTCTCGATAGTCATATTTTATTTGCAGTCACCGAGATGAACACACGTGATCAAATTGACCGCTTGGTTGAAGTTTTATCGGAGGTGAACCATGGGTGAGCCACAATTATGTGATATTTCGGTGAGTGGTCGTCAGGGGATTAAATTCCCTTCTCCAGATGTACCTACATACCCATTGCCTGAGGATTTTATCCGCGAAGATTTACCGTTACCCGAATTATCTGAATTGGATGTAATCCGACATTACACACGCCTTTCACAGTTCAATTACAGTATTGATACAGGCTATTATCCACTTGGATCTTGTACAATGAAGTACAACCCAAAAATTAATGAAGAAACAGCACGCTACCCTGGATTTGCTTTTTCACACCCCCTACAACCGGTTGAAACCGTTCAGGGAAACATGGCGTTGATGTATGCTTTCCAGGAGATGCTGAAAGAAATCGGCGGTTTTTCTGGGATCACCCTTCAGCCTGCAGCTGGCGCGCACGGAGAGCTTACAGGCGTATTAATCATTAATGCCTATCATCGCTCCCGCGCCGATTCCCAACGTAAAAAAATTCTTATCCCTGACTCTGCCCATGGAACAAATCCAGCAACATCCGCTATGTCTGGTTTGAAGGTTGTAGAAATCAAATCTGATTTGCGGGGAAATGTTGACCTGGACGCATTAAAAATGGAATGTGATGATACCCTGGCTGGTTTGATGCTAACCAACCCCAATACACTCGGGTTATTTGATGAGCATGTGGAAGAAGTCATCAGATTGGTGCATTCTGCCGGAGGATTGATCTATGGAGATGGGGCAAATTTAAATGCACTCCTCGGAATTATTCGTCCCGGTGATCTGGGTATTGATGTGATGCATTTTAATCTGCATAAGACTTTTTCCACTCCGCATGGAGGAGGAGGTCCAGGATCAGGACCTGTAGGTGTTGCATCACATCTGGTTGATTTCCTTCCTGGACCTGTGGTTGGGATTATCGAAGAGGGGGATGACGATATGCCACCCCTATATGGATTTATAACTCCACCTAAATCGATTGGACGGATGAAGGCATTTCATGGTCATTTTGGTATGATTGTTAGGGCCTACACATACATTAGCATGCATGGAGGTGAAGGGCTGCGATCCATCGCCGAGTATGCAGTCCTGAATGCAAATTACCTCCTGTCGCTCATAAAGAGCACCTATCACCTTCCGTATGATAGATTTTGTATGCATGAATTCGTTGTGGAAGGCCAGTGGGCTGATGCACCGGATATTCATGCCCTGGATATCGCCAAACGCCTGATGGATTATAAATTCCACCCTCCCACCAATTACTTCCCGCTTATCGTGCATGAAGCATTAATGATAGAGCCCACTGAGACTGAGAGCAAGGAAACCCTAGACGCTTTCGCTCAAGCTTTGATTCAAATTGCTGATGAAGCTCATCAGAATCCACGCTTACTTAAAGACGCACCGCATATTACTCCAGTAGGAAGGTTGGATGAAGTGAAAGCAGCGAAGGAGCTGGTTTTATGCTGTGGAGTTTCCTCATTAGAAAAATGACGAATAGGATGGAGCCCAGCAGGAAATTTATGCTGGGGTTCATCCAATTACTGGAATGAAATAAGTCCATTGTAAATTTTCGATAACATGGTTTAAATTCCTGTTAGTTTTTTTATTGAATTCGTTTATTATTCCCTACATTTTCCGATCTTCGACCGAAAAAACTTCCAGTCCATCAAACCTTTACTAGTGTTACAATACACCCCTAATATCTTTATCGGTTCCTTCTTCATGGATAAAACTGACCCCTTGGAATATACATTCGTAACTCCCCGCCCCACTGTTGAAATTCATTTACCGGATGGGCGGGTTATCTGTGGTCCAAGGAGTACTGAGGTGGGTGAATTTCTTGTCTTACTCGATGCTCCTGATTTAGCACCATTAGTGGGTGCAATAGTAAATGGTGAGCTGCGTGAACTTACATTTCCGATCCAGATGGATTCTAAAGTAATTCCAATCTCGATGGAAGATGCCGATGGCATGCTCATCTACCGCCGCTCACTGACATTTTTACTGGAAGCAACCTTCGAAGACTTATTCCCTGATGCTACCCTCACTATAGATCATTCAGTTTCTTCTGGGGGCTACTATTGTGAAGTAAAAGGGCATGACCCACTCACCAACGAGGATCTGGAAAAATTATCAGCTTATATGCGTTCTATTGTTGAAGAGAACTTACCCTTTTCCAAGCGGGAAGTACCGTTGGTAGAGGCAGTTGCTTACTTCGAAGCTAAGGGATATACTGATAAAGTCCGTTTATTAGCACACCGCCAAAAAGATTATTTGACTCTTTACCGCTTGGGTGACCACCAGGACTACCATCATGGATACATGGTGCCTTCTACCGGGTACCTGAAATGGTTTAATTTAATACCAACCAATGGCGGTTTTACGATTAATTTTCCACGTCGAAATTTACCAACCCAATTGCAGCCCATGCCTAATTATCCCAAGCTGCTAGCCACATTCCGCCGTTACGGGCAGTGGTTGGACAGGCTTGAAATTGCCAGTGTTGGTGCACTGAATGATTCAATTGTAGCAGGACGCATCCATGAGATCATCCTTGTCTCTGAAGCCCTCCATGAAGAGCATGTTGCAGATATCGCTGAGCAAATCACTGCACGTTATGACCAATCTGACCCCAGCAAGATGGTGCGGATTATATTAATTGCAGGTCCATCTTCCAGTGGAAAAACTACCCTGTCTAAACGACTGACTATTCAGTTACTTTCCCAAGGAATATCACCTTTTACATTGGAGATGGATAATTATTTCGTTGATCGCGATGATACGCCCAATGATGAAGATGGTCATCCGGATTTTGAGACTTTGCAGGCGGTTGATACTTATCGCCTAACTGAGGATTTAAGACAGCTCGTATCTGGAAAGTCAGTCCGAATACCGCAATATAATTTTAAGACGGGTCAGCGTGAGCAAGGTGATGTGATTCAGCTTCAGCCCGGCCATGTGATTATATTGGAAGGTATTCATGGCTTAAATCCTGATCTGCTGCCAGATTTTCCGGTTGAACAAACCTTTCGCATTTATGCATCAGCTCTTACTCAGCTTAATCTCGATCGTCATAACCGCATATCCACTACAGACACACGCCTGGTACGCCGTATCGTCAGGGATGCCCGTGAACGTGGATATACTGCCCGAGAGACAATTTTGCGTTGGGAATCAGTTCAAAGGGGTGAAAAACGTTATATTTTTCCTTACCAAGAAAATGCCGACATCATGTTTAACTCTGCTCTGGCGTACGAGCTGTCTGCTTTAAAACCTTATGCAGAGCCATTATTACGCCAGGTACCTTTCGGGACACGCGAATACATAGAAGCAAAGCGTATGTTAGCCCTTCTAGAATGGTTCCGACCAGTGTCTTCAGAGCTGATTCCCGATAATTCCATTCTCCGTGAATTTATTGGAGGATCCATTTTGAAGGAATTTAAGTTGTGGAATCCAACCGAATAAATATCCAATCAAGGTAACCGCATGGAGTCCACCGAGAAATTCATGCGCACGGTTCGGGTGCGCAACGAACAACAATTGGGTACCTTGGGACATCTTCTCGTGGCAGTTGCAGATGCAAATGGAGATGTTGGGGAGGTTCGTCTCATTCAGGAGACTTCCCGCTACACAATTCGTGATATCTCAATTTACGCTGAAGACGAAACCCACATGGATCGGATCTTGCTTGCCATCGGATCAAACCCAGGCACACGAATATTGGCTATCCGTGATGAAGTTCTGGAGCTGCACCAAAAAGGAAAGATTGCCGTTCGCAGCAGGATATCTGTCGACAATTTATATGTCTTACGCCGTGTCTATACTCCCGGAGTAGCTGAGGTATGCTTACGGATCGCCAAAGATCCGTCATTGGCACGTCAATACACAGCGATCAGTCACCTGGTAGCTATTGTCACCGACGGAACAGCTGTGTTAGGTTTGGGAAATATCGGTCCAGTGGCAGGAATGCCTGTAATGGAAGGGAAAGCCATGCTGATGGAGTCTTTGGTCGGCTTATCCGGTGTTCCTATTCTATTGAACAGCACCGATCCAGATAAGATCATTGAAACTGTTGCGACCATCGCTCCCACCTTTTCTGCTATTCACCTTGAAGATATATCTGCTCCACGCTGCTTTGAGATCGAAGAGCGCCTTCAGGCATTGCTAGACATCCCCGTCATGCACGATGACCAGCATGGGACTGCAGTCGTAGCAACTGCTGCGCTCATGACTGCCTCAAGAAGCAGTAATATCCGCCTTGAAAATGTACAAATTGGTCAGGTCGGTTTAGGAGCTGCGGGTAATGCAATCGGCCGCATGTTGATGAAACTCACCGGAAACCCTGTTCTAGGCGCTGATTTATCCGAAACCGCCCTCTTATTCTTCGAAAATGCTGGAGGAAAAAAATCAAATCTTAAAGAAATCATGGAAGAATGTGATGTAGTAGTGGCAACCACTGGTGCTCCAGGTTTAATCAAACCCGATATGGTCCGAAAGGGGCAGATCATCCTGGCACTTTCCAATCCCGTCCCGGAGATCGATCCAGAGGTGGCTTTAAATGCTGGGGCAGCGTTTGCTGCTGATGGAAAATCCGTCAATAATGTTCTTGGATTTCCGGGCATATTACGCGGTGCAGTTGATTCATATGCAACCCACATCAGTTATGAAATGTATCTGGCAGCCGCAACAGCCATTGCAGACGAGACACCCCAGGATGAGCTTGTCCCAAATCCATTGGATAAAAAAGTCCATCGGGCAGTTGCGCGGGCGGTCGCCCAAAAAGCCATGCAGCAGGGGATTGCAAGGGCTGAATTTGTACCCTATGCGGAGGAATGAGAAACGTATCTGAAATATTCCACGTTTCAATGACTTCTTCGCTTAATCGCATTGCCTTGTTTATCATAATTGGACCATACTTCAACCCACTCACATAATAGAAATTGCATGAAAGCTTGTCACATCAGCTATCGTATCTTCAGTTTCACCCTAATCCTGGTTTTGTTCATAAATAGTGGGTATCCAACCCTAGCCCAAAATAAATCTGTTCCATCCGATCAGGAAAACATCCCTCGTCAACCGATTGTTGCTCAAATTTATTACAACGCTATGGATGACCTCAATGCGCTAGCTGCTTCCCTGGACATTTGGGAAGTCAATCACGAGGCAGGCTTTGTCATCGCCATGCTCTCCACAGAGCAGTTTGCTTCTCTAAAACAAGCAGGCTATCGCATTGTTGTTGACCAAGCGAAGACCGACTTTCTCAACCAACCACTCAGTCCGCTGCCTGGTCAAGAACCGGACTCTATCCCAGGTTACCCATGCTACCGCACGGTGGAAGAGGATTATTCAAGCATGCAGGATATCGCTACGAATTATCCAAACCTGGCTGAATTAATTGATATCGGGGACAGCTGGGATAAGATCACAGATGGTGGACCAATTGGGTATGATATTTATGCCTTACGCTTGACCAACGAGAATTTCGGTATCATCGATAATAAACCAACATTCTTCCTTATGGCAGAAATCCACGCCCGTGAATTGACCACCGCTGAAACCGCCATGCGTTATGCGGAATATTTAATTGACAATTACAACATTGATCCTGACATTACCTGGTTGCTGGATTATTTCCGTGTCTATATCGTCACGATGACTAATCCAGATGGTCGTAAATTTGCAGAACAAGGATATCCATGGCGCAAGAATACTGATAATGTAGATAGTGGTGGATGTGAATATTATGGAATCGATCTCAACCGCAATCACAGCTTCCACTGGGGTGGAGATGAAACAGACCCATGCAACATTAATTATCAAGGCCCATCTGCTGTATCCGAGCCAGAAGCACAAGCAATTCAGAATTTCGTCTTGACACTCTTCCCCAACCAGCGTGGTCCTGGTGACTCTGATCCAGCTCCACTTAATGCAACTGGAACTTTTATCTCCTTGCATAGCTACGATGAGCTTGTCCTTTGGCCATGGGCATGGACATCCACACCGGCACCGAACAATACCCAATTACAAACCCTTGGGCGTCACCTCGCATACTTTAACGACTACTATCCCACACAATTCGTAAATCAATATCCAGCAACAGGTACATCTGATGATTGGTCTTATGGTGTCCTTGGCATTGCGTCTTACACTTTTGAATTGGGTACTGCATTTTTTCAAGATTGCCCTAGTTTTGAAAGCATAATTTACCCCAATAACCGCAACTCCCTTCTTTTTGCCTTCAAGACGGCACGTCGACCGTATATGAACCCAACCGGACCGGATACATTGAATGTGATGGCAACTCCATCCATAATTTCTGCTGGTACTCCTGTTTTATTAACTGCTACAGCGGATGATACCCGTTATAAAAATTCCAACGGCATTGAACCCACCCAAAATATTAACGCGGTGATATACAGCATCGATAATCCCTCCTGGATCGCAGGCACAATTACAAATTCAATGACA
>Ga0209253_10001715_pt1 | contig 19303 bp, 15 predicted proteins | sample FrelakmetBRP12BR_FD_187145 | JGI IMG/M metagenome (GOLD analysis project Ga0209253, IMG submission 187145) | Freshwater lake sediment microbial communities from the University of Notre Dame, USA, for methane emissions studies - BRP12 BR (SPAdes)... | ecosystem: Environmental > Aquatic >... | reverse complement strand
GCGCCAGCCCGTTGATCTGGCGGAGGTGCTTGATCCGTGCGCCGATGTCGATCACGGGACTGTTTTTTAAACCCTCCGTTTAGTAAACCTGTCCAAATTCTAAAAATTCACGTTCGCCGTGTCAACCGGAAAATGCCGATTCCCATAAACTTTTTTAATATTCACCCTTGTGCCTCTAATCACGTGGGGACGGTTTGCTATACCCGAAAAACGCCCTTTCCGTGAGGAGGAAATCGCACTTCGGGAGAAGCGTGCGCGGCGCGAGCCCTTGCCCGGTGCGGCTTCCTGCGCAAACACGCGCGACGGGTCGCGATGGGGACGTGGAGGGGATTCCATCCGAAGGAGCGCTCTCCTCTTCACGTCGTTCCCTCCGATCTGTTTTCTCCGCGTTTCTGTTTTTTCCGTCGCCACCGGGCAAGGAGCGTGTTTCCTCCGGAACCCGGTGATCCGCTCACTGCTAATGATCGGCAGCGCGGAGAAAAACTTTATCGTTTCGACAAGATTCATCGCGTCCCGCAGTGGGGGCCATAGCGCGGTTGTCGCAACACGGTGCGGAGGGCGCAGCGGGGGAGTTCCACGCAGCGGAGTGGAAGCCCCCCGCGAGCACCGAAGCACAATATTCAGCGACGTGCGCGGATTGACAACGCGAGGGGAAATCGGCGAGAATGCTTCCCGCAAGCAGGTGGGGGAGTAGCTCAGCTGGGAGAGCACCACGTTCGCAACGTGGGGGTCGAGGGTTCAATCCCCTTCTCCTCCACCACCTTCTCCTTCCTCTTCGAACATCGCGGGTAGTATCATCCCGACATGACCTTTTCCCTCTCCTCGCCGCTCTTCGTCGAAGTGGCCGTGCCGCTCCCCATCGACCATCCGTTCACGTACCGGGTCCCCTTCGGGGAGGAGCACCGCGTCGAGGTGGGCGTCCGCGTCCTCGTCCCGTTCGGCGGCCGGAAGATGACGGGGCTGGTCACGGCGATCACGGACGCGTCGGCCCTCGGCGGCCGGGAGGGGAAGGATCTCCTTTCGATCCTCGATGAAACGCCGTACGTCTCCGAGCGCCACCTTGCTTTCCTCTCCGCGACGGCCCGCCGATGCCTTGCCCCGTTGGGCGAGACGCTCCGCGCCGCCCTCCCCCGGGGGCTCCCCCGGAAGGAAGCGCCGGCCGAGCCGCGGATGGAAGCGTTCTATCGCCCTGCCCCTTTTCCCTCCGAAGGGGCGATGACCCCGAAGCAGCGTCTGGTGTACGAAGCGGTCCGCGAGGCCGGGGGGCTTTCGTCGTCCGATCTTTCCCTGCGGGTTCCAGGCGGGGCGGAGGCGGCGAAGCGGATGGTCGTGAAAGGGGCGCTCCTCGTGGAGGAGCGTCTCCGGCCCGTTGGGCTCCATGCCCCGTCCCTTCCCGACCTGGCGGGGGTCCTTTCGCCCACTCCCGGCCAGGAGGCCGCGCTGGCCCGGATCGGGGTGGCCGTCGCCTCGGGGCAGCACGCCGCCTTCGTGCTGCACGGCGTCACCGGATCGGGAAAGACCGAGGTATACCTGCGAGCGGTCGAGCAGGTGCGCGCAACGGGACGCCAGGCGATCTTCCTCGTTCCCGAGATCGCCCTCACCCCCCAGCTGCTCGGGAGGGTCCGCTCCCGGTTCCGCGACGGCGTGGCGGTCCTCCACAGCGGGCTCACCCCGGCGGAGCGGTCCGCCCAGTGGAGGAAGGTCCGCGACGGCGAAGTGTTCCTCTGCGTGGGGGCGCGATCCGCGATCTTCTCCCCCTTCCCGTCCGTGGGGCTCATCGTCGTGGACGAGGAGCACGACGCCGCGTACAAGCAGGAGGACGGCGTTCGGTACCAGGCGCGGGACCTCGCCCTCCTGCGGGGCCGCATGGAAGACGCCGTCGTCCTGCTCGGCTCCGCCACCCCTTCCGCCGAGTCGTTCCACTGGATGCGGACCGGACAGGCGACGCTGCTTTCCCTCCCCGAACGGATCGGGGGGAGCGGGATGCCGGAGATCTCGGTGGTCGATCTCAAGGGGCGCACCGACCGGCGCGGCGCGGACCGGTACTTCTCCCCGGAGCTCGAGGAGGCGATCGACGCGACCCTTGCGCGCGGCGAGAAGGCGATGCTCTTCCTCAACCGGCGCGGGTTCGCCTCCGCCCTCACGTGCCTGGAGTGCGGAACCACGGTCCAGTGCGGAAATTGCCAGGTGGCGCTCACCTACCATCGGGAGCACGAGGCGCTCCTGTGCCACTACTGCAACGTGAAGAAGAAAGAACCCGAGGCGTGCGCCAAGTGCGGGGGGCACAAGCTCGCCCAGGTGGGGATCGGGACGGAGCGGCTCCTTTCCTGGGTCTCGAAGCGGTGGAAGGAGGCGCGGGTCGCGCGCCTCGACTCGGACGTCACCCGGCGTCGCGGCGCGTACGCGGAGGTCCTCTCCGGGATGCAGCAGGGGGAGGTGGACATCCTGGTGGGGACGCAGATGATCGCCAAGGGGCACGATTTCCCGGAGGTCACCTTCGTCGGGGTGCTGCTGGCCGACCTCTCCCTGTCGTTCCCCGACTTCCGGGCGTCGGAGCGCACGTTCCAGATCCTGACCCAGGTGGCGGGGCGGGCGGGTCGCGGCGATCGGCCCGGGAAGGTCCTCTTCCAGACGATGTCGCCCGAGAGCCCGGCGATCCGCAAGGCGGCGGAGCACGACTACGCCGGATTCATGAAAGACGAGCTTGCCGCACGGGAGGCGATGGGGTACCCCCCCTTCGGCCGGATGCTCCTGCTGCGACTCCGGGGGGGGAAACAGGACGCCGCGAGGGAGGCGGCCGATCTGGTGGCCGGTGCGCTTTCCGGCCCGATGTCCGCCCACGGGATTCGCCTCCTGGGCCCCGCGCCCTCCCCGATCGCCCGGGTGAAGCGCCGCTTCCACTACCAGGTTCTGCTGGTGATGCCCCCGGACATCTCGGTGGGGGATCTCTTCCCGGAGCTCCTGCGCCCCCTTCGCGAGCGGGTCCGGAAGCTCGGCGCGCGCCTCGAGGCCGACGTCGACCCGTATCAGATGATGGTGTGACCGCAGAACAGGGACGTTCCTGAGAACTCCCGTTGAAGAGGGACAGACGTCCATTTTTATGTGGAGTTCTCAGGAACGTCCCTGTTCTGCGGTTCCGGGTTGTACGCATTGGCACGGGGCTTGAACTCCTTTCGCGCATCAACGCGCAAAGGAGGCGCTACCATGCGGGTGCATTACGTGCTGAACCACGGGGGGACGCCGGCGTCGAAACTGGCCGACGTCGAGATCCACTTCGAGGAGGGGCTGCTCGCCGGCCTGAAGCTGGTGGGGTGCTCCGTCTGGCGGTCGAAGAAGGGGGAGGCGCCGACCGTGCTCGTCCCCTCCCGCTCCTACGCCACCGCCGGAGGGGTCCGCTACTACGAGCTGCTCCGCTCCTCGGCCGACCTCGCGGTCGCGGGGGACGCGCAAGACCCGGAGGCGAAGCTCGCCGTCCGGCGGTTCAAGGACTACGTCCGGGACGAGTACCGGAAGATCGCGGCGCTGCCCGACGAGCCGCCCGTCCCGGCCGAGCGAACCGGCGGAAAAAAGGCCGCCGCCAGATAGTTATCCTCAGGGGGACACTCCCGGTTGGTCGGGGTGTCCCCCCGCCCCCTGCGGAGAAGCTGCCTCACGGCGGGCGTCCATTTTCTTATTCCCGATAAAACAGGTGAAATCCGGACCCCGCCGGTCTTACAATCAAACGCTGACGTTCGAACGGCGAAGCTTGAAGGGGGTCCCATGTCGGAAATCGGCGAAAAGGTGGCGCAAGCGACCCGCCAGCGCGCGGCGGTCTACGCCCACCTGTTCCTGGTGCTGCGCAAGCGGCTCGGGGAACGGGAGGCGGTCGACCTGATGAGCGAGGCGATCTACAACTTCGGCAGGGAGAAATCGACGCGCAACTACTCGGAGAAGGCGCGCGGGGGGGACCTCGCGCAGGCCGCCCGGGAGTTCGCCTCTCCCGATCCCGTGAAGCAGCACCAGTTCGCGCCCCGCGTCGTCTCCCTCACGGCGGACGAGGCGGTGATCGCGATGTCGAAGTGCCCCCTGGTGGACGAGTGGCGCGCCATGGGGCTTTCCGACAAGGACGTCGAGACGCTCTGCCGCATCGCCCACTCCGTCGACTTCGGGACGTGGGAAGGGGCGCTGCGCTGCGCGCTCTGTTTCGAGGGAACCCGCGGCGAGGGGAAAGACGAATGCGTCCTCCGCGTGAAGAAGGCGCGGGGCTGAAGCGATGGCGAAGATCCAGGCGAGGGACTTCCAGTTTCTGCTCCTCGTGGTCGTGATCGTGGGGATCCTCGCGGTCCTTTCGATGATGGGGAAGGAGCGGTTCATCGGGCGAACCGAGGCGCACCTCGCCGTCGCTCCGATCCAGGACACGGCGCGGGCCGACGCGGTCTGCCTGTCGTGTCACGGCGGCGTGGAACCGGCCGGCGCGAAGATCGAAAAAGGGCCGCCGATGCCGGAGAACCACCCGCTGCGCAAGAAAAATTGCCGCCAGTGCCACAGGCTGGAACGGAAGAAGTCGTGATCCGGAAAGGCCCCCCGCTGGGGGCGCACGTTTCCGTGGCGGGAGGGGTCCACACGGCGCCGGAGCGCGGCAGGAAGATCGGCGCCGACGTCGTCCAGATCTTCTCCAAGCAGAACACCCGCTGGGCGGGGAAAGCCCTCGAGGAAGAGGACGCCCGGGCGTTTCGCGAGGAGAGCGAGCGCACCGGTGTCCGGGTCGCTGCGATCCATTGCGCCTACCTGATCAACCTCGCCTCCGCGAAGGAGACGGTCCGCACCCGCTCCCTGTTCGCCCTGGAGGACGAGGCGTCGCGTGCGGCCATGCTCGGCGTGCCGTTCCTCGTGATGCACCCCGGCTCGTGCGGAGAAGACCCGGCTTCGGTCGGGATCGCCCGCATCTCCTCGGCGATCCGCTCGTTCGGGAAGTTTCCCGAAGGGGTGACGCTGCTGCTCGAGAACACGGCCGGGCAGGGGAACTCCATCGGCCGGACGATCGGGCAGCTGCGCGACCTTCTCGACGCCGCCGGGAACCCGCCCGACGTCGCGGTCTGCCTGGACAGCGCCCACCTGTTCGAGTCCGGATACGACATCGGGACGCCGGAGGGGTGGGAGGCGCTCCTCGCGGAGATGAAGGAGAAGAGGATCCTTCCGCTGGTCCGGATGTGGCACCTGAACGATTCGAAGACCGCGATGGGGAGCCGCGTCGACCGGCACGAGCACATCGGCGACGGCCGGATCGACGTCTCCGCCTTCCGCCGGATCCTGACCCACAAGGGGTTCACGTCGGTGCCGATGGTGCTCGAGACGCCGAAGGGCGAGGACGACGAGTTCGCGATGGACGTGCGCAACCTCGCGACGCTGCGCAAGCTCATCGCATAGTGCCCCCCGTCATGAAAACGTAAGGCCACTCAACGGGAGGATCCGGAGGAGCCGCCGTAGGTGGGGGGGCGCAGTGAGGTAAAGCGCAGCCGTGCAGGTTCATCGCACGGCGAGCCACGAACGGAGCCCCGCCCTCCGAGGCGGCGCCCCAATACGAGCTTCGCGCCGCTGGGGTACCCCCACAGTAGGGAGAACGGGGGGCACAGCAGAAGGGGAGACGATGGACTTCGAGGCGATCCGGGAGCTGGCCAAGCACCACAAACAGAGTTTCGGCCGGATCCTCAAGTGCGAGATGTACAAGCTCGAGGACGGCCGCCTGTTGACGATCTCGCGCCTTCACGACGATTTCCACGACATGAACCTTGCGATCCTGCTCTCCGATGACTACCGCATCGACGAGATCGCGGGGAAGATGGACCGGATCCCCCAACCTTGTTGCGAGACGAAGCCCCTCGAGATGCTCTCCTCGCTCAAGGGGATCGCGGTCCTTGAGCGGGGGGGCTTGAAGAAGGTGAAGGAGCGGATCCCCCGGAACATGAGCTGCACCCACATCTACGAGATGCTCGAGTCCACGTTCCGATCCGTTTTCGTGGGGAGCTACAGCATCATCGGCCAGAAGTGGGACGGAGTGCTCACGCTCGAGATGGAGGAGAACCGCCAGCTCGGGATCCAGTCCCCGGTGCTGTCCGACACCTGCTACGCGTTCAACCTGGAGTCGGCCGACCCCGTCGTCCTCGAGCGCGCACGGAAGAAGGTCGAGGAGGCCCAGCGGAAGATGGCGGCGATCGAGGCGGTCAAACGGGGGGGGTGACCCCCATAGGAAGGGAGAGGCATGGGTTCTGAACGGCAGGTGCGGCGGCTGGCGGAAACGCTCGTCCGCCATTCGGTCAAGGCGAAGAAGGGGGAGATCGTCCGGATCTCCACGAGCGAGCTTGGGCGGCCGCTGGCGTTGCAGGTCTACCGCGAAGTGGTGCGGGCGGGGGCGCACCCGCTCCTGTCCGTGGGGTTCGAGGAGGCGAACGCGATCTTCTACGAGGAGGCCTCCGCGGAGCAGATCGCCCACATGCCGCCCACGAAGATGCACGAGGCGAAGACGATCGACGCCGACATCATCATCCTCGCTCCCGGAAACACCCGGTACCTCTCCCACATTCCCCCGCGGAAGATGGCGGACCGCCGCAAGGCGACCAAGCCGATCTCCGAGGTGCTGCTGCGCCGCGTCCGTTGGGTGCTCACGAACTTCCCCACCGAGGCGCTCGCGCAGGAGACCGACCGGTCGCTGTCCGAGTACGAGAAGCTGTACTACCGGGCGGTGGAGCAGGACTGGGCGGCGATGTCGCGATCGTTCGCCCGGGCGAAGAAGGTCCTCGAGAAGGCCGACCGGGTGCGGATCGTGGGGAAGGAAACCGACCTCTCCTTCTCGATCAAGGGGCGCACCGCGATCCCTTGCGCCGGCGAATTCAACATGCCCGACGGCGAGATCTTCACCGCGCCGGTCGAAACCTCCACGGAGGGGAAGATCTACTTCGAATTCCCCGCGATCGCCGGGGGACGCGAGGTGGCGGGGATCCGCCTCACGTTCCACAAGGGACGGGTGGTGGAAGCGTCCGCGGAGAAGAACGAAGCGTACCTGAAGGAGATGCTCGGCGCCGATCGCGGGGCGTCCGTCCTGGGCGAGTTCGGCATCGGGGCGAACGCCGGGGTGACCTCCTTCACCCGCGACATCCTCCTCGACGAGAAGATGGGGGGGACGATCCACCTCGCCGTCGGCCGTTCGTACCCCGAATCGGGGGGGAAGAACGACTCCGCCGTCCACTGGGACATGATCAAGGACCTGCGCGCACAGGGAGATCTCTACCTCGACGGAAAGCCGGTCCTGCGGACGGGCCTCCTGTTCGGGAAGACGCCGAAGGGGATGCGAAAGGTTCGGGGCTGACCCGCCGCGCATCGGTTTCGCCGGACCGGGGTCGAATGGGAATGTCGCCGTGAGAAACGTTCCGCGGATTCTTCTTTCCGTCGTTCTGCTCCTTTCCTTCCTGTTGCCGCCCCGTGCGTTCGCGGAGAGTGCGAAGGTGCGGCAGGGGGTGAAGCAGCTCTCGGCCCGCCAGTACAAGAACGCCTTGAAGAGCTTCCGGGAGGCCCTCAAGGCCGACCCGGGCGACGCGGATGCGATGGCCCGCATCGGGGATCTCCACGCGTCGGGGCAGGGAGTCCCCCGCAGCGACGAGGAGGCCGTGAGGTGGTACGCGAAGGCGGCGCCCCTCGGAAACGCCGATGCGAGGTACGCCCTGGCCGCCCGTTATGCGAGCGGGCGCGGCGTGCGGAAGGACCCCGCGGCGGCGGCGACATGGTGCCGCCTGGCGGCGGATCAGGGGCACCCGGGCGCGCAATCCCTCCTCGGATTCCTGTACGAACAGGGAATGGGTGTTCCGCAGGACGAGGCGGAATCCCGCGCCTGGTACCGGAAGGCGGCTGAAAGCGGGGACGTCGCGGCGCAGAAGCTGCTCGCGTGGCGGTATCTGGACGGCAAAGGTGTCCAGAAAGACCCTGCGGCGGCGGCGACCTGGTACCGGAAGGCCGCGGAAGCGGGGGATCCCGACGCCCAGACACGGCTCGCGTCGATGTACCGCGAGGGGATCGGGGTTCCGAAGGAACCGATCGAAGCGGCGAAGTGGTATCGGAAGGCCGCGGAGAAGGGGAACGCGGAGGCGTTCGCGGGGTACGGGCGAGCGCTTCTCTACGGGAGCGGCGTGCGGCAGGACGAGGCGGCCGCGGCGTACTGGATCCGGAAGGCCGCCGATCGGGGGGTGCCGGAAGGGATCTTCCTCCGGGGCGTTCTGTACGCCTACGGCCGCGGCGAACCGAAGGACGAGGTCGAGGCGCTCGACGGGTACCGACGCGCGGCGGAGGAGGGGTACGTCGACGCGCAGCTGCAGATCGCCGGGATGCACCTCACGGGACGCGGCGCCCCGCAAAGCGACAACACGGCCGCCGCCTGGTACCTGCGCGCGGCGGAAGCGGGGAGTCCGGACGCCCAGGCGATGCTCGGGTGGATGCACGAGGTCGGCCGCGGCGTGCCGAAGGACCTTGGCGAGTCGGCCCGCTGGTACCTGCTCGCGGCAGCCCAGGGGAACACCGTCGCCCGCGACCGCCTGAAGCATCTCGAGACACTGCGTTAGGAAACGATCCCGCGGAGGGCAAGGTGAAGTCGACGGCAACCGGACGACGGTACGTTTTCGTCGCGATGTCGGTTCTCCTGGCCTGCATTACCGTGACCGCCCCGGCGCGTGCGCAGGGGCCGTCGATGCGCGACATGTTCAAGGGGATCCCGACGGACCGTTGCAAGGATATGGGCGGACCGCCTCCCTCCGACACGAACGGCCCGCACATCGACTCATTGGACATGAAGGAGGGGAGGCCCGGTACGGTCGTCACCTTGAAAGGGACCGGTTTCGACCCCAAGGGAGGAGAGGAAATCCGCTTTCTCCTGAAGGGAAAAGATGCGGTCGCGGGCGCCGAGCGGCGGAGCCCCACGGAGATCCGGACCCGGGTGCCGGACATGGGCGTGCGCGGGAAGGCGGAGAGGGGATGGGTGTTCCTGGTGCGCAAGGTCGACCGGAAGGAGTTGTGGGGAAGGGCGGCGTCTTTCCTCTTCCTCCCCCCCGACGCCCCGACCGGTTTCCCCAGTCCCGCTCCCCCGGAGAAATCCCCGCCGAAATAGTTTTTCTCCTCGCCCGGGGCCGATTTATTTCCCCAGCAGCACCACCGTGGTCCTTGGATCGAGGAGATATCGGTCCGCCGGGCCCGGCAGCGGTTCCGCCGCGTCGTCCGCGATCTCTTCTCCCGCCGGCCGGCTCGTGTCGATCGCGCGCCGCCACCGGAGCCCCTGCGGGAGCGGCGGGACCATCACCTCGCGCTGCCGGTAATCCGAGTTCAGGGCGAGGAAGAGGAAGTACGACCCCGCCTCCGACCTCTCTTCGCTCCCGTCGAGGAGGTAGCACAACACCCGCGCCTCCGGGTCGTCCCATCGGGGAGGGCCGAGGTCCTCCCCGAACCACTGGATGTCGGGGACCGCGTTCGCGTCCTGATCCGTGTCCGTGCCGGTGAAGAACTTGCGCCGCTGGAGGATCGTGTATTTTTTCGTGAACGCGATCGCCTTCCGGAAGAAGGCGACCATGTCCGCGTTCCGCTCCGCCTCCCCCCAGTCGAACCAGGAGATCGGTTTGTCCTGGCAGTAGGCGTTGTTGTTCCCCCCCTGCGTCCGGAGGAATTCGTCGCCGCCGAGGATCATCGGGGTTCCGGCGGAGAAGAGCAGAAGGCAGGCGTGGTTCTTCGCCAGCCGCCGCCGCAGGCGCACGATCTCCGGGTCGTCCGTCTCCCCTTCCGCGCCGCAGTTCCAGGAGTTGTTGTCGTCCGTACCGTCCCGGTTCCCCTCCAGGTTCGCCTCGTTGTGCTTCCCGTTGAAGGAGACCAGGTCGCGCAGGGTGAAGCCGTCGTGGCAGGTGACGAAGTTCACGCTGTTGTAGGCGGAACGCCCGTCGTCGGCGTACAGGTCGGCCGACCCCGTCAGCCGGAATCCCAGGTCCCGAAGCTGCCCGCCGTCCCCCTTCACGAATCGGCGCACCGTGTCGCGGAACCGGCCGTTCCACTCCGACCAGTCCACGGGGAAGTTCCCCACCTCGTACGACCCCAGGTCCCACGGTTCGGCGATGAGCTTGGTCTTCTGCAGCACCGGGTCCTGGGAGACGGCGTCGAAGAAGGAGGCGCACCTCTTGTACATCCCGCCCTCGCGCCCCAGCACGGAGGCGAGGTCGAACCGGAACCCGTCGACGTGCATCGTCTCGACCCAGTACCGCAGCGAATCCATGACCAGCCGGATCGCAGGGGGAGTCGACAGGTTGAAGGAGTTGCCGCAACCGGTCCAGTTCATGTAGTAGCGCGCGGGGTCGTGGGGGCCCCCGGTCAGCACGTAGTACGACGCGTTGTCGATCCCCTTGAAGGAGAAGGTCGGCCCCAGCTCGTTCCCCTCCCCCGTGTGGTTGTACACCACGTCGAGGATCACCTCGATCCCTGCGCGGTGCAGCTCCCGCACCAGCGTCTTGAACTCCTCCACCTGGCACCCGGGGCGGCGCCCGGTGCCGTAGGAACTTTCCGGCGCGAAGAAGCAGGCCGTGTTGTACCCCCAGTAGTTCGTAAGCCCCTTCGCGCGGACGAAGTCGTCGACGTGGAACTCGTGCACGGGGAGCAGCTCGACGGCGTTCACGCCGAGGGACTGAAGGTGCGGGATCTTCTCGATGAAGCCCAGGTACGTCCCCGGGTACGTCACCTTCGAGGAGGGGTGGGCGGTGAACCCTTTCAGGTGGGTCTCGTAGATCACCATCCGCTCGAACGGGATCCCCGGCGGCGAATCCCCCCGCCAGTCGAACCGGTCGTCCACCACGATCGCCTTCGGGACGACGGACTGGTTTTCCCGGCGGTCGAGGGAGAGGTCTCTCGCCGGGTCGCCCGGATCGTAGGCCAGCAGCAGGTTGGCCTCGTTGACGATCTTGCCGGTGAGCGCCTTCGCGTACGGGTCGATCAGCAGCTTCCGGTCGTTGAACCGGAAGCCCCGGCCCGGGTCGAACGGGCCGCGGACCTTGTACCCGTAAAGTTGGCCCGCGCCTGCGCCGTGGACGAAGACGTGCCACGCGAACCGGTCCCGGTCCTGGACGCGGATGACGTCGCTCGGTTCGCCGTCGGGGCGGTCGAAGAGGAGGAGCCACACCTCTTCGGCGCTCGCCGAGTAGAGGGAGAAGTTGACTCCTCCCACCTGCACGTCGGCGCCGAGGGGGTAGTGCCGCCCCGGCGAGAGGATCCGGTTCGTGCGGTGGACCAGCCCGTTCGCCATGGGGCCTCCCCTTGAGGGAATCCGGTGTCCCGGTTGCGGGCATCTCACGGGTGCCGTTCCCGGTATGATACCGGAGTCGAGCGAGATCATGGGCCGGGCATGCTATCGTACCTGTCGGAGTCGTGCCGACCGGAGGAGAAGGGATGACCGAACCCGGAATGAACGCCGCGTCGCCGGAGGCGATCCCAGACCTCCGGACGCGGATCGGCACGGGCCTGTCGGCGGGCTTCGCGACGTCCCTCAAGATCATCAAGGTGTCGATCCCCCTGTACGTGGCGGTCACGCTGCTGAAAGGGACGCCCGTCCTCGATCTGCTCGGGAACGTCTTTGCCCCGGTGATGGGGATCTTCGGCCTTCCGGGGGAGGCGGCCTTCGCCTTCGTCGCCGCGTTCCTCCTGAACCTGTACGCCGCCATCGCGGTGATCGTCCCGCTCCACCTTTCCCCGTTCCAGGTGACGCAGTGCGGGCTGATGATGGGGATCGCCCACAACCTGGTCGTGGAGGGCGGGGTGCTCTCCACCACGGGAGCCCGGGGCGGGGTCCTCACCCTGTGCCGCCTGGTCGTCGCGTGCGCGGCCGGCCTGCTGCTGCGGGGACTCTGGAGCCTGTGGGAGACCGCCTCCTCCTGGGCGATGTCTCTGCCGGGGCTTTCCTGATGGATCTCCTTCTTGCCGCCCTCTGGGGGGCCCTGAAACTTTCCGCCAAGCTCATCCTCATCATCGTCCCGCTGGTGACCCTCTTCGAGGTGCTGCGGCACCTCCCCGTCTTCCGCCGGGCGGGGAACCTCGTGGAGCCGATGATGCGGGGGGTGGGGCTCACGCGGGACGCGGCGATCCCCCTGTTCACCGGGATCTTCCTGGGGATCGCCTACGGGGCGGGGATCATCATCCGGGTGGCGCAGCAGAAAGGGCTTCCCGGCCGGGAGCTGTTCCTGATGGGGCTCTTCCTCGCCACCTGCCACTCGGTGATCGAGGACATCCTCATCTTCGTGGTCATCGGGGGGAACGGCCCGGCGATCCTCGGGGTTCGGCTGGGGCTGGCGGTGCTGCTCACGGGACTGATGGCCCGGGTCTGGAAGCCGGCGCGAACCGCCTCACGGTCTACCGTCATCCATTAGTGGGGTTCCGGAAAGGATCGCCGGGGAGCAGACGATGAAGTTTCGTGGAGTATCGCACTGGCTGGCTGGCGCGGCGCTGTTCGGCGCGATCGCGGGGGGAGCGACTCCCTCCGCCGGGGAGGAAGCGTTGGTCGAAAAGTACACGCTCGGAAACGGGCTGACGGTCGTCCTCCGTCCGAACCCGTCGTCGCCGGTGGTGGCGGTGCAGGCGTGGGTCAAGGCCGGCAGCACCACGGAGCCGGAGGCCCGCGCGGGGATGTCCCACATCCTGGAGCACATGGCGTTCAAGGGGACGAAGCGCCGGGGGCCCGGGGAGATCGCCCGGGAGGTCGAGTCGGTGGGGGGCGAGGTCAACGCCTACACGAGCTTCGACCAGACGGTCTACCACATCACCCTCTCCGGGAGGTTCCTCGAGAACGCCCTCGACATCCTCGCCGACACGCTCGGGAACTCGGTCTTCGACGCCGGGGAACTTTCCCGGGAACTCGAGGTGATCCTCGAGGAAGTCCGGATGAACGAGGACAACCCGGGGAGGGTCGTCTCCAAGGCGCTCTTCCGGGAGGCGTATAAAGTGCACCCGTACGGGCGCCCCGTCATCGGGTATGTCGACACCATCCGGAAGACCTCGCGCGACGACCTCCTCGCCTACTTCCGCGCGAACTACGTTCCGGGAAACATGGTGCTGGTGCTGGCGGGAGCCGTCGATCCGGAGACGTCCCGGCCGCTGATCGAGAAGACGTTCGGGCAACTCGCTCCCGGTTCCGCTCCGAAAGCCGCGATGCCGGCCGAGCCGCCCCAGGCGGAGACCCGGGTCGTGGTCAAGGAGAAGGATGCCCGGCGAGCCTACCTCGACATGGGGTTCCACGGCCCCTCCATGCGCGACCCGGACGTCTACGCGTGGGACCTCCTGTCGATGATCCTCGGGAGCGGTGAAACGTCGCGCCTCTACCGCACGGTCAAGGACGGGAAAGGGCTGGTCGACTCGGTGTACGCGTCGTCGTACACGCCCATCGACCCCGGCCTCCTGTTCGTCGGAGGCACCTTGTCGCCTTCGATGGCGCGGGCGGCCCTGAAGGAGATCCTCCTCGAGACGTTCCGCCTCGCCGCCGCTCCCCCGGAAGGGGCGGAGCTCGCGCGCGCCAAGACCGCCACGGAGACCGACTTCCTCTACTCCCTCGAGTCGCAATCGGCGGTGGCCCGCCACGTCGGCTTCTACGAGACCACGCTGAACGACGCGGCGTTCGAGCAGACGTACCTTCGCAAGATCCGCGCGGTGACCGCCGACGACATCCAGGCGGTTGCGAAGAAGTACCTTGCTCCCGGGAACCTGACCGTCTCGGCGGTCCTCCCCGCGGGGCAGGGGGGGATTCTTCCCGCGGAGGAGGTCCGGGCGATCGCGCGGGAGGCGTACAAGGAAGCGACGGCGCCCGCGGCGAAGGCCGAAAGGAAGCGGACCGTGGTGAAGGAGGTCCTCGGGAACGGGATCCGAGTGATCGTGCGGGAGAACCGCGCCGTCCCGGTGGTGGCGGTGCAGGCCGGGTTCCTCGCGGGGGTGCGGGGCGAGGCGAAGGGGAAAGACGGCGTCGCCGGCCTCACCGCGGGGATGTTGGTGAAGGGAACGTCGCACCGGACGGCGCGGGAGATCTCCGAGGCGGTGGAGAACATGGGGGCGGACCTCTCCGGGTACTCGGGTCGCAACTCCTTCGGCCTGCAGGGAAAATTCCTCCAGCGCGACTTCGAAAAAGGGTTTCGCCTGTTCGCCGATTCGATTCTCGATCCGACGTTTCCCGCGGAGGAGCTCGAGAAGAAGCGGATCGAGACCCTGGGGGCCTTGAAGCAGCAGAAGGACCAGTTGACGCAGGCGACCTTCCTCCTGTTCCTCGAGGCGCACTACGGCGACCACCCGTATGGGCGCAACCCCCTCGGCACCGAGAATTCGGTTCGCGGGATGACCCCTTCGGACCTGAAGGAGTATTACGGGCGGTGGGCGGACCCGCGGAACATGGTGATCGGGATCTCCGGGGATATCGACGCGGAGGAAGCGCTCGCGGCGATCCGCAAGGCGTTCGGGGAGATGCCGCCGCGTCCGGGATACCAGGCGTTGGGGGCGTTGCCGGTTCCCTCGCACGATACGGTGCTGAAGGTGGAGGAGCGTCGCGACAAGCAGCAGGCGCATTTCGTCATCGGCTACCCCGGGGCCCGCTTCACCGACCCGGACCGGTTCGCGCTCGACGTGCTGGGCTCGGCGCTCGCCGGGATGGGGGGACGCCTCTTCGTCAACCTGCGCGACAAGAAATCGCTCGCATACTCGGTCACCTCCTTCTCCTCCGAACAGGTGGACCCCGGCTTCTTCGCATTCTACATGGGGACGAGCGTGGAGAAGCTGGACGGAGCGATCGCCGACACCCTCGTCGAGATCTCCGAAGTGAAGAAGGACGGCGTGACGCAGGAGGAGTTCGAACGGGCGAAAAAATGGATGATCGGCACATACGAGATCGGCCTGCAGAGCAACTCCGCCTACGCCGACAAGATGGTCTACAACGAGTTGTACGGAACGGGGTACGAGGAGACGTTCGATGCCCCGGAGAAGATCGCCGCCGTGAAGCTATCGGACGTAAACCGCCTGGCCGCCTCCGTCCTCGACCGGGAGAAGTACACGATCGCGATCCTGCGGGGGAAATAAGCGTCGTCGTGGCGGTCGTCCCGCCCGTTCCTCCACCCCGATACGGTTTTCCCTGCCTTCATTCTTATATAAATCTTCGTTGATATGGAGCTTGTCCGTTCCCATAATGGGAGGGTCGAGGCGCATCCGGCACACGAAATGCTTTTCATCGGGAACATCGGGTGAGAAGGGGGCGATCGCCATGATGTGCGGCACGCTATGCAACATGTCTTGAACGGAAAGAAACAGATTGTTGCATTCTTCCGGGTTCCGGAGAAGGAGATCCCGATGGAGGTAAAAGCGTTGTCGCCTTCCCGGTCCGGTCTTCCCCTTCCTGCGGTCCCCGCCCGATCGACCTTCTCCCGTGCCTTGCCGGGGGCGGCGCTGCTCCTCCTGACGTCCGTTTTCCCCATCCTGCCGGCGGCATCGGCGATGGAGTCGGTCGACTTCCCCCAGGCGGTGGCGCGGGCGCTCTCGAACAACGCGATGGTGTCCGTAGCGGCGGCGGAGGCCGTCGCCGCCCGCAAAGATGCGGACGCGGCCCGGGGGTACCTCCTTCCCGCCGTCCGGTTCGATGAAAAATTCGTTCGCACGAGCGTTCCCGCCGAGGCGTTCGGGATCAAGATGAACCAGGAGAAGCTTCTCGCCTCGGATTTCCTCGACGTGAGCAACTTCAACAGCCCCCCGCCGCGCAACGACTTCATCGCCACCTTCTCCGTCGAGCAGCCGCTCTTCTCCCCGAAGGCGTACTTCGGCTACGGGATGGCGAAGATGGAAGCGGACGCGAGGGGTTTCGACCTCTACCGGCGGAAGGAGGACGTCGTGTACCGGGTCCTCGCCGCGTACCTCGACGTCCTCGCCGCGCGGCAGTTCGTCGATGTGGCGGGCCAGGGGCTTTCCGACGCCCGGGAGCACCTCCGGATCGCGGGGAGCCTCGAGGCGGCGGGGATGGGGCTGGCCTCCGACGTCCTGCGGGCGAAGGTCGCCGTCGCCGCCGCGGAAGGGGGGAAGGTGACGGCGGAGAACCGGCTGGAGCTCGCGCGCCGCGGGCTCGCCCTTGCGATGGGGGAGGCGGGGGCGCCCCCCGTGGATGCGAACGGCCCGCCGCCCGAGTTCCCGGAGCCCGTGAGGACCGATCCGGGCGGGACCGCGGCAGGCGACCGTGCCGACCTGCGCGCCTTCTCGATGAGAGTCGCGAACGCGGGAACGAACGTCCGGCTCCGCCGGTCGGGGTATCTCCCCGACGTCGGCCTCGCGGCGGCGTACCAGTTGGACGCCGAGGATTCCCCCTTCTCCCCCGACAACCGGTCGTGGAAAGTGGGAGTGGGGCTCACGTGGAATATTTTCGACGGGATGCGGCGCGAGGCGGAGGTGGGGAAGGCCGCAGCGGAGCTCCGCCGGGCGGAGGCGTATTACCGGGGGATGCAGGACCAGGCGGCGTTCGAGGCGGCGCAGGCGGACCTGGGGGTGAAGGAAGCGACGCTTCGCGGGGAGATCGCCCGCGCCGCCCTCGCGTCGGCGGAGGAGGGTGTGCGGCTGCTCAAGTCCCGATACGAGAACCAGCTTGGCCGGATGGTGGACCTCCTCGACGCGCAGACGGCCCTCGACGGCGCCCGCGCCGCCGCGATCCGCGCGGAGAACGACGTGCGGTTCTCCCGCGCGCAACGGTTGTACGCCTCCGGCGGGCTGCTCTCCCTCATCGCGCCGCCGGAGGAAAACGGGAAGGAGAAGAACCGGTGAGCGGGGTGATGAAGATGTCTTCTTTCCGGAGACGGGCCGCTGCGGCGGCGGCGATCCTCTGGTTGGCCGCGGGGCTTTCCGCCTGCGGGGAAAAGGGGAAGCAGGGGGCGGCGGTTTCCCGCCCCGTGGTGCAGGGGGTGGAGGTGGTCGTCGTCCGGCCGGTCCCCCGGGAGACGACGGCGGAAGCGCTCGGGACGGTCCGGGCGCGGACGACCGCCGCGGTGGCGCCGCAGGTGATGGGGCGGCTGACCGGCGTCTCGGTTTCGGAAGGTTCGGTGGTCGCGGCGGGGGCGCTCCTGGCGACGATCGACGACACGACGGTCCGCGCGCAGCTCTCCTCGGCGGAAGGGGCGGTCGCGGAAGCCGAGGCGGCGCGCGAGGAGGTCGACCGGGCCCTTTCCCAGGCGGAGGCCTCGAAGGCCCTCGCGGAGAAGACGTTCGACCGGTTCCGGAAGCTGCTGGAGGGGAAGGTGGTCACGCAGCAGGAGTTCGACGAGGTCGAGATGCGGCGCACCTTGGCGGTGAAGGAACTCGAGCGGGCCCAGCAGAAGAGGGTGCAGGTGAGCGCGAAGATCGTCCAGGCGAGAGGCCAGGCCGACGCGGCGAAGGCGATGCTCGCCTGGACCAGGGTGGTCGCCCCCTTCGCGGGAGTAATCGTCGAGAAGCGGGCCGACGCGGGGTCGATGGCCGTCCCGGGCGTTCCCCTCTTCGTCCTGGAGGATCCGGGCCGGCACCGCATCGAGGCGTCCGTTTCCGAGACGTACCTTCCGTTCCTGAAGGTGGGGACCCCCGTCCAGGGGATCCTGGACGCCGACCCCGGAAAGCCGTTTTCGGCCGTCGTCACGGAGATCGTTCCCGCGATCGACCCGGCGAGCCGCACCTTCACGGTGAAGGCGGATCTTCCGGCGGGCCGGGCCCGGTCGGGTCAGTCCGGCAAGGTGCGCTTCGCGGCGGGGAAGGGGACGGTCCTCGCGGTCCCGAAACGGGCCATCACCCGCGCGGGCGGCTCCGACGGCGTGTTCACGGTCGGCGCCCCGGACAACGTGGCGCATCTCTCGATGATCACCCTCGGCGCGGAGTTCGACGACCGGGTGGAAGTCCTCTCCGGCATCGAGGACGGCGCGCGGGTCGCCCTGTCGCCGATCGACAAGCTCTCCGACGGCGCGCGGGTGGAGGTCCGCCGGTGAACGCCCCGGAATCCCCCCCTCATCGCGGGATCGCCGGGCGGATCGCGGCCGCCTTCATCGGGTCCCGCCTCACCCCCCTGGTCATCATCGCGTCGGTCTTGCTCGGCGTGGGCGCCGTGCTCCTTCTCCCGCGGGAGGAGGAGCCGCAGATCGTGGTACCGATGGTCGACATCTTCGTGCAGATGCCCGGGGCCTCGGCGAACGAGGTCGAGAATCGCGTCACCCGGCCGATGGAGAAGCTTCTGTGGGAGATACCGGGGGTGGAGTACATCTACTCCACGACGTCGCCCGGGCAGTCGATGGCGATCGTCCGGTTCAAGGTGGGCGAGGACGAGGAGAAGAGCATCGTCCGCCTCAACCAGAAGATGTCCGCCAACTTCGACCTGATCCCGCCCGGCGCAACTCCTCCCCTGGTCAAGCCGCGTTCCATCGACGACGTCCCGATCCTCGCGGTCACGCTCTCCTCCGCCCGCCACGACCCGTTCTCCCTGCGGCGGATCGCGCAGCAGCTCCACGACCAGGTGAAATCGGTCCCAGACGTCTCGGAGGTGAAGATCATCGGCGGCCAGCGGCGCCAGCTGCGGGTGCTTCTCGACCCGGCCCGGATGGCGGCCCGCGGCGTCGCCCCGGCCGCCCTCGTCGGGACGCTGCGGCAGGCGAACCGCCAGCTTCCCTCGGGGAGCATCGTCGCCGGGAACCGGGAGTTCCCCGTCGAGACGGGCGGGTTCCTGCGCACGGCCGAGGACGTGGGCCAGGTGGTGGCGGGCGTCTCCGGGGGGCGGCCCGTCTATCTTCGGGACGTGGCGCAGATCGTGGACGGGCCGGAGGAGCCCGCCGATTATGTCCTCTTCGGGCTTGGGCCGGCGGCGCGCGCGAACGACCCCGCGGCGCACCCCGCGGTGACCCTCTCCGTCGCGAAGCGGAAGGGGACCAACGCGATCGAGGTGGCGGACAAGGTCCTCGCGAAGGTCGAGGCGCTGAAAGGGACCCTCGTCCCCGGGGACGTCACCCTGACGGTCACGCGGAACTACGGGGAGACGGCGGCGGAGAAGTCGAACGAGCTCCTCCTCCACATGCTGATCGCCGTCGTCTCGGTGTCGATCCTCATCTGGATCACCCTCGGCTTCCGGGAGTCCGGGATCGTGGCCACCGCGATCCCCGTCACCCTCGCCCTCACCCTCACCGTCTTCTACCTCACCGGATACACGCTGAACCGGGTGACGCTCTTCGCGCTCATCTTCTCCATCGGAATTCTCGTGGACGACGCGATCGTCGTGGTCGAAAACATCGTCCGCCACTACCGG
>Ga0209253_10001714_pt1 | contig 19310 bp, 26 predicted proteins | sample FrelakmetBRP12BR_FD_187145 | JGI IMG/M metagenome (GOLD analysis project Ga0209253, IMG submission 187145) | Freshwater lake sediment microbial communities from the University of Notre Dame, USA, for methane emissions studies - BRP12 BR (SPAdes)... | ecosystem: Environmental > Aquatic >... | reverse complement strand
ATGTCCCGCGGCGGGAAGATCTTATGTTGACAACTCGGGCACACTTCGCCCACAAGCGCGTAGCGCTGCTGCTTGAGGCGCCAATGACGGGAGACTTCCATGACCCCACCTCGTTCCGGACTGAACCTGCCAGAGTGTATGGGCGCCCGGCTCTCAAGAACTATCAGGCCTGTTTCACGGCTCGACAGCGGTGAAAACGTGCGTGCTGGCCGTCGCGCCGGCACCACCCAGACACTGCGCCATGCCCACCTGTGCGCCCGGCACCTGGTTGGCTCCCGCCCGGCCCTGGATCTGCAGTACCACCTCGGCCGCCTGGTACACACCTGTGGCGCCGCCGGTCTCGCCCCGCGCCTTTGACCCGCCGAACGTCGCCACCGGGATCCGTCCCTCCAAGCCGATCTGCCCTTCGTTTGCCAGGTGCCATCCTTGCCCGCGGCCAGCGAACCCGCTGGCCTCCAGCGACAGCGCGGCGTAGATCGAGTAGGCATCATGCAGTTCGAAAAGGTCGATGTCCGCGGGTGTGAGGCCGGCCTGCCGAAGGGCACGCCGCGCCGATTCCTCGGCCGCGGCCAGCCCGAGCACATCCGGCTGGTCGTGCAGCGCCAGCGCGCCGATGGCGACCGAAGAGCCCGCCACGCGGACGAGCGGCCGGTCTGCGGAAGCGGCCAACACCTCGCGCCGCGCCAGGATCAGCGCCGCGGCGCCGTCCGCCAGGGGTGCGGCATCGTAGACGTTCAACGGGTCGTTGTCTCTCGGAGCCTGGCGGTATTCTTCCAGGCTGACCGCTCTGCGCAACAAGGCGTTCGGGTTGTGCACTGCGTTGGCGTGCGCAGTCAGGCTGAATCCGGCAAGTGCATCAGCCGGCGCCCCGAATTCGTGCAGATAGCGCCGCATCAGGAGCCCGGCCTGCGCCATCGGCGTCAGCCCCTGCACGGCCTCGTGATCCGAGTCCCCGGCCATAGCCATGGCGGCGTCCACCGACGCGCCGACCCGGTCGGTCACCTTCTCGACGCCGACAACCAGGGCGATGTCGATCAGCCCGGAGCGGACGGCGAGGACTGCCTGCCGCAGCGCCACGCCACCGGAGGCGCCGGCGGCCTCGAATGACGAGGCTTCAATCCCGCGCAGCCCGGCGAAGTCGGCCAGGAGGACGCCCAGGTGTGTTTGCCCCGAGAGGGCCGGAGCCAGCATGTTGGCGGCGTACAGCGCTTGAGGTCGGAGGCCACCCGCATCCCGGCGCGCGGCCTGGATCGCCTCTAGCGCCAGCTCGCGCAGCGACGTGTTCCAATGCTCGCCCACCGGCGTCATACCGACTCCGGCGACCAGAACATCCGTGGGAGAAGGGGAAGATGCCATCTTCAAGGGACGGGAGCCGCGTCCGCCTGATGCAGGCTGACGCCGCCAGCCGTCTCGCCTTTCTATTTGAGCGTGAGCTTGCCACGGTAGCGCGCGTACGTGGCGTAGTCGATCTCGGTGCGCCGGGCGATGTAGTCCTGCGTCTTGCGCGCCCGGCCCTGCCGCTCTGGCAACCGTTCGGTGACGTGCAGGCTGAAGGCGTCCGACCCGGCGCCCGAGCCGTACGAGACAAGCAGGATGCGGTCACCCGGCCTGGCGACATCCAGCACGGCCGTGAGCCCGACCATCGCCGAGCCGGCGTACACGTTGCCGATCACCGGCACCAGAAGCCCGGTCTGGATCTGCTCAGGCTTGAAGCCCAACTGCTTCCCGACGCGCTGCGGGAACTTGGTGTTGGGCTGGTGGAAGACGACGAAGCGGTAGTCGGCCGGGCGAGAGCCGAGGTCGTGCAGGATGGCCTGTGTGGCTTCCGTGATGTGCTTGAAATAGGCTGGCTCGCCGGTGAAGCGTTCTCCATGCTCAGGGTATTTCTCGTCCGCCCGTCGCCAGAAGTCGGGTGTGTCGGTGCTGTACGAGTACGAGCCCTCGAAGATCGCCAGCGCCTCGTCGGCCGGGCCGAGCAGATAGGCGGCGCCGCCGGCAGCGGCGGTGTACTCGAGCGCATCGCCCGGACGCCCCTGAGCAATGTCCATGCCAATCGCCAGGGCGTAGCGCGCCATGCCCGAACCGACAAACCCGATGGCGGCCTGGAGCGCCTCGGTGCCGGCCTTGCAGGCGAACTCCCAGTCGGCGGCCTGCGTGTGCGGCGTGGCGCCGATCGACTCGGCCACAATGGTCGAGGTCGGCTTCACGGCATACGGGTGCGACTCCGAGCCCACCCAGACGGCGCGGATCTCGGTCGGGTCGATCTCGGCCCGCGCCAGCGCGTTGCGGGCGGCCTCGATCGACATCGTGATCACATCCTCGTCCTGCCCGGCGACGGCCTTTTCCTTGATCGGCAGCCCGCCGCCCCCGCCGGCCCACACGCGAGCGACCTCCCTGGCAGGCAGGCGGTATTGCGGGATGTAGGCGCCGTAGCCGACAATGCCGACGTCGCGCGCCGGCTTGAGCAGGCGGGTGCGGGGTGCGTCACTCATGCCTTCGACTCCGATGCGGGGCTGGCTGGGAATCCCCAGGTCTCGAGCAGGGCGCGGGCGCGATCGATGCGGATCACGCCGTCTTCCACCAGGCGCTGCGCCACGCGCCCAATCAGGTCGCCCGTGGCGCCAGCGGCGATGGCGACCTGGCGGGCGTGCAGACCCATGTGTCCGCGCTGAATGCCTTCCGTGGCCAGCGCCCGCAGGGCAGCCAGGTTCTGTGCCAGGCCGACCGAGACGATGATCTCCGCCAGATGACGCGCCGAAGTGACATCCATCAGTTCGAGTGCCGCGCGGGCGACGGGATGGACCCGCGTGGCACCGCCCACGGTCCCCACCGCCATGGGCATCTCGAGCTCACCTTCAAGGGCGCCGTCCGATCCCACCGACCAGCGGCTGAGCGACGTGTAGCGCCCGGAGCGGGCGGCGTAGGCATGGGCGCCGGCTTCGATCGCCCGCCAGTCATTGCCCGTGGCGATGACGACAGCGTCGACGCCGTTCAGTATGCCCTTGTTGTGAGTCGCGGCGCGGTAGGGGTCCGCCTCGGCGAACGCCCAGCCTTCGACAATCCCATCGCGCACGCGCTCGCCGGTGAAGTCACCGAAAGCCAGCGTGCTGGCCGGGACGCGGCAGCGCGACGTGGCCAGGCGGCGATCGGCCAGGTTGCTCAGGATGCGCAGGTGCACGCGTCCACCGGTGAGCTCCTCGAGGCGCGGTGCCAGTTGCTCGGCGGCGGTATTGACGGCGTTGGCGCCCATGGCGTCGCGCACGTCGACGATCAGGTGCACGATCAGCATCGGACCGACGGCGGTCTCGCGCAGGACGCGCGCTTCCAGGTCGCGCGCACCGCCGCCCAACCCGGCAATCACCGGGTCTACCGTGTCGACTTCGGCCAGGATCTCCACCCGATGGTCAAGCACCCGGCGGCGGGCGTCATCCGGGTCAGCCAGATCGAGGACCTGAAGCTGGGCGATCATCTGCGGCTCGCTCGAGGTGGCCTGGAATCCGCCACCGGCGCGCGCCAATCTGGCCATGAAGGATGCACCGGCGACGACCGACGGCTCCTCGATCGCCATGGGCACCAGCACCTCGCGGCCATTGACGACGAAGTTCAGAGCCACGCCGAGCGGAAGGCCGAAGACGCCGACGGCGTTCTCGATCATGTGGTCGGCTTGCGCCGGTGACAGCCCGGCCTCGCCGGCGAGCGCCGCCAGGGACTCGGGCGAGACGCCGGAGGCCTCGGCCAGCCGCTGAAGGCGTTTCGCCAGAGCCTGCTCGTGGAAGCCGGGCAGGCGCGAGGTTCGCGAGGGGCTCAAGTGAAGTCTCCCGGGGAGTTCCCGGGTGGTTATAGGCCGGGGGGACTGGCAAAAGCTATCAGGTTCCGCACACGCTGAGAAACACCGGCCGCGCTGCCCCTGCGGCGTTCAGGCCGCAATCAGGGCGATGCCGGCTATGCACAATCCCACACCCGCCCACTGGCTCAGGGCGACGCGCTGGCGGCTGATGGCTCCGGCCAGGACGACGGTGACCGCCGGGGCCATAGAGGACACCAGGGCGGCGAAGTCGAGGCGCGTCAAGTGGGCGGCGACCAGGTAGAACACGTTCCCGGCCGCGTCGAGCACCCCGGCGAGGAGTGCCCAGGGATTGCCGCCCGGGGATAGCAACGGCAGCCGGCGGGCGGCGACGACGATCAGGCCCAGCACTGTTGCAACCGATTTGGAGATGACCAACGGTGTGAACACGGCGCCGGTCGGCACCTGGGCCATGCAAACGAAGAAGCCGCCAAACCCAACGCCGGCGATGAGCCCAAGCCCAAGTCCATGCCGCGGCCCGCCCGCGACGGGGGAGGAACCGCGCGCCACAAGCCAGATTCCGGCTATCCCCGCCAGCATGCCGGTGACCTGCATCGGGGTTGGCAGCCCCGCCAGTGCCGCGCCGATCACGACAGGCAGAATCACCCCGACGACGGCCGCAGTTGGTGCGACGACCGCTGCTTCAGCAATCGCCAGCCCCTGATACAGCGCCGCAAGGCCGAATCCCCCGGCAACCCCCGCTGCCGAACTCCATGCGATCGCTGCTGCGGCGGGCCAATCCTCGCCGCGCGCCAGTGCCGCGGACAGGAGGAGCGTGAGACCGGAAAGCGAGACGAGAGCCAGCACCTGGTACGGATGCCGGTCGCGCGTCGCACGGCCGCCCACGAAGTCGCCGCTGCCCCAGACGAAGGCCGCCACGATGGCGATCAGAATTCCCAGCGGGTTCGAGGCTCCCATGGTTCCTTTCGGGGCACGTCCGGCCCCGTCCCCCGAATTGTATCCACGGGTAACCCGGAGGCATCCCCGCGCCCGGCTTGTGACATCCAGGGATCAAGCAAGCGCCCGCTCCAGGAGTTCGACGTACGCGTCCGGATCTTGGACCGCCGCCGTGTGGCCCATCATCCCCAGGCTGACGAGTTCGGGTTGCCGGCCGAAGAGCACGGCGTAGGCCGCGAGGTCCTTGGGGCTCTGGGTCGGGTCGTTCTCGGCGGCGAAGACCACGAAGCGACCCGGCCACGCCGACAACACGCCGGGCTTCATACGCCCCGAGCGGATCAGATCCGCGGCGACGGCGAAGTGCGAGATGACATCGTCGCGGGTCAGTTCGGTCACGAGCACGTGCTCCATCGCCAGGCGCCAGTTGTCCTCGCCACCCGCGGGGGTCGTGATCACCTTCCCGAGTCCGGCGGCCAGCAGGCGCTTCACGCGCCGCTCGGGCAGGAGCCGAACGAGCGCGATGGCAGCGTCGTCCACCACGGCCCACAACGGCCCGTAGGCAGCCGGGCCGCTGCTGGACAGGACGAGCCTCTCCACCGCCTCGGGCCGGTGCGCCAGGTAGCCCTGCGCCAGGAGGCCGCCGTAGGAATGACCCCCCAGCGCGAAGCGGCCCACACCCTCGGCTGTGAGGATGGCGTCAAGACCGGCCGCCATCGCCTCGAAGGTCATCACCGGCGGGTAGTCGGGCGCCACGACGCGGTGCCGGCGCGCCACGCGCGCCAGGAAGTCGAAGCCAAACGCCGATCGGCGAAGCCCACCGGTCAGCCACAGCAGCGGAGGGCCCTCGCCCAGGACATAGTAGCGCCACCGCGTGTCCCGGACCATCTGGTTCTTGCCGTAGGCTTCACCGAAACGGCGCATGGAGTCGAGCACGGCGTTCGGCATGGCTTCCCTTCGCTGCATCACGGGCCGTCATCCTCGGCCCCCCGAGGCACTAGCGGCGCTTGAACAGCAGCGCCGACCAGCGCTCGTCGAGGGAGCAGATCTTGTAGTCAACCAATCCCGCCTCGAGCCCGGCCTTGCGCACGAGGACCTGCGTGAGTTGGCTTGCGGCCGCGGTTCCCCCTTTCGGCCAGGCAATCCACATCACGCTGCCCTGCAGGCCTTGTGCGAGATTGGCCATCCGTCGCTGGAGCTCGCCCGGGTCGCGTGCGAACCAGATCAACAGGTCGGCGCCAGTCGGCCTGCCTCGGCGGAGGCGCACCCCTTCCGGCAGGGCGCCCAGCGTCCAGGCGAAGTCCGGTGGCGCGTGAAGGAGCGCCACTTCCATCCCGGGGCGGAGTCCGAGCTTGCGGACCAGAGGCCGTCCGGCATACGCCGCGAAAGCGGAGCCGGGGACCACGGGGCACAGTACGGACCGGGCGATGGCGCGCTTCAATGCCGCGGCAATCCGCCCCCATGGTGCGAAGGTGGCGTCTGGAAGGAGCTGGCGAACCTGCGCGACGGCTTGCCGCTTGCCTCCGGCAAAGACGAGCGGGACCCCGCGCGTCCCGCTGCGCCGGCGGAGGAGCACGCCCAGGTCGCGCCCCCGGGAGGGCGAGTGGGTCAGATCGATGACGATCGCGCCGGGCGGAAAGGCCGCCAGGGAGCGGATGAGCTGGGGCGGGGGCAGGCGCCTGGCGCTGACGGCGTAGCCGAGCGTGCGCAGCTGCGAGGCGCGCGGCTTGAGCTCGTCACCGTTCCACTCGATCAGGGCTACACGCTTCAAGTACGTGTCTCGCTTCGGCCGGCCCCGCCGTCGCCCGGCATCACCCACCTGCGAATGATGCCACAAGACTCGGCACTGAGCTCGTCAGTGACGGTCGCCGCACGCAGGCCGAGATCGCGATAGCCGGGGGAGCCAGGCAGGGACTCGCGCGGCGTAGCCCCGCCACGCCTCGCCGAACTCGGCTTCCAGGACTCGCTCCTCCCGGCGCGCCCGGACGACGAGGCCGAACATCATCAGGGCAAATGCCAGCGTCCCCCAAGTCTGGTAGAGCAGGAGGCTTCCCCAGGTGGCGAGCATGACGGCCAGGTACATGGGATGGCGTATGAAGGCATACGGTCCGCTCTCGATCAGCCGCTGATCCGCGTGTAGCCGCACGCCGAAGCCAGATGACGGGGCGAACTGCGCGCCAAGCGTCCTCAGTCCCCATAGATACACGCCACAGCCTCCGAGCAGCAGCAGGCCGCCCATCATCGCCAACGCCGCCCGAACGCCGGGGAGCAGATGGACGGGCAGCGGGCGCCACAGCCAGGCAAGGAGCGCCAGAAAGGCCAGCGTAGCGGCGAAGAGAATCGGCGCCCGGAGAGCCAGGCGGGCGAAAGGTTCCTCTCGTCCAGCCGGACGGCGAACCGAGCGGAGCACGGCGACCACGGCGATCGCCAGCGTGGCGAGCCCGACGAGCGCTGCAACCCGTCCCACGGCCTGTTCGAGCCACGACATACTCTCGCTGCCTCCTGCGTTCCCGGGCGCCGACGGATCAGCGGTGCCAGGGTACTGTCACCGGCGCACCCGGCGTGGGGATGGGTGCCGGGCGATCGGCGATTGTCACGCTGTAGGTACCTCCCGGGACGACGCCCAGGGCGACCAGGCCAGTCGAACGGCAATCGGCCCCGGCGCCGCACTCGGTGGCGCCGAACGGGTAGTCGTCGGGCGCCTCGATCAATGTGGCATAGAACACATACCTGCCCGGCGCCTCGACGGTGACGAGGATCGGCGCTGAGGTCGGCATCACCACCGCCCGTGCGATCCCGCCGGGTAGAAGCCCTGGAAGGTCATGCCACTCGCAACCTCTTGTGCGAAGAGCGACGCGGCGAAGCCCGAGCCGCCTCCGCCCATGTCGAAGGTCACGTTCACGCTGGCCCACTGTGGTGTTGGCGGGGCCGGCTGGCAGGCCGTCAAGCCAAGAACAGCACACAGCCGGCAGCCGATGATGATCCGGTCTCGCATCCTGCCCTCCCGAGTCAAGCACTGCCCGGATCCCCGCGGTCTTCCCCTCGCATGCCCCACGCAAGGCGGGCGAAACCCGGGCGTCTCAACACGCGGCCAGGATATCAGCCAAGCTGGGCACCGAGGTAGCGAACCTCGGGAAAGCCGCGCTCGAGGTCGTCCCAGAATCCATCTACCAGGTGCTCGGGGTACACGGTCAGACCCGCCATCTCCCTCCTTTCCACCCAGCGGACCTCACGGATCATGTGTTCGTCGGGCCCTGTGCCGCGGACATTGGCCATTGTGAGCGTGCCGCCGGTTACGTCACCCAGAAAGAAGAGCTCGATGTGGCGCGTATCCGTGGCGGCCACACAGAACTCACGCAGGTAGACCAGCTTGCCGAGGCGCACGTGCAGCCCCGTCTCTTCCGTGGTCTCGCGCCGTGCGCACTGAAGCACGGTTCTATCGGCCTCCTCGAGCCCCCCGCCAGGCGGGACCCACCACGCGGCGCTCGTCCCTGGGTCAACATGCTGGACGAGGAGCAAGCTTGAGCCGCGGGCGAGGATGACGGCTGCCCGAACACGCTGATTCAAAGGGACCTCCGGACTCGGGCCGGTCTCAGCGATGCGATTGGGGAGGAGCAGAATCGTCGCCCTTCACTCTAGCACAGGTCATCCGACGGCGGTGTGTTGAGGTGACCCGGAGGATGGGCAGGTTGGGGCCTCGCGCCGGGTACGCGCCACCGAAGGATTGTCCCGCCTCGCGGTGGCGGCAAGTTGGGACTAGCCCGGGTCGGATGAGCCCTTGCGCCGAGAGGGCCTGCGTGGGGAGGCATCGCCCTGCGGTCGGGACCTCAGTCGGTGCGCGGCAGCGTCGATCGCCGCCTGGATGCGCTTCGCCCGGGTCTCTGGCCGCTTCGCCGATTCCACGGCGTAGCCGTGCATCTGGCGCTGGGAGGGCGGGAGTGCCTGGAAGGCCTCCAGGGCGCCAGGCTGCATGGCGAGGGCGGCCTGCAGGAGCTCCGGGATCCAGGACGGATCCTGACGCTGGGTTGCAGCCTGCCATCGTCCGTCGGCCTGTGCCGCCTCGACGTGCCACATCCCGGCGCGGGTCATCCGCCGCTGGCGGATCAGCCTCTGCACTCGTGCCGTGTTGCGCTCAGACCACAGGCTGCCTGGCTTGCGCGGCGTGTAGCGCTGCAAGAAGAAGTCGGCATCGAGTGAGTGCGTGAGGCCGTCGATCCAGCCGAAGCACAGGGCCTCCTCGACGCCCTCCTCGTAGGCCAGCCCCTTGCGCCGGGAACCCTTCTTGACGTGCGCCACCCAGGCCTCGGTCTGCCGCAGGTGGTTGGCGCGCAGCCAGGCGCGCCATGCAGCGCGGTTGCGGAAGAATCGGCCGGGGCGTTGGGTGGCCCTCGGGTGGCCCTCGTTCCTCCTCCTCGGTTCTACCTCCCCGCTGCCGCGGCGCGATCGGTCTGTGGTGGGATGCGGTGTCAAGGTGCGGCGGATAGCGCCGGCGGCACGGGCCTGGCCATTAGAAGGTCATGCTGGACATCGGATCCCAGCACGAACGGCTGGGTGCCGACGTCGACGAAACCCCACGCGCGGTAGAAGGCGATCGCCCGCTCGTTCTTCTCCCACACATCCAGCCAGATGACATCGCAGCCCCGCTGCTGCGCTTGCACCAGGCAGCCGCGCATCAGCGCCGCGCCTACGCCGCGGCCGATCCAGGCCTTGACGGCGTACAGGCGGACGATCTCGGTCGGCCGGGCGCCGGCGATGCACTCCGGCGCAGGGCCCTGCTTCATCCGCGCGTATCCGACCGTCTCCCCTCCGGCCTCGGCGATCAGGAAGACCGTGCCGGGGTCGGCCAGTTCGGCGGCCTGTTGCCGGGGGCCGAAGGCGGCGGAAGAATAGGCGGCCATGTCCTCCGGCGTGTTGTCGGGGCCGAAGGTGTCGCGGAAGGTGCGCGCCCCCAGGTCGGCCAGAAGCCGGTTGTCCTGTGCCAGGGCCAGTCGGAGGTGGATCGGAGATTGGCTCATCGGTCAACCACCCGCACGATGTAGTTGCATCAGTCGAGCCTGCGGACGGCCGGATGCAAGTAGCCCAGGAAGGCCAGGGCGATGGTGGTGCATCCGCCGATGACAAACACCAGCACCGGTCCGATCTTGTCCGTCAGCACCCCAGCCAGTGCAAACCCGATCGGCATCAGGACAAACGATCCCAGGGCGTCGATGCTCGACACGCGACCAAGCCTCTCCGCCGGAACCATCTCTTGCAGCGTGTTGGTCCAGATCAGGGCGATGCAGGAGAATGACACGCCGTAGACGAACGCCGCTCCGAGGAGCACTGCCAGGTTGGGCGCCAGCCCGTAGGTCACGATCATCAGGCCGCCGAGGACGATCGAGGCGTACATCACCGAGCCGCGGCGTCGGATGCGTTTCAGCCTCCCCAGCACGATGGCGGCCGTGACTGAGCCGATGGAGAAGGCGGACGCCACCAGGCCCAGCGCCTCGACCTCCAGCCCCATGACGTCGTGCAGCAAGAAGGGCAAGGCGACATTGCGCGGGCCGGAATCCGTGACGTTGATGAAGGCGTAGATCAAGATGGTCACCCAAAGCCAGGGCGCCGCCAGGACTGTGGCCCACCCGTCGCGCATCTCGGCCACCGGCGAGGATCTCTGCTCGGTTGCAGCTGCCGGCGGGCGGATATGCCGCAGGGGGAGCAAGCAGCCGGCCGCAATCAGGAAGGACAGGCTATCGAGCCCGAAGGCGGCCGCCGTGCCGCCCGCGGCCACGATGATGGCACCCAGGGTCGGCCCCAGGACGCCCGACACCTGCCACGAGAGACTGGTGAGCGAGTTGGCGCTCGGCAGGTCGTCGGCGGAGACGACCTGAGGCACCGAGGCGATGTACGCCGGGGAAAAGAAAGCCTCCGCCAGCCCGAAGACTACGCTGACGGCATACACATGCCAGAGTTGCAGGCGGTCGGTGAACGCCAACAGCGTGACCAGCGCTACAACCAGCATGTTGACCACGTCCGAGGCCAGCATGATGCGGAAGCGGGGCAGGCGGTCTACAACCACGCCGCCCACCAGCAGGAAGAGCAGCATGGGGACGAGCCAGAACACCGCCATGGCGCCCATGGCCGCCGCCGAGCCAGTTTCCTCGAGGATCCACCAGGACAGGGCGATGCGGTACAGGCTGTCCCCAAGGCGGGAGATCGTCTGCCCTCCCCACAGCAGGGCGAAGGTGCGGTTGCGGAGGGCGCGCAGAAAAGCCATAGCCGGAGATTGTAATGCCCTGCGCCGGGGCGCCGGCGGAAGGGGCCGGGCCTGCGGTAGAATAGCCCAGGTGGTGGGGTTCCGTGGCCAGCCAGCATCCGAATGATGACAACTCACTGACCGCGCACCCGCCGGGTGCCGACGCCGAGGCCGTGATGCGGGCGCTGCACCGCGCCACGCTCAGCCTGTACTCCGACCTGTCCCTCGACGGCGTGCTGCAGCGCATCACGCAGGCGGCCAAGGACCTCTCGGGCGCGCGCTACGCCGCTCTCGGCGTCCCCGATTCGGCCGGAGGCCTGCAAGCCTTCGTCGCCCTGGGAATGTCGGTCGAAGAGATGGCGCGTATCGAGAGCCAGCCGGTGGGCAAGGGGCTGCTGGGCGAGATGCTGCGCTCCGGCCAGTCCATCCGCATGCCGGACCTGCGCCGGCACCCGATGGCCGCCGGCTTCCCGCCCGGCCATCCGCAGATGTCCTCGTTTCTTGGCGTGCCCATCGCCGCCTACGGCAAACCGCTGGGCCAGATCTACCTGACCGACAAGAAGGGCGCCGCCGAGTTCTCGCCCGAAGATCAACGCCTGATCGAGATGCTTGCCGCACATGCCGCAGCGGCGATCGAGAACGCATTCCTGTACAAGCAGGTGCTCAGCAGCGAGACCGAGCTCACCCAGCGCAACGAGGAGCTCGAGCTGTTCAACTCGCTGGCCACCGCCGTCAGCTCGGCCATGGAGCTCGAGCCCCTCCTGGAGAGCATGCTCGAGCGGGTCATGGGCCTGTTCGGTGCTGAAGCCGGCGAGGTCTTCGTCATGGAGGAGGACGAGAGTTTCTACCACCTGGCGGTCCACCGTGGGCGGACCGATGCCAGCTTCTGGGAGAGCGATCACTTCCGGCATGGCGAGGGTTTCGTCGGCGCGGTCGCCTCGGCCCACAAGCTGGCCTGGACGCACGAGCCTGAGATCGACCCGCTGTACCACCCCGAGGACGGCATCGGCACGCTGGCGGGAGTCCCGTTGGCGGCGCGCGGCCAGGTGGTCGGCGTGATGACGCTGGCCTTCCGCGGCCAGCGCACCATCAGTCCCCGCGAGGCCGGCCAGTTGGAAGCCATGGGCGCCGGCGTGGGCGTGGCGGTGGAGAACGCGCGCCTGTACCGGCAGGCCCGCCGGCTGGCGGTGCTCGAAGAACGCGAGCGCATCGGCATGGACCTGCACGACGGCATTATCCAGTCGATCTACGCCGTCGGGCTGACCCTGGACTACACACGCCTGCTGATGCGCGAATCGGCCGAGAAGGCCGGCGTGCGCCTGGAACAGGCGATCGACGGCCTGAACGCCATCATCCGCGATATTCGCTCGTACATCCTCGACCTGCAGCCGAGCCGCATCTCGACCGACAACCTGGTCGAAGCCCTGACCCGCCTGGTGCGCGAGTTCAAGGCCAACACGCTGGTGGAGGCCGACCTGCAGATCGAGTCGGCGGCGCTGCTCGACCTGGGACGTGAGGAGCGCACAGCGCTGTTCCTGATCACGCAAGAAGCGCTGGCCAACACTGCCAAGCATGCACAGGCCTCTCGCGTCCTCGTCAGCTTGCGGCCGGGCAGCCACGGCATCATGCTCCAGATCATCGACAACGGCCGCGGGTTCGCCGCCGAGTCCTCGGCCGGGCCGCTGGGGCATGGGTTGTCCAACATGCGCGGGCGGGCGCGCAACGTCGGCGGGAGCTTGAGCGTGGTCTCCAGCCCAGGTGAGGGGACGACCGTCACTGTCGGTCTGCCGGGACACCGGGTGACCACGCCGGCCGCTCCCGCCTGACATTCGCTCCGCACCGCGGGACGGAGGTCACTGGAGAGCCCGTCCGGCCGGTGCCTATACTGGGTGCACCCCTGGGGAAGAGCGCCGCACGTGGTCAGGGCACGCGTCTACATCGTTGACGAACACGACCCGGTCCGCCTGGCTCTCGCCGATCGGCTGAGTCGGGCTGCCGCGATCAAGATCCTCGGACACAGCGGCAATGCGGATGAGGCGTTGAGCGACATCCGGCGAGGTCAGCCGGACGTCGTCCTGATCGAGGTCAAGCGCAGCGATGGCCTGGGTCTGGAAGTGCTCCGCCAGGCGGCCGAGATCCCCAACCCTCCGAAGGTCCTGGTGCTGACCTCGTATCCATCCGAGTGGGAGGCGCAGGCGGCCATGCGCGCCGGTGCCCACTCCTACCTGCTCAAGGACATCGACCCGGAGGAGCTGATCCGCCAGATCGCCGAGTTCGCCGCCGCCTGAGATGGCGGCTGCTCGCCGGCAGGGAAAAGACCAAGTCCCCGTCAGGGGACTTGGCGTTGTTGGCGGAGAGAGCGCGCTCCAGGTCAGGAGCGGAGGTACTGGGTGCCGAAGACGAAATCGAGCCAGATGAAGGCCAGAGCGCCCATCGACAGGAACACGAGCAGCGCATTCGACAGGGCGAACTTCTCGAGCGTCGTGTCGAAAAGGCGCAGCGCGCCCAGCACGCACACCGCCCCAAACCCCAACGACACCAGCCACACTACCGCACGCCGCACGTTCATCCCGGGTCCCTCACGATGCGAGTTGATTGGTCCGAATTCTAGCGGTTGGCGGCCTGTCCGTCAAGCCGAAGCCCGACTTCCGAAGTCCGCCGGACCTTGGAAGTCGGGGAAAGCTGCTGTTGAAGCGCGCCCGTCTTTCCGTTATAGTGGGTCCCGTGGGAGGTGAGACCATGCCAATGACAGCCAAGCAGAAGCTGCTCGAGCGCCGCCGGCGCCGGGTGGGCAAACTCCGGGCGCTGAAGACCAAGTTCAAGACCACACAGGACAGCAAGGTGCGCGAGCGGCTTCTGGTCAAGATCCGCAAACTGAGCCCGTTTGAGACGGTTTCGAAGAAGTAGGCAGGACGTTGCGCTGCCGACACGGGGCCGCCTGACCGAACCGGTCAGGCGGCCCCGTCCCATTCCAGGGACACCGTCCCCGGACGCGAGCTACGTCACGGGCGAGCGCGGCCTCTCGAGCTTGGCGCGCAGCTCAGCCGCCGAGAATGGTTTGGCCAGGTAGTCGTTCGCCCCGGCGTTCCGTGCCCGTTCGATGTCCTCTGGAGCAGCCTTGGCCGATACAACGATGACACGCACGTCGGCCCACTCGCGGTCCGATCGCAGGTGATGGATGAAGCTCAGGCCATCGAGATCCGGCATCATCTGGTCGGTGAGAATGACCTCCGGCTTGTCGAGACGGATCAACCTCAGCGCCTCGTGGACCCCGGATGCGAGCAGAACGCGGTGATGGGCGGCGGTGAGGATCTCAGCCACCACTTCGCGGAACAGGGGGTCGTCGTCTACGATCAGGACGGTCGACATTCAGGCGGCGCTCCAAGGCACGATGGCCACATCGTCCGGCGCGACGCGGGCAACCGGCAATAGTGTAGGCGCGGCGCCTTGCTGGGGGCCTACCGGGACGGTCCGCAATCCTACATCCGGCTTGCATTCGGTGCAGGGCGGGTTGGGCCTGCTGTCCTCCTGGCTGATACGGGCGGCTGGCGGAGCCTGGCGGAGGGGGGCACGTCCCATGCCGTGCGCGTGCATCGATGCCCACCCGCCACCCGTCTCAGGCCGGCACGCTCTCCAGCGAATCCAGGATCTCCAGGATCTCGGCGTTCGCCGGGATGTCCTCCATGCTATGCCCATAGTGGACGTATCGGGCGATGCCCTGGCGGTCGACGACGACCTGGGCCGGCATCCGCCCGAGCTTGAACAGGTTCACTTCCTGCCCGAAGAGCTTGAGCACGGCGTGCTGGGGATCAGGCAGCCCGACAAAGGGCAGGTCATTCTTCTGCCAATAGGCGGCGAAGGCCGAGGCGTCCTCGGCGCCGATGACGAGGATCTGCACTCCGCGACGAACGAACTCGTGATGGTCCTGGCGCAACTGCGCCATATGCCGGAGGCAGAATGGTCAAAGGAAACCGCGGTTGAAGACCAGCACCACCGGGGATCTTCCCCGATAGTCGGACAGACGGACCCTGTTGCCGCGGAAGTCCGGCAGGCTGAAGTCCGGCGCTGGCGTGTTGATCTCGACTTTCGGCATCGATCCCTCCCCTGATATCCGTGCCGTCCGCTCTGCGTGCGCGGCACCTTGCGTACCCATGCGCCCGGCCCGGGCGAAGAGCCTGTGCCGGCACGCCATCTCTCCGGCGCTAGACCCACCCGCGCTTCTTGTACAGTCGGAAGCCTGCGGCCAGCGCCCGCTGGATCTGCATCTCCAGCTTTGCATCCAGCGTCTTGATGTGGAAGCACGACTTGCCCTTGAGCAGCGCCAGCAGCTCCGGCGCGAGCATCTTCTTCATCTCCGGATTGGTGTAGACCGGCATGTAGTAGAAGCCGACGTACGATTTCTGGATGATCACGGCGGCGAAGCAAACCTCCGTGCGTTTGCGGCCGGCGATCACGATGTCCTTCTCGGACCACAGGTCGAACCGTCGGGCGTCATTCATCTTGGTCATGAGCGGCGGCTGGTAGTCCTTGAGCATGCCTCGCAGCGTCTGGAAGATGCGCTTGGTGTCGGAAGGTCGTGCGGGCAATCGGCTCCTCCGGGGAGCGACGGGTGACGCGACTACGATTGGCTGTCACCCGGCGTTCGGAATCGTCGCCAGGAAGGACTCAACCGCCTGCAGAAAGGCCTCCGGGCACTCCTCGTGCGGGACGTGTCCGCAGGCCGGGAGGACCACCAGCTCGGCGCCGGGGATCTCGCTGGCCAGGCGGACGCTGTCGGCGGTTGGAACGATTCGGTCATCATCGCCGGTGATCACCAGAACCGGCATCTCAAGCTCGTCAAGCCTCGAGACCAGGTCCGATTCCTGGCTGGCCAGCGTCAGCTCCCACAGCGCCCGGTCCCAGTTGTCCGTGTGCAGCGGAAGCGTGTACCCGGCAATGACCTCCGGCGTGATTCTCGACGGATCATGCCACGCCGTTTCGATCAGGTCACGTCCCCAGTCGCGGATGTTGCGCACGAACAGTGGCCCGATCCGGCGCACCTGGGGCAGCCTGAGAAACGGGCGCACCCAGCTCGGCGAGCCGCCGCCGGCATACACCGCTGGGTCGACCAGCACCAAGGCCGCCACGCGTTCAGGGTTCTCCAGCGCCGTCAGGAGCGAGATCGCCCCGCCCGCCGAGTTGCCGACGAGCACCGCCTGTTCGATCCCCAGCTCGTCCATCAAGCCCAATGTCAGGTCGACCTGGGCCGATGAGGTGTAGGGGCTCGCGCCGCCGGGGTAGGGCGGCATCGGCCGCTCCGTCAGCCCGAACGCCGGCCGATCGTACGCGACCACGAGCCGGTCGATGGCCAGGGGTGCGAGCACCTCGCGCCACGAGAACAGGCTGGCCCCGAAGCCGTGGAGCAAGAGGAGCGGGAGCCCGCCGCTGCCGGCCTGTTGGAAGTGCAGATCGAGGCCGTTCACCTCCACAAACTGGCTTTCCGCACCGGCCAGCACTCTCGGCGGGGAGGTATCGCCCGCCGGGGGGATTGGGATCACCAGCGGCAGCACGATGGCTGCTGCCAGCAGGATCCCCAGTCCGGCGAGAAGGACATGAAGCCAGCGTCTCATCGTGTCGAATCCAGCATGGCCTCCAGCAGTCCGCTCGTGGCCTCGGCGGCCTGTGCCTGCTGTCCGGCGGCGGGGATCGTGGCTGTGCCGTCACCGGCCTGCCGCCCGTAGTCGCCGAACTGGGCGTGATTGCCGCCCTCGATCGCCACCCAGCGCGTGCTGGCCGGGAGCAGCGGCCGGGAGGCGTCGATCTTCTCTCCGGTGGACAGCCCGTCCAGCGTGCCGTAGATCGAGGCGGTCATGAGGTCAAAGCCGGACAGGTCGTCGGTCGATGCCGGGTACGCGGCCCACAGCACGAGCCCGTCGACGGCGTCGGGATGAGTATAGGCGAAGCGGGCCGCCATGGCGCCGCCCAGCGAGTGTCCGCCGATGGCCCATGAGGAGACTGTCGGGTTCTCGGCCATCACGTCGACCGCTTTGTCCGGCGCCATCACCGCCAGTGCCAGCGGCATCGGCACGATGACGACCCGGTAGCCGCGGGCGGCGATCTCCCGCGCCAGTGGGGCGTAGGCGCGCGGATCGACATGCCCGCCCGGATAGACGATCAACCCGGCCTGCGGCGTCTCACCCACCGGCGAGAACGTCAACCACGGGTCCGTCTCCACCACGACGGCGGAGTCGCTGACCAGCGCCTGGAGCGCCACGTCGGTCGCCGCCTGCGGGGTGCTGCCCCAGATCACGAATCCGATCACGGCAGCCACGAGCAGCAGGCCAACAGCCGCCAGCAAGCGCAGCACGAGGCGCTTGATCACGCGGCCTCCAAAGGCAGGTCGACGCGGATCGTCGCCCAATCCCGCCCCTGCAGCCGGTTCATCACATCGAAGCCGACCTTCATCGCGCCGTACTTGCGCCTTACCATCTGGTTCGCCCGGTCTGCCTCTTCGGCCTCCGCCAGCCGCGCAGTGGCGTCGACCCACTCGCCCAGCGGGTTGCCCTGCGCGTCGGAAGGCACGACCCGGGCCCGTCCGTTGTTGCGCACGCGCTTGACCTTGCCGGACTCGGCGCCGGTGCGCACGTACAGCGTCGGCCCATCTTGCGCAAACCACACCGGCGTCTTCACGCCCTGCCCCGAGCGCTTGAAGGTCTCCAGGTTCAGGAAGGTCTGTCGTTCGAACTGCTGCATCCGGTCACTCATCGAAGTCACTCTCCATCGAGGGTTGGTCCATATCCGGCGTCATGGCTCATGCTCTTGCGGGCCGGGCGGCGGCTTCGCCCATGCGTGGCGGAAGGGGCGCATCCGGCCGGGCGATCAGCCGACGCCAGGCGAAGGACACCACCCAGGCCATGATCAGCGCGCTGAACACGCCCGGAGCCCATGCCCCCACCTGCTGCAACAGCAGGCCGCCCGCCGAAGGCGACACCACCCGCGTGAGGCTCTCGAGCGACGCCGAGAGCCCGAGCGTCCCGCCGACTTCCTCCGGATAGACCGCCTTGCTCAGCGCGCTGCTGAGCACCGTGTTGAGCGTACCGGTGGCCGCCGCCAGCGGCGCCAGGACGACCAGCAATACCCCGACGGATGGAACGAAGGCCCAGCCCAGGAGCGAGATCGCCAGGACCGCTGTGGAAACGAAGATGATCCAGCGCTCGGGATAGCGTGAGGTCAGCCAGCCAACGCCGACGCCCTGCACCAGTACGGCCAGGACGCCGACGTAGGTCAGGACGAAGCCGGTCGACTGCGCTGTCAGCCCGAGCTTGCTCTGGGCGTAGAGAGCGAAGATGGTCTGGAACATCGAGGTCGCCAGCCCGAAGAAGAACCGAATGTGCAGCAAGGGGCCGACGCGTGGCCGGCTCAGCGCGCCGAACATCGCCCTCAGCGTGAACGGCGGGCGTGCCTGCGCCTCCAGCGCCGCCCGCCGCTCGGGCGTGAGCGACTCCGGCAGCCAGGCGAAGACCAGGATCAGGTTCACGAACGAAAGCCCCGCGGCCGCGAAGGCCGGCACGGCGAAGCCCAGCACGCTCAGCGTCCCACCCAGCGCCGGGCCGATGATGAACCCCAGCCCGAAGGCGGCGCCGATCAGACCCAGCCCCCGTGCCCGGTTGGAGGCATCGGTGACGTCGGTGATGTAGGCCTGGGCGACGGAGATATTGCCCCCGGTCAGCCCATCCAGGATGCGGCTGGCGAAAAGGATCGCCAGCGTGATGGTGGAGGCCAGGCCCACGCGGGAGGGGTCGAGGCTGGATGCCAACATCGTCCCCAACGAGGGAGCGAAACCGAGCATCAGGAAACCGATGAAGGTCCCGGCCAGGCTGACGAGCAGGATCGGCCGGCGGCCGAAGCGGTCCGACAGTCGGCCCAGGATCGGCGCGCCGACGAGCTGCGCTGCGGCATACGACGCCACCAGCAGCCCGATCACCGCCGGCGAGGCGTCGAACTGCTCGGCGTAGAACGGCAGCAGCGGCAGGATCAGCCCGAAGCCGAGCAGATCGACGAAGACGATGATGAAGATGGTGAGAAGCGAACGTTTCTGCATCTGATACGAACCTCGTTGTCTTAGCGACTTCGGCGCACGCGCACGGGCTGCGGCGCCAGCCTGCGGCCGCCCAGCAGGGCGAACAGTGACTCCATGAACTTGCGGACCTTGTCAGCCATCGTGGATCCTCGGGGGCGCGTGGCGGCCTCAGCCGGTCGGCGCCGTGTGGGTTTCGCTTCGCGCCGCCAGCCGACGGACAAGGCCTGAGAAGATCAGCGCGTGGACCGGATACAGGCCATACCAGTAGAGCAGCCCTA
>Ga0209253_10001713_pt1 | contig 19313 bp, 18 predicted proteins | sample FrelakmetBRP12BR_FD_187145 | JGI IMG/M metagenome (GOLD analysis project Ga0209253, IMG submission 187145) | Freshwater lake sediment microbial communities from the University of Notre Dame, USA, for methane emissions studies - BRP12 BR (SPAdes)... | ecosystem: Environmental > Aquatic >... | reverse complement strand
GGAGTATCACGCGGAGAGAGAGGCGCCTCCGTTTGCGGTACCGTATTAATGTATGCCCGCTTAGCGCCCCTGCAGCATCTCGACGAACGCCTGGACCCGGATCCTCGTCCGGCCGTCCACCGGGCCGGGCGTGTCCCCCTCCAGCGTGAGGACCGGCACCCCGACCTCTTCCCGAAGCAGGATGTCCTCGATCTGCCGGAAGCAGAACGACTGGACGTAATGGACGATCCCCCGCACCTGTCGCCGCGCCGCCTCCGCCTTGATGTCCGCCAGCCGCTCGAAGAAGGAGTACGGGTAGGTGTAGGCGAGGTACTGCTCCAGGAGGGAGCCCGTGGCGCCCGGCATGGCGAACTGCCGCTGCACCTCGTTCAGCACGAACCGCGCGCCCGCCTCCTCGAAGCAGGCGTGGAGGCCGGTGACGATGGGCGGCACGCCGACGAAGGCGATCGGGACGAGGTCGTTCCGCGCGGGCCTCGCCGACGCCTCGGCGAGGAAGGCGCCGGCCCTCCGCGCGTAACCGTCAGGGTCGCCGTCGAAGTCGGAGCAGGCGACCAGCCACCGGTGGTTCTCCTCCCCGGTGACCTTCCCTTCCTCCCACGTCAGGCGGTCGATCTCGTGAGCGAGGCGGCGGATGCCGTCGAGGCGCTCCTTCCACCGCTCCCCCTCGGCGACGGTCGTCCCGAAGCGCGCGGCCATCTTCGCCAGTTCCCGGGAGAGGAAGTCGGGGTCCCGGTCGAACGGGAAGGCGAAGGGGTGGACGGACACGCCCCGGTGCCGCAGCACCTCCATCAGCGCCTGGGTATAGCTGCAATCCCCCTGCGTGACGGCGACGATCTCGCGGAAATCCATCCGCCGCACGACGCCGTAGATCCCCTTGATCCAGCCGCAGCAGTTCCGCGGGAACCCGTCGGTTTCGGCCTTCCGGAGGTGATCCGCGGGGTTTTCCGACCCGATGAACACGTTGTTCAGGTCGACGGGGACGCGGCCCCCGGCGAAGAGGATCTCCACGGGAATCGTGGTGGTGAAGCCGACGCGGACCGTGGGGTCAGTCTCCGCGGATGAAGAGGAAGTAGATGAGGACGACGGCGATCACCAGCGTCCCGGCGACGAACAGCATCATGTTCCGGTCGACGATCGTCTCGGCCGATCCTCCTCCGCCCGTGTACCGCAGGACGGTCATCGTCGCCCCGACCGCGAACATGAAGAGGAGCACGTACTTCCAGCGGAACAGGACCGCAAGGACGAACATCACCCCCGTCCCGAAAAGAACGCGAGGATCGGAGGCCATTTCCGCGAGACTCCTGCTGGTGAGAAATTCGAGAATCTGGTCCACGGGGCCCCCCTTTCGGACGACGCTCGGTTGACTTTGGTACGATAGCGTTTTACTTTAAAAAAATCAAAGGATTAGGAGTTGCGTTGGAAAACCCGGTGGGCGTGTTCGATTCCGGCGTGGGAGGGTTGACCGTCCTGCGCGAACTGACGGCCGCGCTGCCGTCGGAGCGGTTCGTGTACGTGGGGGACACGGCGCGCGTTCCCTACGGGGGGAAGTCCGCGGAGACCGTCACGCGGTATGCGATCGAGGTCGCAAACCACCTGATCCTTCGGTGCGGCATCAAGCTCCTCGTCGTGGCGTGCAACACCGCTTCCTCCCTTGCCCTCCCGGTGCTGAGAAAGATCTACAAGATCCCGGTGGTGGGGATGGTCGACCCGTGCGTGCGGCGCGCCGCCGCCTTGCGCCCGATCCGGACGGTCGGCATCATCGGAACGCTCGGGACGGTTCGCTCCGGAGCGTATGAAGAGGCGCTGAGGTCGGCGGTTCCGTCGGCGCGGGTCCGGTCGATCCCGTGCCCGCTGCTCGTCTCCCTGGCGGAGGAGGGGTGGACCGACAACGCGATCACGCGCGCCGTGATCGCGGAGTACCTCGCGCCGTTCCGGGAGGAGCCGCCCGACGCGCTGATCCTCGGGTGCACGCACTACCCCGTCCTCAAGGGGCCGATCCGGGAGTACCTCGGGGGCGACACCGTCCTGATCGACTCCGCCGAGGAGGCCGCGCGGGTCGTCGACGTCCTTCTCTCCGAGACGGAGGTCCGCCGCTCCGTGGGGCCCGGGGCGGTCGAGTTCCTCGTGACGGACGATCCGGAGCGGTTCGCGCGCGTGGGGAAGGGGTTTTTCGGACAAGAGGTGACCGACGTGCGCCGCGTGGCCCTGTAACGGGTCCTGGGCGCGGAGCGAACCGGCAGGGGAGAGGTGAGGGGGCGATGGGCGGACCGCATATGAGGATGCTCTCGGGATTCAACCACAACATCCGGTACCGGGGAAAGGTCTACCACGTCCAGACCGAGGACGGCGGGAAGGACAACCCGCAGATCATCACCCACGCGTTCCAGGGCGGGGCGATCCTCGAGAGCGTCCGCACGTCGTACACGGACCTGCTCGGGAAGCCGAACTGGCAGGCCGACCTCAAGGACCGGATGAAGGCGCAGCACCTCGAGGAGATCCGGAGGTTGATGGCCGGCGACATCGTGCCGCCCGAAGGGGATCCCGGAGAGCGATGATCGAGGCGTTCCGGCTGGGGGTCTTCTCCCGGGGGTCGACTCTCTGGGACGGCCTCGACTTCGCCTTCGGGGACTCCTCGGCCTGGGTCGTCGCCGCCCCCCCGTCCTCGGGGAAGACGTTGCTCCTTTCCATCCTTCGCGGGGATCGCAGGCCGGATGCCGGGAACGTCGTCGTCTCCGGGGAGTCCCTGTACCGCGGAAGCGACGCCCTTGCGCGTGCCTACCGCGCCTCCTGCGGCCACGTCCAGGAACAAACGATCGCCGACCTGCGTCTGACGGTGGAGGGCCTGTTTCGTCGCTCCGCCCTCGCGGGGGGCGATGTGAGGGACGGCGAGCGGAAGGAGCGGACGGATCGGCTCCTCGCCATGGTCGGCCTGCCGGGAACGTCGGCATGGAGGATCGCGGAGATGTCGAACTCGGAGCGCGTCCGGGCGTTCCTGGCCGCGGAGCTGCTGCGGGGACCGAAGGTCCTTTTCTGCGACGGCGTGGTCGCCGCCGCGGGGATTCCGTGCCGGGAGATGCTCTGGGGACTGTTCCGCGCCCTGGCCCGGGAAGGGAACACGGTCGTTCTCGCGGAGCGTACGATTCCGGAGCGGTGGGCCCTGGCCGCGGGCGACGGTGCGTCCGTGGGACCGTTCCGCGTATACCGCCTTCCGATTCCGGGAACGAAAGGAGACCCCGGTTGAGCGAACATCGGTCCCTGTGGTGGATCGACTGGCGTCTTTCGGGCGGTCCCCTCGCCCGGGAGACGATCGGGAGGTTCCTTTTTTTCTGCCTGCTCGGTTTTGCGCTCCTCTCGCTGCTTCTGTCGGGAGGGGCGAACCGTCTCCTTGCCGACCGGTACGCCATCACGGCGGTGCTGCGGGCGAATATTCCCTCCGCCGAAGCGGATCGATTGGCGCGAAAGATCGCCGCACTTCCCCCGGTGCGCTCCGCGGCGTACCGGGACCCTGAAGCGGCGTGGAAGGAGTTTCTTCGGGCGTATCCGGGGCTGGAGCCGCTGCGCGCCGCCGGCGGGAACCCGCTTCCCGGGTACATCGAGGTCCGGATCCGGCACGACCGGCTGACCGGTGACGGCGTCTCCCTCGTCGTCTCCGCCCTCCGGTCCGTCTCCCACGTCGAACAGGTGCTGGCGGGGGAGGAGTGGCTTCCCCGCCTCCTGAATGCCGGCCGCTACGCGTCATGGTTCTGCCGGGGCCTCTTCGGGGCGTTCCTCGCGGGGTTCTTCCTCTTCTGCCGGCTCCAGGAACGGGGGCGGGCGGTCTCCCTCGCGGGGGATTTCGCGTTCCTCGCAGAGCGCGGCGTTCCCGCGGGACGGATCGCCGTTTCCCGCGCCGCCGGGGCGGCGGTTTCGGGGTTTCTCCTCGCCGCCGCGGGAACGGCGGCGGGCGGCGGTGCGTTGTTCCTCCTCCTTCGGAAGGTTCCGCTCCTGGAAGGGGTGATCGGTCCCCCTGCCGACCTTTTTCTTCCCCGAACCGCGGCGGCGGTCGTCGTCTTCTCCTGCGGCTCCGCACTGCTCTCCGCGGCGGCGTCCCTCCTCGGTTGGAGGGGGGCCCGCTCCGGCCGGAAATGACGCGGGGAACGCGGGTCCTCGCGTCCTTCCTGGTCGCGGCGCTGTCGCTCGGGTTCCTCTTCGCGGCGTCCGTGCCGGCGGCCCGGGACATCGCGGGAGAGCTGCGCCGGGAAAGGGGACGGCTCCTCGAGATGAAGGAGCGGGAGGAGAAGACGGCCTCCGAGCTGACCGAGGCGCTCCGGAAGGAGAAGCTTTCCAAGGGACGCGTCGGAGAACTGCAGGAACGGTTGAAGGCGCAAAGACGCCTCCTCTCGCGCGTCGACCGCAGGATCTCGGCCCTGAACGAGACGCTGGAGCGGACGGAAAAGGCGGTGCGGGACCTCGAGGAGGAGCACGGGCAGGCGAGGACCGGCCTCCAGCGAGCGGAGGCCGTCGCGTTCACGGGGCAAAGGGCGGGAGAGGGTGATCCGTCGGAGCCGTCCGCGCGGGAGCGGGAACGGTACTTCATGCGCCTGTACCTTGCCGCGGACGCGGAGGGGGTGGCCCGGATCACCCTCGCTCGGGAGCGGAAGGAAGAGGAACTCTCCGGGATCGAGCGGCAGGTCGCGGTCACGGAGAGGAAGAGGACGCAGGAGAAGAAGGTGGGGGAGACGCTCGTCTCGCGACAGGAGGAGGAGCGGCGGCGTCTCGCCGACATCGAGCGGGAGAAGAAGCGGAAGGAGAAGGAGCTGAAGTCCCTCCGGGCGAAGATCGCCCGGATGGAGTCCGTCGTCTCGCGGGTGGAGCGCCAGGTGAAGGAGCGGGAGCGGCGAGCGCGGAAGGGGACGGCGGGCAGCGCGCCCCGCGAGCCCGCGGAGGCGCCGCGCCGCTTCGCATCCCTTTCGGGAGGGCTTTCGGCCCCGCTGCCGGGGAAGGTCGTGACCCGCTTCGGACGGCAGCACGACAAGACCTTCGACGTGACGATCGAGAACCGTGGGGTGGAGATCGAGGCGTCTTCCGGGGCGCCCGTGAAGTCCGTGGGGCAGGGGGAAGTCGCCTTCGCCGGGGCGGTCTCCGGCTTCGGGAACGTTCTGATCGTGCAGCACGGCGGCGGCCTCTTCTCCGTGTACGGCAGGCTGGAAACGTTTCTCGCGAAGCAGGGCGAGGCCGTGAAGAAAGGGACCGTGGTCGGACGGTTGCCGGAATCGCCGTCCGGGAAATCGGTGCTATACTTGGAACTGCGGGCGGGGGGCACCGCCATCGATCCGACGTCCGCCATTTCTCTCGACCGGTAAGGAGCCGATAACCACATGGAGCCAACAGGTACCGCACCCCGCAAGACGGCGGGGAGGAAGTGGCTGGGAACCGTCCTGATCGTCGCGGTGTTCGTCGGAGGGTTCGTCGTCGGAGACCTCACCACCTCCCGGCATGCGGCCCAGGCGAACGTCGCCTACAGCAAACTGAAGCTCTTCGGCGACGTCCTCTCGATCATCCAGAGCAGTTACGTCGAGGAGGTCAACGTCGACAACCTCGTCAAGGGAGCCGTCACGGGGATGGTCCAGACCCTCGACCCCCACAGCTCCTACCTGACGCCGGAAATGCTGAAGCAGGTGGAGGTCGAGACGAAGGGGGCGTTCGGGGGCCTCGGGATCGAGATCGGGATGAAGGACGGTTTTCTCACGGTGATCGCACCCATCGAGGACACCCCCGCGGCGCGGGCGGGCCTGCAGGCCGGGGACAAGATCGTCCGGATCGAGAACGAGTCGACGAAGAACATGAACGTGATGGACGCGGTGAAGCGGCTCCGCGGGGAGCCGGGGAGCAAGGTGACGATCACGATCGCGCGGGAATCGTTGCCCGAGCCGAAGGTGTACACCCTCACGCGCGACATCATCAAGGTCAAGAGCGTGAGGTCGAAGTCGATGGGGGACGGGATCGGGTATATCCGACTCGCACAGTTCCAGCAAGACTCCCACCAGGAGGTCGATCGTGCCCTCCAGGCGTTCCTGAAGGAGAAGGGCGGGATGAAGGGGCTCATCCTCGACCTGCGGAACAATCCGGGCGGGCTGCTCGACCAGGCGGTCCGGATCGCGGACGAGTTCGTCGACTCCGGGCTCATCGTCTACACCGACGGGCGGGTCGAGGCACAGAAGACGAAGTACGTCGCCCGCAAGGAAGGGACCTACACCGGCTTCCCGATCGTGGTGCTGGTGAACGCGGGGTCCGCCTCCGCCTCCGAGATCGTGGCCGGCGCGCTGCAGGACCACGGCCGCGCCATCATCATCGGCCAGCGCACCTTCGGCAAGGCGTCCGTCCAGACGATCCTTCCGCTGGAGGACGGGTCGGCGCTCCGGCTGACGACGGCGAGATACTACACCCCCAACGGGCGGTCGATCCAGGCGAAGGGGATCGAGCCCGACATCGTGGTCTCGGACGGCAGGGAGCCGCCCGAGGGGCACGCGGGGATGCTCCGGGAGAAGGACATCGAGAGGCACCTGAAGGGCGACGGCGAGGAACCGCCGGCGCCGGCCGCCGCTCCGAAGGAAGAGAAGAAGGAGGACCGGAACGGAGGGAAGAAGGAGACCCCGCGGGAGCCGGAAGCCCGCAAGGAGGACGCGAAGGATCCCCAGCTCGACCGCGCGGTCGAGCTTCTGAAGGGGTGGGAGATCTTCAAGTCCCGGTTCATCGACCGGGAGAAGGCGTCCTGACCCGGCGCCAAGATGCCGCCGACAGCCGCCGGGGGGACGGGTAGCGGAAGGAAGCGGTGGGGGTGGGGAGTGCTCATGGCCGGGGCGTTCCTCGCCGGCCTGATCCTGATCGGCGTCGCCCTCCTTCGGGCGCCCGATACGGAGCGTCCCCAGGCGAAGTCTCCCGCGACCGTTCCGGCCGCCGCCCCGTCGTCCTCCGGGACGGGGGACAACGCGGCGGCCGGGTTGCCGCCGGCGTCTCCCGCACCGCGCATCGCCATCGTCGTGGACGACCTCGGCTACGAGCCGGTGAAGGACGCCGAGTGGCTCGACCTCCCCGAGCGGATCACCGTCTCCGTCCTGCCGTTCGGCCCCTCCTCGAAATCGTTCGGCGCCTCCGCCCGCGCCCGCGGGTTCGGCGTGATCCTCCACGTTCCGATGGAACCGGAAGGCGCCGCCGCCGACCGCACCGAGCCGTTCCTCCTTCGCCGGGGGATGATGCCGGAAGAGATCGCGGAGCGGCTCTCCCGGATGGCGGCCGACGTGCCCCAGGCGAACGGGGTGAGCAACCACATGGGGTCCGCGTTCACCTCCGACGGAACGGCGATGGCCGCTTTCGCGCAGGCGCTCAAAGGGAAAGGATTCTTCTTCCTCGACAGCGTGACGTCGGCCGGCACCGTGGGGCTTGCGGCCGGTGCGCTCGCGGATGTCCCGGTGGCGCGCCGCGACTTCTTCCTCGACGACGACCCGCGGCCGGAGGAGATGCGTCGCCAGTGGGCCGCCGCGATCGCCCTGGCGAAGAAGCGGGGAGACGCGGTTCTCATGTGCCACGCCCGACGGGAAACGCGGCGGATCCTGGTCGAACTGCTCCCGGAACTGCGCAAGGAGGGGATCCGGGCGGTGACCGTCGAGGAGTTGCTCGCCTCCCGCCCGCGAGCCCTGTAGCGAGAGGAGCACTGCCTGGAACCCGACCTCTTCGGCGCATCGCCCTCCGGGGACGTCCTCTCGGTCACCGGGCTCACCGGGATGATCAAGCGCCTCCTCGAGTCGTCCTTCCGGTCCCTGCGGGTGGAAGGGGAGGTGTCGAACTACAAGCGGCACGAGGCGTCCGGCCACCGCTACTTCTCCCTGAAGGACGAAGGTGCGCAGATCCGCGTCGTCCTGTTCCGCGGGAACGAGCGGAACATCTACGGGGAGATCCGGGACGGGCAGACCGTGATCGTCACCGGCTCCATCGGCGTGTTCGAGAAGAAGGGGGAGTACCAGATCTACGCCCGCTCCGTCGAGGTGCGCGGCGTGGGAAACCTCCTTCTGGAGCTCGAGCGCCGGAAGCGGCGCCTCGCGGAGGAGGGGCTCTTCGACGCGGCGCGCAAGCGCCCGCTCCCGCCGTTCCCCAGGCGGCTCGGGATCGTGACCTCGATGCACGGTGCCGCCTTGCGCGACATGGTGAGGGTGTCGCGTTCCCGGTATCCCTGCGTGGCGATCGTCCTCGCCCCTTCCCTGGTCCAGGGGGAGGGCGCCGCTGCGGAGATCGCGGCGGCCCTCGACGCGTTGTACGCCGCCGGCGGCGCGGACGTCGTCATCGTGGGGCGGGGGGGCGGCTCGATCGAGGACCTCTGGGCGTTCAACGAAGAGACGGTCGTGCGGGCGATCGTCCGGTCGCCCGTTCCGGTGATCAGCGCGGTCGGGCACGAAACCGACTTCACCCTGGCCGATCTCGCCGCGGATCACCGCGCTCCCACCCCGACCGCCGCCGCGCAGATGGCCGTCCCCGACCGGGTCGAGCTGCTCGACCGGGTCTCGGCCCTCTCCCTGCGGGGGCGCAGGGCGGAGGCCCGATTCCGGGAAGCGGCCCGCCAGGAGTGGCGGATCGCCTCGGGAATGCTGCTGGACCCGCGGCCCCTCCTCCAGGGGAAGCGGTACGCCGTCGACGCGCTGTCGTCCTCGCTCACGGAGCATGCCCGATCCGCGGTCAGGGACCGACGGGAATCCGTAGAACGCCTCTCCGCCTCCGTGCGGATCCACTCCCCCGCGGCGTGGGTTTCCGGAAGGCGCGGGGAGCTCGCGATGTTCCTTGCCCGATCCCGGGCCGCCGCGGAGGCTCGCACCCGCCGGCTCCGGTCCGACCTCCGGATCCTCGACGGGAAGCTCGCCGCGCTGAACCCGACCGCCGTCCTCACGCGGGGGTACGCCATCGCGCTCGACCGCTCGACCGGGAAGGCGGTCCGCTCCGTGTCGGAAGCCCTCCCCGGCCGTCCGCTCGACATCCGGGTCTCCGACGGCGTGTTCGGGGCGGTCGTCACGGAGTCGAAACCGTGACCGGCGCACATAACCCTCGTTATTGCTTCGGGCTCGCGGGCGGCTTCCACTCCGCTACGCCCTTCGCATCGTGTGGACTTCACCGACGGTTGCGCCGAATGGTGGCGGGTGTTCTCCTCGGGTTGATCGCCGGCGCGCCCGCGTTTGCTACGGCGGCCGGGACGATGTCGATCGCCGTTTCCACAACTACCCCTGCTTTGGGCGATCCCGTGGTCGTCGAGTTCGCGGCGGGCGGGGCGGTCGACAACCTGGTCCTCCGGTGGAAGGGAGCCGCCTGGCCGATGCGGGAGAGCTCCCCCGGGCGGTACGAGGGGTTGATCGGCGTCGACCTTGACGGTCCGGAGGGGCCGGCGGTGGTGGCCGCGGAAGGGTTCCTCGGCGGAGCGCGATTCCGCCTGGAGGCGGAGTTGACGATCTCCCCGCGGACGTTCGCCGTGCAGGAACTGACCCTTCCGAAGGGGATGGCGGAATTCGACAACGCGACGCTGCAACGGATCGAGGCGGAGGCGACGGAGCTTGCCCGGAGGTTCTCCCGCGTGACCCCCCCGCGCTGGCGGGCCCCGTTTCTTCCGCCCGTGGAAGAGTACCGGCCGACGAACTTCGGCTCCCGCAGGGTGATCAACGGGGATCCCCGGATGCCGCATTCCGCGGTGGATCTCCGCCTGCCCGACGGGACGCCGGTCCGTGCGATCGCGGACGGGCGGATCGCCTTTGCGGGAGAGCAGTTCTTCGGCGGAAGATCGGTGGTGATCGACCATGGGGGCGGCGTCTTCAGCGTCTACTATCACCTGAAGGAGTTCTCCGTCGCGGAGGGGCAGGAGACGGCTCGCGGGGATCGGATCGGAGCGGTCGGAGCCACCGGGCGGGCGACCGGGCCGCATCTCCACTTCGGGGTGCGGGTTCCCGGGGGGCGGGTCGATCCGACGCGCCTGCTGGCCCTTCCGGGGCGATGAAGGGTACTCTATAATAGGCGGCAACGCTGCAACCGACACGGCCACGCACGGGCCGCTCGGCTGAGCTCGCAGGAGGCGGTGCGCGATGGCGGGTAAAGGGAAGGAGCCTTCCTTCGAGGAGGCGCTGAAGGGACTCGAACTGCTCGTGGAACGCCTCGAGTCGGGAGAGACCCCCCTCGAGGAGTCGATCCGCCTGTTCGAGGAGGGGATGCGCCTCTCCGAGACGTGCCGGAAGCGCCTCGACGAGGCCGACCGGAAGATCGAGCTCCTCCTGCGAAAGCCGGGGGGCGTCTCCCGCGAGACCGCGGAGGAGGACGATATCTTAGGGAAGGACGAGTGACCGCCGCCGCCGCGATCGCCCGTCTGCGCGGACGGGTCGAGGAGAGCCTGATGGGGTACCTCGCCCCCGACGTGTCCCGGATCCCGTCTCCCCTCCGGGAAGCGATGGAGTACTCCCTGATGGCGGGGGGAAAACGGGTGCGGCCCGTCCTGCTGCTGTCCGCCGGCCTTGCCGTGGGAGGGGAGGAAACCGGGTTGCTCCCCTTTGCCTGCGCGGTCGAGTACATCCACACGTACTCCCTGATTCACGACGACCTTCCGGCGATGGACGACGACGATTTCCGGCGGGGGAAGCCGACTTCCCACAAGGTGTTCGGAGAGGGGACCGCGATCCTCGCGGGGGACGCGCTGCTGACGGACGCCTTCCGGGTGATGGCGCGGTCCACCCTGGCGCAGGTCGATCCGGGCAGGGCGGTGCGGGCGATCGCGGATCTCGCGGAGGCGGCCGGCGCGGGCGGGATGGTGGGCGGCCAGCAGATGGACCTGTCCGCCGCGCCGGCAAACTCCACGGTGGCCCAGGTTGACGAGATCCAGCTTCGCAAGACCGCCGCGCTTCTGGCCTCCTGCGCGCGGATGGGGGCGATCCTCGGCGGCGGTTCATCTCCGCAGGTCGGGGCGCTCGGGGAGTACGGCACGCGGCTGGGGCTCCTCTTCCAGGTCACCGACGACATCCTCGACGAGACGGGGAGCTTCGAGGAGATGGGAAAGGGGATCGCCAAGGACCGGGCGCGGGGGAAGTGGACGTACCCCGTGGCCCACGGGATGCCGGCCGCGATCGAGCGGGCAACGACGCTTGGACGGGAGGCGCTCGCCGCGATCTCCACCTTCGGCGCCGAGGCCGACCCGCTCCGCGAACTGGTCCGCATGGTGCAGGACAGGAGGAAGTAAGTGCAAAACGTTTCCCCCCCACCCGTGATCCGGTCGCCGGCGGAGCTGAAGAAAGTCCCGCGCGAAAAGCTTCCGGGCGTCGCCGCCGAACTGCGGGAGACGATCGTCCGGAACGTCGCCCGCACCGGGGGACACCTCGCCTCGAGCCTCGGCGTGGTCGAGCTCACGGTCGCCCTCCATTACGTGTTCGACTGCCCCGAGGACCGGATCGTCTGGGACGTCGGGCACCAGGCGTACGCGCACAAGATCCTCACGGGGCGGCGGGACGCCTTTCCGACGCTTCGGACCTTCGGGGGGATCTCCGGTTTCCCGCGCATCTCCGAGAGCCCCTGCGACGCCTTCGGCACGGGGCACTCCGGCACGTCGATCTCCGCGGCGCTGGGGATGGCGGTCGCCCGGGACCTCCGGAAAGGGAAGAACCGGGTCGTCGCCGTCATCGGGGACGGCTCCCTCTCCTCCGGCCTCGCCCTCGAGGGGCTGAACCAGGCGGGCCACCAGAAGCGGGACATCGTCGTCATCCTGAACGACAACGAATGGTCGATCTCCCAGAACGTCGGCGCCATTTCGGCGTACCTGAACCGGATGATGACCGGGAAATTCTACACCTCGTTCCGGAAGAGGGTCGAGACGCTCCTGAAGTCGATGCCGCACGGCACGTTCCTGGCGCGCATCGCGAAGAAGTCCGAGGAGTTGACGAAAGGTTTCATCGTCCCCGGCCTCCTCTTCGAGGAACTCGGCTACACCTACATCGGCCCCATCCCGGGGCACGACCTCGAGGCGTTGATCGGCACGCTCCAGAACCTCGCCAACATCGAGGGGCCGGTGCTCATCCACGTCGTGACGTCCAAGGGGAAGGGGTACGCGCCGGCGGAGTCGAGCCCGGAGATCTTCCACGGCGTGGGCGCCTTCGACCCCGAAACGGGAATCGAGGTCGGGAAGCCGTCCTCCCCGACCTACACGGACGTTTTCTCCGACGCCATCGTCGAGATCGCGGGAGAGAACCCCAAGGTGGTCGCCATCACCGCCGCGATGTGCGGCGGGACGGGGCTGTCGAAATTCCGGGAGGCGTACCCCGACCGCTTCTTCGACGTGGGGATCGCGGAAGCCCACGCGGTGACCTTCGCCGCCGGGCTCGCCCGCGAAGGGAAGATCCCCGTCGTCGCGATCTACTCGACCTTCCTGCAGCGCGCCTTCGACCAGATCATCCACGACGTCTGCATCCAGAAACTCCCGGTCGTGTTCGCCGTCGACCGCGGCGGGATCGTGGGGGCGGACGGGGCGACGCACCAGGGGCTGTTCGACCTCTCGTTCCTGCGGCAAATCCCCGAGATGTCCCTGATGGCGCCGCGCGACGAGGCGGAGCTGGTCCGGATGCTGCGCACCGCGGTGGCCGCCGGGCGGCCGGTCGCGATCCGTTACCCGCGGGGGTCGGGGACGGGGGCGGCGATCCCCCCGGGGCCGGAAACGGTCCCCTGGGGGAAGGGGGAACTTCTCGCGGAAGGGAAAGACGTGCTTCTCGTGGGGATCGGGTCGACGGTACCGCCGTGCCTCCACGCGGCGGGAGTGCTCCGGAAGCAGGGCGTTTCCGCCGCGGTGGTCGACGCCCGGTTCGTGAAGCCTCTCGACGCCGACCTCCTGCTGCCGCTGGTCCGCCGGATCGGGCGGGTCCTCACCGTGGAGGAGAACCTCCTCGCGGGGGGGTTCGGCAGCGCGGTGATGGAACTCCTCGAGGAGCACGACGAGCATCCCCAACGGTTTCGCCGGATCGGCGTCCGCGACCGCTTCGTCGAACAGGGCTCCCCCGCGGAGCTCCGGGAAGTGTGCGGGCTCACCTCGGGGCACATCGTCTCCGAGGCGCTGCGGATCTGCCACGAGGGGAAGTCCCTCCTTCCCTCCATCCTCGACGGCATCCGGTCCCGCCTCGAGAAGATTGTCTGATTCACCCTCCCCGTCCGCCGGCGCCCGTCGCCGGCTCGACGCCGAGCTCGTCTCCCGGGGGATCGCGGAGACGCGCGCGAAGGCCCAGGGGCTGATCCTTGCGGGGAGGGTCCTCCTTTCCGGGGCCGTCTGCGGGAAGTGCGGCACGCCGGTGAAGGAGGGCGCCGGGATCGCGCTCCTGCCGGACACCCGCCCGTTCGCCTCGAGGGGCGGCGGCAAGCTCTCGGGGGCGCTCGACGACTTCGGCGTCGATCCGGCGGGACGCGCGGCGCTCGATGTGGGGGCGTCGACCGGCGGTTTCACCGACTGCCTCCTGATGCGCGGCGCCTCCCGGGTCTATGCGGTCGACGTGGGGGAGCGCCTGCTCGACGACCGGCTGCTGCGAGACCCCCGGGTCGTCTCCCTCGAAAAGGTGAACTTCCGCCACGCGACCGCGGATCTCCTGCCGGAAAAGGTGACGCTCGCGGTCGTCGACGTCTCCTTCATCTCCTTGCGGCACATCCTCCCCGTCCTCCCGCGCTTCCTCGCGCCCGGGGCCGAGGTGCTCCCGCTCGTGAAGCCGCAGTTCGAGGTGGGGAAGGGGCGGGTCGGCAAGGGGGGGGTGGTCCGGGACGACGCGCTTCGCCGGGAAGCGGTAAACGGGATCGCGGCATTCGCCCGGGAATCCGGCTACGAACTCCTCGGCGAGGCGGAGAGCCGCGTCCCCGGCCCGAAGGGGAACCGCGAGGTCTTCCTCCACCTGCGATGGGCCGAGCCAATAAATTGTGCGAAGGGCGTAGCAGGGGGTTCCACGAAGCGGCGTCTGGAGCGAAGTGGAGACATGGATGTCGGGAACGAGCGGAGGCGCAGGTGAGGAGGCCATGGACGGCCGACGAACCGTAGCGGAGTGGAATCCCCCTGCGAGCACCGAAGCACAGTATTGGTGAAAGGTCCCCTTGACTTCGGGGGGGGCGGCAGGTAATTTTCTTGAAGATGCGCGGTCGTTTTACCGATAAATACGGCAGATCACGCCTTTCGGGCGGGGAAACGGGGTGCGTACGATGAGGCGTTCGTCGATGGATGGATGCACGTTCGCGATGCTGGGCATTCTGCTTCTCCTTCCGGCCGGGGCGTTCGCGCAGCAGGCCGGCGAGGAAGCGGCGAAACCGGCCGAGGGGATCATCCACAAGGTGGTGGAGGGGGACACCCTCTGGGATCTTTCCGCGAAATACCTCGGTTCCCCGTGGAAATGGACCGAGATCTGGGAGCGGAACCGGTTCCTCACCAATCCGCACTATATCTACCCCGGAATCCAGGTCGTGATCGTCCCGCCGGGGGCGAGGGAGATCGTGCTCGGTCAGGAGGCGCTTTCCGCCTCCGGGCCTGGCGAACCGGTCCCCGCACCCGCGCTTCCCGTGGAGGCGGTCAAGCCCGCGGTCATCCCCGTTCCGGCTCCTCGCATACCGTACCTCGACATCAGCCCGTCGGATTTCGTCCGCGCCGGGGAGTTCTCGAAGGAAGCGCCGCAGGGGATCGGGAACATCCAGGCAGGGAGGGACCCGAAGGTCGGGTTCGTCGAAGGCGATGCGGTCTACCTTTCCCTCCGGAAGGAGATCCCGGAGGGTCAGCTGCTCGGCGTCTACCGGGTCCGGGGACCGATCAATAGTCCGGGGAAACGTCCGGTATCCGGATATGTGAAATACCTGATCGGGGTGATCCAGGCGGGACCGATACGTGACGGGCAGCCGACCGGGAGAATCCGGCAATCGTTCGAGGACCTCACGCGCTCCGACCTGATTTCGGAGGAGATCCCGGCGTACAACCCGGTGCGGATCGACCCGGGGGAGGACGGCATCCCGTCCTCGGTGATCACCGGCCGCCTCGATAACAAGGAGCTCGCACAGGGCGACTTCGTCTACCTGGACCAGGGCGCGTCCGCGGGCGTGGCGGTGGGGAACGTCTTCCGTCTATTCGTCCCGACCGGGGCGGCGGCAGCGGCTGAGCCGACTACCGTTTCGGGCAAGGTCCTGTTCGCACCGGTGGCCAAGGCGGTCGTGGTCCGTGTGTCGACGGACTTCTCCACGGCGTACGTCGCCAGCAGCACGGAGTCGTTCGCCGCGGGCGCGTCGGCCCGGAGGGGGATCCCCGCAAATTAAAGGAACCGCCGCACCTGGCGAGTCAGGGGCGGCACGACAATTGATGCATAACGGGGGAAACCGGCCAGGGGTTCCCCCATGGATGATTCCGCAAGCTCCGATTCCCTCCTCGACACGTTCCTCCGCCTGTCGCTGATCGAGGGGTTCACCGTCGATCACCTCCGGCGCCTCCGCGCTACCGGGGCCGGCGGTTTCCTCCCCGGCATCACACCGCGAGGGGTTTCCCTTCTCGGGAAGGCGAAAGCGGCGCTCGGTTCGCCGGAGGCGTGCCGCCGGGCGGAAAGCGTGCGGGAGGCGTGCGGGCGGGGGGGGATCGCGATCCTCCCCTGGGGAGCGGCCGATTACCCGGCCGCCCTTCGGGAGATCCCCGGAGCTCCGCTGCTTCTGTACCGGGCCGGGAGGGGATCGTCCGGCGGCGAAACGGTCGCCATGGTCGGGAGCCGCGCCCCCACCGTGCCGGGGCGGGAGTTCGCCCGCCTCCTGTCGGGGGAGCTCGCCGCGGCCGGATGGACGGTGGTCAGCGGGATGGCGCGGGGGATCGACGCGGCGGCCCACAAGGGGGCGCTCCATGCCGGGGGGACGACGGTGGCGGTCCTCGGGTGCGGCGTCGACGTCGCGTACCCGCCGGAGCATGCGGGACTGCGGGAGGAGATCCTCGAAAAGGGGGCGATCTTCTCGGAGTACCCGCCGGGATCGCTTCCGCTCCCGCACCGTTTCCCGGAGCGCAACCGGATCGTGAGCGGCATGTCGCGCGGGGTGATCGTGGCGGAGGCTCCGGAGCGGAGCGGCGCGCTGATCACGGCGCGGCTCGCGCTCGAGCAGGGGCGCGACGTGATGGTCGTGCCCGGCAACCCCTGGTTTGCCCACACGGCCGGGAGCAACCGCCTGCTGCGGGAGGGTGCGACCCCGGTCTGCTCCGCCGTGGACGTGTGCGGTGTCCTCGGGCCTCCGGCGCCCGTCGCGGGGATCGCGGAACGGATTCTGGCCGCGCTGTCCGTGGAACGGGACGTGGGGGCGCTCGCGGAGGCCTTGACCGTTCCGGTTCAGGATCTCCTTCCGTGCCTGATGGAAATGGAACTGGCGAATCTGGTGGAAAAACGGCCGGGGAACTACTATAAGAAGTTGTCCGGACCCCGGGGCTGATCCCGCGGTCCGGCCAGGAGGCGCAATGGCACGTTCGTTGGTCGTCGTCGAGTCGCCCGCGAAGGCGAAGACGATACAGAAGATCCTCGGGAAGGGATTCGAGGTCCTCTCCTCCATGGGGCACGTGAAGGACCTCCCGAAAAGCCGCCTCGGCGTCGACGTCGAGAACGGCTTCACCCCATCGTACATCGTCATCAAGGAGAGGAAGAAGGTCCTCGGGGATATCTTGACCTCCGCCCGCTCGGCGTCGACGGTGTTCCTCGCGCCCGACCCCGATCGGGAGGGCGAAGCGATCGCCTGGCACATCGCCGACGCGATCCGGGACGATGCAGGGAAGAAGCGCAAGGGGACGGCGAAGAAGGGGAAGCCCGTTCCCCGGGGGAAGAAGGCGGCGTCCGTTTCCGGGGTCGTGGAACGGGCGGTCCCCGATATCCAGCGGGTCCTGTTCCACGAGATCACGAAAAAGGGGATCACCGAGGGGATGGAGCATCCCCGTCCCCTCGACCACAACAAGTTCGACGCGCAGCAGGCGCGGCGCATTCTCGACCGGATCGTCGGCTACACCCTCTCCCCGCTGCTGTGGACAAAGGTCCGCAGAGGCCTGTCGGCCGGGAGGGTCCAGTCGGTCGCGGTGAAGATGGTCTGCGCGCGGGAGAAGGAGATCGCCGCCTTCGTCCCCGAGGAGTACTGGTCGCTGACGGCGCGGCTCGAGGGGAAGAACCCCCCGCCGTTCCCGGCGAAGCTGGTGGAGGCGGGCGGGAAAAAGGTTCGGCCGCGCGACGCGGCGGAGACCGCGGTCCTTCGCGCAGCGGTGGAAAACGGCCCCTTCGTCGTCCGCGAGGTCCGGAAAAAAGTGCGCCGGCGCCAGGCCCCCGCGCCCTTCACCACCTCCAAGATCCAGCAGGAGGCTTCGAAGGCGCTGCGGATGCAGGCGTACCGGACGATGATGGTCGCCCAGTCCCTCTACGAGGGGGTGGAGATCCCGGGAGCGGGTCTCGTCGGCCTCATCACCTACATGCGCACCGACTCGGTCCGCGTCGCCGACGAGGCGATGGTCGCCGTGCGGGACCACATCCGCAAGGAGTATGGGGCCGCGTACCTTCCGGAGGCGCCCAACGTCTTCCGGAACCGGAAATCCGCCCAGGACGCCCACGAGGCGATCCGTCCCACCTCCCTCGAATACCCGCCCGCCTCCCTGAAGGGGATCCTCAACCGGGACCAGTTTCGACTCTACGAACTGATCTGGAAACGGTTCGTGGCGTCCCAGATGGCGGCGGCCGAATTCGAGCAGACGGCGGCCGACATCCTGTGCGACCCCGCCGGGTCGCCCCGCGGGGGGTACCTGTTCCGGGCCAGCGGATCGGTGCCGAAATTCGCCGGATTCCTCGAGGTGTACCAGGCCGCGGTGACCGAAAGTCGGGGCGACTCCCCGAACGGGGAGACGGCCGACGAGGAGAACGGCGGATCCGCCGCCGAGGGGGAGAAGGCCGAAGAGAACGTCCTTCCGCCGCTCGTCGAGGGGGAGGTCCTCACCTTGCTGGAGCTCGCGGGGAACCAGCACTTCACCCAGCCGCCGCCACGCTTCTCGGAAAGTTCCCTCATCAAGGAGCTCGAGGAGCAGGGGATCGGGCGTCCCTCCACCTACGCGTCGATCGTCAAGACGATCCGGGAGCGCGGATACGTGAAGACGGACGAAGGGAAGTTCCTCCCCACCGAGCTCGGCACGATCGTCACCAACCTCCTCGAGGAGAGTTTCCCGAAGGTGATGGACGTGGCGTTCACCGCCCGGATGGAGGAGGAGCTCGACCAGATCGAGGACGGCGAGCGGGTCCTCGTCCAGGCGATGGAAAATTTCTACCAGCCGTTCTCCGAGGAGCTGGAGCGCGCGAAGATCGCGATGCCCACGGTCAAGGAGGAGCTGATCGCGACGGGGATCCCGTGCGCGGCGTGCGGGGGGGAGATGGTGATCCGGTTCGGGCGCGCCGGCCGGTTCCTCGCCTGCCGGAACTACCCCGCCTGCCGGAACACGGCCGATTTCCGCCAGACGACGGAAGGGAAGGTCGAGATCCTCCCGCCGGAGGAGGCGGGGGTCTCCTGCGAGAAGTGCGGAAAGCCGATGATCGTCCGGAACTGGAAAGGGGCCCGGTACATCGCCTGCTCGGGGTACCCCGACTGCCGCAACAGCAAGCCGTACCCCGTGGGGATCTCTTGCCCGGAATGCAGCGTGGGAGAGGTGGTGGAGCGCTCCTCCCGGTTCGGCAAGGTCTTCTACAGCTGTTCCCGGTATCCCGATTGCCGGTTCGCCTCGTGGGGGCGGCCGATCGCCCAGAACTGCCCGGCCTGCGGCTACCCCGCGATGACCGAGCGGGTGCGCAAGGACGGCTCGACGCACATCGCGTGTCTTCGGAAGGGGTGCAAGGGCCGGGCGGGGGAACCGGTCCCCCCGAAGAGCGCCAGTTCATGAATACGGCAACAAGTACCTGTACGGAACTAAGACTCCGGGCTCGCGGGGGGGCTTCCACTCCGCTACGCTCGCGACCTTCGCCCGCTCACTGCGATTCCGCTCGACGCAATTGCTGCCTCGCTCCATACGCCGCTTCGTGGAACCCCCCCGCTGCGCCCTGCATCTACGTTTCCGTATTTGCGACGGGGCGCATTTAGGAGGTGGCTTGAAGGAATACGTCCTCGTCGTCGACGACGAGCAGAGCCTTCGGCAGGTGCTCGAACTCTTCTTCAAGAAGGAGGGGTTCGAGGTCGACACGGCCTCCTCCCTCGCCGAGGCGGAAGCCGCGATCGCGGCGCACGCGTACGACCTCGTCCTCACCGACCTGCGGATGGCGCGTCCCGACGACGGCTTGAAGGTG
>Ga0209253_10001712_pt1 | contig 19319 bp, 16 predicted proteins | sample FrelakmetBRP12BR_FD_187145 | JGI IMG/M metagenome (GOLD analysis project Ga0209253, IMG submission 187145) | Freshwater lake sediment microbial communities from the University of Notre Dame, USA, for methane emissions studies - BRP12 BR (SPAdes)... | ecosystem: Environmental > Aquatic >... | reverse complement strand
CTATCATGTTACCTCGAAGAGGAGAGCGAGGAGCGAATCGAGCAAGATTTCCTCGCTGGGGAAATCGCAGCGCGACTTCGAGCCACATCTCCCGACCCTCGCCGGGGGGTGAACCGCGGCAGGCCCCTCCTTCGTCACCCATATAGCGACGCAATCAGGTTCTTTTTTCTCGTGCAAAAGAAAGTTCATTTTGCTAAGATACAGCCGGTCGGAGGGCAAGCATGAGCGACATCCGGGTCAAGAAAGTCGAGACGAAGGCGGAGTTCCGCCGGTTCATTCATTTCCCCTGGAAAATCTACAAGAGCGACCCGAACTGGGTGCCACCCTTGCTGATGGACGTCAAGGAAAAACTCAACGTCCACAAGCACCCCTTCTATGAGCACGCCGAGAGGGATTTGTTCCTGGCCTATCGCGACGCTGAACCGGTGGGACGCATCGCTGCAATCGAGGACCGCTACCACAATGAGTTCCAGAACGAGAAAATCGCCTTCTTCGGCATGTACGAAAGCGTGAACGACCTGGCGGTCGCGGCAGCCCTCCTGGACACGGTCGCGGCCTGGGGGAAGGAGCGGGGCATGGACACCCTGCGCGGGACGGTCAACCTCTCTCTCAACGACGAATGCGCCTTCCTGCTGGATGGCTTTGATTCGCCGCCCGTCCTCATGATGCCCTACAACCCGAAGTATTACCTGGAACTCATGGAGGCCTGCGGTCTGGCCAAGGCCAGGGACCTCTATGGCTTTAGGATGCTCACGGGTGACCCGACCCCGGCGAGGGCGCAATCCGTCATGGATCATGCTCAAGCCACCCTCCCGGTAACGCTCCGGGTTATCAACATGAAGGACCTGGACGCAGAGGCCGATAGAATCAAGTCTATCTACAACAGGGGCTGGGTGAAAAACTGGGGCTTCGTCCCCTGGACCGACCTGGAGATGAAGCACATGGTGAAATCGCTCAGCCAGCTGGCAGACCCTGAGATCGTCATCCTGGCGGAGGAAAAGGACGGCAACCCTGTCGGGTTCGCTTTCGGGATCCCGAACTACAACGAGGTCCTCATCAAGGTGAACGGCCGGCTCGTGCCTTTCGGAATCTTCAAGATCCTCCTCGGCCGGAGGAAGATCAAGAGCGTGCGCGTTCCCGTCTTCGGGGTCGTTCCGGAGTACCGGAACACGGGCCTCAGCTTTCTGCTTTTCCGCAAAATCAAGGAAAATGCCTTCCGAAGAGGCTACATCTGGGCCGAGACTGGCTGGCAGCTTGAAGACAATACCCCCGTCAACCAGTTCGTTATGTCCTTGGGCGCGAAGCTGTATAAAAAATACAGGCTTTTCGAGAGAAAGATCTCCTGACGGCTAAACGCCGAATTTTCCCCTCAGGATAGAACGGCCGCGCATAATTGCGTCAATTACATTGAAGTCTTCGTCGAATATCGCCAGGTTAGCATATTTTCCGGTTTGAATGCTCCCGACCTCGTGATCAAGTCCCAGGACGCGGGCGGGGGATGAAGAGGCCATTTTGACCGCCTGGCTGACGGAGACGCCGGTCCACTGGAGAATATTTTTCAGGGCCCGATTGAGAGTCAGAACGCTCCCGGCTAGGGCGCCGCTGTCCTTGAGGCGCGCCTGTCCATCCTGAACGACGACATCGAGTCCACCGACTTTGAAATCGCCGTCCCCGAGTCCGGCCGCGTTCATGGAATCGGTGACCAGGCAGATTTTGTCGGCGCCCTTCTGGCGGATTGCCATCCTCAGCGAGGCCGGGTGAACGTGAATCCCGTCAGCGATAAGTTCGGCAGTCACTTTATCGGAATCCAGGATGGCACCGACCGCCCCGGGCTCCCGGGGCTGGAACCCGCTCATGGCGTTGAAGAGGTGGGTTGCGTGGGTGATTCCTTGGTCGAAGCTTTGGATGGCCTGCTCGTAAGTCGCTTCGGTGTGGCCGATTGAAACTACTATACCTTTTTTCTTAAGCGCAGGAATAAAGCTCGCGTTGTTCCTGGCTTCTGGAGCCAAGGTCAGGATGACCCTGAGTCCGCGGGCCGCCTTGATGATAGAGTCGATCTCGGAGGCGTTAGCGTCGCTGATAAAGGCGGGATTTTGGGCACCTCTTTTTTTGATATTCAAGAAAGGCCCCTCAAGATGAATACCGAGAATCTCCGAAGGGGGGCGAAGCTTCTGGGCGGTTTTCACAGATTCGATGGCGGCAAGGATTGAAGGAAGGGAGGCGGCCAGAGTCGTCGGGACGAACCCGGTGATGCCGCAGCGGGCTTGATGGGAGGCGATGGCTTCAAGGCTTTGCGTCCGGCCGTCCATGACATCTTTCCCGAGCGCGCCATGAAGATGAATGTCGATGAGCCCGGGGGAGATGTAGTGCGCGGCGTAATCGAAGATCCCCATCCCGTTGGCCAAACGACTGTGTGCTCCCGGCAAAACATCGGCGATTTTCCCGCCTTCGAGCACGACCACTCCCCCGTTCCACACTTCATCGGGAAGAATAATGTTTCCGCGAAGAGCGACTCTCGGCATACCGAAACCTTTTCTATAATTTACCGCTTTTGGGCGATTAAATAAAGCTTGCAGGCTGCGGCCGCGGACGGGCCGGAGAGGATGCCGTTAGCGGACAAAAACGTCAGGACGAACAGCCGTCTCGGGGAATTGAGCCAGGATTTGATCATCCATCGTGACGAGAGGGACGCCCAATTCCTGGGCCAGAGAAACATATTCACAGTCATATGAGGAACAGCGGCTGCGGGACGAGAGACGCAGGACGGCGATTGGACTGACAGAGTATTCATGGCCTTCCATGAGCCTCTCGGCCTCAGTCATGATCTCCGCCGCGACCTCAAACTCAAAGATGCCTTTCTTGATGCCCGCCGCTAGTACGCTCAGGAACTCGCTTCGCCAGAGAACGGGGGCGATCCAGTGCGGATCCTTGAGAAAGGTTTTTTCGGCCAGGGCAGAGTGTTCTCCCTGAACATAAAAATATATGAGAAGATTTGTATCGACAGCAATCAAGGCCGGCCTTCCCGTTTAGCTTGGGCAACAAAATCATGGCTTATTCGATAGCGCGCGGTCTTCTCCCTTAAGGTCCGGGCCGAGGCCAATAGTTCCTTCGGCTCTATTTTCCTGGGAGTGAGCGCTTCCTCGATGAGGGCGATGATCTCGCTGTTAATGCTCCGGTGGCGCTGCGCCGCATTGCGCTTGAGGCGGGCGTAAAGGCCGGCGGGGATATTTTTGACTGTAATTGTCGTAGCCATTCTCAGCTCCCTACGGTTTCATTATGGTTCCATTATGGTGCATACAAAGCTAAAAGTCAAGGAAAAGCAGTTCGCATCTCCGTTTATGTGATACTGAGGGGGTGATCTAGAGAGGGTGACACGGCAGGGGGGCCCCCCGACCACCGGAGCGTTTGATGCCTCCGGAATTTCTGTTTGCGTGATCAACAGAGTGGGCCGCGAGGATGTCGGGGGGAAGCCGTGGCAGGCCCCTATTCCAAAACAAAATTACCACGGAGACAGAGCTGCTTACAGAAAACGCTTTCCTCCTTAGAGACGATTGCGACGAGCAAACTATCTCGGGCATATTCAGCTCAAAATTGCCGATAGGCGGATGTTTTCCCTGTCATCGCGAGCGCCCATTGGGTGCGTGGCGATCCCATGATAAATAACTGAGATCACTTCGCTTCGCTCGTGATGACAAAGTCCTAACGGCAAATTTGGGTTCAGTTGACTTATATAGTCATTTAGACTATATATAAATTGGAGGCCGCGTTGACAAAAGTCTATTCATTAACGAAAGCGAAAGCGAGATTCTCGGAGATCATCAATCGTCTCATTTATCAGAAGGACGAGGTCGTGGTGACGAAGAAAAACAGAGCGGTTGCCGTTCTTCTCCCCTACGAAACCTACCAGGACCTGAAAAAGGGGAAAGGTGGGGGGCTGGCCCAAGCCGCTGCGTGCCTGGGAGACCTGGACAGCGAGATCGAATCCATGTGCGACGCGATCTACGAGGAGCGGGAAAAAGAGAAAACCCGCGAGGTCAGGCTCTGATGTATCTTTTCGACACGGACGTGCTGAGCAACGTTGTCAGGAAAAGCCCGTCTCCTCTTTTGCTGGAAAAGCTTAAAAGAACGCCGGCCGAGTTTCAATTCACGACGGCCATCAACATCGGAGAAATCTATTACGGCGCTAATCGGACAGCTCACTCAGCAAGAATCCTCGGCGTTTTTGAAGAAAAAGTTTTTCCCAGTATTTCGGTGTTGGCGTTCGACGAGAAAAGCGCAAAAATCTATGGGACGCTTAAAGCCAACCTCGAGAAAAAGGGGGTGAGCAAAAGCAAGCCGGATTTACGGATTGCTTCGATCGCGCTTCAACACGGGCTGACGCTCGTCACGGCGAACATTAAGCATTTCCACGATATTCCCGGCCTCACCGTTGAATCCTGGCTGTAGGCCGGTCTGAGAGAAGTGTCGAGTTGGGGAGAGTCCCCAGCTTTTATTGACTAAGGGCGCGCACCCTTTTCTTGTTCCAATTTTGCCAGGCTTTTCCTTGCGTCTTCGACTTCGGGAAAAATGGGGTCGGCATTCCCCCAGAGGCTGAGGAATTTCCGGTAATTCTTGATGGCGTTCTCCTTATCGTCCCCTCCGAGCGACCATCGCACGCCCCACATCCCCGGCTCTGCATTTTTCTCGTAGATCTTCGCCCTCATGTAAAAGCTCTTGGCATAGAGATCGCCGTTAAAAGACCTCGCCACCCAGGGCTCTTCCAGCTTTTCATACATGTCCAAAGCATGCGAAGGGCGGTTGGCCCGATAATACGCCTCAGCCAAGTAATAATAATTGCCGGCCCAGACGCCAGCATGCGGGAATTTGAACAAATCCAGGGCCTTCCCAAAATAATTGATGGCCGCGTCGATATTGTTTTTCTTGAGTTCCCTCAGGCCAAGAAGGTGGTAATAGTCCCGCATGCGCTGAGGGAGTTTTTCGCGCTGAATGACCTGCCGAATTTCCTCGGCCTGCTTCTCGAACTCGTCAAACTTGTTCATCTCCAGCGAAATCCAGGCCCTCAAATGGAGCGCTTCCAGGGTTTTTGGTCCTGTTATCTCATACTCTCTGCAAGCTTCCTCGGCTGCTTTCAAGGCTTCCGGAAATTGGTCGCATATAAAATAAAAATTGGCCATAAGATAGGCCATATCGTAGCGGCGGCTGAGAGCTGACCAAGTCTTTTGGCCCCGGGCGAGCTCAATGGCCTGCCCGAGGATGGCTTTAGCTTCTCCCACTTTGCCCCTGGAAAGGGATAAAACCGCAAGATTGACTGCCCTCTCCGATTGCTGACCGGGATCGTCTTTATTGAACACTTTCCGGTATTCCTCCTCGGCCCTGGCAAAGTCGTCCTGTCTCCAGAAATAAAAGCCCCGCTCGGCCGAATGCCAAAACGGATCCGGTCTTTGGGCATACTTCATGTTGATATATTTCAGCGCTTCATCATATTTTTTCTGTTCTCCGGCAAGCGATTTATACCCATCTAACCAGTCACCAGACTCAGAGGGATGCGCGGCGACATAATCGTCAACAGTTTTCTTGGCTTTCTCAAACAATCCTGTAGACTCATAGCAACATACGAGCTTTTGTATTATGTATTGATTTTTTCGATACCTCGGGCCGAGGTTTTCCAATATCCGGATGGCTTTGTCATATTCTTCGAATTCCATATAGAGGTCCGGCAGGTTCCACTGCCCGTAGACGTCCTCTTGAAAAAGCACGGGATAGCGGGACCAGAGCTTCTCGCTTGCCTGGAGGGCTTTGTCATAGTCTTTCTCCCCCCAAAAATATGTATAGCGACCCGCCAAGAAGAGAAGGTAATGTCGTTCTGAAATCCTGTCGGAGAATTCAAGTACCTTATGGCTATAATTTTTGCTTTCTTCCTTCCGCCGGGCGCCGGCATACTTGAAAATCAAGCGCTCGTAAGCCAGGGCAAACTTGGGATCAAGCTCAACCGCCTTCTGTAAGAGGGAGATTTCTTCTTGAGATTTTAATCCGGTTATCTCTCGGAGCTCTTCGCTGTAGAGCTTGAAGGCCTCCGGAGAGTCCGTGGAAATTTTTCTCACCGCCTTGTCATAATCCCTGGCGACCTGCCGCGAAGTCAGGTTCATGGAGAGCTTAATTTCTTTTGTAAGATCGTCGGCCGCGGCAAAAAAGCCCTTCTCGCCCCGGCAATGCGCGCGGAGCGATTTGGCCACCTCTCCAGATCCTGGTTTTTCGACGAAGACGGTGATGAAAATGTCTTCTCCCGTCTTGATGAGGCTCCCCGTTACCAAATAGTCAGCCTCGGCCTTTTCGGCGACTCTCTTGAGGTCTTCCGGCGAAAACTTTTTGGCGTCCGTCAGCTCGAGCTCCTTGAGACGCTCATACAGCGGAATAGTCGGCAGAGCATTAACAAACCTCGATTGCTCAAGGTCCGTGCTGAGCAGGACCGGAAGCGCCGTTCTCCAGGCTTCCAGGCCTTCGTCGCCCGTGACGTTTTCAAATGGGAGAACGGCCAAGGACGGTATTTGGGAAGGGACGGGGACAGGAACCAGGTAGGGGTAAAAACGCCAACTGAGGACGGCGATCACGAACAGGCCGACGAGCACGCCTGCCGAAATCAGCACTCGGTTTTTCTTGCGGCGCTCTAAAAGGACGGCTTCATTGGTCAGGGCATCTGCCACGTGGAGCTTTTCCGCCATCCAGCGGTCAAGCTCGTCGGCGTAGGCAAAAACCCGGGCTCTGGGGGTTCCATCGAGCCGATGAACAGGAAGGTCGAGCTCCGCTTCCCAGCGATGGCACGTGCCCGTAGAACGCTTGAGGTATAGAGCGATCTCTTTCCAGGACTCGAGACGATGTCTCTCTTCCATACGTGCAGCCAGGAACCTTTTTCTTGCGAATTCCGCCAGTTGAGATAAATTGTAGGTCCTCAGGAAATTCATGTCAAGACCAATTCGGGAGAAACGGATTCGGCGAAAGCGGGACGGGCAGGCTGGTCGCTTTGATTACGAACAACCACAAGCTAGCGCCCATTATGGCGAACATCAAACTCTGCCAGGACTCTCCACCTTTCTGGCTAGAACCTGGCTCTGGTCCGGCGCGAAAGAAGTGTCCCCTTGGTGAGCGCCCCCGTGTTGACTAAAGCTCCTCGAAAATCAGCTCAAACGGGAAGTAAAACTTCCCATGATGACACGTGACCGAGCGCCCGTCTGACCAGATATCTCTCCACTCTGTCCCCACAGCAGAATAGGATTTATTCCAGGTAATCGTTTTCTTAATTTTGACTTGGGTATAAATCCAAAAGGGCTGGTGGATAGGCCTAAGAACCCATCTCCGTTTACTACCTACGCTTTCGCATGAGACCTTGACGGGGCTTCCGTCAATATGATAGGTGTCCTGAGACTCATCACATTTATCAATAATTTGCTTTCCACGAATATAGCTAGGACATGATGGAGTGGTCGGATCGTCCGCAACGCTAAACTCAATCCAGGTGTTGCAGTATGCTGTCTGGCCGGGTACCATGTTTCCGAGAACAAGGTTAGCTCCCGTGCTTGTGAGAACAAGCTCGCCGTTCGCGTCTTCTGATCCTGTATATCCGGCCGTTGTTCTAAACATGAATCCTGCGGCCCGGTCTCCATTTATGCCCGTAGCGTCAATGAAATAGGCATTGAGGGCACAGGCGGTGTCCGTCGGTGTCTCTTTCTCTCCGTCAAACAGCATTTGCACGTAGCGCCCACTATCGGCCTTGGTCACCCAAATTCCGGCATGCCCCTGCTGTGCAAAGAGGTAGACGCACGAATCCCCTGGAGCCAGGCATTGGTAGTAGTACCCGGGAACGTCATTGAAGATGTTGCTAGTATAGGTGACTCCTAATTCAGTGTACGAATTGGAAAACATGGCTTTGAGCGGCGTGCCAACATAGTTGCCACAGCAGAGGTCGCCGGCCGAGTTCCCCGGTGGAATGCCCGCGAGCAGAACGGCCAGCGCCGCCACTCCAATCAGCGCAAGAATCTTAATTTTTCCTGACATTTTGACCTCCTTTCAAGTCAATCGGGGGAATTCCCCGAATCTATTTTCTGGGGCGCGGCTCCCGCGGCGGGGTGGTATTTTAGGTCAGCGGTAGCTTTGGAGGATGACCACGACGCCTGCAAAGGCGAGAGCTTATCTCCCATATTTTGCCCTCTACCTCTAAAACTAAGAGAATTATTCTGTTTGTCAATGTCCCAAGGCAAAATGATACATTTTGGATGATTTTTGATCATTTTTGTACATTGTTTCCGGCCGGAGGGACCTGCTGGGGACAGCTTTTCCACTATCCAGCGGCCAAGCTCGCCGGCGTAAACGGAAGTTTAAGCGGAGATCCAGGCCGTACTTAGGGCGGGTCTCGGAGGAGTGCTCCTCTCGGAGAGGGCCCTCATTATTTGGGGCGCTTCAGCCGCATGATCACAAGCTGGATGATGATGATCATGGCGCAGCACACCACGGGGATGAAGAAACCTTGTCTGAGGCTCGAGGCCATGGCTACCTTTCCTGTCAGCCAGGGAGCGGTCATCCCGCCCGCAAGCCCGATCACAAAGATGACGGAGAAGGCCGTCCCTGAGAGAGCAGGGAACGCTTCCCCGACGATAGCCAGAGTTGTCGGGTAGATCGCAGCGAAACCAAGGCCGATTAAGACGGCCCCAAATCCGGCTAAAGCTCCCGAGGGGGAGGCGGCCATGATGACGGCGGCAATAAGCGCCAGAATCGCACTCCCGAGAATCAAGATCTCATTCTTCACGACCCGGACGAGCCTGATGATGATGAGACGGCCGATCATTATTGCCGCCCAATACCCGGCCAGAACGAATGAGGCTACCGTGGGAGTCAAATGGAAATATTCGTTGAGGTAAGTAGATGTCCAACCGCCGACAGTAAACTCATTCCCGGACTCGAAAAACAGGAGAAACCCGCAGAGCCAAACCAGAGGATGGCCAACAACTTTGGCGGCCTGGCGCAGGGGAAATCCCTGCGCTTGTTTGGCCAAAGGGAAGCGCAAAGCAAGAAAAAGAACAAAGGGGATAAGGCTGAGTAGCGAAGCTATGATTAGAATTGTCGTGAGGCCAATTGTCCCGAGCAGCGTTCCGATGAGAAAAGGAATGGCCAGGGCGCCGAACCCGAAGAAAATCCCCAGCAGGTTGAGCGCGGCGCTGCGCCGCTCCGGATAAAGATCGCTGGTCAGGGCGTTCGAGCCGCCGTTGAGTCCCCCTCCCCCGAACCCGAGAAGCACGGCCGCAAGGATGAGGAAAGAATACGTCGAGGCGACGTTAAAGAGAACGAGCGATAACGCCACAAGCAGCGAGCTGAGCGCAAGGAAGATCTTGTAGCCGAACCGGTCGACGATCGGTCCAAAAAAAACTGACATCGCCAGCATGGCTAAGTTCATGTAAAAAAAGAGGTTGCCGGCCTCGCTCTTGTTGAACTGGATCCGGGAAAACAGAGACGGCAGGATGGCCCCAAGGATGGCCATGACGATTCCGAAGACAAAAATCCCGGCGCACGCCGAGGACATCAGGGACCGGACACTGGCCGGCTTCTTTTCGTTATCGGCGATTGTTATTTCCATCTCAAGCCTCTTTTCTTTTTTTAATTGTCATCGCGAGACATCGGATATGATCTTCATGATGTGGCGCAGGGGGCCGAGGGCGGCTCCCCGCGCCACATCGGTATGAGATTGCTTCGTCATTTCACTCCTCGCAATGACGCACTTTCCCTAACCAGCAACCGCGTGGTAGCTTCTTTTCTTCCGCCGTTTCCAGGGCCTGCTGTAATAAAACTTGGAAAAGGCCTCGTAGACCCCTTCCATATGGCCCTTGGGAACGCCCGGCACATTGGGCGAAACGAACGTCGGCGGCACTTTCCCTTTTTTCGCCAACACAGAGGCCGTTTCCGCAACGAGGGACATCGCGATCGTGACGGCGGCGACTGTTGAGCCAGCCGCAACTTTCTCCACCTGCCCAACATCCACCAGCGAGTCTTCAGGAGGGGTGCAATTATCGATGGCCACATCAGCCAGGTCGGAGAGATACTTTCCCGAAGAATGTTTCGGCTTGGAAACTTTGAGGTTGGCGTGCGAGGAAACGGTAATGATCTTCAGCCCTTTTTTCTTGGCTTCTGTGGCCATTTCAATTGGGGCTGCGTTTAATCCGCCGTGAGAGAAAACGAGCAGGCAGTCGCGCCGCTCGAGCGGGAAGCTCTGCAAAAAGACCTTGGCATATCCCTCCCGGCCTTCGAGCCAGAGGAGTTCCCGCGCGCCTCCGGGGCCGATGACGTTCGACCACATCAGGCGCGGGTCATAAAGCGGGAAGAACCCGACAAAGCTGCCATAGCGGGGGAATATATCGAGGACCGGGATGACGGAGTGGCCGCTTCCAAACATATAAACCCTGCCGCCGGCGCGGATGGACTTCGCCATGATATTGGCCGCCGCCCGGATATTCTTCAATTCCCTTGTCTTGATTTTCTCCAGAACGGCCTGGATTCTTTCTAAGTATCTCGACGCCGACATGCTCGACCTCCTTATCTGCCAAGACCTCTCAGGTCTCATTATTCCAAACTGAGATTGCCGCGGCCAAGAGGCCTCGCAATGACCGCTTCTGATCGCCACGGCATCTCTGATACCTCGCGACGACTGCCTCCCATCGCCACACTCTGGTCGCGATGATAAAGCAAATATATCAGCCTGCCTCAAGGTTATTCCAGGCGAGCTTTCCGGCGCCGTAAAGCCCTGTATTTTCTCCGAGCGAAGAGAGCTCGATTTTTACTTTTTTGGCCGCCAGCGGCTGGGCCCACTTCTTGAATTCCTCCTTTATCGGCTTAAGAAAAAGCTCCCCCGCTTGGAACAACCCGCCACCCAGGACGACCATATCCGGGTTTAAAATGCTGACGATATTGGCGATTCCCATGGCCAGGTAAGAGGCTGTTGAATCAATAAGATAGCAGGCCAAGCGGTCCCCTGCTCTCGCCGCGTTGACCACCGTCTCCGCCGTTATGTTTTCAAGATTGCCTTTGCTCAACTTCTTCATAGCTGACGGCGCGCCGGCCTTAAGGAGATGGCGTGCCTTCCGGCCAAGGGAAGCTCCGGAAGCTTCAGCTTCGAAACAGCCCATCTCCGCGTATTCAGGCTTAAAATAAGGGTTAAGAGCAAACCAGCCAACTGCGCCCGCGATATCTTCGCTTCCCCGGATAAGCCGCCCTCCCGCGAGGATGCCTGCTCCGATTCCCGTTCCCACGGCCAGAAAGACGACATCCTTTTTCCCTTGGGCGACGCCGCACCATTGCTCGCCCAAAACGTAGGCGCTGCGGTCGCTGTCCAGGATGATCGGAATGTTCGTCTTTTCTCTCAACCTGCCGCGGAGGGGAAAGTGGTCCCAGCCGGAAATGTTGGGAGCCCAGACCAGCCCGCTTTTCTGGAAAACGACCCCGGGAATACAGATTCCGATGGCCTTGATTTCGCCGTTCTTCTTCCTGGCTTCCGCGGCAAGCTTGTGGATGATCCTGATGATTTGCCGGGCCGGCTTCTCGGCTGAGCCTTTTTCAATAGGCACTTTTTCCCGGCCGGTCATCTTCCCGTCTTTTGTGAACAGGGCGGAGGCGATTTTCGTCCCGCCGACATCAATCCCCCCGCAAAGGATTCTTTTTTTTGTCCCTTTCAATTTATCCTCACAAAATTCGGAAACACATGCCGAATTCGATAATTTTCGTATATGTCAGTATTTTTTTGCTCAGGCGAGGGACAGTGGCTAGAGAAACCCGTGGAGCGACGAGCGAGCAGGGTTCCTCTCGGCCTGGCAAGAGGAGAGCGAGGAGCGGATCGAGCTCGTTTTTCTCGCTGGGAAAAACGAGCTCGGTTTCGAGGACACTGGCCCGAGCTTTCATTTCTTTTCTAGCGCCACGACCCAGGCTTCTCCGGGCTCAAGGGCCTTCTCCAAGAGCAACCTCCCGTCCTTTTGGACGAACGGCACATCGCTCTTCGTCTCCAGGTTTCTGGCTTTCCAGCTCTTTCCCGCCGCAGCCACCGCGAACTTTGCCAGCGTCGTTTTCTCGCCGCGGTTAAACCCGAATAATATCTTGCCATTCGGGCTCTCCAGGAGCCGGGACTCGACGAGGATATCCGTCTCGGCGCTTTCGACCTCGACGGGCCTTCGGAATTTCAGCCAGTCGAAAAGACCGGCGAAGAACTTCCCGTTATTGGGGTTCTTGAAATGATAGTATGCCGACCCGATAAAGGAGCCGACAATCATCGCCTTTCCTTTGCCGTGGGGAGCATAAACGATGGCCGGCTTGCCGTTCTCGAATTCAGCCAGGACCTGGGCCTTGAGGCCGAGGAGCTCAAATCCTTCCTCAAAGAAAAGCGTGTCCAGCTTCTCGCCTTCCTTGAGCTGAGGCAGCGCTTCGTGCGCGCCCTTGATCACGAGCGAGCCGGTTTTTTGAAGGGGCATGACATATGATTCGCGGCAGCCCAGGACTTCGTGCAGTCCCCCTCCGGGAATGATGTCAGAGGAAAAGCCTCGCTCGTCGATCCAGCCGCAGCGGGCCTCCATGACCAGCGTGCCGCCTCCCTCGACATAAGCGATGAGCTTCTTGACATCTGACTGAGACATCATCACCGGATACGGAACGATAAGCAGCTTGTACTGGGCCAGCTTTTCCGGGTTGAGGTCCATGACATGGAGAAAATCCACGGGAATGTTTCTCTCAAAAAAGGCTTTGTGGATTCCCTGCAGGGACTCGCTCAGGGTGTTGTACCCGATGGGCTGTCCTTCTCCGGTGTATGTCTGCTGGCCGCCCACCATATGGGAAAGGGGATTGTAGAGAATCGCCACCTCCGATTTCGCGGGGCGGCTGCTGAGAAAAAGGTTCATGTTTTCCGTGACCACCCTGGCAATTTTTCCCGCTTCGACGGCGCGTTCGGTGACTTTCCCATCGAGCTCCACGAGCCCGTAGCCTCCGGCTTCATAGCCGGCGTTCATCGGGTAGTAGGCGTAGATATTGACCGCCCTGGCCCCGCAGGCCACGGCCGTCCACATCCAGTCGCGAAGATCCTTGCCCACGACAGGAACACTGAGCTTCATCCCGAAGACGCCGTAGCCGGCCTGAAGTTCGCCGACATAGAACCCTCCGTTGGCCAGGTTCATCGAGCGGGCGAAATCGTTCCCCGAGGCCCGGTAGAAGACCGGCCAGGGACGGATCGTCCAGGCATGCTTCGGATAGAGAGAAACGCCGTAATAATCCACGCTCGCGGCCATTTTCCGGTCATCAGGCGTTCCGCTCCACCCCGGCTTGCTGAAAAGGCCAGGTGTGGCGGAGTGGCTTGTCGTAACGCCTTCGGGAACGACAGACTTGACGGCTTCAGCCTTCATGGCCAGGTCCTGGGCCAATTTATCGGATATGAAACTTTTCCAATCGATGTAGTCCGTGTAGGTCAGGATGGTGCCGTACCGCGGAGGCTGCACTTCTTCCCAGCTCTCAAAGGTCCGGTACCAGGCTTTGTTCAGGCTGCCCAAGGTCTGGTATTTCACTTTGAGCCATTCCCGGAACCGCGCCTGCGTGGAAGAGCAATAACAGAATTCCACGTTGTCGAGATTTCCCACATAATAGACCTCGGCCCAGTTGATTATGTGCGGCTCGCTCCAGAGGTCCCACCCCAAGAACGCGGGCTTGTCCTTGACCACCCGGGCCGCCTCGCTGAAGAACTTTAGAATCCTCTGGCGCACTTCCGGATGGTCGAAGCAAAACCCGGGCGAGGCCTGGGATTCGACAGCGACGCCGTTCGATGACACGAATTTGGAGTCCGGATATTTTCTCCCGACCCAGTCCGGGGCGGAATCGATATAGACCTGGACGATGACCCGAAGCCCGAGTTCGCCGGCGAGGTCAACAAGCGTGCGCAGGGCGTTGAAATCATATTGCCCTTCTTCGGGCTCGCAAGCGGTCCACTCCACCCAGCAGCGGACCGTATTGAACCCGAGGCCCTTAATTTGCTCCAGGTCTTTCTTCCAGAGGCGGGGCGAGTCAGGCGTCACTTTCTCGAGCATCGGCGCCCGCGCCTTCCCTCCCGCGTACCAAACGGAGATGGGGAAGAATCCCTTGCCGTCGGAGCCGCCGAACACAGATCCCGCACACAAGCCCCAAAGGAGGAGCAGGGCCCAGGCCGTTGATAAAGGCTTATTGAAGTTGAATTTCATCTTATTTTTCTCCCGTTCCTGCATTCTTAAAGGCCTCCCCTACAACATTGAGCAGGACTGAAGACCCCTGCCAATGGTCCCCGCCCAGCTCCCAAATGATCACGCCGGCAGCTTTTTTGTCCAGGACATACTGGCACTTGAGCCCGATTGACCGTTCGTCGTCGTAGGAGACGATCATGGTCTTGTCCGGCTTCCGGATATAGGGGACCTTGGAACAATCGTCCCAGAAATAGACCCACCCTGAGTCCAGGAGAAGCCTCACATCCTTATAATCATAGCCAAGACTGGTAGTGAAGTTTTTGTAAAATGCGTCGCAGTCAAAGGATCGGCCGTAAAAAGGAAGCCCCAGCAGCAACTTCGATCCCGGGACACTCCGGGAAACGTAATAAAGGTAGGCGTTATTAAAGGAGCCGCAGGGATCATTGGCGCACGAATAGAGGGGCGAATTCGGCCCCGAGTGGTCGCTCCAGTCCCCGTGAAAGTCATAGGTCATGCAGCTGATATAATCAAAGTAAGGAGCAAGTTCCTCAAAGCTGAACCACTGCGCCCAGTAGCTGTCGGCGGGTCCGGCCATTGTCAAGAGGCGCGGCGGAGTCTGGGCTTTGAGCGCGGCGGAGAGTTCTTTGATAAGGTAAACAAAATTCTGCCGCTCCTCCGGATTGGAGACGTATTCCCAGTCAATGTCGACGCCGTCATAGGCATATTGGATAAGGAAATTCACGACCTGGTTGATAAACCTGGCTCTCGTCTCCGGCGTCGCCGCCATGCCGGGGAACCCCTCGCAGTTCCCCCAGCCGCCAATGCTCATGATCATCTTGACGTTCCGGCGGTGCGCTTCGCTGACGAGCTCGGGGTAGTAAAAATCGGCCGGGACGATGAGGTTGCCGGCGGAATCGGGCTTAGTAAAGGCATGGGCGATATGAGTTAAAAATTCATACTTTATCATCGAATGGTCGAAGACCGCCTTGTTCCAAGAAGGAAAATAGCCGATGACGACCTGGGACAAGTTCGGCGGCACCGGAGGCGGGGGCTCAGGTTCAGGCTCAGACTCTTTCTTTGAGCACGCCCAGGTTAAGAAAATGCCAACTAAAAGAAGAAGCGGCCACAATTTCTTATTCATTGGAACACCTTAATAGCTATCCCTCAAAGAAATCACTTTTAAGGCCTGTTTAAGCTGCGCCGTATCGACGGGTCCGCTGCTGATGAAGGCCACCTCATAGACCCGGCCCGGGACCAGGTCAAAGAAATTGTCGTCGAATCGTCCTTTGAGACCGGGGACGGAGAGGTACACATTCTTAGCCAGCAAATTGGTTTCAAGCCGGACGACGGGCTGTCCGTCCCGCTCCAGAACGTCCGCCTTGATCTCCGGCTCCGGGAGATAAACTCTCTTGAGCGGGCAGAAATGAAAAAGATTCGAACTGAGTCTTGTCTGGCCTCTCCGGAGTTCGCAGGACAAATAGATTTCCTCCGGCGGGAGCTTCTGCTTGAGCTCATCGAGGGACTTGCTCAAGAGGAGTCGGCTTGTGCGGGGCTCGAGCCTCACGTCGGACTCTCCTTCCTGGATCATCTTCCCGCCGTAGGTAAAAATGCCGACATAAAGCTTGGCGTCAACCGGCCGGCCTAAGTCCGAGATGCCGTAGACCTTCAGCGTTTCTCCATCGTCGATCGGCGCCACGAGCACGGGGTTGTAGAACCTCTTGGCATAATAATGAAGCGCCTTCCAGGTGCCGTAATAGTCGGTGCCCGACCAGGAGGCGACCGGCCAGCAGTCATTGATCTGCCAGTAGAGCGCCCCCATGATCCGCGGCATCTGGCTGCGATAATGCTCCACCGCGGTTTTCATCCCTTCGGCCTGGAGGACCTCGCTCAGCCAGAGCAGGGATTCAAAACCCTTGGGCAGGCGATAATGGTCCAGCATATAGAGAAGGATGAGGCGGTTGCCCTCCGGATGCTTCTGGTGCTGCTCCATGACCGGGGAGGCGATGTTCCAGTCCTCGGGAAGCGCATAGGTCTTGACCGTCTCGATGAGAGGGAAGGATTGAAAACCGAACTCGCTGTAGAAGCGATGGTATTTTTGCTGATAAACCTTAAAGGGCTCTTGGCCGTGCCAGATTCCCCAGTAATGCATGTCCCCAGATTTTTCCGAGCGCGGGTCGCCCGTCTGCTCGGAATGGGGCGAGCTGGGCCAGTACGGCCGCGCCGGGTCGTATTTCTCGACGGCCTGGGGAAGGATCTGGTCAAAGATCTTTTCATAATCCTTCCAGACCTTGAGAGGGAGCTGATCTTTCCAGCCCCAGAAAAACCATCCTTCTTCGCACTCATTGTTGCCGCACCAGAGGCCGATGGAGGGGTGATGCCGCAGCTGCCGAACGACGTCTTTGGCCTCGGCTGTGACGTTATCCAGAAAGGCCTGATCGCCCGGGAACATGGAGCAGGCAAACATGAAATCCTGCCAGACGACAAGCCCGAGCTCATCGCAAAGGTCATAAAATTCCGGCGATTCATAAATCCCGCCGCCCCAGACCCGAAGCATGTTCATGTTGGCCGTCACGCAGTCGCGCAGGAGCGATTCGTATTTCTGCCGGGAGACGCGGGGCGGGAAGGAATCGGCCGGAATCCAGTTGCCTCCTTTGGCAAAAAAGGGAACTCCGTTGACGACGAACTGGAAGCTCTTGCCCCATTCATCCTCTTTCTGCTCAAGGACAAGCCGGCGGAAACCGACTTTTTTTTCGACCGAGTCGAGGAGCCGTCCCTTTTGGTAAAGGTCGATTTTCACGGAGTAGAGGTTTTGTCCTCCCATCCCTGCCGGCCACCAGAGCTCGGGGTTGACGATGCTGAAGGTTTTCTCGTTGACGTTCTCGCCCCGTTTCAGCCCGACCGACTCACCCTGAGAGAGGGTCGTTTTCCCGGTAATGGTTGCCTTGACGGCGACCGTATAAGGTTTGTCAGCAAGAATGGTCGTTTTGGCGCGGAACAAAACCCGGTTGTCTTCGGGGAACTCCTGGAAGATTTCGAGATCCTCAAGCCGCGCGCCTTCCCAGGCCTCTATGGCCAGGGGCCGCCAGATGCCGGAGGTAGCGAGCCTCGGCCCCCAGTCCCAGCCGAAATGATAGGGGGCCTTGCGCACATGAGGAGAATTGCCAGGAAGTCTATAAGGCAGCCTGGCTTCCAGAATTTTGCCCCGCCGAACCGGCGAATCGAAGCGGATGAGGATCTCGTTTTTTCCGTTCCTCAGGAATGACTTGATATCGATCCGATAACGCCGGAACATATTGTCCGTCTCGGCGACTTTTTGCCCGTTTAAATAAATGGCGGCAAAGGTATCCAGTCCCTGGGCGACCAGTTCCACGTGCTCTTTGTTCAACATCTGTCCGGAAATCTTGATTTCTTTTCTGTATTCCCAGTCTTCATTTTCAACCCATTGGACCTTGACCTCGTTATCCCGGTAAAACGGGTCCGGAATGAGTCCGGCCGCCAGGAGGTCCAGGTGCACGCAACCGGGAACGCGGGCCGGAGACCATTCCTGTTTGCCGGCCCTGCGGAACTGCCAATCACCGTCGAGAGAATATTTGGTGAGCGCAGCCTCCTCGGAAAAAAGGTTCGGCGAAACCAGAAACAAACCGGCGGCCAGAAGAAGGGCAAAACGACGAGAAATAATCATGGTTTCCTCCGATTTCCTCCTCCGACTTTTTTCAGCGCGACCCTCCCAGCAAATCATCGACCCTGACAAAGACATAACCCTTTTGCTGGAGATAATCGAGGAGATCATCCAGCCGCCGATAAAACTTGTCCTTCCGGTCAGGGTGAGTGCCGACATGGATGAGCAGGATGAACCCGTTGAGGCCGTGAGGGTCTGATTTCTCATAATCCATGATGCTCTTATAGATATCCTCGGAGGACCTATAGTTCGTCAAATCAGGAGTGGTGTAGTCGGCGTTAGACAACGTCCCTGGGGTGAAGTTGAAGAGGATGAGATCCAGCTCTTTGCACCAGGCGGCGATCATCTCGTTATACCACTCATACGGGGGGATGAAAAAGGGGGCTCTTTCTTTGGTGATGCCATAGGCCTCCATGGCCTTATAATTGCCCAATACGTCGGAAGTAAACTCTTCTTTGCTGACAAGAAGCTCTTCCCTCTTCTCCCAGGAGCAATAGAGAAGGTGCTTGTCCGAATGAGGACCCAGATAGTGGCCATCTTCGATCAATTGAGAGACCATGGCGGCTTTGTCCGGCTCGCGATAAAAATCCCCGGTGAAGAAGAAGCTGCCCTTGGCGTTTTTCTTCTTCAATGTTTGCCGGATGAATTCACCCCCGTCGGAAAACTCATGCCCGGTGAAAACAAGGGCGATCTTTTTCTCGGCTATGTCCCCCCGGATGATAGCGCCATGGTCAAACGCATAATTACTGAGCCGCTTCGCCTGCAATATCGCCAGAAAGACTCCAATGAAAATTAGGGGCAGGAGCACGAGACACACGGCCAGCGGCTTTTTCTGGAGCATGAAAGAAACCCTGAGACAGTTTATATTAAATTCACCCGCCTAAATCAACCTGGAGCAGCTTCTCAAGAATGCAAGCATTCCCGATTCCATGATAGTCCTATGCTGATAGAAGGGGGAGGGTGGCACTTTTCGCTGCCATGATTCACCTGATGGTGCTCACGGAGGAAGAGCATCTCCGGGATGTTTTAGGCGAGGAATATGCACGATATTGCCGGAAAGTTCCCCGGTATATCAGAGTCCAAGTTTACACGAAGCCCGGCTCTCGGAATCAGGAATGGTAAGTAGCAAAACGTTAGGAGGGTGAGGGCAATAATTCGAGTGGCACTTCATATTGGGCGGGATGGATGCCGGCCCGAAGCCCCCGTAGCGGAAGGGGGACCCGTCGGTTTTTCCGACGGGGGGAACCGACGGGACTGGTTCCCCGGGGTGCGGGGGCAGGGGGCGGCTTCATCCCGCCCAGAGGAGATAACCTCGATTACCGAGTTGACATGAATAACTGCGTAACACCCCACTAGAGATTTGCTACTTCTTCAGGAACGAAGGAGTTAGAAACGAAGATACAAATAATATATAATTT
>Ga0209253_10001711_pt1 | contig 19321 bp, 17 predicted proteins | sample FrelakmetBRP12BR_FD_187145 | JGI IMG/M metagenome (GOLD analysis project Ga0209253, IMG submission 187145) | Freshwater lake sediment microbial communities from the University of Notre Dame, USA, for methane emissions studies - BRP12 BR (SPAdes)... | ecosystem: Environmental > Aquatic >... | reverse complement strand
ACGAAACGACCTACGCCCTCTGGAAAGAGGTCTACGATTGGGCCGTCGCGCACGGCTACGCCTTCGACAATCCCGGACAGAACGGCTCGACCCGCCAAGGCGGCTTTCTGCCCGTGACGATGGTCAGCTGGTATGATTCGGTCAAGTGGCTCAACGCCCGCTCGGAGAAGGAGGGCCGAACCCCCGTTTATTATGCCGACGAGGCCCACACCGCCGTCTATAGGACGGGGGACGTCGACCTTGCCGCCGCCCAGGTGTGTTGGGGGGCCGACGGATATCGTCTGCCCACGGAAGCCGAATGGGAGAAAGCCGCCCGCGGCGGCCTCGCGGGCCGGCGCTACCCCTGGGGCGATGAGCTCGGCCCGGGCCAGGCCAACTACGACATGGGCGTGGCCGTGCCCGTCGGCCTCTACGCGCCCAACGGCTACGGGCTCTACGACATGGCCGGCAACGTCTTCGAGTGGATCTGGGACTGGGGCTCCGAGCAGCAGGCCTACAGCTGGGCCGACGACGGGGCCAAGAACCCCCGCGGGCCCGAGACGAGCGACAAGGGGACAAGGATTCGTCGCGGGGGCGGGTTCTCCTACGGCGCCCAGCACCTCAAGTGCTTCGGCCGGATGTTCCGGAAGCCGACCTACACCGCGCCCTACTTCGGCTTCCGGTCGGCTTCGAGCCAGCGCTGAGGCGAGGGCCGGCGAGCCGGAGAGGCCGTCGTCGTTCCGGGCGCCCGAGCTCGTTCGTATCCGCTGTCGTTCAGCGGGGGGGGATTATCGTTCCCAACGGGCCCGGCAGCACCTGAGGAGCCGATAGCCCTCTTCGTCCTCGACGAAGAAATAGGCTTTGCCGTCCCGCCAGAGCCGGATGTCATGCGCGATCGGGACCTTGGCGATATAGCGCCCATCAGCGTCGAAAACGTCCCAGTAGAACTCTTTCTTCGCCTGTCCCTTCTCGAACGTCCTCACCAGGAGCCGGCCCTCATCGGCCGGGACGAAGTCGCTGAAGGGCGGGTAGACGTCGGGGAATTGGATCATGTCCTTGACGTTGACGCCCGGGAGGCTGGCCAGGGACTTCAGCATCTCATCCTTGTCCGCCTGAGTGACCGGGACCGGATCTGAGTCCCGGCCGACCGTCTTGAGCAACCGGCCCTCAGCTGAGACGACCCTGATCTCGTAGGTCTTGGCGCTGCCGAGATAGAGGAGGCCGTCCCGGCCGAGCGCGTAGAGCAGGTTCATCGCCTGGAACGGGTTGACCTTGACTTGCGTCGAAACCTGCATCTCGAACGAGGCCAGCTTGACCTTCGGGTTGAACTCCGCGTCGTAGGTCTTGACCTCCAGGGCCATCTTGCCGCCCTCGGCCAAGCCCATGGAACGGGCCACGATCAACCCCCGGCCGTCCATCTGGATGCCGGAGATCCCCAGGGCCTTGGCCGTGGAGACGTGCCGGCGGAACGTGCCGTCGGGGGCGAAGACCGCCAACCGCCGGTTGAGGATGTCCTCGATCAGGATCTCCTGGTCCGGCGTGACCAGGATCCCCGTCGGCTGGTTCATTTCCCCGGGGCCCTGCCCCTTCCGGCCGAAGGCCCGCAGGAACTTGCCCGCGGCGTCGAAGACCTTGACCCGGCTGTCCTTCGAATCGATGACGAAGACCGTACCGTCGGGAAGGACGTCCAGGCCCGTGGCCGAGACGAACGATGCGTCGGGCGATTCGCCGCCGCCGACCGTGTAGATCTCCTCGAAGACGAGCCTGGTCGGCGCTCCCTTCGGCGGGACGGGCTTCCGGCCGTTGGTGACGACCGTGACGCCGTTCTCGGTCCTGACCCTGTACTGGCCGGCGAAAAGCGTGACCGCGAGGGCCAATGAAAAGAGCAGGGGAAGTACCGGCCTTATTGTTCTCTTGATCATCGAAAACCTCTGATCCCTTATCTTATAGCCTGATAGTAGCCCCGCCTTCGGGGCGGTGTCAAGGAACGGACGCGGCCTTGGCCAACTCGAAGCTGATCAGGCCCTTAAGGGCAGATATTCCAAAAGGGTCATCCGCCCCGCTATTTTTTCGCGTGGAATTTGATCCTTATCGGGTGTTTAATAGGAGCAGGTGAAGGGATGAAAGCGGCCGATATAGGCAAGTCGGGAATTGGCGTCTTTCTCCTTGTTCCCCTGGCGATCGCTGCCATGGGCTGCTCGCGCCCGGCGCAGGACGAGCCGTGGATCTACCGCCAGCCCGAGCAGATCGGCGATGGCTGGGAGACGGCCTCGTTGGCGGCCGTCGGCGTCGATCCGGCCCCGCTGACCGAGCTTATGAACCGGCTGCGGACGAATCCCGGACACCTCGTCGAAGGGATCGTGATCGTCAAGGACGGCAAACTCATCTTCGAAGAGTATTTCGACGGGCGGGCGCACCCGACCTACGGCGATGGGCCCATCAGCTATGACCGGGACACAAAACACTGCCTGTCCTCCGTCACCAAGAGCGTCACGGCGACCCTCCTCGGGATCGCCATCGACCGGGGGTTCGTGCCGAGTGTCGACGAGAGGATCTTCGGCGACTTCCCTGACATGGCCGACCTGGATGTCGGGCTGAAGAGCACAATCACGTTGAAGCATCTCGTCACCATGTCGGCCGGCCTGCAGTGGGACGAATGGAGCTACCCGCTCTCGGATCCGAGGAACGACCTCACACAATGGTTCAGATTTACGGGCGATCTCGTGCGCTTCGTGCTCGAGCGTCCGATGGTCGCCGATCCCGGAGCCTTGTTCACATACAACGGGGGACTGACGAACGTCCTGGGCGAGGCGATCCGCCGGGCCAGCGGCCTGCGCCTGGATCGCTTTTCCGAGACCTATCTGTTCACGCCGCTCGGCATCGCCGATCTCTCCTGGTATCTCATCCGCCCCGATTTCGTGTATGCCTCGGGAGACATCAGCCTGCGGCCGCGGGACCTGGCCAAGCTCGGCCGCCTCTACCTCCAGGGGGGCCTCTGGAACGGATCGCAGATCCTCTCGCCGGAGTGGGTAGCGGCCTCAGCCGCCCCGGTCTTCGTCATGCAGCCTTGGCCGGGCTGTGCCGGGTACAGCTGCGGTTGGTGGCCGAGGACCGAGACCTATGGCACGGGCGCTTTCGCCGCGGAGGGCTGGGGAGGCCAGGCCCTCGTCATGATGCCGGAGCTCGACGCCGTGGTCGTATTCACCGGCGGGTCCTATTGGAGGTCCCCGCTTCTGTCCTCGCATCAAATGATGGCCGGATATATCCTCCCCGCCATCCGATAGGATCTCAAGGCCCGATAAACGCCGGGCGAGCTGAAACTCGATGCGCCGGGTGACAAGGCTCTCGAGCGCGCGGATTTCCGAAGGTCTCGGCTTTGTCGAGATGCCGGACAAGGAAGAGGCTCCGGGGCTCAGGACCTGCTTTGACCCTCGCAAGTCCCCTCGGACGGCCGCCCGCTAAGACCCGTCGACGAAGCTCCGCCTGCTCGCGAGCCTCCGGCGGAGCTCCCCGACGATGGCTTCCATCCGGGCCCGCATCTCGACGGCCGCGTCAAGCGACCTCTTGATCTTGGACTGGACGATCCAATCGAAGATCAGGCCGTCGAAGAGGAAGTCGGCGAACTTCTCGAAGGAGCTGATCTCGACGCCCAGCGGAACCTCGGGCCTCGTCCGCAGGTCGGCCAGCTCCCTTCGGAACCGCCCCAAGCGGCTCTGGACCTCGTGGATCGCCGTCTTGGACCGGTCGATCTTGGAGTGCTTGACCGCCGTGATGATGATCCCCCCGCCGACGAGGTCGACGATCCCCCAGTTCCCCGCGCTCTTGAGGCAGGCGATGACGCTGTCGAGCCCGGCGATGACATCATCTCCCGCCGCTATGGCCTCGCCGATCTCCTTGATGTCGGATCTGACGTCGGCGATCCTCTCCGTCTGCCGGACGAGGTCGGCGCGGCCGGCCCCTTCGGTCCGGGCCTCCTTGCGCTCGAGGGCCCGGTCGTATTCGGCCTCGGCATCGCCGAGGGCGGCGATCCTCTCTTCCATGTCCGCGATGTCCCGCTCGAGCGAGGCGACCTCGTGGGCGCACTGGTCGTACCTCAGCTTCGCCGTCAACGCTTCCTGTTTTTCCTTGTTGAGCCGGTCCTCCTGGCTCCCCAGGAAGTGGCGGAACATGGCGGTCAGGCTCAATCCCTCGAGCTTCCGGACGTCGGCTTCTTCTTTCTTGAGGACGGCGCCGAGCTCGGCCAATCGGGTCCTCTCGGCGGCCAGGCTCCGGCGGGCCTCGCGAACGGAGCTCTCGAGCTTCTGCTTCGTACGGAGCTTTTCTTTGGCCTCGAGGAGGATGTTGTCAAGGGGCTTAGGCATGATCGATCCCTTCCCCTGAGGATACGGTTTTTCCGACGAGATCGTTCTTCAGCCGGCGGGAGGTTTGGCGGACCTTTTCTCCACGAAGCTCACGGGCCGGTCGTCCCCGCTCGACATCTTGATGTCGCCCTGAAAAAAGCACCCTTCGGCGATGGCGATCTTGGCGGCCTTGATGTTGCCGACCATGCGGCTCTCGGGGCCGAGCTCGATGTGTTCCGCCGCTTGGATATGGCCTTCGAGCGCTCCGTTCACGATGACGGCCGGGGCCGCGATATTGCCGCGGACCCGTCCGCCCTTCTCGATCCTGACCCGTCCGCCGCTTTCGAGATCCCCCTCGACGGAACCCGCGATGCGGATCCCATGGCTGCTGCGGATGTTCCCCTGGAGCGTGGTGTCCTGGGCGATCACCGATTCGATGGGGCCGACCCCGTCCTCGACCCGCCTCATCTGGCTGTCCCGTGTGAACATGGCGCCGTCCTCTCCTCTCCAGGATAGATAGAATGCCGGGCCTCGTCAACTCTCCTTCTCGGGGCGGTCCCTCGGCGCCGATCAGGGCTTGCCCGGGAGCGGCGAGCCCGCGCAGGGGCCGCCGCTCCGGAACCGGTAGCCGACGCCGTAGACCGTCGTGATGTAGGCCGGCTCCGCCGGATTATCCTCGATCTTCTGCCGGAGCCTGACGATATGCTGGTCGAGGGTCCGGGTCGTCCCCTCGTACCGGATGCCCCAGACCTCGTCGAGGAGCGCGGCCCGGCCGACGACCTCGCCGTCATGGCGCAGGAAGCAGCGGAGAAGACCGATCTCCCGGGCCGTGACGGAGAACGGCCGGCCGCCCTTCGTCCCGGTGAAGGTCCGGGGGTCGACGCTCACATCGCCGAACACGAGCGGGCTCAGGTCCTTGGCCGGCGGGCCGCTCCTCGTCCGCCGCAGCGCGGCCCGGACGCGGGCCATAAGCTCGTTGACGCCGAAAGGCTTGACGATATAATCGTCGGCGCCGACCTCCAGGCCCACGACCTTGTCGACTTCCTGGCCCTTGGCCGTCAGCATGAGGATGGGTGTCGTGGCATCCTTTTTCCGGATGTCCCGGCAGACGTCCAGCCCGCTCCGCCCCGGGATCATGATGTCGAGAAGGACGAGGTTGGGCTTCTCCTGCTCATAGGCCCTGAGCGCGGCCGGCCCGTCTTTGGCGGACGAGACGGCGAAGCCTTCTCCCTCGAGAAGGTCGATGACCCCGGTCAGGATGGCCGGGTCGTCCTCGACGACAAGGATCTTCTCTTTGGTCATGATGGCTCCACCGCGGGGAGCGAAACCTCGAAGACGCTCCCCCCGCCCTCCCGCGGCAGGCAGCGGATATCCCCGCCATGGTCGCGGACGATGCGCTGGGCGATCGTCAAACCCAGCCCCGAGCCGTGCGCCTCGGACGCGAGCGAGCGGTCGACGCGATAGAACTCCTTGAAGATCTTCTTGGCCTCGGAGGGAGGAACTCCGACGCCGCGGTCCATGACCCGCATGAGCGCGACGCCCGATCCGGCGGCGACCTCGACGTCGATCAGCTTCGCCGGGCCCGAATATTTCTCGGCGTTTGAGAGGAGGTTGAGCAAGGCCTGCTTCAACGCTTCCTCGTCGGCGTCGACGAGAGCCCCGCCTGCGGCATCGGCGAAGGAGACGGTGAATCCGTTGTGCTCGAGCCGCGGCCGCTGGCTCTCGACGACGTCCTCGGCCACGCGGGCGGCCTCCAGTGGCTTTTTCGCGTAGCTCTTCTGGCCCCGCTCCATCTTGGAAAAATCGAGGACGTTATTGATGAGCCGCGTCAGCCGCTCCGTTTCCGAAACCATTAGCCCGAGGTACTTCCGCTGTCTGTCGGCGTCGGGTTGGCGCCCTTCTTTCAGCATCTCAGCGAACAGCCGGATGGACGTCAGGGGAGTCTTCAGCTCATGGGAGACGTTGGTGACGAAGGTCGTCTTCTGCCGGGCCAGGTTCATTTCGCTGCGGAGCGTGCTCATGACCATCATCCCGCCGCTGACAATGGACACGAGGAAGAGCAGGATGAGGCCGCCCAGGACGCCGCGAGTCGTCCGGGCCCGGTCGGCCAGGGACGAGGGGTCGGTGGGGTAGGCCACTGTTTCCCAGCGCGGCAGAAGTTCGCTGACCTCGCGGGCGGCGGCGGGACGGCGCCAGTCGCGGTCAGCACCCTCCGAGGGCATGAGCAGCGGCCGTCCGGATTCGTCGAGGACCGTGAGGATGCGGGCCGGCGAGAGGACCGCGGGCAGACGGCCGACGAGGCGGGCCCGGAATTCATCGTCGGCGACGACACAGCCGATGAAACCGCCGCCGGCGTCGCGTTTCCAAAAGATCAGGCTGAGCTTCTCCTCGATGACACGGGGGATCAGCCCGGCGCTCCGCCCGGCCGTGATCTCGCTGAACTTCCGGAGCTCGGAGATGAAGATGGATGCGGGCGGCCGGCCCGAGACCTCGGACTTCTGGGGCGAACGGGTGAGCCCGGGCGTGACCGTCCGTGCCTGGGTCTGCTGGCCCTTGACGGCCGCTTCGTCGTAGACCCGCTGGCGAAGGTCCGGGCTCCTCTCGAATTCGGCCACCGCACGCTGCTCGGTCTGGACCTCGTTGAGCTTGTCTTTTTTGGCGTCGGCAGCGACGGCTTCGCGGCGGAGGCCGGCGGGAGAGGGAAGGGCCACGGAGGGGTCGGCGACCGCGGGCCGGGCGACGACCTGTTTGAGCCGGTCGCCCTCGGCCGGCGCGGACGCCGGTTTCGCCTCCTCTCCGGCCTTTTTTTCCTTCGCCATCAGGGTCGCCTCTTCGCTCAGGAGCTGGTCTTTGTAAACGAGGGCGATGTTCTGGAAGTAGGGGACGGCGGCCTGGTCGGTGACGAACTCCCGGTTCGAATCGAGGAACGCGCGTTCGTCGCCCGCCCCGGCTTCGTCCCAGGTCGGCCAAAGGATGCGATAGTCCGGGGCGACCAAGAAGGGCACGCGGACCAAGGGTGAGCGGACCTTCCAACCGTCCAGGATGGGCCGGACGTCGCCCCCGGCCACGGCCGGGACCGTCGCTTCGAGTTCCGCCTGGATTCGCCCGATCTCGTCCCGCATCAGGGAGACGACATGGACGAGCTCGGCGTCCAGGTTTTCCTGGAACCGTTTTTCGAGGAAGGCTTCTTCCCGGCCAATCGAGCGGACGGCGACGACCGAAAGCAGGACGCCGGGAACGAGAACGGCCAGGAAGAACAGCAGCCTGAGGTGTTTCGTGAGCCAGCCCTTCGCCATCGTTCCGCTCCTCGCTCTCCGGTCCCTATTATAATCTCAAGGCTTCCCCTTTTAGCAACCCGCCCGCCGGCCCCGCGGCGGGGGCCCCGGGGAGCCGCCCGGAGCCCGGGCCGAGGGCCGGCGAACGGGTCCCCGTTTTCCCCTTTACTCCGCTTCCCGGATCACCCGGATCCGCTGGTCGCCGGTCCGGTCGTCGATGACCTTCATCCGGCCGTCTTCCTGGGGGAAGGCGGCCAGGTGGACGATGGCGCCCTCATAGGCCAGGGCCTTGATATTGGCGCCGGTCTCGACCGATGCGTACTCCATCCCCAGGTCGAGCCCTTTTTTGACGTGATAGGGCCTGGCCGGGAACGTCCGCAAGAAATCGGCAGCCGCCTTCTGGCTCAGGATGCCCGGAGTCTCGTGGGTTAACGCCGACAGGGCCGAGGAGCGGAGGATCTTCGGCCATTGCTTCGCGAACAGCGCGGCGTTGGCGAAGATATCGACGCTCACCACCCGGCCGCCCAGCGCGATGACGACGCCGACCGTATCCTTGTACAAGCGCGGAACGGCGGTCATCTTCTCCTCGATCACCTTGATCCTCTCTTTGTTCGGGGCGGCGTCGTAAGCGTCCTGGTAGGCGCTCGTCGGAGCGGCGACGCCCATCTTCCGGTTTTGTTCGGAGATCTTGTCCCAGATCGCCGACTGGGCTTCGACCTCCTGCAACTGGGCCTTGGCCCTGAGCTCGAACGTCCCGATGTTGTTCTTCGTGGTGAAGGTCCCCGTCGTCTGGGTCCATCGGCCGTGCTCGACGCAATAGACGGGGACGACGAGGTCCGCCGTTCCGGGCCCGAGGAGCAGGTCCGTGGCCAGGATGCGGTCCTGCTTGGCGCCGGTCAGGATCTCCCCGCCCATGAGATAGACCGTCCGCTTCGAGCGGTTGGAGATCCTGACCTCGGGCACGCGCCCGCCGTCAAGCTCGGTGATCTCGACCCAGCCGTTCTTCACGGCCTCGTCGAAGGGGACGAATTCCGTGCGCAAGCGGACCGAGGTGAGATAGACGGGGACGATGGTCAGGTGGCCATGGCTCACGGGACGCCCGACTTCCAGGCTTCGAACGAGGTCCGTGATCGGCCCCCCCGTTGCCGCCTGGGAGAGGACGGCCCGCGGCCCGGCCAGGGCCAGCAGAGATGCGCCGAGAGCGAGGGCCAAGACGGTCCGGCAGAGCGGCCGCCGTCCGGCTTCCTTTTCCGTTTCGACTTTGTCGTTCATGGTGTTTAACCTCCTCGCCCTCAATATAGCCGGGGGCGGGCCGGCGTTTGTCATCAGACGGGAAAAGGATCGTCAAAAGAATGTCACCGACAAATCGATCTGGAAATAGAGCACGGGGCCTGAATCAGGCTTGAGCGAGACGGTCATTGTGATAAGATCCCGTTGGACGGAGCGGAATAACATGATGTCTAAAGAGGGAAGCATGAACACCAGGCGGCTGCGTTCGTCCTCGAGGGCCTGCGCGTTGGCCATGACCTCGAGCTTCGTCATCACAGCGGCCTTCGCCTGCGCGCGGCCGGCGCCGCCCGCGGTCCCGTCGCTTGCCTGGACCGTCCAGGCGAGCGGCTCCGACGCCAGCCTGCGGGGGATCTCGGCCGTCGACGACCGGGTCGCCTGGGCCAGCGGTTCCAAGGGCACCGTCCTGCGGACCGTCGACGGCGGATCGACCTGGACAGCGGTGCCGATCGCGGGCGAGGAGGCGTCGGACTTCCGCGACGTCGAGGCGTTCGGGCCGGACGACGCGGTCGTCATGGCCATCGCCCGGCCGGCCAAGATCTTCCGGACGCGGGACGGAGGGAAGACCTGGGCGCGGACCTTCTTTGACGATTCGCCCGGCATCTTCCTGGACAGCCTAGCCTTCTTCGATGACCGGAACGGGCTGGCGGTCGGCGACCCGATGGACGGCCGCTTCCTCCTCATTGCCACGGCGGACGGCGGGGAAACATGGACGCCGGTGCTGCCGGCGTCGCGGCCGGCCGCCGTGGAGGGAGAGGCGGCCTTCGCCGCGTCGGGCACGAGCCTGGCCGTGCGCGGGAATGACCGGATCTGGCTCACGACGGGCGGGTCTGTTTCCCGCGTCTGGCGCTCGGCGGACCGCGGAGCCCATTGGGACGCCGTCCCCTCCAGCCTGTTGGACGGCGCAGCTTCGGCCGGCGGATTCGGGGTCGCGTTCCTCGACGGGCGGAGGGGCATCACAGTCGGCGGCGACTACCGGGCGGAAGCCGCGTCGAAAGGGAACGCGGCCGTCACGGATGATGGCGGACGGACGTGGATCGCCGCCGGGGATCGCCGGCCCGGCGGCTTCCGGGAGGCCGTGGCCTTCGTTCCCCTAGCGAAGCGTCCGGCCGCTGTTGCGGTCGGACCCGCCGGGTCGGACCTGTCCATCGATCTTGGAAAGACCTGGACGCCGATCGCCGGGCCGTTGGGCTTCCACTCGATCTCGCTCGCCAAACGAGGCCGGACGGCCTGGGCGGTCGGCCGCAACGGCCTCGTCGCCAAGCTCGAGTTCACCGGCCCTCCGGGCTCGCCCCTTTGAGGGCCGGGCCGAAGAACGCCTCCTATTTCTTGCGCCGGAGCTCTTCCGCGCCCCTCTTGATCTCGGACAGGTCCTGACGCATCTCGCTCCAGCCGTACCAGAGGGCGTAGTCCGGGTTGGCGTGGAACGTCCCTTGGAAGGTGCGCATGCGGTGCTCGAGGAACATGACGAACAGCTTCTGTTCGATGGCCGAGGGCGCGTCGTGGAAGGTCAGCAGGTCCGGGAAGGGGTAGGCGTAGGTTTCCGGCTTGGCCAGGAGCCCGTCCTTGTAAAGCCCGGCGACGATCCGGATGGCCTCGGCCATCAGCCCGTCGGCGGCCTGGATCATCTGGTCGCCCCGCGCGAGCTCGGCCTTGGCGAAATTCATGGAATGGCAGCCGTTGCAGGTCTTGAGCATCTTGTCGCGCTGCTTCTGCCAGTCCTCCTGCGTCAGGCGGGCCAAGGAGGCCGCTTTGACGACATCCAGCCGGGCCGTCGGACTGCCCTTGGGGTCGAGAACGCCCAGGCCCTGCAGGATCGTGGCCCGGTCGGCGGCCCATGACTTGTCCTCGGGCAAGGGCAGCCGGACGGCCAGGAAGCCCCACGCCGTCATCACCTCATGGTTGCCCTCCTGCATGTGGCAGGTCTGGCACTTGGGGGCGGCCGTCGTTTCGGGCAACACCCCGCTCTGTTTCAGGAGGGCGCGGACGCCGTGCTTCGAGGCCGAATACATCTCCCACTGCGGATGGTCGAAGCCCATATGGCAGGTCTGGCAGGCCTGGGGCTGCTGGGCCTCCTTCTTGGAAAACGTGTGGCGCGTGTGGCAGGCGTCGCAGGAGGCCCGGCCGAAGCCCACGCCCTGCTCGCTCAGCGCCTTCGATTCGGCCGCCGTCTTCAGGCCGATCTTGTGGCATCCGCCGCAGCCCTTCATGCCGTCGATCATGGCCATGGGCTGCCAGTGGATCGTGGGCATGGCCTTCATGGCGGCCCAGGCGAGGGCGTGCTTCCCTTTCTTGAACTGGGCGACCTTCTCCTCGTGGCAGTTGGCGCAGGTGTCGGGTGTCGGGATCTCGGTCTTGGCGAAATCTTCCGAGGTCATGTGCAGGGTGCCGTGACACGTCGAGCAGTCGACGTCGTTCTGGCTATGGCGGCTGATCTGCCAGTCGGTCACGATGTTGGGCGTGACCTTCTTGTGGCAGGTCAAACAATCCTCCGCGAAAAGGCCGGAGCATGCCAGGGCCAGCGCCGGAACGAGGCAAAGGACCTTCCTGATAGCCATCCGGGACCTCCTTCGAAACGGATCTTCTTTGATGTGCGCCCCGTAGGATAGCCGATTCAGGGGCCGGGGCACAAGAGAAAAGGGCGGCTTCGGCCCTGCTTGACTTCCCCGCCCGACCTCAATACGGTTCTTTCCAGGGTCTTCGCAAGACGGGCTCGGATTGACTTCGCGGCATACCTGACCTATCCTTCCTGAAAAGGAGGGGAGCCGACATGACCTGCCGGCGATGCAAGACCGAGAACGCCAGCGGCACTATGTATTGCTCGAGATGCGGGGCGCTCCTGCCGCGGCCGGCCGCCCGGCATAAGAGGGCCGTTCCTTGGTACGTTTGGGCCGCCGCCGCGGGCATCGTCCTCCTCGCCGCTTATTTCATCCTGCCCGGCCTTCGGACCGGCTCGCGAGCCGCCGAGCCGACGGGAGCGGAAGCCGAACCCGTCGTTCCGGAGGCGACTCGCCCGTCCGCCCGTGAATCCGGCGCGGCCTCTTCGAACCTGGCGCTGGTCGCCGGAAGCTTTGCGCTCGAAGGCTCTGGCCCGGGCGTCCCCGCCTCCCTCGAGAGCGCGCTCGTCGACGGCTCATGGGCGGCTTTGCCTCTCTGGACCTTTCTGGGGGGCCGGAGCCCCCGCCTCTCGAGTCCCGGCCCGGGCGGCGTCGACTCCGATTGGGTGGATTGGCGGGGCGGAGAGCCCGTCGTGCTCTGCCGCTTCGCATTCGGCGAGGAACTGAGGACCCCGGAGCTCGCGCCCTTCGACGAGGCCGTCGTCCTCGAATGGCGGCCTTTGAGCGGCGAGAGAACGTCCTTAGCCATCGAGACCGGGCCGCTTCGCTCCGTCGGGTCCTATCGGGCGTTCGCCATCTTCAGCGAGGTCGACGCGCCCGGCGTCCTCGTCCAACAAAGCCGCGTCGTCGGCTGGACGTTCGGGCAGGGCCTGGCGTCAGGATATCTCTGGGCGCCGTCCGATGGTTCGGGTCCGAAGCCCGCCCTGCCGGCGGGCGATTTGGCCGGCACGCTGCTCGTCAACGGCCGCGAAACCTCTTTCGTCCGGGCCATGTCCATGTCCGAGGACGTCCCGGCCGACCTGCGTCTGGCCGCCTTCGTGTCCGGTTATCGCGAGGCCGCTCTTCTGTCCCCCGAGGATCTCCCGCTGCATCTGAAACCGGCCCAAGTCGCGGCGCGGGTTTCGTCCCTGGCCGCCTCGATGATCCCGCAAGGCCTGGCCGCGGAGGTCGCGACGCTACTCGACCCGACGATCCTCACCGCCGCGAGGGACATCGGGCTCGTCAAAGCCGCGGCCATGGCCGCGAGCGAGGCGCGGGGCTTCGACTCCGTCAGACGCCTGCTCGCCGACCTCGGCAGAGGTTCCGCTTTCGAGAGTGCCGCGTCCCGCCAAGAGCTCCAAGCGCTCGAGGTCGATCTGGCCAAGGCCGCGCTTCACAAGATCCTCAACGAGCGCGGCTACGGAGGGCTCGAGATATTCGAGGAGGCTCGCCGCCTCGCTCCCGACGACCTCGAGCTTCACCTCCTCGGGGTCGAGGTCGCCGTCCTCGAAAAGAAGTGGATGGACGCCCAGGACCTTCTCCGGGCCAAACAGTATCCCGGGGCCCTGTCGGACAAGGCCCGCACTCTCGAGCGTCTGGTCGAGGAGGGGCGTCGCGAGGAGGACTCGGCCACGATCCGATTCAATCCGGGCGACAGGCTCATCCCGGTCTACGCCGTCATCAATAAGAAGCTGCGGCAGAAGTTCTACATCGACACGGGCGCGACGACGACCATCGTCCCGTCATCAGTCCTGGACCCGCTCGGGATCAAGATCGACTCCTCGACGCCCGCGGTCATCCTGCAGGGAGTCGCCGGCGCCGACATAGGTTTTCAGGTCCGGCTCGATTCGATCGAGATCGAGAGGCAGGTGGTCTTCGATATCCGGGCGGTCGTCTACGACCTGGGCTCGGGCGACGAGGCGGGCTTGCTCGGCAACGATTTCCTCCAGCACTTCCAGGTCGACCTCGACAGCACCAAAGGCATCCTCAAGCTCAGGAAGAAGTGATCGGTCTGCGGACCGGTGGCGGGTCACCGGACGAAGCGCAGGACCCTCTCGAAGATATGGGGGGCGATCCTTTCGGCGAGCTTGTCGACCAGGCCCGCCTGCAGCTCTTCTTCGGCCCGGAGCCACCCCTCTTTGTCGAACAGCGCCCGCTCTTCCCGGGGCAGGTCGAGGGTCGTGTAGTCCCCGTCATAATAGGCGCGCCGGAATTGGGCGGAGGCCGTCGCGGCGACCTTGGACTCGTCCACGACCCTTCTCGAGGCCGGGTCGATGATCCGGTACATCACCTCGCCGGTCAGCTTGACGGTGAACCTCTTCTCCGTATAGGCGTCGGCCTTCGACCTGTCCCTGCGGAGAAAGGCCTTCCGGGCCGTCTCTTCGGGAACGCCGTCTTCCTGCAAGAAGGATTCTATCCAGCCCACGATGACGAAGTCCGCGTTCAAGGCCAGGCCGACCAGCGTTGCCGTCTGGGAAGGGATCTCCCCGCTTCTGACCCGGAGCCGGCTCAACTCCCGGTGGATCGCCCCGCGATCGATCGGCCCGACAAACGGGACGGGGGCGTCCATATGCTCATACAGGAGAGTGTCGTAGAGGCGGCTCTCGATCCCTCGCGGCGCCCTGTTCCCGGCTCCGGGATCGACCCAGAAGGGGAGGATGGCGACCGTCTTCGTCCCGGCTTCCAGAGCGGCCTTCTGGATGGCCCGGCCTTCCGCGCCCGTCCGGCTGTCGGGCCCGAGGACCTCCATAGCGCTCTGGGCGCGGGCGAAGGCCGACCGGAAAGACCCCGTGGCCATGTCCTGCTCGGCCCATCGGAGGAAAACCTCGCCCCTGGCTTCATCCACCCGGAGCCTCTGGTCCGGAGACAGCGGATAGGGGAGCATCCGCTCATATCTTCGGAGGGCTTCGGGCCAATTCCCCGATTTCTCCAGGTCCTCGCCCTGCCGGAAAAGGGACGCGACGGCGGCGTCGTACATGTCCCTACGGAAGTCCGCATAGTCCTCCGGAACGGCGAGCGTGACGCCCACCGGGCTGGTCCGGCTCCTCAGACTGTCGATACGGGTGATGGCTTCGGCGGCGCTCTCGAAACGGCCGTCCGCTTCATCGGCCCTGGCCTGGGCCAGATAGTCTTCCACGAGACGGGCGCCCACCTCGGCCAGCCTGCCCCGCGCGTCCTCCATGGCCGGATCCTTGGTCAGAACGGTGATGTAGCGCTGGGCCGCCTCTTCCAGCCGGCCCTTGCTCTCGAGCTCCTGGCCCTTTTTGTACCGCTTCTCGACGCTGACGCAGCCGGCGACGGCCAGGATGAGAAACACGGAAACGATCGCGCTGAACGGTCTGGGGTTCATGTTCTTGATCATATGGGATTTGTACGGGAAGGGGGCCGGCCCTGTCAAGGTATTCCGGCAAGCCGTCACCGGGACGAACGGCAGGGGCCTCAGAGCCGAACCTTGATCCCCGCTTGGAGCGCCAGGGCCCGGGTTCGCAGTCCCGAATAAAAGATGCCCAGGCTCTCGATGATGTAGACGATCTGCGGCTTGGCGAGGTTGACCAGGCCGAGGTTATAGCGGACCTCCGCGAAGACCGACAGCCGGCCGGTCGCGCGCGTCTCCACGCCTCCTCCCATCACCAATCCGAAATCCCAGCGCCTGGTCTGGTCGAGCAACTGTTGTTCGACCGGCTGGAGATCCCCTGCGAAGAGAGTCCCATGGTGCCTGATGACATAGGAGATCTCGCCTCCCGCGAGGAGGTAGGGAGAAGTGCCGGAAAAAGGCTTGAACTTGAGGCACACGGGCAGGCCGATGACATCGAGGTCGTAGATGTCGCGGGTGTTAGGCAGACCCAGGAAGAAGATCTCGTCCTTCGTGCCTTTTTGGAAGTACTGGAGCGCGATATCAGCCCGCAGGACCGAGACCAGGGGAAGCTCAAGACCCAGCCCAAAGAGAAGGCCCGGATTGGCCTTGACGAAATAATCCACCTCGGGGATTGGCGAGAGGCCGGGGTTCTTATACCGGGCCCAATCCAAGCCGGCGAAGACCTTGAGGTCCTGGGCGTAGACGGATGACAGGAGAAACGAGGCCAATGCGAACGGAAGCAGCTTTTTCAATCGAACCTCCTCGCAGGCCGGCCGTTTGTGGGATTGCAACTTCCGTGCCAGGGGATCGTGCGTGTTGCCCGAGCGGCGGAGGCATTATTGTCCCTCCGTCGTCTGCCTTAAGAGGGAGAAATGGGCGCTTGGCCGTACATAATATTGAATTCAATCCAAAATGTCGAACACTTCCCGTTGCTTAAGCCGGAGCGAGAGAGCGGCCGGGCCCGAGGTCTGGGAGCCGTTTTATTGGGCTTCCCGCTCCAGGAGCTTCTTCTTGCGTTCGACGCCCCAGCGGTAGCCCCCGGGCCCGCCGTCGGCGCGTACGACCCGGTGACAAGGGATCGCCACGGCCACCGGATTCGCGGCGCAGGCCTGGGCCACGGCCCTGGCGGCCTTGGGGCGGCCGACGCGGGCCGCGATCTTCGCGTAGGTGACCGTGGAGCCGGCGGGGATCCGTGAGAGCGCCTGCCAGACCCGGCGCTGGAATGAGGTCCCCTCGACGTCGAGGGGCAGGGCGGGCCGGCGTTTCCGCGGTTCCTCCAAAAGGGACAAGACTCCGGCCACGGCCTTTCGCAATCCCGGATCGGGTCCGCTCAGCTTCGCTTTCGGGAACCGGGTCCGCAGGCCGTCTTTCAAGGCGTCCTCCGAACGGCCGAATTCGATGGTGCAGATCCCTCGCTCTGTCGCCGCGACCAGGACGGGCCCGAGATAGGATCGGACGACCGTGAACCGGATGGACTCGCCCGGCGCGCCGCTCCGATACTCCGACGGCCGCATGCCCAGGGTCGCCGCCGCGTTCTCATAGAAGCGACTGCTCGAGGCGAATCCCGCATCATAAAGCGCCGTCGTGATGGCGCGGCCATCCCGCAGCTGCCGCCGCAATCTGTTCGAGCGCTTCTCTAGGGCGTACTGCTTGGGCGTGACGCCGACGACCGACTTGAAGAGCCGCTGGAAATGGAACGGACTGAGACCTGCCGCGGAAGCCAATTCCTGCAGGGCGGGCGGCGTCTCGGCTCCTTCGATCGACCGGCAGGCTTTGAGCGCGATCCGGAGCCGCGGGTCCGGGGCTTCCGGGGAGTCGGGGCGGCAGCGCTTGCAGGACCTGTAGCCCGCCCGCTCGGCCTCGGCCGGAGTCCCGAAATAGCGGACGTTGCGGGGATTCGGACGCCGCGAGGGGCAGCCCCGGCGGCAGTAGATCCCGGTCGTCGTCACCCCGTAGAAGAGCTTGTCTGACATCTTGATCCTCTCGCCGACTATCATAGGGCCTGCCGGGAGTTCCGTCTATCCGGTTCTTGCTCGGCAATCGAAGATCGGCCTCGGCTCCGGCCCGGGCCATTCAGCGTCCTATTATGGGATCAGGGATCGCAGAGGCCAACGGGAGTTCAGCGCGCGGCGGTCCAGGGGAAGGATGAGTTCATAGAGGGCTCGAAGTTGAAACGTGCCGCGCAGAGATAGCCCGGAACAGCTTGATCAGCGCGCCCGCCGCCGCGTCGCAGGCTTTGGTGGCGGCCGGCCCCCCTTGGTTCGTCACGACGAGGACGGCGAAATCGCCTTTCGGGGACCGGCGGCCGTCCGGCGTCTCGATCCGAAGGGCGTCGCTTCGTTGGTCGATAGCCGCCCCCGGGCTCCGCTGGACCGCCGGCGACGTCATCCACACGACGGCGAAGTTCATCGTGTTGCTGCCGGCATGGGTCATGACGGTCCCGCCGCCCCAGTCGCGCTCGGTCAAGAGCCAACCCAGGGCACAATCGCCCCCGAACGGGGGAGTATGGAGCTGCATATAGGTCTTCGGCTTCAACAGCGCCTTTCCGCCCCTCCCCGCTCGAAGCTGGTCGGCCACGAACTTGGCCCAGTCCCGGAGCGTGGCGTGGACCGTGCCGGCCGGGCCAAGGACGGCCGGATTGTCGACCTCAGGCCCGTTCTTCGGCACCGGCTTGCCCTCGGCGTTATGCCCCCAGGGTTGATCGATCAGCCCCGGGGTGCCCAAGCCGCCGAAGCCGGCCGAGGTCATCCCCAACGGCGCGAAAACGAGCTCGGAGATCGCCTCTTCCCAGCTCTTGGACAGCTTCCGCTCGACCACGGCCCCCGCGATGACGTACCCGAGGTTGGAATACAGATAGGCCGAGCCGGGCTCCGAGAGCAGCTTGACGTTCGCGAGCGCCCTCACGGCATCGAGCCGCTGCTCGCGGAGGGACTTGTCCGGCTTGGCCAGCGCGAACCAGGGCAGATTGGCCGGCAGCCCGGCCCGGTGGGACAGGAGCTGCAGGAGCGATACCCGGCGCAGCTCCGGCGCGAAGCCGGCCGCGATGTCCGGGAACACCTGCTCCAGGGTCGTCGTCCATTCGAGCTTGCCCTGCTCGACGAGGACGCCGATCAGGGTCGCGGTCATGGCCTTGGTATCTGACCCCAGGTGCCACTGGTCGTCGGCCGTCACGGCTACATCGGTGCCGGCCTTCCGGACCCCGGCGGCCCCGATCGCGACGATGCCGTCTCCCGTCAAGATGGCCCCGGCCAGCGCGGGCACCCGGTGTTCGAACCGGATCGCTTCGAGGGCGGCCGCGATCCGGGCGTCCCCCGGGTCTTCCCGCGGCGGCGCCCCCGGGAAAGCCGGGGACGCGCTTAAGGCGATGAGGAGGATGGCTGCGATCCTGGTGCGATTCATTCGGGGATATCCTTGCGTTCGTCGCCGGTCGGGATGATCTCCGCGTTCTCGACTATGAGGATCACGGTCCGCTCGGGGGCGCGGGTGCGGTGCTCCAGGCCCCGGGGAACCGTCAGCCCTTGCCGCGGCTCGAGCGCGAAGGTTCTCCCCGCGACGTCGACGACCTCGAGGGGTCCGTACTTGACGTCGAGATGCGTCTTCACAGAAGGCCGAGCAGGAGCACGAGGAGCATGATCAAGAGGATCAGGATCTTCATGGCTGTCACTCGCAGAAGATGCGGACCTTGTCCTTGCCGTCCACCTCGACCGTCATGTCGTCGAGGTTGGAGACGATCTCCTCCAGGTCCTGCGGCGTGATCCGGGCCAGGTCGACGTCCATCCCTTTTTCCTTGAAGGCCTTGTTGACCCTGTCGTGGGCCTCGCGGGGGATGAAGGCGGCGAACTTGAGGCCGGCCCGAATGAGCTTGAACGGGACCCGGATGTTGACCCGGTCGCCGTCTTCGCTGGCCGGGCCCGGCTCGACCTGGATGCGGAGGTACTTCCAGGAACGGCGCCCGGAGGCATCCGTCGCGGCCGTGGCTCCGGACCCGGGTCCGGTCTCGCCGACGGCGGCCAGGAGCTTCTCGGCCTCTTCGACCGTGATCTTGCCTTGGGCCAGCATGTCCAGGATCTTGCGTCGTTCTTCGTTCATGAGATTCTCCTTGTTGCGATTCAGATGAAATCGATCAGAAGCACGTGGTCTTTCTGATCCACGTCGATGGTCAGTCCCCGGAGGTTCCAAAGGACCGAGCCGACCAGGGGATAGATGAGGAGGAGCCTCGGGCCCGGGCCGCGCCCCCAGGTGACCAGGGCGGCCAGGAGCAAAAAGGGCAGCAGGACGAGCATCAGGGCGGCCAGCAGGATCCAGATGACGATGGCCGGGAACCAGAGCCCGAAGCCGCGCCGGCCGGGTTCCTTGACCTTGAATCGGACGATCATGGGCAGCATGGGCTTCAGCCTTTCAGCCGTTTGAGGGCTTCCTCGACCGAGATCTCGCCTTTATCGAGCTCGTCGAGGACATCCTTGCCGGGCGACGGGGGATTGACTTCCA
>Ga0209253_10001710_pt1 | contig 19322 bp, 18 predicted proteins | sample FrelakmetBRP12BR_FD_187145 | JGI IMG/M metagenome (GOLD analysis project Ga0209253, IMG submission 187145) | Freshwater lake sediment microbial communities from the University of Notre Dame, USA, for methane emissions studies - BRP12 BR (SPAdes)... | ecosystem: Environmental > Aquatic >... | reverse complement strand
AAATAAAATGGGGACGGTTGTATTAGCTCACTATTTCGGTAACTTTTACCTCCAACCTGATCTCCGGTATCTTCTCTTCGATTCTTTTGGCCACCAGGGTAATAAATCAGAGGGAACTGCATTTCGAAGAATGTGAGGAACGTTCTCCCCCTTTGCCTTAGCCTCAACCCCACAAAGAAGAACGGCCTCTTTGAAATATTTCTCCATCTTCAGTCTTTTAGGAATGAATCCCTTTTATATGGCTCTCTTTATAATTGACTGGGCCATTAAGATCTGACAGGCCATCTCCCTTGATCCCCTTGGAAAAGAAAACGGAGTGAGGATTTGGTTGAAAGCCCAACAAATGGTTTGTGTCCAATAAAGATATTTTTCTCTAATTCCCATAAAGAGATGATCAGACATTAAAACTCGGCTGGGAGTAGCATTAAATAGGGCAAAAGGAATTGACTTAGAGACCGACCTGTTTATATTCCCCTTATGGGAAAGAGCAGCCCCTTCCCAATTGTTTTCTAATATAGAGGCCGTAATTTTACTTGACAATATATTTGCAAGATATGAAATTTTATTGTCTCATCTTATCCTATTTTATCAACAATTATAGATATTCAATTACTGATGGCTGCCCCCAATTGGCACCCCCAACTGAATCCTTAATTTTCCCTTCAACCAATAGGCTGTGACACATTTCCCTATTTCCAAGCGCTGGAGATAATTCTTGGGGTCTTTTGAGTATTCGATAGAGCAATTTCCAAATCGGACCTGATACAGCTTAGGCGCAACTTTTTCAAGTTCATAGACTTTGTATTTACCTCCACCATGCTCACCCCACTCCAACACCTTTTCATCCTTTATCGTTAAAGCTCGCATAGGCAAGATAAAATCGAAAAAACCCTTTTCGTCAGGGGTTAATCCTGTCTTGTTTGTTTCCAAAACAAGCCTCATGGCGACTGTTCTGCCGTCGCGGCCGTAAGAAGTCCCAACATATTTGTTTTCATACCTCTCAAACGTTATCTTTCTCAAGAATTTTGGAAAACCTCCATAAAACCGCCCCCATAGAGCCTCTTCGGTTGTGACCGGCTCTTCGATGTAATACCAACCCAAGATTTCTTTTCCACTTTCGGATTTCTTGTATTTGACCAGTATTTGTATCCGTACCTCAAGGTAGGGCGGCCCAGACTCCATCTTATAGAAATCGACGACAACCACCCTGCACAGTGGTCTTTCGGGCATGCTGAAGATACTTGGAACTAACTTCTGATATTCGTTGATATTGGCGACTTCGAAATAGGCATATATTTCCTCATTCTCCAAAGAGACCAGTCTAACAGGAGGTGTGTTCGGACGTTTGACGACTTCTTCCGATTCTGTTGCACATCCATAAAAGAGGAGTATAAGAATTAAAATCGAAATTATTTTTCGAAATTCCTTCATAGTACCCCCTTTCAAGTTAGTATCTAAAATTCAAAACCAAGCCACCTCCACATCAACTTTTTATATTGGCTTTCCCCATGCTCATCAAGCCCCCAATTTCCTTTTTCCCTCAAGTTCGTCTGCAACAAACTTGAGACCTAGAGATTCCAAAGTTTTTCTCTTTGGCCACCCCGAGCGAGTATCCCATCCTTCAAGGTTGTAGAATCTGGTCTTGAATTCTTCAAACTTGGTCTTATCCAAACACCTTCCATTCACACGAATATAGTCCCACCTGCCTTTATCCTTACCGGGCAAATAATACATCGCAAAATTCCCCGAACCTCCGTATGGTAGATGATAGATGTAGTCCGAGAAATGGACCATTTCTCTATGTCTGCCCTGAAGGGTCCAGACGGCATTATCAAGATTCCAGATTTTTCTTCCCAATTCCATTCCGTCGAGGAAACTGAATTTTTTCCCGGTGACCGCATTGAAGAACCTTGGCTCCCCCTCTCCAGTTAATCCCTTATATCCGGGGATCTTGCTATTGATGAATTCAGGCCAACGGTGATCACAATAAAGAACCGATTCCTTCCAGAATCTCGTGTAGTGCCTATGCCAGGCTACGAGCTTGGCCATAGGTTCTGAGTAGATGTTATCGGTGCTGAAATCCAGCATGAGCGGATCATTTTCATAGGGGATTAATTTCTCAGATATAATCTTTACTACTTCCTCTGCTGGAGGTTGTGGTGTTTTTCCAGCCCAAATTGCACCGCTGGGCCACCAGAATAAAAAATTAAAATCGTGCTCGTTGATGTCCCGATCGCCTAAAATAGACCCATAACCCCACTCCACCTCAGCCCTTGGATCGTAATGCCCAGGTAGGCCCCAGTTGGGATAATAGAGGATGCCGGTCTTTAAGTCCTCTTCCAATCTGCCCCATCTTTTTGCGGCTCTGAAGAAACCTTCGGAAAAATCGTCACCGACGCCCTTTCTATATGCAATCATCTTCAGGAAATCATCGGCAAATTCAGTCTCTCCTAATTTACTAAAGTCAAGGTCACACTTTATCTTTCCCCACCGACCCAAAATGCCCATTTTGTTTAAATCCCAAATATAAAGAAGACCTTGCATTGCTTCAAAAGCATTGATCCCATATTTTTGAAGCAGATCAGCAGCGATATAGGCTGCAGAGGTCTGCCTGCCCCCATGTTTAGCTTTATCGAAGAAGGAATAGAAACTTGTTTCAACACAGGTTGATTCGTTCCCATGGCCTGTGTTTGTTCTTTCATTGCAACCCAGATGGCAACCAAGGCAAGCATGAAGCCTCGCCCCCTCCGGTGGAGCCCAAGACTGGATCTGCGGTTTTCTCCGGCCAAAACGGGCATACCAAGAAGCATCAAGGTTGTTAAGATCAGTAGAATATTTTTTCTGGGCCCATATTCTTGCTTCCATTAAACCTTTTGGGTCGGCAATCTGAATACCCCCTGTTCCAATAACACTGATGGCCTTCAGGTTTTTAGAACCCCAAATTCCACCAAATCCTCCCTGGCCCGATGCGTTCCCTGCATCATGGATGAGACAGGCCGTTCTGCTCAGGTTCTCGCCGGCGGGGCCAATGGTGAGAACAGCCGGTCGCTGGGTCGTTCTTCTTTCAGAATCTAATTCTACCCACCCATCGAATCCACGGCCACTCACTTCCCGCCAGATCTCCTCCTGAGTCTTCCAGGTATCCAAGCCCCATAAGTGGCGAGCGCCTTTGATCTTTACTTCTCCATTTCTAATGTCAACCCAGACGGGTGTATCTGCCTTGCCTTCGATCACGATCCCATCCCAGCCTGCATATTTCAGCATGGGTGCGAATCTTCCTCCAAAATTGCTCCTTGTAAACCATTCGATGGGAGAGGACTGAATACCGATCCCCTGGACCTCGGTTCTCGCAGAGGCTCCAGGAACCAGTGTCCCCGAAAGTGGAGAGGTCATGATCGTAATAACATTTCTTGGATCAAATCCATTTATCGTCTTATCCTTAACGAGATCCCAGAAGATTGCTGATCCCATTCCATGGCCCCCCACCCATTGTTGATATTCTTTAGTGTCAATGGTTGAGGTTTTTCTATCCGTTAAATCAATCCTCAGGATCCTGCCAGCATATCCATCCATTGTCCGAACCATTTCTGTTTACAAATAATTTAGGCTATGCGCTATACTCTCCGCACTTTGCCAATTGTCTTTAATCTGTTGGATAACCCAGCTTTTTCCAGCTCTCTCCTCTTAAATTCACTTTGTATCCTATATCACCTCTTTGGGCAGGGATCTTTTTCGTGAACTGAATTGCTTTCAAAGGGCATACCTCCACACAGGCTTGTTTTCCTTTCACGCCTCCTTTCTCACTCCAGAAAGGAGCATCGGAGCAGAGGTCACACTTGAGGGCTTTCTTCTTATCAGGGTTCCATAATGCTCTACCTGGTTCATAGGGACATGATTGAATACATGACTTGCAGCCGACGCATTTCTTTGTGTCAACGATTCTGATATTCCCATTTTTCTTATCAACATAGAGTGCCTTCTCAGGACAGGCTTCAACACAGGTAGGCTCAACACACTGCCTGCACTGCGCTATGGTGAGGTCATCAGGAAATTTCCCAAAGGAATTCTGGAGGATCTGGATGCGGGCCAAAGAAAGATTTTCTGTCCCTTCATGAACCAAAGAACAGGCGAGCATACAGGAGAGGCAGCCCTGGCACTTTTTGGTATCAACGAGAAGGTATCCCTCCGAGGCTGGGACTGCTGCTAAGGCATGATTTAACCAGACTATTTGTGGTAGAACCCCGGCTCCAATCGCTACGGTTCCCCCGAACTTCAAAAACTTCCGACGAGAAATGAGGTCGCCACCATTCTTTTTTTTCCTCTTTCTTATATTGATCATAGAGCATATCCCCAACCTCCCAACGACCTCTGATCTGGGAAGAAGGGTTCTAACAAGTTTCAATTGTATGAAGAGAGGGGGTCCAGTGTCAAGAAGAATAAATCAGAAAACCAGAAACGGCGATCAGGTTAAACAAGCCATGGAAAATCTTTACCATCAGATAAAAAAATCCCCACAGGAACTTTTTCCAGGCGATCCTCGAAACGATAGATCAAAAGATTACTTAAGAAGAAATCAGCACCACCCAGTGTAAGGCGTATGATTTTAGGGTTTAGTATGTCTAAACTTCCCTCTGCCTCTGAATTCTTTTGGCCACCAGGGTAATAAATCAGAGGGAACTGCATTTCGAAGAATGCGAGGAACGTTCTCCCCCTTTGCCTTAGCCTCAACCCCATAAAGAAGAACGGCCTCTTTGAAATATTTCTTCATCCTCAGTCTTTTAGGAATGATTCCCCTCTGTATTTCTTTTTTTATCATCGACTGGGCCATTAAGATCTGACAGGCCATCTCCTTTGATCTCCTTGGAAAAGAAAACGGAGTGAGAATTTGATTGACAGACCAACGGATGGTTTGTGTCATATAGTGGTATTTTTCTCTTTTTCCAAGAAATGGATGGTCGGGTGTGACGGATCGAAGAAAAGGGGTTAGAAAAAGGGCAAGAAGAATCGATTCGGATACGGGTCTGCCTGTTTTGGTTAGTTGATCCACAAGGTCGAAGAGGGATAGAAAAAATTGTTGGGTCTTTTTCCCCGAAAGGCTTTGATTTCCGAGAGCCCTCTCGAGATCTGGAAAGAGGGAAAAGAGCAGGCCTGTTTGAAGCATCAATTGGAGAGAAGATTTTGCCACACCTTCCTTCAACTCCCGGAGGAATTCATCTCGAAGTCGAGAGGGAGAACACCTTCGTATCTCTTTTCGGTGTCGGAGGATGGCTTGGAAGGTTTGATCCTCAATGGGGAACCCCGTTCGGGCAGCATGGCGGATGACACGGATCATCCGAACGGGATCTTGCTCAAATCTTTCATCGGAATCGCCGATGGTTCGAATGACCTTTTGTTCAAGATCATTCATTCCGTCGACATAATCGATGATGGAGAAATCTGCAATATTGTAAAAAAGGCCATTGATCGTGATGTCTCGTCGAAAGGCATCCTCTGCCGGTGTTCCAAAGCTTTCTTTTCGGATGATCTCACCTTCTTCTGTCTCAACCTCTTCAAATTCAGATCGACTTCGAAACGTGGATACCTCGATGATTTTTCCCCCCTTAAAAAATATATGGACCAATCTGAACCGTCGGCCAACTATCCGGCTATTTTTAAAGAGTCCATTGATCTCGTGAGGATGAGCATCCGTAGCGACATCAAAGTCTTTTGGGATCTTTCCTAGGAGAAGATCCCGAACACTTCCTCCCACGAGATAAGATAAAAATCCATGTCGATGAAGACGGTAGAGAACTTTTAAGGCCTCTTCGTCGATATCCTTTCTCGAAATCGGATGGTTGTTTCTTAGAATGACGATTGGAACCATTTTCTCCCTTCGGAGTGACTTGAAAGGATGGCGTTATTATAACAGAATTGGTTTGAAAAGATGGAAATTTCACCCTCAAAATTTCATACTTTGGGTGGCAAGAATAAAACTTGACAAACATCCTGAATGGGAAAACAATATTGTTTAGCAGGGGTGGTGTGGATTTACATAATTTTAAAAATTGAGGGGTGGGGAGATGAAGATACAGGAGATAAGAGCAAAGGCAAAGGCTCTGGGGTTAAGAAAAACCATTGGAGTAACTAAAACCGAATTGATTCGAAGGGTTCAGAAGGCTGAAGGGAATTTTGATTGTTTCGGAACGGCTAAGGACTTTTGCGACCAGTTCCAATGTTGCTTCCGAGAGGATTGTTTCAGGTTCATTAAGGATTGATCCTAAAGGTTGTTTCCGAAGATTCAAGCCTTCCTGTTTTAAGAAAAACTAATTTAACGAAAGGAGTATAAGTGATGGCAAATCAAATTCAGTGGGAGACCTCCCTAACCACAACCAAGGCAAAGGCAAAGAAAGGGAAAAAACTGATCTTGATGGACTTTTACAATAATCTCTGAATCGGGTGTCAACAGCTGGCAGCTGTTACTTACCCCGATCCCAATGTCTGTTTTTCTGTGGAGAATAACTTCATTCCCATTCAAATTGATTTCAACAAGAACAAGGCTTTAGTAAAACGCTATGCTGTGAAGTGGACTCCTACGATAATCCTCTTGGATTCAGAGGGTGATGAGCACCATCGCTTTGTGGGGTATTTGCCACCTGAAGATTTCATCGCCCAGATCGTCCTAGGTAAAGGCAAAGTGGAATTCGATCTTGATCACTTTGAACAGGCCATCCAGTGTTTCCAGGAGATTTTGGTTCGCTATCCGAAGGCAGACGCCGCTCCGGAGGCTCAGTACTATCTCGGAGTAGCTAAGTACAAGGCGAGCCATGATCCTAAGGAATTGAAGTTGGGATTGGGAGTACTGCAAAGAGATTATCCAAATAGCGAATGGACCAAAAAAGCACAAGTTTATTCACTGATTCCATAAGACCGTAAATAGAGAAATGAAGGAGGGAAAACAAATATGAAAAGAAGAAAGGCGGTAAGATTTGGGTTCTTCTTAATAATCATTTTAACGTTGGGAATAGGATTTCAAGCCTATGGACAGGAAAAATCGAAAGACATAGCGGATTTTAACATTGCCCGTTTGGTAGTAGGAACTGGAGTAGAAAAAAGTGAACCCGTAGGTACAGCAGAAACCTTTCCAGTCTCCACAGAAAAGGTCTACTGCTTCATAGAGGCAACCCAAATCCAGAAAGATACAGAGATTTCTTTTGTCTGGAGTTATGGGGGAAAAGAGATGTTAAAAACAACCATTCCTCTTAAGGCAGGTGACAAATGGAGAACCTATGCCAATAAAAATTTGAGGGGATTGAAAGGAGAATGGAAAGTAGAGATTAAGGATTCAGATGGAAAGGTTTTAAAAGACGTTAAGTTCAAAATGGAATAAGGTTCCTCCTGAAGTATTCTGTTTAATTCATTCGTTTCAATTATTTCAAAAAGGGAAGGTATCTGGTTTGGCTAGGTCCTTCCCTTTTTTTCGGATTCTGATGAATTTTTTACGGTTAAATTTCTAGCGAACGAAGAATCGCCAAGCGCAGAACCAACCTGGCTGTGGCGGATCCGGAGGACATCCAACACATTCTGTCTGAATTCTGGAATCAATGGTTTCGGCAAATGTTCGATATTCAATGATGCTGCCTGACTTGCAAGGATAATTTTCTACTCCTTTAAGCTTGAGCGAGGATCATTTTTCTATGGGATGACCCTTTTACTGTAAAATTCTTTATAGATTCTCAATCCACTCAAGACGATTTGATTCTACCTTGTACTCAAAGAAATTTTTTATAATTCATTTGTGAAAAGAATCTTCTTGACATATTTAAAAATATCTTACAAGATAATTTAGAAATATTTACACGAATGAATGCACGTTATTTAATCATGAGTGCATTGGACCCTAGAAGCGGAGAAATTATGGGTCTTAAAGATTTGAGAGATTAAGCCCTTGTAGTGATAAAATTACAAGGACTTTTTTTTATATAGATTAACAAATCAAATCAAATAAATTCTGGTAAAAATGAATTAAATCCGGACAAAAAATAAATTCTGGGGGAAAAAGATAAAAATTTAAGCCGTTTTTATGAAACCAACATCGTTCGCACATGCTGAGCAATCAGCTTCTTCTTCTTATAATTTTACAAAATTCAAAACATTAAAAAGTATTTTTCGACAAGATTCGAACAGAACATTTTTATCTTTAATGGAAGTAATTTGGGATTTTTGGGTAAATCGTTTCCACTTTTATAATTTATGAAATTCATAAATAATATAAAATAAATTAAGAAATTCATTAACTTAAAACAATTTCTAATAACTGGCACTAAAATTGCTAATTACCTACATGTATAAATATGCATTAAAATGCAGGATCTGGCCTATTCATAATATAAACATTGGGCTTAGAGCATAGCTTATTTTAAAACTAATTTTTGGCGATTATCTTTTCTAATTATTGATAAGAGACTGAAAGCGGACTCTTGATCTTTCATCCCTTCAAAGACCAGATTCCCGAAAGGACATTCCTAAATGCGCGTTTCTCCAAGAATTAAAACCGATCTTCCCGTCACATTAATTAGAAGAGATGGTGAATCAAAGGCAACCATCACGGACATTGGTATGGAAGGTGCATTTATTGGAGGCCATATTCCTCCCTCAAAAGTTGGAGAAACTCTTTCCATAGGATACCACTTACCAGGATATATCGCTCTTGAACAGAGTGGGAAAATGATCCGGAAAGAGCTAAACGGGGTCGCCATCGCCTTCTATAGTTTAGATGCCTCCACTAAAATTAAACTTTGGAAGTTCATTTTGGAGAACCTTGGCAACCAGGACGAGTGCCCTTATTGCGGGGAACATTTTCAGGTGCTGCCTTCCATTTGCAAGACTTGTGGCTGGAGACTTGACTTTCATCTCCCGGATTATTCCGAATATTATGAAAAAGCCTATGTTCAAAAAAAGTTGTATTCAAAATTAGATCATTTAGATGCAGACCAGAAATGGAGGTTGATTAATTTTATAGACGCAGAACTCCTGAAGGAGGCAGGGAGTGAGAGATCTCAGGAGTTTGTGGGTATAAGCGACACGATTAAAGAAGTATTTACAAAAATCAGAAAAGTAAGCACCACAGATCTGCCCACCCTCATTCTTGGAGAAAGTGGGACAGGAAAGGAACTCACGGCCATTGCCATCCACGAAAGGAGCACAAGGAAAGATGAGGTTTTCGTTCCAATAAACTGTGCAGCTATACCTGAAACTCTTCTTGAGGCAGAGTTATTTGGTTATGAAAGGGGCGCTTTTACCGGAGCTTATCACAGTAAAATGGGTAAGTGTGAACAAGCGGATGGCGGGACCCTTTTTCTGGATGAGATAGGGGAACTTTCCCCAGGTCTTCAGGCAAAACTCCTCAGATTCCTCGAGAATCAAATTGTGGAGAGAATCGGGGCTCAAACTGTGAAAAAAGTCAACGTCAGGGTTATCGCTGCAACAAATTGCAATCTTGATTCCGCCATTTCAGAAGGCAGGTTTAGAAAGGATCTCTACTATAGATTAAATGCCTTCACCATAAACCTTCCACCTGTTAGGGAGAGGGGTGAAGATAAGATTGTTCTTGCGAAATATTTTCTTAAGAAATTTTCCAGGGAAATGGGGGTATCGAAAGTATTTGAGGAGGACGCCGTAAAAGCTATTCTGGGTTATGGATGGCCTGGCAATGTCAGAGAAATGATAAACAAAATAAGAAGGGCAATTGTGATGTCTAATGACGATTTCATAAGACCTCAAGATTTGGAGATAGAAATAGGGGGCACCACCGAAGAAAAAGAAGATACCTTGAAAAGTGTCAGGGGGAAGATAGAAAAGCAGAAGATTAAAGAAGTACTCGAAATTTGTTCTAACAATATATCGAAGGCAGCAAGAATGTTAGGCATTAGCCGTCCGAACCTTTATAATTTAAAGAAGAAGCATAAGTTTTGACCGGTTCCAAGAAATTTAGAAATTCTTTTTCTCTAAGGAGCCCCTTCCCCAAGGACATAAAAAACCTGGTAAAGGGACTATTTCCAGAATAGGAAGAGGGGACGCCTTTTCATATGGGAATTTGCCTCAAAATTGGTTTATATTTTTTTGGTTTTGCCAGTCCAATAATTGATTAATGGGGCGCATTAAAATGAATGAAAAATTTCTTGACAAAGATTTTAAATTAGTCCATGATACAGACACTAAATTGATTGTTTGAAAAAATACATTGGGTAGATATTTAAGACTTTATCATACAGGGAAAGGGAAAATATAGAAAAAAGGGGGGGAGCCTATGCTTAGAATCTTTATCATTTTGTTGTGCATTGTTCTTTCCGCTGTTTTTTCTTCAGACTTATTGGCTCAGCAGCCTTCTGATGAGAAGAAGGAAACAACCGAGAAGAAGGAAACACCCCAGAAGAAGGAAACACCTGCTGAAACGATTCTCATTGAAAAAGGGGGTGTTCTTTTACCTAGGGGGACCTTGCAAATTGAGCCAAGCTTCCAATACAGTTATGTAAGCAGAAATCTGATCTCAATCAGTGGGTTTTACATCTTGGAGGCCATCGTCATTGGTGAAATAGCCGTTTCGGACATCAAGAGGGACATTTTGCAGGGTGCCATAACGGCCAGATATGGAATAACTTCGAGATTGCAGGCTGAGGTAAAAGTTCCTTTAATTTATAGGAGCGATAGGGAGGTGAGGGGTCCGGGGACAACCGAGATCAGCGAGCACACGGTCACGGATATAGGTCTCGGAGATATAGAGGGAGCCCTCTTCTACCACCTCATTCTTTCAAAAGGTTGGATTCCTGACATCATCTTGAATTGTAGAGTGAAATCCACTACAGGAAGGGACCCGTATGACCTCAAAGTGGACAGTGAGGGCAGATTTAAGGAACTCCCAACGGGCAACGGGCATTGGGGGGTTTCGACAGGGTTTACAGTCGTTAAAGTAAGTGACCCTGCAGTTTTCTTCGGAAGTTTTAATTATTACTGGAATATCAAAAGGGATGTAAATCGAACTATAGGGGAGGTTGATCCGGGCGACGCCATTGAAGGATCCTTTGGTATTGCCTATGCTTTAAGCGAAAAGTTATCTATCTCAACTCAATATCAACACAGATGGACATATCAGACCAAAGTAAGAGGGGATAAGATTCTTGGCACTTATCTGAGCGCAGGGACTCTCTTCTTGGGAGGAAATTATTCCATTTCAAAAAATATGTCTATATCTCTCCAGGTGGGAATCGGTGTTACAAACGATGCGCCCGATGTGCAGGTCACATTATTGATGCCATTAAATTTCAAAATTTTTTGATATAGAGATTCATAAAATTATTAAACTATAATGTAATCCAAGGACTTAATGCCCTCAAGTAAAAAATTATTTATAATTACTTGAGGCTAGGCGACCCCTATTGTTTTATAATCCGCTCAATTAGAGCTCTCTCCTATTTAAAGTCTTTTCCAAATTCCTAATTTCAAATTCCCTTTGAAAATGAAATTCCCTTGTTCGAAATAGGGGGCCTTCTGCTTCCCTGGACAAATTCATAATCACATTAGAGTTCAATGTCAAAGAAATTTACAAAATGGCATTTCGGAAATGATCTAAGTTTTAATGAATGGTATTAAGTCAAAAAGGGATCCCCATTTAAATAACCGCTTTTAAATCAAAACGTTATATAAATTTTTTGCTTCTCTGGAATTCATAAACCATTTTTCAAAAATAAATCTTTGTCAAGAAAATTTACAATTTTAAAGTCACTTTATTAAAAACCAAATAAATTCAACATATTAGAAAATGGCACATTGTTTGCTATTATAAATTAACAATATGAAAATTCTGATTGGAATTATCGGGATCTTAATAGTCTTCATTCCTCACCTTACATTCGGATCTGATTCCGAGGTGATTTTAGAGAATTCTTTTGATATACAGTGCTTAAATGACTCTAAACTTAGCGATTCGGACCTCTCAAACGTCGTTGGTCGGGGTATTGAGGTTTCTCTTCCTGATGGAATAGATAGGAATCATACCAAGATAATCCTTTGGGATGAGGCACAGTCCGCGACGGCAAAGAGAGACATATCGACCGGCTTTGGGAATATCCAGAGCAACGCCCTCTCTATCCAAGGCAGGTAACTCTAAAACGAAGGAGGTGATGGGTTTAATTGTCCAGGGGTTAAATCCCACAGAATTTAGAAGGTAGAAATAAAAAATAAAAAAGGAGGAATAAAAGATGAAAAAACTTGTATTTTTGTTGGCTTTGATTTTTGCATTGTCCATAACTGTTCCTGCGATGAGTCAAGATAATCAGATTGCTGATATTGAAACCTCTTACAAATATGCCGATTGGGCAGCGCTTCTTGTTGCGAAAGCTAAGGCGATCCTCGAATTGGAGCTGCTTTTAAAGACCAAAAGGGTAGATTTTAATGTGACTGTCTATGTTGATTTGGATCAAGCAGCCGAAAATGGTGTGTTCATTAAGGCAATCAATGACAATGTTGGTGCCTGTGATTTCTGCAATTACAAAGAGGCTAAAATAGAACAAGCTATCAATAACAACACCGGAACCGTTCAAGTGAACCAGGCCTCAGGTCATATCAATAACCAGGGGAACGTAATAGCCATTGCTGTTGATTCGTTACCTGGTGGTTCACCTCCACCTACTTCAGATAAACTTAGTTTTACAGAATCTCAGGTAGTGGTTGAACAAGCAAACCTTAACTCCATAACCATCACATATGATTCTGAGCTTTATGCTAGCATCCTTGATTCAATCAAAAATAACACAGGAGTGGTCCAATTCAACCAGAATTCGAGCAATGTCAATAATCAACACAATATCATTGCGGTGGCAGTTGGCTCGGCTGCAGTTGCCCTCAATGAAGTGGCTCTTGGCCAGGTGAATGCCAATCTTAAAACGGGAGATTTGGATGTAACAAGAATCACATACATTGGTAACTCTATAAATGGTAACACCGGGGTCGTACAGGTGAACCAGAACGTTGGCACCCTTAACAATCAGGCCAACATCGTTAGCCTTTCTGGTACGGGGCTTTAATGTAGAGAGTAAAAAATCGATAAAGGAGAGTTGCTGGCTCTTTGGAGCCAGCAACCCCTTCCCTTAATTTTTTGGAGGTTTCTTTGAGAGTATCAGGGATTGCAAAAATAACCCTTGGTGTATTTTTTTATTTATTTACCTTTATAACCCCTGCCTTGCCTCAATCTCTCCCTAATCCTACTTCTCCTGATTATATTTTACAGGAAGGCTTTATTTACCCCCATTCAATCCTTTTTGAAAATTATTTTGAATCGTCAAATACAAATTATGGGACGAGCATCATCAATTCATATAAAGAAAACAAAGGCCTATTCAATCTCAACCAATCATCAGGCAATCTCAATAATCAGTTGAACCTCACAGTGATCACTCTGACCCCTGATTCTAAGGAAAATATTCTTTCAAATATAGGTCAGAGCGGTATCGATATCAGCTCGGGAAATACGATAAAATATTCTGGGACGATATCCAGGCAGTCTCTCATCGAAAACTCTTTTGAAAATTCGAAGGGAGTCTTTTTAGTCAACCAGTCCCCTGGGAGTTTAAATCAGCAGAGCAATACCCTCATCATCTCTCTGGGGGTTGGCAGTGCCTTGATGCTCAGCGATTTTGAGCTGGCTACGAGTTCAGCCGGGAACAGCATCCAATATGAACCTGGTACAGTGCTTGAAAGCAAGGATGCCATCAATAATTCATTTTCAGGGATTTCAGGGGTTGTCCTTATAAATCAGTCCTCAGGAGACCTCAATATCATCAGGAACAACGTTGGTATTTCCTTTTCGAAGGAGATAAGGTGACTAAGTTTATAATATTTATTACAATCGTCTTCGCCTGTTTGAATGTCTTTGTTGCAGACGCGTCAGAAGTCCGGGTGAATGCGGGCTTTGGCGGATATCTGAGTAAAGATGTTGTCTCAATAAAAGAGATGAGGTTTAAAAATGTTGTCCATCAACAATATGATTTTAGCTGTGGAGCAGCCGCCTTGGCTACCCTACTCAAGTATGGATATAAGGTTGAAGGGATAAATGAACCGGATATCGTTAAGGAGATGATAGAAAAAGGCGACCCAAACCAGATAAAGGAGAAGGGTTTTTCTCTTTTGGATTTAAAAAAAATGGCCGAGAGAAAAGGTTTTCAGTCAAATGGTTATAAGGTCAAAGCAGAGAATTTAATAAAACTCAAAATTCCTGTTATCTTACTTATGAATACAAGAGGTTATAAACATTTTGTCGTTCTCAAGGGCATTAAAGATGAAAGAGTTTATTTAGCTGATCCGGCCTTTGGGAATAGGTCAGTTCCTTTTAAAGGGTTTGTTGAATCGTGGGATGAAGTCGTCCTTGTCGTATATAAACAGACGGAAAAGGGCGTTTTGCTTGATATAGATACGGAATTGAAAGCCCCAACGGACAATGTCATAAGGATCTTAGGACTCGGACTGAAAAATTATGTGCGTTTGCCAGGGGAATTTTAAAAATTGAAAGGGAGGAGGGTTGGCTATGAGAGAAAAGAAATTAATAGTGATATTGTTGATCGTTTTGACCATTATCGGGACGACGCCTTCACTGGCGTTTATGAAATTGGGGCCTGAGGGGCTCGAGGTGGATGGTGAAGTGCTTGGAACGCCCATCGAAGAGAAGAATATGGAAGATATGCGCGGGGGCTATTTGGGAATCAACTTTTCAGTCTTATTTGAGGGTTTCTGGGACACCCTCGGGAATTTCAATGCTAACCTCATTACGAATGGGGGTACTGGATCAGGAAGCGCGGGAACTACCATACCTCCAAGTTCTCTACCTCCCAATACCGCTGTGAAAATCGAAGCCTCAATAGGGGACTTAGGAGGAGGGAAAGGTATCTTCCTGATAACACAGGTTCCTGGATCTGGCAATATTGTCAATAATACCTTATTGGTAAATATCCAGATCATCCAAGTCCTTGGAAATACATTACCAACTATGTTGAGTCACTTTAAATAATCAAAAAGGACCAGAACCATTAACATAGGAAGGGGAAGAACTTCTTGGGCTTCCCCTTTATTATATGTAAAAGGAGATCTTATATGAAGAACTCGGCAAGGCTTTTTATCTCCCCTTATGCCTATCTCTTTCTTTTTCTATTTTCCTTTTTCTGCCTCCCCCCTGAGTTATATGCACAACCCAAGACCCCAGCCAAGACCCCAGCCAAGACCCCAGCCAAGACCCCGGAGGAAATAAAAAAAGAATTATTACAAAAAGGTTTTACTGAAGAGATCCTCAATCTCCTTACCCCTCGCTGCTTGGAGAGTTTGAATAGAAGTGTCCCGAAAGATATCGTCTGGTATGCCACCTATGACCGCGATGCAAAGAGCGTTACAGTTGACTTCCAACCAGGAGCGAGGATTACTCATAACTCCTTAACGGTGGTTTCCCTGAAAGACGGGGGTTGCATGACTGTACAAAACACGGCGATGATGAGCATTGGGTCATGCAAGATTCATGCAGAGTGGTGGATAGATGAACTTAAGAAGAAAGGGATAAAACTCAAAACCGTAGAGGAAAATGAGAAACGAATATATCTGAGCGCAGAAGGGAACCTGGCGATTAAAATTTTCCTTTACACAACTGGTAACCTCTGCATGGAGGTACACAGGAACGTTGAGGTCATAAAGTAGGTTAAGGATAAACTCTCCCAATGGACGAAGACCTCCTTTTTGAAATCGAAAATTTAAAAAATATGCTTAAGTCCTTTCCGGACAAGGATGAAGATCAAGGACTTAAGAAATTAAAAAGGGTTACCTCAGATGGGCAAGATGTTTCTTTGTTATTTCCAGTTGTTGTCGAGTTGATTCATCTCGTTAAAAGCACTTTTAAATCTATCGATAAATTGAATCAGGCCTCACGGGGCAAATTCATCGATAGAGACTTCGGTGACTATTTCAGCCGAACAATGAGGGGGGACACTAAAAGGATTGATTTGCTAATGGATGGAATTCTTGATTATATCAAGGTGAGCACGCCGGTCATAAAAACCAATACTGTCCATTTAATGACGGAAGAAGTCCTCAGGAAAAACCAGATTCTTTTGGAAGAAAAGAACATCAGGCTCTTTAAAAAATTTGAAAAAGATCTTCCGGAGATCGCTATTCCTGATGATCAATTGAGATATATTTTAAACGCCATCATCCAATACGCAATCATGGTGATTTCTAATGAGGGAAGCATTGGTTTTTTGACGAAATTTCTGGTCCTCCAGAGGGAGATACCTGAAGATCAGGGTTTGTTTAAGAGAGAGGAGAATTATATCGAGATGTTGGTACAGTTTACGGGTTGTAAGATGCAGATGGACCAACCCGGTACCATTCCTCCCTCACGGATCAATCAAAGAGAGAAGTTATTGAATTTTGAATCAGTCTTAGATCTAGAATTACGGTTGGTTGAAGAAATTGCAAGGAGAAACCGAGGAACACTAAAGTTGGCGACAGACAAAAAACATTTAGAGACGTCTATTATCTTAAGATTCCCCGTCGAAAGAAGAAAGGGGGGGGTGTCATTAGCCAGGGAATGAGAAAGAATTGATCGGTGAATTCAGGTCTTGAATTGCCCTCCAGGCTTATCCTTTTCCTTTAAGAGAATATGGGTTACGGATATTAGGACCTCATTACCCCGGCAGTAGAAGGCTACGGGATTTGCCCGTGGGGTTCCACAAGAGGAAATTTTTTGAACCAATTGCTGTTTAAGGGGGTGCAGAAAACCTAAGGATTGATGGGGAGTATCAAGCGGAAGCCAAAAAATCCAATTCTGTCTTTCGGGACAATGCAGGCTCGAGCCGCGGTCTTCAATAAGGCTGGGGGGTCATTCCATGACCCCCCTCGAATCGCCTTCCTTTGCTCTGTTTTCCCATAATAGTCTTGAACCCATTCCCATACGTTACCACTCATATCATACAATCCCATGCCGTTTGCCTTCTTTTGCCCTACAGGATGGGTTCCCCCATTAGAGTTCATACTATACCATGCAAACTCTGGAAGTTCAGACTCGTTGTCCGTACCCGCCCATTTCTCGTTTTTTCCACCACTCCTTGCCGCAAACTCCCACTCCTCCTCCGTAGGCAGACGAAACCTTATCCCAGTTTTCTGATTTAGCCTGAGAATAAACTCCTGGACTTCACTCCAATTTACATGCTCAACCGGATAGTCATCTCCTTTTTGAAAGGCAGAGGGGTTATGGTCCATCAGCCGTTTCCACTGTCCTTGGGTGATCGGGAATTTGCTTATCCAAAAACTGTCCACATAGACCTCAAAAACTGGTTTCTTATCACCATACTCACTGTCAAAAATTTCTCCGGTCTCGAAACGTCCACTGCCTACGAAGACAAACTCCATATCGAGGTAAGGAAAGCTCCATATTCTTTGATGTATGGGAACAGGACTTCTTTTGGTCACGGCTCCGTTTACTTTCTTAACGGAGGGGCCTCTTTTTGACCTCTTAAACCAGTTTGCCGTTTCTTTTTTCATGAGGTAATATAACACCATAAGGCTAAGGACAAATTGGATAGAATAGAAGACCCTTACTTCTTCAGGCATCCATCTTGTAGAGAGGCTATATAATGTGATTGGGATGCCCACGAGGGAAATGATAATCCAAATTAATCTGCTCCAATTCTTTCCATGCCATATCCCCCACATTAAAAATCCCAAGAGACCGGTCATGACCAGAAAGACCACGACACTATAAAGATGGTAATATCCCCTTTGCCATAAAAAATTAATGAATTCCAATCCCAGAATAATTGAGCTGAAATAAATAATTTTCTTAATTTCTAAAGGTTTTTCTCTTAATGGCTTATTTGTCACAGTTTTGTCTTTTTGTTTTTTGGGCAGGAATGATGGGATTCCTCTATTATTTTATAAACTTATTGCTAATCCATCCTTCCTGACCGTTTTCAAGACGAACATGAAACCAATCTTCATATTCACCAAGCAAAATAAGCTTATCTCCTTTTTTCACAATGGTCAGGATGGGGAATTCATTTCCAGCGCCCGTTCGTATATTGGCAAAAGTGCCAATGACAGTGAGGCGGTACCTATCAGAAGGGGCAGAATTGGATTTATCGATTTTTTCAACTGGCAAAGTCTTTGGTTTAAGAATCGGCTCATCCTTTGTCGGTGTTGCTTGAGGGGGAATGGGGGGTTCATCGAATCTTATGGCAATTCCATGCAGTTGGGAGGTAATCGCTCGTGGTGCCAGGGTGGTTCCACTCACCGATCCGGGGATTCCAATTGTCCGGGATCGCTGGCCTGAAGGTTTCATAATGACTCCATGAGCCCCTATTGACCTTGCCTTTTCTTTGAGCATATCTAACAGTTCCTCCTTACTCAAATCAGAACCCTCTGCCGTAAGGATTCCAATCTCTTTATAGGGAGTGTTTGGTTTTTCCCAATAAATATTCACCGAGTCTGTCGGCACATAAGTGATGGAGCGGTCCACAGGCATATACTGGACTTTTGAACAGCTCAATAGACAAATGATGACGACAAGAATAAAAAATAATGGCATCGGATTGAATCTTCTCATGCGTGGACCTCCGTTTTATAAGATGATTTCTAACCCCTGGGCTTAAAGTTTTTTAGAAAGGATTTCTTTTCAGATATAATTAATAGTTTAATAATAATGAAACCAGGTTGTCAATATAAATGAAGGAATCCAACCTCTTAAAGATAAAAAATGATCTTGCTTGATTTGAACGCTATCTTTTCATCTGAGTTTTAGTGGATAAACTTATTGAAATTCTTATGGCTTCACTAGCTCCTGAGGCATAAAAGGTGCGTTTCCAAAGAACCTAAAAGTAGAGATTAAGGATTCAGATGGAAAGGTTTTAAAAGAGGTTAAGTTCAAGGTGGAATAATCTTCCGTCTCATCATTCCAAAAGGGGAGATTCGATTTCCTTCGATCTCCCCTTTTATTTAAATTTGGAAGTCTTAAAGTAGGGGCCAAGACGCTCTTCCAAATGTCGTTCTAGCAGCCAGGTTTGTGCTACTTATCGGAAGGTTTTAGGCGCATTTCTGGATCTAAGGAGTAATACTTTTCAGGCATCTTGGGTTCTGACAAAATCGCTAAGTTTGGGACAGGGTATCGAAAGGCACCTTGATCCCTAATATATTGCAACCCATTGATCACATTTTCAAACTTCGAATAAGGAATGGCAAATGACATCTCGTGATCTTGAGTCCCTGCGAATATCCTTTCGCCAGGACCTGGAATCATGTATGTGCATTCACCTGACTGG
>Ga0209253_10001708_pt1 | contig 19334 bp, 12 predicted proteins | sample FrelakmetBRP12BR_FD_187145 | JGI IMG/M metagenome (GOLD analysis project Ga0209253, IMG submission 187145) | Freshwater lake sediment microbial communities from the University of Notre Dame, USA, for methane emissions studies - BRP12 BR (SPAdes)... | ecosystem: Environmental > Aquatic >... | reverse complement strand
CATCCCCGCCCCGACCTTGTCGAGCGCGGGCCCGAACGTCCCGCCCGTCCCCTGCAGGGAGTGGCAGTTCATGCACCCCTTCGTCTGGAAGACGGCGGCGCCCGGCGACACCCCCACTTTCGCGATCATCATCTGCTCGCCCCGGGACAGCCGCTTTTTACTGTCCTGCGGCGGCCAGTCGTTGTTGTTGATCTCCCCGACCCACTGGAAGAAGGCGACGAGGTCGGTGATCTCCTGGTCGGAAAGGTTCTGTTGCGGCATCTTCCGCGGGGAGTTGGCGAACGCCTTCTCCGGCGACTTCACCCGGTAGCGGATCCCCTCCTCGCCGACCCGCTGGACCACCTTCGTCAGGTCGGGGGCGTAGTAGCCGCCGAAGCCCAGGATCGTGTGGCAGTCGTTGCAGTTGTACTTCTCGAACGCCCGTTTCCCGGCCACGACCTGGTCGGAGAGCTTGTCCACGTTCGCCAGCGTCCCCACCTGGCGGTGCGTGTCGTAGGTGGCCCCGAGGAACAGGGCCGCCGAGGAAAGCGTGCCGATCAGGAAAATCCAGAAGGCGGTCCTCTTCGTCATCCGTCCCCTCCCGTTGGTGCCGGCGGCGTCGAACCCGCCGGCGGTGTCGTTGGTTGCCGAACATCGCGCCTGTCCTTCCACTGGACGGGAAACAGGCTACGCCGGGGCGAGGGGGTTCGCATTGATGCAGGTCAAGGGGGGAAAAATCGCGGAATGGGTCGGGGGATACCGTGTATCATCGAGGGAAACCGCCCGGGAAGAGGAGCAGGGGGAACCGGGCGCCGTCCGGTCAAGGGAATCTCTCGAGTGTCGATTGGAATCTTAATAAGATAGGATAAGCGGATGTACGGCGAGGGGATGTCGTACGTAACCGATGAAACCGTAAAGGAAAAATGGAGGAATGACGAATCACAGGATCGAACGGGACTCGATGGGGCCGGTTCAGGTTCCCGTGGGGGCGTATTACGGGGCGCAGTCGCAGCGGGCGGTGGAAAACTTCCCCGTCAGCGGGCAGCGGATGCCGATGCCGGTGGTCCACGCCGTCGCGCTGGTGAAAGGGATCGCCGCGGAGGTCAACGCGGGGCTCGGGCTCCTGCCGCCGACGCTCGCGGAGGCGATCTCCCGGGCCACCCGGGAAGTACTCGAAAGGAAGTTCGACGACCAGTTCGTGGTAGACGTCTTCCAGACCGGGTCCGGAACGTCCACGAACATGAACGTGAACGAGGTGCTGGCGAACCGGGCGAACGAGCTGCTGGGGAAGCCGCTCGGCGGGAATGCGCCGGTCCACCCGAACGACCACGTGAACCGGTGCCAGTCGAGCAACGACGTGATCCCGTCCGCGATCCGGATCGCCGCGCGGCGGGAGCTGGCGGACCGGCTGCAGCCGGCCCTCGGTGAACTGCGGGACGCGCTGGCGTCGAAGGCGGCGGAGTTCGCGGACGTCCTCAAGATCGGGCGGACCCACCTGCAGGACGCGGTGCCGATCACGCTGGGCCAGGAGTTCTCGGGGTACGCCTCCCAGGTCGACCACGGGATCCGGCGGATCCGGGCGACATTCCCCGATCTGGAGGAGCTGCCGCTGGGCGGCACCGCCGTGGGGACGGGGCTGAACGCCCACCCGGAGTTCGCCGCGCGGACGATCGCGGAGATCGCCCGGGCCACCGGGATCCCGTTCCGCCCGGCGGAGAACCGGTTCGAGGCGATGGGGGCGCAGGATCCGCTGGTGGCGGCCAGCGGCGCGCTGAAGGGCGTGGCGGCTTCCCTGATGAAGATCGCCCACGACTTGCGCCTGCTGTCGTCGGGGCCTCGTTGCGGTATCGGGGAGATCGGCCTCCCATCGCTGCAGCCGGGCTCCTCCATCATGCCGGGGAAGGTGAACCCGGTGATCCTCGAGGCGGCGATCCAGGTCTCTGCGCAGGTGATGGGCAACGACGCCGTGGTGACGTTGGGGGGGGCGTTGGGGGTCCTCGAGCTGAACGTGATGCTCCCGGTCATGGCCCGCAACCTTCACGAGTCGATCTCGCTCCTGTCCGCCGTTTCTTCGCTCCTCGCCGGGAAGTGCGTGGCGGGGATCACTCCGAACCGGGTCCGGTGCGAGGAGCTGGTCGAGCAGAGCCTGGCGATGGTGACCCCTCTCGCGGTGAGGATCGGGTACGATAAGGCGGCGGAGCTTGCGCACGAGGCGTACCACACGGGGAAGACGATCCGGAAATTGCTGACGGAAAAAGGGGTGCTCCCTGCAGACGAGATCGGAACGATCCTCGACCCACGGAAGATGATCTGATGGATACGGTTACGCACGGTTTGACCGGCTTGCTCATCGCATCGGCCTTTCCGGAAAAATGGAAGGGAGATCACCCGAAGACGGCGACCGCGATCGTCGCGCTGGGATCGGTCCTCCCCGACGCCGACAACGCCGCTTCGCTGCTCGGGAGCGAGATGTACCTGCGGGTCCATCGCGGCCTGTCCCATTCGCTCCTCGGGATCGCGGTTTCCTCTCTGCTTCTGGCGTTGCTCTTCGCGCGCTTCGGGAAGTGGAAGGACGCGAAGCGCCTGTTCCTGCTCGCCCTGCTCGGACAGCTCTTCCACGTCGCCCTCGATCTCCTGAACGCCTACGGGACGCAGCTCCTCCAGCCGTTCTCCGACATCCGGCTCTCGATGGACCTGTTATTCGTCGTGGACCTGGTGTTCACCGGGATCATCGTTGCGGGAATCGCCCTGTCGCGGGGCGGAAGGGCGTACCGGGCGAGGGTCGCCCTGGCCGTCCTCGCGGGATACGTGGGGGTTGGAGCGCTGCTCCACGAGGGGGCGAAGGAAGCGGTGCGGGATGCGGCCCTCCGGTCCGGTGTGACGGTGGTATCCGCCCAGGCGCTGCCGGCGCTTCCCTACATCGAGCTTCCCTCCCTGGATCGCCTCGCCTTCGCCTCCCCCGCGTCGGCGTCGGGGAGGCCGAAAACGGCCGGGGAAAGCGGTGAGGACGGACGGAATCGGCGGGAGATCCCGTTCCCCGCGGGCCCCTTCGCATGGAACGGGTTCATCGACGACGGGCGATCGTACCTCCGTGCGGAGGTCGAACCGCTGTCCGGGCAGGTGTCGTGGAGGCAGCGGGTCCTCCGGGGACCGGACGTGCCTGAGGTCCGGGCGCTTCGGGGGATGGCGGACGTGGAGACGTACCTTTGGTTCGCACGGTTCCCCGCCGTCCAGGTGGCGTCCGCGGGGGGGCGGACGGAAGTGACGTTCTTCGACCTGCGGTTCGGCGGTATGCCGGGGCGCCGGCCGTTTCTCCTGCGGGTGATCGAATCCCCGGGCGCCAAGCCGCACGCGCTGTGGGGGACGTAGAACTCCTTCGCGGTCCCCCCTCCCCTATAGGGAGGCCAGGAACAGGTCGACCAGCTTCGGATCGAGCGCCGCTCCCCGGAGGACCCCGATCACGCGCATCGCCTCCGCCCGGTCGTACCCCTGGGCGTACGGCCGGTCCGTGGACATGGCGTCGAAGATATCCGCCACCGCGACGATCCGCGCCTCGAGCGGGATCTCCTCCCCCTTCGCTCCCGTGGGGTACCCCCGGCCGTCGAACCGCTCGTGGTGGTAGAGGATGATGTTGACGGTCTCTTCGGGAAGGTTCGCCTGCCTCCCGATTTCCGCGCCCCACCCCGGGTGTTTGCGGATCACTTCGAAATCGGCCTCGGACAATTTTCCGGGATAGACGAGGATCGCCTCCGGCACCCCGACCTTGCCGCAGTCGTGAAGCCAGCTCCCGTACCGGATCGCCTTCCGCGTCGCCTCGGGGAGGCGGAGCCCCTCGGCGATCCTCCGTGCGAAATCCTCGACGCGGTCGCAATGTCCGTGGGTGTAGGGGTCCTTCAGTTCGATCTCCTCGGCGATCGAACGCAGGGCCTCTTCGTCGCCTTGGCGCATCGAACTCGCCAGGAGGAGGGTAGTGTCATCCAACGGTGGGCTCCTCGTTTTCGATGTTTTCCTGCACCCGCATCAGGGGGCCGGGCTCATCCGGTAGACCACGGGGGTGATGATCTCCGCCGTGACGGGCGACCGGGCGAACGGGGAGGCGTTGCGGACCGCGTCGATCGCCCCGCGGTCCAGCGCGGCGTGCCCGGATCCTTGTACGACCCTCACGTCCCGGACCGAGCCGTCCGGGAGGAGCCGGAAAGCGACCACGACCTTCCCCTCCCACCCCATCTTCTGCGCCAAGGCCGGGTAGGCGATCCCCCGCTGGATGGTGTCCCGGATCCACGCGAAGTCGCTCACCGGAATCTTCGCCCCGGTGATTCCGGACGGATTCCCCAACGTCCCCTTGCCGCCGCGTTCGCCGGTTGCGGCCAGGGCGTCGACAACGCCGGGATTCGGAGGTACGGCGGCGCCGGCCGCCTGGGTCCCAGGAGGAAACGGCGCGGCGGGGAACGCTCTTGCGGTTCCGGCCGACGGGGCGCTTCCCTGCGCGGCCGTGTCGGACAGGCCCGCCGGCGCGGTCACCGCGGCCTCCTTCGCCAAGGTCGTCGGCGCGGAAAGGAGGGGCGATTCCGGGAGCGGAGCGGTCCCCGGTCTCTCCGACGGGACCGGCGGACCGTCCGGACGGAGAACGGCGTCAGGGACCCTTCTCCTTGAGACGGGCGCCGCTTCGGCCCCGATCGTGTCTGCCCCGCCTTCCCCCGCAGGTCCCGTCAGCGTGAGGTCGATCACCGGGGGGGAAGCCTCCGGGGAGATCGGGATCGCGCCGATCACGGCCGCCCCGACGAGGAGGTGCAGGAGAAGGGACGCCGCCATCCCCATCCATGCGGCTCCGCCGGTTCCTTCCGGGCGCGCGGGGACGCTCGAAGGAAAGGGGGCGAGCGCAACGGGTTCGGCGAGTTCCATCACCACTCCGGCTTCGGTTCGGCAATCATAGGATTGTCTCATACTTTTCCGGCCGAAGGAGGAGCAGGAGGGCCGCGGCGAGGAGGGCGAGCCCCGCGCTTGCACCGAAGGCCGCGGGAGCGCCGTAGGCGTTCCAGAGGAGGCCGAACAGGACGCTTGCCGGGAGGGCGCAGATCCCCGTGACGAGGTGAAACCACCCGAACGCCGTTCCCCGGCGGTCGGCAGGGACGAAGTCGGCGACCATCGCCCGCTCCGCCCCCTCGCACGCCGCGGCGTACAGACCGTACAGGAGGAAGACGGCGACCGTCCCGGCCGTTCCGCGCACGACGGCGAATGCCGCGTAGCAGGCGGCGTACACGACCCAGCCCGCCGCGACCAGCCACTTCCGGGGGACCCGGTCGGAGAGCGCTCCGGCGGGGACGGAGAGGGACGACTTGACCAGGTGGAACGCTCCCCACAGGAGGGGGACGTACCGCACCGGGACTCCGGCGTCTACGGCCCGCAGGATGAGGAAGGCGTCGCTCGCGTTCCCGAGGGTGAACAGGCCGACGAGGAGCAGGAACCTCCGGAACCCCTGGGAAAGGCCGTCACGGCGCAGCACGCTCCCGGCGTGGTGCGCCGCCCCCGTGGCGGGGGCGTCGCGGACCAGGAACGCGAGGACCGCAACGGCCGCCAGTCCCGGCACGATCGACAGGAGGAAGACGGAGCGAAGTTGCACCCCTCCGGCAAGTAGAAGGAACGCCGCCACGGGACCGAGCACCGCCCCGAGGTGGTCCATCGACCGTTGCAGCCCGAACGCCTTCCCTCTCTGCTCTGGAGGGACGTAGGCGGCGACCAGCGCATCCCGCGGGGAGGTCCGTACCCCCTTCCCGATCCGGTCGGAGAAGCGCACGGCGAGAACGTGTCCCCATCCGCTCGCGAACCCCACCAGCGGCCGGGCGAGGGAGGAGAGGCCGTACCCGGCGAGCACCAGCGGCTTCTTCCTTCCCGTCCGGTCGGACCATGCGCCGGAGAAGAGCTTGAGCAGACTCGCGGTCGTCTCCGCGACCCCCTCGATCAGTCCGAGGACGGCCGGACCGGCGGCCAGGGAGGTGGCGAGGAACACCGGCAGGAGCGGATAGATCATCTCGCTCGACAGGTCGGTGAGGAGGCTCACCATCCCGAGAGCGACGACGTTCCGGTGCAGCTTCGCGCGTTCCATCATGCCCTCAATGGGATGTCGTCCGGGCGCGCAGCAGCCGCAACCCGTTGAAGATGACGAGCAGCGTGGTCCCCATGTCGGCGAGCACGGCCATCCACAGGGTGGCGTACCCGGCCACCGCCATCGCCAGGAACAGTGCTTTGATGGCGAGAGAGGCGGCCACGTTCTGCCGGACCACCGACACCATCCTCCGTCCGAGGACGACGGCCGAGGGGATCCTGCGGAGATCCCCCGTCATCAGCGCGACGTCCGCCGTCTCCATCGCGGCCGCGGAACCCGCGGCGGCGATCGCCACGCCGACCGTCGCCAGGGCCAGCGCCGGCGCGTCGTTCACCCCGTCCCCCACCATCGCCGTCGTGCCGTGCGCGGCGACGAGCTCCCTGATCCGCGCGAGTTTGTCGTCCGGGAGCAGTCCGTGCTCTACGAGTTCGATTCCTGCGGCCTTCCCCGCTTTCCGGGCCGCCTCCGCGTTGTCCCCCGTCAGCAGGACGAGGTGGGAAACGCCGAGCTCGCGCAGCGCCCGGACCGCTTCCGGCGCCTCGGGGCGCAGCTCGTCCTCCATCTCCACGGCCCCGGCGAGCGCGTCCCGCGTCCCCACGATCGCCACCGACGGCGCGATGGCCCCCCCGTTTTCGACGATCCGGTCGAGCGCGGGGCCGCCGTGCCCCATCCCTTCGAACATCCGCCGGTTTCCCACGTAAACGTTCCGTCCCTCCACCTCGGCGGCCACACCTTGTCCGCCGACGGAAGCGAACGTTCGCGCGACGGTTCCCCGTGCCGCCGTGCCGACGCCCCGCCGGGCCGCCTCCCGCCGGATCGCCTCCGCGGCGGGGTGCGCCGAGCCGGCCTCCACCGCTCCCGCCAGCCGGAGCACCTCCTCCTCCGTCCACCCCGCCGCCGTGCGCACCCGGGTCACCCGGAGCCTTCCCCGCGTGAGCGTTCCGGTCTTGTCGAACGCCACCGCCCGGACCTTCCCCAGCGTCTCCAGGTGCCTGGCGCCCTTGACGAGGATCCCCTCCCGGGTCGCGCGCGTGAGAGCGGAGAGGGTGACCACCGGAGCGGCCAGGACGATCGCGCACGGGCAGGCGATCACGAGCACCACGAGCGCCCGGTACGCCCAGTCGAGCGCGGGCCCCCACCCCAGCAGGGGAGGGACGGCGGCCACGAGGACGGCCGTGCACAGGATCGCCGGGGTATACCCGGCGGCGAACCGATCCATGAAGTTCTGCACCGGGGCTTTTTCGGCCTGCGCCTCCTCCACCCGACGAAGGATCCGGGCGTAGGTGGAATCCGACAGCGCGCGGGTCGCCTCGGCGATCAACGGGCTCCGCCCGTTCACCGTTCCGGCGAACAACGCGTCCCCCTCGTTCTTCTCGACGGGGACCGACTCGCCGGTGAGAACCGACTCGTTGAGGTCCGAGGCGCCCCGGCGGATCACGGCGTCCACGGGCACGCGTTCCCCGGGACGCACGACCAGGGTGTCTCCCGGACGGACTTCCCCGGCGGGGACGATCCGTTCCTCTCCGCCCGGTCCCCCGACGCGGATCACGGCCCGTTCGGGGGAGGAGGCGAACAGTTCGACGGTGGCGCGGCGGGCGCGGTCCAGGCTGCGCGCCTCGAGCATGTTCGCGAGCGCGAACAGGGTCACCACGACCGCCGCCTCCGCCCACTCCCCCAGGAGGGCCGCCCCGCCGATCGAGATCGTCATCAGCGCGTTCATCCCGAGGGAACGGTTCCGTGCCTCCCGGAATCCACGGGCCGCCACGGGTGCGCCGCCGAGGAGGATCGACGCAAGGAAGGGGAGGCGAACCAGGGGCTCCGCGGGGAGAAGGATCTGTGTCGCGGCGCCGAGAAGGAGGAACGCGGCGGAAAAGAGGAAGGCGTTCCGGTGCGCCTTGTCCGAGGGGGGGAGTTTCGCCCCGCGCAGCGCGTCGTCCAGCGGACGTCCCTCCATCCCGATCCGGCGAAGGGCGTCGAGGATCGGTTCCACCTCGCACCGGTGGCGCACCTCCACCTGGCGGGAGAAAAGATGGAACGTCAGCGACTCGACGCCGGGGAGCCGCGAGAGGGCGGCGCGGATCTCCCGTTCCTCATCGGGGCAATCCATCGACGGGACGAAGATCCGCGTGAGGGTGGGGTCGTCCGTGGTTCGCATCGTTTCGGGGTCCGTGGTCGTCCGCCGCCGCGGTCTGCCTCGGGCAGAGACGCTTCGTCAGCGGGCCGGGGAGACTCCCGGTTTTTTCGCGACGAAGATCGCTTTCTCGTCCGAGTAGGAGACGACCCGGCCCCCCCCGGTGAGCACGCGGAACGTTTCTTTCGCGAGCGGGAATGCGGAGAGGAAGATCGCCTCGATCTCGCGCTGCACCTCCCTCGGCCGGCCGGTTCGCGCCACCCACTCCGGGAACGGATGGGCCTTCCAGAGAGAGGCGGCCTGCAGGAGGAGGAACCCCGCCCCGGCGAGGAAGTCGAGCCACTCCTCCATCCGGTAGCTGCGCACGTGCGAAGGGTCGCGCACCTTCTCGATCCCGTTCAGGAAGGCGTCGAGGGACGGTTCGCCGGGGACGACGCTGTCGATGACGCCGATCCTCCCGCCGGGGCGGGTCACCCGGGCCATCTCGCCGAGGGCGGTCCGGACGTCGGGGAAGTGGTGCGGCGCGATGCGGCACGTCACCCGGTCGAAGGAGGCGTCGCGGAACGGGAGCGCCTCCGCGTCGGCGGCCGTGAAGACGACGTTGCCGGCCCTGTGCTCCGCCGCCAGCGCCCGCGCTTCGCGCAGCATCGAGGGGGTCAGGTCCGACGCGACCACCCGCCCGCATCGCCCGGCGAGGGCCGCCGCGGTGTGGCCGCCGCCCGTGGCGACGTCGAGGACCCGGTGCCCCGGGTCGAGGGCGAGGCCCTCGAAGAGGAGATCCAGATCCTCCACGTCGGTGTGGTCGGTGCTGCAGCGGTATTTCGACGCCACCCGGGAGAACTGCGCCCGGGTGATCTCCTTCGGGGACAACGGCATCCGCGCACCCTCCATGCCTATTTTCCCTCGTGGTCCCCCCGATGACAAGGGAAGGCGAGGGGAACCCGCCTCCTTTCGGCGGGACACTCCCGGTTCATCCCCTCACTGCGGGATAGAGTGTCCTGCGCCGATTCAATACAATGGACCCGATGCCGCCGTTTCCCGACATTTCGCGCCTGTACGCCGGGCCGTTCCCTGCGCTCGAAGAACGGCTGATCCGGGATTATTTCGGATCCATCGGGCGCGATCCGTCGCTGGAGCATGTCCTCCTCGTCCCGTCCAACGAACTTCGGGAACACCTCTTCAAGCGCCTCGCGTCGGGTCCTGGTGTCGCCTCCTCCTTCGCCGGCGCTTCCGTGATGACGTTGTACGATTTTGCACGGCGGTTGCTGAAGCACCGGTCGATCTTCCCGGCGGAACTTCCTCCGGCCCGGATGGCCGCGGCGATCCTTGCGGCGGTCCGCGACACGTACGCTTCGGGGGGCGGGGATTTCGGGGGGATCTCCGCGACGCCCGGCTTCATCCCCGCTCTCGCGCGTACGCTCTCCGACTTCGAGGAGGGGTGGATCGGGGACGCGGAGCTTGCCATGGCGGAAAGGGCGGCGAAGGGCCGGGGGGACGCCCGGAAAGCGGCACGGTGGGCGGAGTGGCGGAGAGTGCGGGCGGCCGTGGACCGGAAGGTCGCCGCGATGGGGGGGACGACGCGCCGTCGCATCTTCCAGAAGGCGGTGGCGGGGTTCGAACAGCCCGGGTACCCGTTCCGCGTGACCCTGTACGGCTTCTACGACTTCACGCGCCTTCAGTGGACGCTGGTCGATCGTCTCCTCTCTTCGGGGCTGCTGGAGGAGGTCTACTTTCCCGGTCTCTTCGATGCGGAGGGGAACCTTCGTCCTTCGTTCCTGTACGCCGGCCGGGCGTGGGATCGGCTGCGCCTCGCCTTCGAGGGGAACGTCGAGTTCCTGCACGACGCCCCGTCCGGCGCGGTCGCCGCCGTCCGCGACCGGATCTTCTCTCCCGCGCCGCCCGCGGAAGCGGGGCCTGCGCCGTTTCCGCTCCTCTCCGCGCCCCATGCGGAGGGGGAGATGCGGCTCGCCGCGCGGCGTGTCCGTTCCTGGCTCGACGACTTCCCCGGCGATTCCGTTTTCCTGGTCGCGAGGAAGGTGACCCCGGAGATGGCCGCCGACTGGGAGCGGATCGCCGCGGAGTACGGCATCGACACGGCGGGGCGCCTCGACGTTCCCCTCTCCTCCGTTCCCCTCGTGCGTCTCCTCCTGCGGATGATCGCGGTCGTCCGGGACGACTTCCCGCGCCGGGAGGTGCTCGACGTCCTCTCGTCGCCGTATCGTCGCGTTGCCCGCGAGGGCGGCGGGACGGACGCGCGGCCCGACCTGTGGGACCTCCTCTCGAAGGAACTCCTGGTCGTTTCCGGGTCCGATTGGGAAACGCGCCTGGCCCGTCCTCCGCGGCGCCGGGCGGCGGAGGGGGATGCGGAACCGGATCGGGACGGTCGCGCGGGGCAGCTCACCCTGCTCCGGTCCGAGGTGCGCGCGCTGCGGGCCTCCCTGCGCCCCCTCGCGGAGGCCCGGGGGTACGCCGCCTTCGCGCGCGCCGTGCGGGATCTTCTCGTGCGGGAGTTCGGGGGGATCCGGGAAGGTACCCCGGAGGGGGAGCGGGATCGCAGGGCGGTGGAGGCGCTCTTCGCGATCCTCGACGACCTCGAGGAGATCCCCGACCGCGAGGCGCCGTGGCCGGGTGCGCGGGAAGGGGCCGACGGATTCTCCTCTCTTCTCGCCGCGCAGCGGCTCTTCGTCGGCCTGCGCGCGGGGATGCGCAAGCCGGGCGCGGTGGTCCTCGGGGACGCCGTCCTCCTGCGAGGGGTCACGGCCGACAGGGCGATCGTCCTGTCGGTGAACGAGGATTCCGTGCCCGCCCAGCTCGAGGAGGATCCGCTCCTGCCGGACGAGGAGCGGGAGGAGATGAACCGCGAGACCCGGCAGCGCGACTTGCCGGACGCCTTGCCGCTGCGGCGCCGCAACGCGGCGGAGGAGAAGCTCCTCTTCTCCCTCCCCCCCGCCTCCGTGCGGGAGGGGATCGCTTTCTCGGTACTGCGCGCCGACGCCGCGGGCGCGGCCCGGCGGCCTTCCCGGTACCTGCTGCACCTGCTGTCCCGCTTCACCGGTCCCGCGGTCTTCTCCGAGGAGTGGGAGGCCGCCTCCGGCGCCGTCGTCGAACGCCTCCCGCGGTCCCCCTTCGCGGCCCTCGAAGGGAGGGGACCGCGAAGCGCGCGGGAGGCGGCGCTGGCCGCCTGGCGCGCGGGAGAGGAGCCGCCCGCGGAGGCCGGCGTTCCGTGGGGGAAGGTGCGCGGGATCCTTGCGGCCTGGAGCGGGCGGTCGGCGGGGGAGGGGATCTTTCCCGGGCCGGGCCTCCGCGTCGCCCTCCCGGCCGCGCACAGCGCCTCCGCGCTGGAGGAGCTGGCGCGCTGCCCGTACCGGTACTTCCTGCGCCGCATCCTCGGGCTCGATCCCCCCGACGAGCCCGAGGAGGCGATCTCGCTTTCGCCCGCGGAGCTGGGGGAGATCGCCCACGACATCCTGCGGCGCCTCGGGCGGGAAGCCGCGGAGGGAAAGGGGTGGGGAGAGGTGTCCGTCGCCGCGCGAAGCGAAGTGGACCGCTTCGCCCGGGAGAACCCGACCGGGCTCCCCGGCCTCTTCCGGATAAGATGCCGGGGCGTGGTGCGGGACGTCTCCCGCCTGGTGGAGTGGGAGCGGGCGCGAGGGGGTTCGCTCACCGGGTGGCGTGTCGACCGGGTCGAAGCGCCGTTCTCCCTCTCCGCGGCGCCGCCCCTTCCCGCGCTTCGCGGGCGGGTGGACCGGATCGACCGCGGCCCCGCGGGGGAAGCCCGGGTGGTGGATTACAAGTATCGCGACCCCGCCCGGGGGGAGATCCCCCAAGACTGGATCCGCCACGGCCTCTCCCACCAGGTTCCCGTCTACCTCGCCTTCGCGGCGTCGCTGTCGCCCGCGCCGTCCGCCGTCTCCGCGGCCTTCTACTTCTTCCGGAACGATTTCCGGATCGAGGAGGCGCCCGCGTGGGAAGAGATCCGGGAGGAATGGGCCGATGCCCTCGCCGGATGGATCTCCCTTACCAAAGCGGGTCTCTTTCCTCCCTTGCCGCACCACCGCTTCACCTGCGCCGGGCGAACCTCACCCAGGTATTGCGACTCCTGTTCCTTCCGGGATCATTGCCGCGTCTCCCCCGTGTTCAACGGGTCCGAGATCGACTCCGCCGCCCTCGCCGCGCGCATCGCGCGGGAACCGGCGCTGCGTCCGGTGGCCGACCACCGGCCCGGAAAGGGGTGACCGGTGCGGACCAACCGGGAGAAGGCGGCGACGGAGTTCCGGCGGGATCTCGCCGTCGACGCCTCCGCGGGGACGGGGAAAACGTCCACGCTGGTGGCGCGGGTCACCAACCTCTTCCTCGAGCATCCGGACCTGTCCCCGGACCACGTCCTGCTGCTGACCTTCACCGAAAAGGCGGCGGCGGAGATGAAGGGGCGAATCACGGAAGGGTGGGAGCGGATCTTCGCGGCGACGCAGGAGACCGACGACGCCGACGAGGTCGGTCGGCGGGCGGCGGCCTGGAATCCGCTCGTCCGCGTTCCGGCGGCGGTCTACCCCGATTTCGACGGGTTGCGGCGACGCGTGGAGGAGATGGTGGAGGCCGTCGGCCGCCTGTCGGTGACGACGTTCCACTCGTTCTGCGCCCGCGTCCTGCGCTCCTTCCCGGCGGAGGCGGGGGTCGACCCCCTCTTCGAGGTGCTCCCGGAAGGGGCGGCGGCGGACGCGTGGGACGCCGCCTTCCGCACGTTCCTCAAGGGGGAGTTCGGAGGGGAAGAGGTCCTCCCGGAGTGGGATCGGATCCTCTCCCGTCTTCCCGATCCGGAGAGGGCGTGGGGGGTGATCCGCCGCCTCTGCCTCTTCCAGCGCGACCTGCTCCGCTTCCCTGCGCCGGACTTCGGATCCCCGTCGGATTTCCTCGACTTCCTCGTCCGGGAGCACGGTCCCGACGTGGCCTGGTTCAGCGCCTTCGTCGCCGGAATCGAAGCGCCCGGGGACGACCCGGCGGCGGCGGCGTTCCGCGAGGCCCTCCGCGTCCTCCAGCCGGGGTGGGAGGCGGTCTCGCGGGGGGACCTCGCGGCCGCGGCCGAACGCGCGGGGGAGGGGGTGGCGGCCTTCTCGCTGGACCTGCGCAAGGCGGCGAGCAAAAAGAAGTTCCCCCGTCCCGGGGGGCCGAAGCTCTCCGAAGTGCGCGACGCGCTGCTCCGGTTCTGGAAACGGCTGGCGGAGGTCCCCGAGGGGGACGCGGCGGCGCGCTTCCTCGTCGGGCGGGCCGCGGCCGCCCTCGCGGAGTACGAGTCGGCGAAAGGGAGCGGACTCGACTTCATGGATCTGCTGCTGCGGGCGAGCGGCCTTCTCGCCGGGAACCCCGCGGTCGCGCGGCGGCTCGGGGATCGGTTCCGGCACGTTTTCGTGGACGAGTTCCAGGACACGGATCCGTTGCAGGCGGAGGTTCTGCGCACCATCGCGGCGGGCGGCGCCCCGGGGCGCCTCTTCGTCGTGGGGGATCCGAAGCAGTCGATCTACGGTTTCCGCCGCGCGGACATCCAGGTGTACCGGAAATTCCGGGAGGAGATGGTCGCCGCCGGGGGAGAGGACATTCCGCTGGTCCGCAACTTCCGCAGCCGCCCGGACCTGCTCGCGACGCTCGACGGCCTCTTCGCCCGGGTCCTCTCCGGGGGGGAGGACTTCTCCCCGGCGTACGCGCACGTCCTGGCGAACCGGGAAGACCCCGGCGAGGGGCATCCCGTCTCGCTCTACCGGCTCGCCCCCGCCGTCGACGAGGGGGAGTTCCTCGCCGCCCTGGTCCGGAGGATCGTCGGAGAGGTGAAGGTCCGGGATCGGGACGGCGTCGACCGCCCCGCGTCGTTCCGCGACATCGCCGTCCTCTACCGGTCCGACGCCTCGGGCGAGGTGCTGTCCGGGTATCGCAGGGCGCTCACGGACGCCGGGATCCCCAACGTGGTCCCTTCGCGCAAGGGGTTCTTCCTTCGGCAGGAGATCCAGGATCTGCGGATCGTCCTGTCCGCCGTCGACGTCCCGGCGGACCCGTCGGCGCGTCACGCGGCGCTGAAGACGATCTTCTTCGGCCTGTCGGACGGGGAGATCCTTCCGCTCTATGGGGACGACCCTGCCGCCGTCCCGCGCCGGGTCGGCGCCGCGGTGGCGCTCCTTTCCCGCCTCTCCGCCCGGCGGGGGCGGGCGTCGCTCCCGGACCTTCTCGCGGCGCTCTACGGGGAGACGGGAGTCGACTTCGTCGCGGCGCGGATTCCGGAGGGGGAGCGGATCGTCCGGAACCTGTCGAAGGCCGCCGGGATGGCGAGGGCCTTCGAGTGGGGGGGCGCAGGTTCCCTCCCCCTTTTCCTCGCGGAGATCCGCCGCAAGACGGCGGAGGGGCGCGAGGAGGACGAACTCCCCGACTTCGAGGAGGGGGAGGACGCCGTTCGCATCTCCACCATCCACGCGGCGAAAGGGCTGGAGTTCCCCGTCGTGATCCTGGGGGGCCTCTCCCGGGGAGGTCGGAAGGGACCGGAAGGGTTGCGCGCGGACCGGGTCCGAAAAATGTCCGCCGTGATCTTCCCGGGGTTCCGGACGTACTCGGCCTTCCGTCAGGTGCCGGGCGCCGGACGCTACGTGACGTTCGAGGAGTGGGAAAAGGAGAAGATGGATGCGGAGGAGCGCCGGCTTCTCTACGTCGCCGCCACCCGCGCGAAGGACCGGCTCTATCTGGTGGACGGGGGAAAGGGGACCGGTTCCTCCCTTCGGGACGCGCTGCGGGAAGGGATCGCCGGTGCGGTGGAAGCGGGGATGGGCCGCTGCGTCGTCACCGGGCTTCCGGGCGACCGGTTGCGGCTGGGCGAATCCCCGGGCGACGGCTCCTTCGGAGGGGAGATCCTCCGCGTGGACGTGACGGCGGCGTTGCGGGAGGAGGTCCCGTATTCCGCCGCCTGCACCCACGTTCCGGCGATCGCCGGGGAGCGGGTCGAGGAGGAAACGGAGCCGATCCCTCTCGCGCCGATACCGGCTCCGGTCTTCCTGGCGGAGCTGCACGACCGGGCCCGCGGAAAGCGGTTCGGGGAGAAGGTGCACCGGATCTTCGAGGCGTTCCCGCCGGTGACCGACCGTTGGCCGCCGCCGGGGATCGCTCTTCCGGTGATCTGCGACGAGGAAGAGGAACGCCGGTGGAACGCGATCGTCGCGTCCGTCCGTTCCTCCCCCCTGTACAGGGAGCTTTGCGCCGCCCGCCTCGTCGGCACGGAGCTTCCGCTCCTGCGGGTCCGCGGCGGAACGGTTGCGGAGGTGCGCGCCGACCTTGTCGTCCGGGCCCCGGGACCGGCGGCGGGGCGATGGGTGATCGATTACAAGACCGGGGAGCGCGACCGGAAACTCGAGGAGGAGTACTTCCTCCAGCTACGGGAGTACCGCGAGATCCTCTCCGCGGCATGGGGAGACCCCGTGCGAGGGTTCCTGTGGTACGTGGAAACCGGCGAGTCGATCGAAGCGACCTGATCCGGGAACCCCAGAACCGGGACGCACCGCAGAACAGGGACGTTCCTGAGAACTCCCGTTGAAGTGGGACAGACGTCCTTAATTATCTGGAGTTCTCAGGAACGTCCCTGTTCTGCGGTCCGTTATCCGGCCTCAGCGGACCCGCTTCAGGTAGATCAGCTTGTCGTCGCCCTCGGCGTAGTAGTCGGGCAGTTGCGCGGCGAGGACGCAACCTACCTTGTCGTAGAACTGTCGCGTGGAGCCGTAGCTCTCCTGCGACGACGTTTCGATCACCAGGAGATACCCCCCGCGCCGACGGACCTCTTCCTCGACGAACGACAGGATGGCCCGCCCGTACCCCTTCCCCATCCGGTCCGACCGCGTCGCGATCCAGTACAGGTCGAAGGTCCCCTTCGTCATCGCGTTCTTCCCGAAGCAGGCGTAGGCGACCACCGTTCCGTCCTCTTCCGCGAGGATGTACGGGTGGTAGTCGTTCTGCTCTTTCTGCGTCAGGGCGACGTCCACCAGTTCCATCGCCACGTCCACCTCGAACGGCTTGAACGCGCGGGTCCCCGCGATCAGCGCCCGGATCGCCTCGCGGTCCCCCGGTTCGATGCGTCGGATTCGGGTCACCGCGCCCCCAGGGCCAGGCCCAGACGCAGGATCTCGCCGATCAGTTCCGGGTAGGGAAGTCCGGCAGCGCGCGCCGCGCGCGACATCCCCGCGTCGGGCGAGATGTCGGGGTTCGGGTTCACCTCGAGGACGAACAGCTCCTCCTGCGCGTTCATCCGGAAGTCGATGCGGGCGTAGCCCGCCAGCCCGAAGATCCGCGCGCATTCCAGGGTGATCGCCGACAGCCGTGCCGTCAGCCCGGGCGGAGTGTCCGCGGGGCACACCGGAGCGATCTCCGCGTACGAAGGGTGCGTCGAGTCCCACTTCGATTCGTAGGTGCACAGCCTCCAACGGGGATTCCTGTACACCAGCTCCGCCGGGGGGAGCGACCGGTGCGGGTCCGCCTCCGACCCGTTCCCGAGCACACCCACGTTGAACTCCCGGCCGCCGACGAACTCTTCCGCGAGGGCGTCCTGCCGGAACCCCTCCCGCAGTGCCTTCACCTGACGGCGAAGGCCGGCAAGGTCGTGGACCACGCTGTCCTCGGTGATCCCGGCCGAGCCGTCCTCGTTGGCCGGTTTCACGACCAGCGGGTACGGAATCCCCGGATCGTCCTCCGGGTCCGAGGTGTAGAGCCGGAACCGCGGGGTGGGAATCCCGTTCGCGATCATCAGCTGCTTGGAGAGCGCCTTGCTGTTGCAGATCCCCAGCGCGAGCGGCCCGTTCCCCGTGTACGGGATGCGAAGCAGCTCGAGAAGGGCACAGGCGTGCAGCTCCTTTTCCGGGGAGAGTTGGGGGCATTCACTCAGGTTGAAGACCGCGTCGGCACCCCCGGAGCGGAGTCCCGCGATCAGATCCCCGATCTCCTTTCCGAAGGGGTGCGTCCAGGCGTCGTACCCGGAGGAACGGAGCGCCTCCGCCACCGCGCGCGCGTTGATCGCCAGGTCCATGTCCTCGCGGATCTCCTCCTTCACGTCCTTGATCGCCTCGAAGACGGAAGTGTAGAGGACGGCGATGCTCGCTCCCCCGGTCGCGACGGGGCTCACTCCGACCCCATTCCGAGGCGGACGAGGGCGTGGGTGAGGATCTCCCGGACCAGGGAGAGGTACGGGATCCCCGTCCGCTCGGCCATGATCGGCAGGTCGCCGTACCCCGGGGAGAGGCCCGGGAGCGGGTTGCACTCGATGAACTGCGCGGTTCCTCCCGGATCCAGCCGGAAGTCGATCCGGGAGAAGTCGCGGCATCCGAGGGACCGATAGATCCCGAGCGCGCACCGCTCGATCCCGGAGAGGACCGGACCCGGGAGGGCGGGCGGGACACGGTACTCCACGCGGTTCTCCCAGTCCCTCTTCACTTCGAGGGAGTAGACGAACTCCGCGGGGGAGACCGTCTTCGGGACGATCTCCATCATCCCGAGGACCCGCGGAGGATCGTTCCCCAGCACTCCCACCGTGACTTCCGCCCCGGGCACGAACTCCTCGACCAGCGCCTCCTGCCGGTACGTCTCCGTGACGAAACGCACCATCTCCCTCGCCTGGTCGAGGGAGGTCGCGCGCGAAGCGATGCGGACCCCCTTGCTGGAACCTTCGAAGACGGGCTTGACGATGACGGGGAAGGGGAACGGCAGCGATTCGAGTTCCTCCGCGCGCCGGAAGGTGCGAAAGGGAGGGGTCGGGAACCGATCGTACGCCGCAAGGCGCTTGGCCACCGGCTTGTCCAGGGTCACGGACAGGGTGAGCGGGTCGGAGCCGACGTACGGGACGCCGAGCATCTCGAGGACGGCGGGAACGTGCGCCTCGCGGCAGCGTCCGCCTTCCCCTTCGGCGATGTTGAAGACGATGTCGGGAGCGGCGTCCCGGAGGGTGTCGACGAATCCGCGCCCCGCGGGGATCCGGCGGACGTCGTGGCCCAGCCGCGAGAGGGCGTTCTCGATGTGCGCCACCGTCGCCTCGGAGTCGAACTCCTCGAAGGCGTCCTCGGGCAGGTGATCGGGCGGGTCGGCCGGCCTTACGTTGTAGGCGAGACCGACTCGCACCGGCGCTTTCTCCTGGCCATCCGCTCGTTCCCGGCGGGGATGAGCGCGCGGACCTCCCCCGTCAGCAGGCGGTAGACGTCGTTGCGCGGCGGCGGAAGCACCGATTCCACCCTCGCCGAGGGGCGTCCGTCGTCCCGCGCCTCCTCGTAGCTCACGATGATCCCCTCGTAATTCCGCAGGATCGTCCGGTCTTCGCCCATCGAGAGGATGTAGGTCGGCATCAACGGGATCTTTCCGCCGCCCCCGGGGACGTCCACGACGTAGGAGGGGATCGCGAGCCCCGAGGTGAGGCCCCGCATCGCCTCCATGATCTCGATCCCCTTCGACAGTCGCGTTCGGAAGTGGTCCAGCCCCCGAACCATGTCGCACTGGAAGAGGTAGTAGGGGCGGACCTTCGCCTTCAGCAGTTCCGTGTTCAGCTTGCGGATGATCTCGGGGTGGTCGTTGACGCCCTTGAGCAGGACGGTCTGGTTGTTCACGGGGACGCCCGCCCGCAGGAGCCGGTCGCACGCCTGGCGGGCCTCCGAGGTCACCTCCCGCGGGTGGTTGAACTGGGTATTCAGCCAGATGGGGCCGTACTTTTCCAGCACCGCGCACAGCTCGTCGTCGATCCGCATCGGGAGGACCGCCGGCACGCGGGTGCCGATCCGGATGATCTCCACGTGCGGGATCTTGCGGAGGCTTTTCAGGATGTACTCGATCCGCTCGGTGGGCAAGGTCAGCGGATCCCCTCCCGAGACGATGACGTCCCGGATCTCTTCGTGGCGCCGGACGTAGGCGAACATCTTCGACAGCTCGAATTCGGTTTTCGCCGCCTCGCCCAACGCCCAGATCCGCTTGCGCGTGCAATGGCGGCAATACATCGAGCAGAAGTTGGTGACGACCATCAGGCAACGGTCCGGGTACCGGTGGGTGAGCCCCGGGACCGGCATGTCCTTCTCCTCCTCGAGCGGGTCGTCCTCGCCGTCCTCGGCGCCGAAATACTCCTCGGCG
>Ga0209253_10001707_pt1 | contig 19337 bp, 14 predicted proteins | sample FrelakmetBRP12BR_FD_187145 | JGI IMG/M metagenome (GOLD analysis project Ga0209253, IMG submission 187145) | Freshwater lake sediment microbial communities from the University of Notre Dame, USA, for methane emissions studies - BRP12 BR (SPAdes)... | ecosystem: Environmental > Aquatic >... | reverse complement strand
CCGCTGCTGCAGAGATCTTCTTGTCATGGATCAAAATATATGGATCCTCGATGCTGGCTTCCATATGCTCTGGGTCGGTAATGAAATACGGTGAAATATAGCCGCGGTCGAACTGCATACCTTCCACGTATTCGGTTTCGAATTCCAAGCCCTTGGACTCTTCAACCGTGATTACGCCATCTTTTCCAACCTTGTCCATTACATCGGCAATCAGCTCTCCGATCACGCGATCCTGGGCAGAGATCGAAGCCACATTCGCGATCTCAGATTTGCTCTCCAGTGGAATTGCTTGCTCATAGATCTTATCCGCAACTACTTTGGTGGCAGCTTCGATACCGCGCTTCAGCAGCATTGGGTTTGCTCCAGCAGCCAGGTTCTTCATACCTTCTACTACGATTGAGTGAGCCAGTACGGTGGATGTGGTAGTGCCATCACCAGCGATATCGTTTGTTTTGGTGGCGGCTTCTTTAAGAAGTTGAGCACCCATATTTTCGAAAGGATCCTGCAATTCAATTTCTTTAGCGACAGTGACGCCATCATGGGTGATCGTTGGGGAACCAAATTTCTTATCAATTGCAACATTGCGGCCTTTTGGACCGAGTGTGGTAGCTACCGCAGTAGCCAGGATTTCCATGCCTTTTAATAGGCGATGGCGGGCATCTTCAGAGAAAATCAATTGCTTAGCCATATCTAATCACTCCTTCAATAAATTTTTACTCTAGCACAATCGCTAGAAGGTCGCTTTCGCGCAGGATGAGCAATTTCTTGCCCTCGATCTTAATCTCGGTGCCAGCGTATTTTGCAAACAGCACCATATCGCCTTCTTTCACATCCATGGGAATGTATTTCCCGTCATCATCCCGTTCACCGGGACCAGCGGAAAGGACCTTGCCTTTCTGGGGCTTTTCTTTTGCAGTTTCAGGGAGGACGATACCGCCAGCAGTTACTTCTTCCTGCTCGGTGGGTTCTATCACCACGCGGTTGCCCAGGGGTTTGAGTTTGATTGTCATGTACTACCTCCGTCTTGAATTTTGTTTAGAATGCGAACTTTTACTTAGACACATTAGCACTCAAGATAATAGAGTGCTAACATATAGGCGAATAATACCTACTTTTCAGAAGAAAGTCAAGAGTGCTAAGGGGTAATTCTTATAAAATATTTATATTTCGGGTTAAGGAGTAGGCGTTGCAGCCATAAAATTCATCGCTTGCGTGGTTGAAGTTGCCCCAGGCAAGCCCGCAGGCGTTTCATTGGTCCCTGGCTTCAGCTCACCCGCCAGGCGATAACAGATCCCCTCGCTATCTTCAATAATCCCCATTAAAGTTGGTTCAGATTGATAAGAAGCGCGGACTTCTCCCAAAACGGCAAACGCTTCTTCGCAGTAGTTCTCATTTGGACGACTCAAAAATGCCAGGTTGGTACCGTATTCCACGTAATAGTACGCGACGGTGATACTGGTTAAAGGTAGCCCTACTACATCCATCTTTCCCATTTCATTTTCGGCTGCAATACAACCGCGAACTGCGCATTTTAATAAAATCATTGCACCTTCATAGTTTCGTGCCCGGCGGAATATAATCCCTAGCTGGCCATATGTGTTAGCATTCGTTGGATCTAATTCAAGCGCCTTTTCAGCATTAATCGAAGCTGCGAAAAACTGACCGATCTGCATATATGTGCGCGCAATCTCTATATATGGAAGTGGATTCTGCACTCCCAAACCCTGGTTAATTTTTGCCGCTCGATCAAAATAATCCAGAGCACGATCTGAATTACGGATTCCTTCACGAAAGTTCTGTCCTATTCGGATGTAAAGAAATGTCATATTGGGATTGATGCGAACCGCTTCCTGGTATTGTTGGATCGCAGCATTGTACTTACCAAGTGTTTCAAGAACATAACCGTAGACACGGTGAGTATCCATCAAATCAGGACCTAAAGCAATTGCCTGAACAGCGTATTTTTCAGCTTGCGTCCATTTCTGTTCATCGGCTAAGATCTCTGCATAGTATGCCAGGGCTAATGCGTTCTGTGGATCGAGCTGAAAGGAACGCGAAGCTTCACGCTCTGCTTCAACCAACAGGTCTTCGCGTTGAGCAGCTAAGACCAGTGGATTAAAAGCATACCAGTCCAAAACAAAAGCTCGGATAGCCCTGACGGCGCTGTCGTCAGGAGCAAGTTCTACAGCCTTATTGGCAGACTCCAGCGCCTGTTCAAGCCGCACTCGCCTCTCAGTATCATTGCGTAGCATACTGGATGAATAAGCCTGTATGCGTGCCAGCTCTGCCCATGCAGCGGCGTTCTGTGGGTCACCTTCAAGTGCAGCTTTGTAAGCATCAATGGAATCATTGATTTTTGGCACACCCGGTCCCGGGGTAGCATTTGCGGGATCGTCCAATTTTCCCGCCTGAAAGTAAGCTTCTGCTTCCAAAAAATAGGAGACAGACATACGTGTCGGAGTAGAAGTCGGTAGAAGGGGGGATATGATCTCACCCCTTCTTATACTCAACAGGATCCAGGTGGCGACGATGATCAGGCCGAGCAAAACCATCACCCGGTAGATACTTGTCTTATGGGGTTCTTGGTGGAACGACGGGCGCTTACCAGTTAAATTCCGTTCCATAGAATTTCTAGGGAGTAGGAGTAGCCTCCTCTTGAGATGGAGTCATGAGGACTTGCGGTGTTTCCAGGCTTTGTTGGCACATAGCCAGACCTTCTGTTGCGTTATATACGGCAATCTCATCGTTGGGTACACCGGTTAAAAGAGCCTGGAATATCGGTACTGCTTCTACACAACGATTACTGCGTGCCAGAGCAAATCCGTAATACCAATAATATTCTTCAACTCTCCCATAATCTAATGGCAATCCTTCCACATTTGTGCCATCCTCAGCCAGTCCTCCTCGCACAGGCAATCCAAGTTCTTGAATCGCCTTCGGATAATCGGACTGCTTATAATAAATAATCCCCAGATTCCCATGCAAACGTGGATCCGATGGTTTTACTTTTACTGCTTCTTCAGCGTACTGCGCTGCTTGGGGAAATCGCCCATCCCCAAAAAATGCACGCGACAATTCCGTCAGAGCAATAGTATCCGTTGGGTTCAAGGCATAGGCATTCAGCAAGGTTTCTTGGGCTAAGTCAAATTCACCTAGCGCTTTATATGTGATGCCGAGATACAGGTTGAGATCGGCGATATTTTTATTAATTGCTAGCGCCGCTTGAAACTCTTGAACCGCCTCCTCCAAATTTTGTGTGTTGAGGAGCACAATACCTCGCGCACGATGCGATTCCAAAAGGGTGGGATCGATCTGCATCGCCTTCTTTGAAGCTTCTGCAGCCTTGTCATACAATGTAAAATCATTCTGAGCCATCATGATTTCAGCATAATAGGCATGCGCAAGCGCGTTGTTGGGATCCAAAGCAAGAGCCTTTTTAATCTCTACCTCAGCTTCTCCATATTTTTCTTGGAAACCCAGAGCCCAGCCTAGAACCGCATGGGCAAGGGGATTATTGGGATTTTTTAACAGGGCGTTCTGTGCATTAGTGACTGCCTCATCATATGCACCAGTAAATGCCTGTAACTTCGCTAATGCAACATAGTTCGCCGAGTTTGTAGGGTCAGCGTATATGGAATCTTTATATGCCTGGATCGCCAAGTTCAACTTTCCTGAGAGATAATATTCTTCTGCCTGGTTAACAAATGACTCCGGGCTGCGGGTTGGCGTGGCGGTTGGAATAAACAGAGGCGGGGTTGCCGGAACCACTACTTGATTGATATACAATGCCACCCCAATCAATACCAAAAGGAAGACAATACGCCATAAATTGGGGCGCCGACGCCGATGTGTTGTCATCGCCCATTTATTGCCGCGAAGATACATGATAAGATAATACCTCTCGGTATACACGTCGTCAAGCACAGATGGTTTAAGCATCACTTAAGATATGACGACTACAGGTTTGTCAATCCTGACTCTCAAAGCTAGAATGCTGTCGTGCCTCCTCTAAATATAATTTTCGAAGTGTTTACGCTTTTTCCAGAGGTCTTCGAACCATACCTGCGAAGCAGTATATTGCAGCGCGCCGTTCAGCGTGGCCTGGTTTCATTCAACCTATACAACATAAGGGATTGGACTTTCGACCGCCACCATATCACGGATGACGAACCATATGGCGGGGGGGGTGGGATGATCATGAAGCCCGAACCCATTTTCGCAGCAGTAGAAAGTGTTCTGGGTTCGCCTCCTGCATGCCCGGTGATCCTTTTGACTCCCCAGGGAAGGTTATTCAACCAAGTGATTGCAAGGGACTTGGCATTTGGGGGTACGGAAGACCAGCATGAAGTGCGCCGATTGTCTTTGTTATGCGGTCGCTATGAGGGTGTGGATGAAAGAGTTCGTCAGCACTTGGTGAGCGATGAAATATCGATTGGCGATTATGTCATTACCGGCGGAGAGCTCGCAGCTTTGATCGTTATCGATGCAGTGGCACGCTGGATTCCAGGAGTTTTGGGAGATCCCGAAGGTGTCTACAATGATTCACATGCTTCAGGGATATTAGAATATCCACATTACACACGCCCTCCCGAATTCCGGGGCTGGAAGGTTCCTGAAGTACTGCTTTCCGGGGACCACGGTCGGATAGCACGCTGGCGGCGTGAACAGTCACTACTTCGCACACGGCTACGTCGCCCTGATTTGTTAGAAAGGGTTGCATTGCAAGATTCAGATCATAAATTCCTCATTTCTCTTCCTCTAGAAACAACTCCAGATTCAAGCTCTAACCAGACGGAGTGAATTAAGAACCATGATTACCCCCAGAGTCCCCAGCTCGGTGTGGAATTCATGACAATCGAACCGCAAAACCTGGTTCTATATATCGACGATGACTTGTTGGTGGTCTCTAAGCCAGCTGGTCTCTCTACACTGGTTGATGGTTACCATCCGGATTATCCATATCTGGTTGGTATTCTGAAGACCATCTTTGACCCGTTGTGGATTGTGCACCGTTTGGATCGCGAGACCAGCGGGGTGATCATATTTGCGCGTTCTGCTCAGGCGCATCGAGTTTTAAATTCCCAATTTGAACAACGCCTGCCAGTCAAAATCTACCATGGATTGGTTTATGGTGTCCCCACCTGGGAAAATTATCAGGTAAACCTTCCTCTGATCTCAAATGGTGATCGTCAACATCGCACAATTATTGACCACAACAACGGTAAGCATGCAGAAACGGACCTGGAGATTCTTGAGCGCTTCAAGGACTATGCCTTGCTTCAGGTCATACCACGCACTGGGCGGACGCATCAAATCCGTGCTCATCTAGCCGCCATCGGGTATCCATTGATCGAAGATCATCTTTACAACCCCGCAAGGAGTAAATCCCCCAATTCAAAACCTGGGAGCCCACCACCCACACCTACTCTTATCACCCGAGTTGGACTACATGCATTCTCTTTGTCTCTTTTACATCCCTCAACGAGTCAGAAAATGCATTTCACCACGCCTTACCCTCCTGATCTAGAAAAAGCTTTAAACATCCTGCGGCGAAAACCCCCGAATGATCTGTCGTGTTAACTTAGTGTTAGAAATTCCCATTTGAGATAGGGATTTCTTGACTTCCATTTCCCAGCGTGGTATCATCAGTCTGTCATATTTAGCACTCTCGTATCGGGAGTGCTAAATAATAAATTTGATAAACCATGAATGAATTATCAGAACGGCAGAAACTTATCCTCGCCTTGGTGATTCGAGATTACATCGAAACAGCCCAGCCAGTAGGCTCTATTCATCTCGTAGAACGTTACGGGCTGGATGTAAGCTCTGCCACTGTACGCAACGAAATGGTGGATTTAACGGACATTGGCTATCTTCGACAGCCGCATACTTCTGCCGGGCGCGTCCCATCGGAAGAGGGTTATCGCTATTTCGTTCGACAATTAATGGGTCACTCCGATTTGCCTGCTCCGATAAAGCGAACCATTGTACACCAGTTTTACCAGGCTGGTCCAGATGTTGATCGTTGGATGAGATTGGCTGCTTCTGTTCTTGCAAACCAAGCACAAGCTGCCTCGCTGGTAACTGCGCCACATGCTGAAAGGGCTGTATTCAAACACCTGGAACTGATCAGCACCCACGGGCGTCAGGTATTGATGGTTCTGGTGCTCTCGGGTGGTCAACTCAGCCAGCAGATGCTCACCCTAGCAGAGCCAGTTTCGCAGGATAAGCTAAGTGCAGTCGCTCATACAGTTAACCAACTTTATGCAGGGTTAGATGCCGATAGAATCTCCAACCATCCCGCACCACATGCTGCTCTAGAGCAAGACATTCGCAAACTTGCAGTTGAAGAAATGCGGCGCAATAGTATTGCCTCGACTGGGGAATTGTACCGAGATGGGATAAGTCATGTGTTAGCGGAGCCCGAATTTGTTGAAATGGAGATGGCGCGGCGAGCATTAAGAATCCTGGAAGAACGACCTCTCCTGGAAGACCTGCTTACCAGGACTGCACTGTTAAGCGAACCGGGAGGCATTCAAGTTTTAATCGGCGGCGAAGGAACTTGGGAGGAATTGAAGGAATGCTCGATGGTTTTGGCGAGATACGGGACTCCGGGGTTCACTACGGGCACGTTAGGTGTTTTAGGACCGATGCGCATGTCGTACAGCCGGTCAATCTCGACCGTCAGGTTTGTTGCCGGTCTTCTTAGCGACTTGGTCGATGACATGCTTACTGAATAGAAAGAATCAAGGTAGATGATTTGAACTTATATAGGAATCATACCTCTGAAACAGGAGTGTATAAACTGTAATGTCCACCAAGAAAACAAGAAAAACCGCCGACGAGCTCGACCAGCCTGGCGGATACGATCAACAAATCAGCGAACAGCATGCAATGAACCAAGAAATAGCAATTGAGGAGGCGCCTGTGATAGCCGAAGAAATGACTCAATTGCAGAATGAACGGGATCAGGCACAAATCAAAGCGGATGAATACCTGGAAGGCTGGCAGCGCGCCCTGGCAGAACTTGCAAATTACCGAAAGCGCGTCGAGCGAGACCAAGCCCAAGCTTATCAAAACGCAACTGCGAACATTCTAAAACGTTACCTGGTGATCGTGGATGACCTTGAAAGAGCCCTGAAGAATCGACCTCTTGATGGAGAAGGGGCAAAATGGGCAGAAGGTGTTGAACTTATTTATCGCAAACTCCAATCCATATTGGAAAGCGAAGGTGTGACCCCAATGCAAGCTAATGGACAACAATTTGATCCAAATTTTCACGATGCTATCATGTCGGAAGACAGCGATCACTTTGAAAGCGGCCAGATTATTGAGGTGATCCAACAAGGTTACAAGATTGGAGACCGTGTCTTACGTCCTGCAATGGTTCGTGTGGCACGTTAACAAGAATCTTTTTAAAAGTTTCAGTAAAATATCAACTTTCTTCATTCGGAGGATTCGACTATGGGAAAAATCATTGGAATCGATCTTGGAACAACCAACTCGGTTGTAGCTATCATGGAAGGCGGTGAGCCTACTGTCATCTCTTCTGCAGAAGGTGAGCGTCTTGTACCTTCTGTTGTAGCAGTTAATAAAAACCACGAACGCTTAATCGGGCGAGTGGCTAGGAATCAAGCTGTTGTCAACCCTGAAAACACGGTCTTCTCGATCAAGCGCTTCATGGGTCGAAAATTCAGAGATCCAGAGGTGCAAAAAGCGCTTACGCGAGCGCCCTATAAAGTTGCTGAAGCTCCTAACGGTGACATCCGTGTCATATTAGATGGCAAAGAATACTCTCCACCAGAGATCTCGGCGATGATCTTGGGTAAGTTAAAAGCTGACGCCGAATCATATTTGGGGGAAAGTGTCACTCAGGCTGTCATCACCGTACCAGCATATTTCAATGATGCCCAACGAAACGCAACCAAAGACGCCGGGAAGATTGCTGGGATGGAAGTCTTGCGGATTATCAATGAGCCCACCGCTTCATCACTGGCATATGGTCTTGATAAGAAAAAGGACGAAGCGATTGCTGTCTATGACCTTGGAGGGGGCACGTTCGATATCTCAATCCTAGATGTTGGCGACGGTGTCTTCCAGGTCCGCTCAACCAGCGGCGACACATTCCTCGGTGGTGACGATTTTGACCTGCGTATCATTGATTATTTAGCCAATGAGTTCCAACGAGACAATGGAATCGATCTACGCAAAGATCGCCAGGCTCTGCAAAGATTGAAAGAAGGCGCAGAAAAAGCGAAAATAGAACTGTCAAGCCTGATGCAAACAGAAATCAACCTGCCGTACATCACTGCGGATGCAAGCGGTCCGAAACATCTGGTAACAACCCTCACACGCGCAAAACTGGAACAACTCACCCAAGATCTTATCGACCGCTCTCTAAGCCCGGTACGACAGGCAATGAAAGATGCAAATGTACAGGCTACCGATGTGAATGAAGTTGTGTTGGTTGGTGGAATGACTCGCATGCCAGCTGTTCAGGAAGCAGTGCGGAAATTATTTAACAAGGACCCGCATAAGGGTGTCAACCCGGACGAAGTAGTGGCGATTGGCGCTGCTATTCAAGCAGGTGTATTAGGCGGCGAAGTTAAAGACATTCTGTTACTTGATGTTACACCCCTTACCCTCTCGGTAGAAACTTTGGGTGGTGTATCAACCGGCCTGATTGAACGCAACACGACCATCCCCACTCGGAAAAGCCAGATCTTCTCAACTGCAAGCGATAATCAATCCCAGGTCGAGATCCATGTTGTGCAGGGAGAGCGCCCACTTGCAGCAGATAACAAATCGCTGGGAAAATTCATTTTGGATGGTATCCCTCCAGCTCCCCGCGGTATCCCACAGATCGAGGTTACATTCGATATCGATGCAAACGGCATCTTGAAAGTTACTGCTCTTGATAAAGCCACTGGTCGAAGCCAGCACATCACAATTACTGCTTCTTCTGGGTTGAGTGATAAAGAAGTAGAACGTATGAGAAAAGATGCTGAGTTGCACGCAGAGGAAGACCGCCTACGCAAAGAATTAATCGAAGTTAGAAACAATGCAGATAATACTGCGTATTCTGCAGAGAAGGTGCTACGTGATCTTGGTGACAAGGTCCCAGCAGATTTGAAGAAACAAGTCGAAGATCGTATCACCCGGGTGCGCGAATTGCAAAATAGCAATGATACCGAAGCTTTGCGTGCTGCAACAGAAGAACTATCGCAAGTGCTTCAACAGGTGGGGGCTGCGGCGTACCAACAACCGGGACCTGTTCCTGAGACTCCCGGGGAGCACCAAGAGCCTGATAGTGGTCCAGCTCCAGACAGCGGAGAAGATGTCGTCGATGGTGAATATCGAAACGCATAATGAAATCTGAGCTGCGAGAGTTGGAGGGCATAAGGCGTCCGTTACCCGCCAATTAATAATCAATGACACAACGTGATTATTACGACATTTTAGGAGTGCCGCGTAATGCATCCCAAGACGAGCTCAAGGCAGCCTTTCGCCGGTTAGCTCGACAATATCATCCCGATGTCAATGAAAGCCACGACGCAGAGGAAAGATTCAAGGAGCTCAACGAGGCTTACGCAATTCTTTCCGATGACAATCAGCGTGCCGCATATGATCGTTATGGACACGCAGGTGTACGGGGAGCTGGTGGTGCTGCGGATTTCACCGTGGATTTCTCGGATTTTGCAGATATTTTCGGTGATCTATTTGGCTTTGGAGGGTTTGGCCGGTCATCAGCGCGCACGAGGAATGCACCCAGGCGCGGCACCGATTTACAGTATCAATTAGAACTGACATTCGAGGAAGCTGTATTTGGCGTCGAAAAAGAGATCGATATTACCCGGGACGAAGTTTGCAGTACCTGCAATGGAAGTGGCGCCAAACCAGGCACCAGTCCTGTACGTTGCTCAAATTGTAACGGCTCCGGCGAAGTGCGCCAGATGCGCCAAACTATCCTCGGTTCGATGGTTCAGGTAGCAACATGCCCGCAGTGCCGTGGTCAAGGAGAGACAATTGGTTCTCCATGTTCAACATGCAATGGCCGGGGACTGGAGCGACGAACACGTAAAAAGATCGTCAACATCCCTGCTGGGGTAGACTCTGGCACCCAAATCCGGCTTGCGGGAGAAGGTCAGCCTGGTGATAATGGGGGCCCAAACGGTAATCTCTATATTGCAGTCCAGGTAAAGCCACATAAGTTTTTCCGTCGCCGCGATTTTGACATCTTACTCGACTTAAACATCAATGTCGCTCAGGCAGCATTGGGAGCGGATGTTGAAGTGCCAACTGTAGATGGGCCTGCTTCACTAAAGGTTCCAACCGGAATTCAACCCGGTAAAATACTTTACCTGCGCGGGAAAGGTGTGCCTAAGCTGCGTGGCAACGGTCGTGGAGATCAGATAGTAGTGATCAATGTAGAAATCCCGTCTCGCCTTAATTCTGAGCAGCGAGAGCTGTTCGAAAATCTCGCCAGGAGTCTAGGCAGCGAGGTTCGCCCGCAAGAACGTGGTTTTCTAGATTGGTTAAAAGAAACCCTGGGTGGATAACTGGTTAGAAGTTTCTTTAACCGTAGAACCCGAATTGGTTGAACCTGTCACCGAAGTTTTGGCGCGGTTCATATCCGAGGGTGTTGTTATTGAAAGCACATCAGTTACCGCTGAACCCGACGATTCCAACGGTCGCACAATAGGCCCACTGCGAGTTTTTGGTTATTTACCCATGGACGACAAGGTTGAATCAAAGCGTTCCATGCTGGAAGAAGCGTTCTGGTACCTGGGTCGCATCCGTCCACTCCCCGAACCTGAATTCCACATTATTAGAAATGAGAACTGGGTAGAGACCTGGAAACAGCACTACCGCCCAGTGACAATAGGGGAAAAGTTAGTAATCATTCCAAGCTGGATGGAATCACATTCAATGAATCGTATCCCGGTAAAAATAGATCCGGGAATGGCATTCGGGACCGGAACACACCCCTCAACACAGCTTTGCTTGCAAATTTTTGAGTCAATGGTATCTGCTGGAACAGTCACTTCGGGAACCTACGATGTTATTGACATTGGCTGCGGTACTGCCATTCTATCTATTTCAGCCTTGAAACTGGGTGCCCGGAGAGCTCTGGGCGTAGATATCGATGAAGATGCAATTCGTTCTGCAGAAGAAAATGCTGCGCTGAATAATGTGGCTGATCAAATCGAATTGCGACTGGCATCCTTTGAAGAGATCCACAATGGGTCCTTCTCCATTCAGAAAGCTCAGGTTGTTTTTGCTAATATCCTTGCTCCGGTTTTAGTGCAACTGCTGAATCAAGGTATGAGTGATTTGCTTACACCCGATGGGCATCTAGTTCTTGCTGGAATCCTGCAAGAACAAGTTATGGAAGTACAGACCGCAGCGGAGTGCTGCGGTCTGTACTTAATCGAACAAGTTCAACAGGAAGATTGGGTAGCTTTGAGGTACTGTCGGTTTACTTATGGGAATTCCCAGACAGTAAAATCTTTATAATCCGTTTTTTCACCCTTCATCTCTGTCCCCTGTCTAAATCCAGTTGCCAATATCACCGAGCCGCTTCGTTGATTCGCCAAGTTCAAATCAACAATCTGCTGCCCATTAATAAATAGCCAGGCATGATTATCTTTCACTACCAGGGTAACCTCATTCGTGCCTCCATCGGATGTATCCATATATCGTGCGGTTCCGCCGGCTATCTTTTTCCAGTTAATGTCTGTCAACTCCCATTCCCGCTTTTGGTTCAAAATTAGGTAATAAGCATTCTTGCCATCATGATTGAACATAAAGCCATAATCCCAATCCCCACGGGTTGGCGAATATGGGTTTTTGATCGTCGCTTGAGCGACAAAATCCTTTACATCTACCTCTGGATCAAGCTCCTCGATATAGTTATCCACTGTATGGTTTAGGCTGCCGCTTTCGGGTCCGACAACTAATTTCGGTGTATCCATAATGCCTACAGATTTAAGTAAGGAAGTTACTTTTCCCGAATCGACCACCGGAGTCATCGTTTTTGCAGTTGTTGGCTTAGGCTTACTAGTATTCGTAGCTGCTGGTGAATTGGCGATTCTCGTTTCCGTCGGCTTGGAGGATATGCTATTTGGTTTTGTAGGGGAGGATGCAATAATAACTACAGAAGACTGAGCTAGAGCCGTTGAAGTACCCTGAACCCTGGCAGCGATTGTAGATTGCCTGTCTGCAGTAGCTGTAATATCCGTATTGTCCGGTACACCGATGAAGGCATATATAAGACCACCCAGACCCAAGCAAGCCAGGATAGCGAAGCCTATCCCAGCAAAAATTAATCCTTGGGGTAAGGATTTTGATAATGGCTTAGAAACAGGGGCAGCCGGGGCGAGTGGGATGTTTGCCCCTACTTTTACTGAAGGTTGCGAGGCTGCTCTACCAGCCTGGAAGCGGCTTGCGTCAGGGATTGAAACCGCAGCAGTAGTCGATGGATAACGGTCAGGTTCAATGTCTACGACGCGAGTCCGGTCTGCAGAAATCCCAGGTTTACCAACTGCGGCAGGGCTTATAGGAAGCGGCTCGGATTTAATTGTCCCTGGTTGAGCAGGTTGAGGGTAAACATCGTATGCTGATTTGACTGCCGCTGTTTTTCCCACCTGAACAGTAAAATCTTCTGTTTTTTTTGGAGCAGTTGGAGCAGTTTGCCCAGCTTTCTTTGCTGTGATCAACGCAGCTTTAAATTCAACTGCGCTTTGAAAGCGCTTAGCAGGATCTAATGCCATGCCATGTTCAATCGTATCTGTTAGCTGCTTTGTAACCTGTATGTTGACTTGATCTGGAGGTAATAGAGGGATACCAGCCATACGTTGAACGCTCTCGGGAGGTTCCCTACCGGTAATTAGTTTGTACAACGTCGCAGATAGCCCATAAATATCTGTACGTCCATCTGTCTTCCCCTGACCATATTGTTCAGGCGGTGCATACCCAGGACTGACTGCTCGAGCTCCAAGGGTAGTCTTCAAGCCAGGATCTGAGATCTTCACCAGCCCAAAATCAACCAACATCGCTTTTCCCTTGGGTGTGATGCGGATATTTGCTGGTTTGACATCTCGGTGAAATACAGGAGGTTCCAATTCATGCAAGTATTCCAATGCATCGGCTACCTGGATGATCCAGGTTAGAGCCTGTTCGACAGGCACTGCGCCTTGCTTCTTGACCAGCGTATCCAGATCTTCTCCATCGACAAAATCCATCACCAGGTATTGACCCTGCCCGGTAATAGAAAAATGGTCTGTCACCCTCGGAAGATTAGAGTGGGAAAGGTTAGCGAGAACTAGAGCCTCGCGCGCAAACTGTCGTTGAGCTTCGGGGGAAGTCTCAAGATTTTCTTTTAATGCTACCGCCTTATCCAGGCGAGTATCCCATGCCCGGTAAACCGCCCCAAAACCACCTCTACCCAGCTCCCTGACAATCCGATATCTTTCCTGTAAAATTACCCCCGTCGCTATTCCAGGTTGAACAGATCGTATTGAGCTTTGTTTTGGTAAGCTACTGAGCAGCGGCGCCCCACACTCGCCACAATATCGGGCAGTATCTTTATTAACGGCTTTACATTGGTGACAGATTACATCAGTCATAAATCTCAACCCGTGAAACCAGCGAATTTATCATTAGTTCTATGTAAAAGATGAAAGTCTGATGATAAAACGTATTTTTTTCATTCTACCATACCCGAAAACCCGGTGACCCTTCTCATTGGATACATCTCATTACTCCGGTGCTGTAAGCGTAATGCTTTCTGTTTCGTAAATAGCCGATAATTTTGAACCCACCTCAAAATACAGTCCTCCTTCGCCTTCGGTAAGAACACTATCTGAAGTCTGGCTCACCAACTGCCCATTGATGACAAATTGGTAAAAGGTACCATCCCCCACAACGATGATCTCATTCCAATCACCTGGCTTTATGGCACTGCTGGCTGTGGAACTGATCAGCTCATTCCATTCATCCTTGACCAGAGACCAGAATGTAAAATCGCCCTCATCACTGATTGAGAATAAATAATAGTTATTCTCGTCTTGTTTGCGGAAAATGACGCCCCGATAACCGTCTACTCCTCCGCTTGCCTGGCGCGTTTTCACTTTTAGAGTAAACCTGTTGCCTGTTTGAATGGCTTCATTTGAATTCCACCATAGATTACCTGGCTTTACACCCTCAAGTGTCGCCCGATGAACGGAATCGACAATCTCTACTTTCACAGTTTTAAATACGTCGTCGCTTGGTTCCTCACCAGTCCACCATTTATTTTGGTTATCATCGAAATCTTCAGCAAGGATTACTGGCCAATCCGGAATCGAGAAACCAAGCTGAGCTGTTGCTGTAGCCCCACTCCATGCGGCATCCGTAGGTTTGACCAATTGTGTTTTCTCAAATTGGACTTCTTCTGTTTGCTTTTGCTCAACGGTAGAGGTTTGCCCTGCTTTCTCTTGATTCGGTCGTAACAGGTAACCAAAAAGCCCCAATCCACCACCCAAACATAGCAACAAAGCCAACCCGACCATAACCCCAATGATCCAGATAATAGAGTTACTGTGCTGTTTACCTTCGAATCCAGTCTGAATGTGTCCACCTGGAATTAAAACCGTTTGCGGATAGCCTGCCACCGCTTCAACCTTTGTTGCGGGAGAGATAGAGGCTTGCGGAACTGCAAATGTATCTCCCGCATCTGGATTATAGCGTTGGATATGGATTCCTTCTCTTATGCCCGTTTGATGAGCATAATGCAGATTTTTCAACACTGTGCTGAATTCGACAGCCGATTGATAACGATGGACTGGATCCAGCGCCATAGCCCGTTCGAGGACTTTGGTCAAGGAAGGTTGTAAATCGGGATTAATCTCATGTGCAGGAATTAACGGTTCACCCACCAGACGGTTTACACTCTCTGGCGGTGCTAGAGCTGTCACCAGGTGATAAAGCGTCGCTGCCAACGCATAAATATCTGTTCTTCCATCTGTCTTTCCCTGACCATATTGTTCAGGTGGAGCATACCCCGGGCTGACTGCACGTGCTCCCATCGTCGTTTTTCGACCAGGGTCTGATATTTTTACCAGACCAAAGTCAACCAACATTGCTATCCCTTTCGATGTGATGCGTATATTGGCTGGCTTTATATCTCGATGAAAAATAGGGGGCTGCAGCCCATGTAGATATTCAAGAGCTCCGCAAACCTGGAGAATCCAGTTCAAGGCTTGCTGTTCAGGAAAAAAACCTTGTCTCTTAATTAATGTGTCCAGATCATCTCCATCGACAAAGTCCATTACAAGATACTCGCCTTGATCAGTAAGCGAGAAATGATCCGTGACTCGAGGTAAATTAGGGTGAGAAAGATTCGCCAGTATAAGAGCTTCCCTCATGAACTGGCGCTGTGCTTCAGGAGATGTTTCCAGGTTTTCTTTTACTGCAATAGCCCTTTTCAAATGGATATCCCAGGCGCGGTAAACCGCGCCAAATCCACCCCTCCCTAGCTCCTTCACAATCCTATACCGCTCTTGTAGTAAGGTTCCTGTTGGTAGACCTGCTATCGTTATTCCACCCTTTTCAGTGGCGGAAAGTCCACTCAACAACGGGGTTCCACAGATTCCACAATAACGTGCAGTATCTAAGTTTGTGGCTTTACATTGGGGACAAATTATCTCTGCCAAATTTTTTCTACTTATCGATCGACAAGCTCGATTTCAAATGAATAGCTTACTTAATTATATTCTACTGCTTTCATCCTCAGTCATAACAAAATTCATGGGCAAGACCACCATCGGAATTCTTTAAAATCGCGCAATCATGATCGTTATCCCAAATAGGAGAAGGATTGAAGTATGAAAAACCACATTGATCTGGGCGGTAAAGGTTGGTGTAAATCCGACAATATTGGCCAGGTCCTAAAACGAAAGAAGGGAAATTAAACACGTGGTTTTTAAGGTCGCGCAGTGTCCAACCCAGAAGCTGGACTGGATTAGTACCTGCGTTGTAGATTTCAACATATTCCTCTGGTTCCTGCCAGATACTACCACGACGAGCAACCTTAATAACAACGATATCCCCCCCGAATGAAACCGTTGCAGTGGGAGGTAGAAAGGTCCGTGTCGGAGTGGGTGTTGCTGCCCATAAGCCACGCCCTGCTGAAATCGCCTGTTTCTCAGCCTCAAGAAATAGCTGATCACAACGAATATTTGGAGGTGCACTGCGGGCAATGCTATACCCACGTGCTATCATCTCCTGGTTAATAAAATTGGTTTCTGCGATCACATATCTTAACAGTCTACCTTCAGCATCCGTGTCAGAGACATCTTTAATTAAGAGGATATCTTTACCTTGGATAAGCTCCCGGTTGGCTTCTAATGCTCTTTCCAAAAAAGCAGGATCCTGCTCAGCTTCAAGCATATCAAGACCGATATATCGTATCTGGAATTTGTTTCCCTCCAGCTCGACTTCAATAGTTACACCATCCAGGACGTTTACAACCTTGGCTCGGGTTGCTTGTGAGTTCCAGGGTACACACCAGGCATCCGATGGCAGTGAACCAGTTAGAGGTGAGAAGGTCGAAGTTATGATTGAATCGAACGTGGAGGTATCTTGCAGATCAAGAGACGGGCTTTCGGTGAATGGCTCAGGTGTCTTTGGAGGTAAAGGGGTTGCGAGGGTATCAGGTGCAGTAACCACGATCGTATGCGTTGATATCTTCGGCAAGCCCTCGAACTGAGAAATCTGCCGCCGATTCTCAATTATTCGGCTCCCGACTAGCGCCAACAACACTAATGTGGACAGCAAGCACAAGCACAGAATAGTTATTAGAAAGACTATGGATAAATTGAATGCTTTTTGCGTTTCCAATCCATCTCCTTAGCATGCTCTAAGTGAACTGTTCGAAAAATACCCTGTACCTTTCAATGACATTATGAAATTATACAGGATGAATACTAGCCTTAATCACAATGGTACAATTCAAAAACTATGGCGACTAGCTCACATTATTACAGCGGCCAACAACTTGCTGAATTGTTTTCTCGGATTGCTGACCTATTGGAAATCAAAGGTGAGGTCATCTATAAAATACTGGCATATCGAAAAGCAGCCGATAGCGTTTCTGCGCTAGGGCGAGATATCAACGATGTCTGGCAAGAAGGAAAACTTACCGAAATTCCAGGAATTGGCAAGGCGATCGCCGAGAAAATTGCTGAGCTCCTCTCCACGGGAAAGCTTGAATTCCTTATAAAATTGGAAAATGAGGTACCGCCAGGACTGGTGGAGGTCCTTCAGGTGCCTGACATCGGGCCAAAGAAAGCCGCCCTTTTCTGGAAACGGCTTGGGGTTACCAAAATGGCTGAGCTTGAAGTTGCAGCAAGGGGAGGAAAGCTCCGTGATTTGCCAGGTATGGGGGAGAAATCTGAAGCCCGGATTATTGCAGGAATAGAAGCTTTTTCACATAGATCCGACCGGATACCAATAGGAAAAGCCTGGCCATTTGCCACAGAACTGCTGAGTCAACTGCGTTTAGTTCCGGGCGTTCAGGCTGCTGAAGCGGCTGGGAGTCTGCGGCGGATGCGTGCAACGGTTGGTGATCTAGACCTTTTAGTTGCTACAAGCGATTCGGCAACAGTCATGCAATTTTTTTTAAGCCATCCAGAAGTGATGCGAGTAATCAGCCAGGGGGATATTAAAGCCAGTGTAGAGTTCAACCGTAACATTCGTGCACAGCTTTGGGTACATCCCCCCGAACGATTTGGTACTGCCCTACAATACGCGACGGGGTCAAAAGATCATAATGTTAGCCTTCGCGAGTTGGCGATCAATAAAGGGCTTTCACTATCAGACCAGGCTTTCCTGAAGAAAGATGGCAGCGAGGTTTTATGCCACCTGGAAAAAGAAGTCTATTCCATACTTGGACTTCCCTGGATTCCCCCAGAACTGCGTGAGGATCGAGGTGAGATCCAGGCTGCTTTAGTCGGAGATTTACCTGAATTAGTGCTATTAGAAGACATCCATTCTGAACTCCATTCACACTCCACCTGGAGTGATGGCAAACTCTCTGTTCTTCAGATGGCAGAAGCTGCCGCAAAGAGGGGGTTGAAAGTACTGGCGATCACGGATCATTCGGCTAGCCTGGGTGTGGCTGGAGGTCTCTCGGTTGATGAAATCAAGCAACAGCGGTTAGAAATAAATCAAACCCAACAAGAAATGGGCGATTCGATTAAACTACTTCAGGGATGTGAGGTGGAAATCCGCGCCGATGGTTCGTTGGATTTCCCAGACGAGGTCCTTTCGCAGCTTGATATTGTAATCGGCGCATTACACAGCAGCCTGCGCCAGCCTCGAGAAAAAGCTACTGAAAGAATCCTCAAAGCCATTCGTAACCCGAATGTGGACGTCATCGCACATCCTACAGGACGAATGATCCCGAACAGGGAGGGAGCCGACCTGGATATGGATGCAGTGCTGAGTTCTGCTGTAGAATCTGGTGTGGCTTTAGAAATAAATGCCCACCCATCCCGATTAGATCTCGATGATATCCAAGCCCGTCGAGCAGTCCAAGCAGGCTGTTTTCTCAGTATCAATACGGATGCGCATAACGATTCAGACCTGGATTTATTATTCTTCGGCGTGGCGACTGCACGCCGGGGTTGGGTGAATCGCAACGGAATCATTAACTGCTGGGAACCCGAGCGATTGATTGGGTGGCTTCAAGGTCGTAGTTAATTCGTATTCCCATACTAAGACCTAATCGATGAATAAAAGAACACATTATTGGTACAGGTCAGACCAAAGGCAAAGCATTAAAAGATTTATGATTTTATCTATCTTATTTGTATGCCTGATTATTGGTACTCTTTTTGGATTGGATGTTTCCTTATCCCAGGCGAAGGCAACCAAGACACCGAAAGCAGCCCCCGCGGCAGGTAATGCTTATGATGTGATTTCCCTGGTGAACCAGGTCCGGGCTTCGAATGGATTGGCGCCGCTGCAGGCAAACGGTTCGCTGATGGCTGCTGCCCAGGCTCATAGTGATTACCAGGCATCCGTTGGTTCGGTCACTCACTCCGGTCAAGGAGGCTCAGATGTTAAGAGCCGAGCGATTGCATCAGGATATGGTGGAGGTGCGGCGGTATCGGTCACAGAAAATATTTATGGTGGGATGAATGCCTCGCCCCAACAGGCTGTCTCTTGGTGGCAGGGGGACGGGCTTCACCTCAACACGATGCTTTCTTCTAAAGCGGTTGATGTCGGTGCAGGCATTGCAAGCGGTGGAGGAATTGTCTATTACACCCTGGATGTCGGCTATGTGAGCGGTC
>Ga0209253_10001706_pt1 | contig 19344 bp, 14 predicted proteins | sample FrelakmetBRP12BR_FD_187145 | JGI IMG/M metagenome (GOLD analysis project Ga0209253, IMG submission 187145) | Freshwater lake sediment microbial communities from the University of Notre Dame, USA, for methane emissions studies - BRP12 BR (SPAdes)... | ecosystem: Environmental > Aquatic >... | reverse complement strand
TGGTACTTATTATTTTTACCTTCAGCGCGGTGGGACTTGGGATCGCCATATCCGCTGTATCAGAAGACATGACCTCTTTTCAGCAGTTAAGCATGTTATTCACTTTGCCTTCCATGTTTACCACAGGTGTTTTTTATCCATTGAGCTCGATTCCTACCTGGATGCAATGGATAGCATATACGATGCCGCTAACCTATGCAAATGATGCAATGCGTACAATCATGGTCAAAGGCCAGGGTTTGGCCTTTATAGCCAATGATTTGATAATACTTCTTGTCTTTGCGGTTTTTTATTTCGGTTTAGGCGTTTATCTTTTCAGGAGGGAATTATAAGAATGAAGAAAATAATGATTATACTGTTTATTCTTGTCACGGTTTTGGGTGCAGCAGGGGCATATAATAACCCGGCAATCAGCTGAAACAGGCAGACAACGAATAATATCCTTAGAATTATGCTGCTATCTTTTTTCACGCTGCTCTCCTTTTCTCGGTTTTGTAATGTATTGACTTGGCAGAAGTGATACGGTACTTGTTTTTACGCTGGGATTTTTTTACATTGCGATGCCCTGAAGGAGTCTTGTATAAATTGTCGGCATCTGAGATTAAGTATAACACGCAATTCTTATTGTGACAAATATTAGTCTTTTTATTTAAAAAGTTACCATGGGAATGCATGTTTATCTCTTTTTGTAATGCGAATCAATCTTTTTTGTAATGGTCTAAAAACATCTTGACATTTTACAGAGTTAACGATAAGTTTTTTCATCGTATAAGGGGATTACACCTTCAATACGCAAGTCAATTGCAAAGCACCCCTGCCCTATCCCGCCCAGGCTGGAAAGGCATAGGCCGGTCAATAAATCACAAACTCGATTGTTTATAAAAGGAGATCCTGCATTGACTGAGAAGACATTTAAACAGGAGAAGGTTGGCTGCTATCTGCTGGAAACAAAAAAGGCAAAACCTTTTGAGCCGGGCACCAAACCGGAACTAAAACCAGAATGGGACAAGGATCTGTGTGTCAGATGCGCTCTGTGCTATCTGTACTGCCCTGATGCGGCCATAAGCCGCCAGGAGGATGGCTATTTTGCTGCAGACGATGAGCTGTGCAAAGGATGCGGTATTTGCCACCGGGAGTGCTGGTTCGGCGCTATCAGCATGGTAAAGGAGGGCTAATGGATAAATTCAGCTTATACGCGGGACAATTATTATCATTTCGTGAGCAGTTTGCCCCCAAGGGGCACCGCGCCTGTCAGGGATGCGGCGTGGCACTGGCAGTCCGGCATGTGTACAAAGCTCTGGAAGAAAGAGTTAAAGATTTTGAAAAAGCGCAATGGCAGATACCCTGGCAGCACACCGTGCTTGCGCCATCCGGCAAATCAACGACAGAGCCTGCATTGCTGAGCATTGCCAAAGATGCGCAAGCAGGCGGCACCCTGTATATCTGCTTTGACAATGAATGCGTTGAGGGAAAAATCGATAAAGACGCGCTCATCAAGAAACAGCCTGCCATTGCCGTGGCCAATAGTTTTTCCTATGTGGCTACCGCCTGTCCGAGCCATCCTTTTGACCTTATTGAGAAGGTGCGGCGGGGCTGGGAAACCGCAGGCCAGTGTTTCATCCATATCCTGTGCCCCTGCCCTGTTGGCTGGGAATACCCGTTTGAAAGCACGGTGCGCCTGGGCCGGATGGCTGTAGAGTCGCGGCTCTTCCCGCTTTATGAAATATCCGGCGGTTTTTATCACATCACCGTTGATGAGCCTAATCCGCGGCCGGTATCTGACTATATCAAGCAGCAGAAGCGCTTTTCCCACTGGAAGGCGCCGCAGATTGCCGCGCTGCAGGATGAAATAAGCGCAGTCTTTTCTCAGCTTGAAGAGAAAGCAACCATAGCAAAATAAATAATCTCAAATTTCAAATTATAATCGGAGTCATGTAATGGCAGATTTAAAATGGTCTTCAGATGGTCAGGAAATGTTTGGTAAAATCATGGCAATTGTGCCTGAAGCCATGCGCGAAGCGGTCAAGCCCATGCTCTATGGGTTTCTCGAAAAACGTGCCAGCGGCAAGCCGGTTACCGCGGACATAGTTTCGGCCATGGTGCAGAATGATTTGCCTGAGCCCCAGCGCACCGGCATCATGCAGGCGCTTGGAATGAAAAAGCCCGAAGAGAAGGCGCCGGCTGCTGCTGAAGCCTCTGCACCGCCCCCCCCTCCTTTTACACCGCACTGGCAGGGTAAAAGTGAGATGATGTTTGAAATAATGCTCAATGAAGTTCCCGAAGCTCTTCGCGGCGTATTCCGGGGTAAGCTCCTTGAGATTCTGCGGCAAAAATCAAAGGGCGGAAGCGTTACCGAATCCCATGTTACCGAAGTGGTCCGGGAAATAGTTCCTGATCCGTTTAAGACTACGATTCTAAAAAAATATACCGAGCTCGGGGATGTTGACCTGAGCTGCATTGACTCTATAGTTGCCCGCCACGGAAAAGGCCAGGAAAGTCTTACCTACATTCTTCATGATACCCAGGAAACTGTCGGCTTTCTGCCTCCCGAAGCTCTCCGGGCCATAAGCAATAAAACCGGCATTGCTCTGAGCGCCATTTATAATGTGGCAACCTTTTATAAATCATTCAGGATGGAGCCCAAAGGCGTCCATCACATTAAGATCTGCAATGGCACCGCCTGCCATCTCAAAGACCGGGACGGCGTATTGAGCAATATAGAAAAGATGGTGGCACAGGCCTCCGCTAAAAAAATGACCATGGAAAAAACCCTCTGCCTTGGCTGCTGTGACTGCGCGCCTGCAGTGGTAATTGACGGCGAAGTGGCACAGGGCCCGGAAGCTAAAACTAAAGTTGAGAAATTACTGGCATAACCATAACTGCTGATGATACGTGGGGATTGGAAATGAAAATTAAGGATTCAAAAGCATTAGCTGAGACAAAGAAGAAAGCTCAGGAGCTTCCTGCACCGGGCGCGATCAGGATCACCGTTGGCACAGCAAGCTGCGGTATGGCCAAGGGCGCTGATAAAACAGTGCAGGCATTGAAAGCGGCAAGCGCTGCGCAGAAGATTAATGCCCGGGTTGTTGCGGTGGGCTGCAACGGTCTCTGCCACAAAGAGCCCATTGTTGAGGTACAGGCACCGGGAAAGGCTAAAATCGTTTATGGCCCGATAACCGAGGCTGATGTGCCGGCACTTTTAAAGGCTGTTGCCAAAGGCGAGATCTTCAAGGACCGCGCGCTCGCCAGCATTGATGCTGAAGACCATGTTTTAGAGGGCACCATTACCTATGGCGATGCAGCTTCAGCAGGCGGTATTGTTCCGCTCAAAGACTATGCGTTTTACCGCGGTCAGCATAAAGTAATCTTGCGCAATGCCGGCACCATTGACCCGGAGAATATTACTGAATACATTGCCCGCGGCGGATATGAGGCTCTGGCAAAGGCGCTCAGGATGAAGCCGGCAGATATCGCTGAGGAGATCACTAAGTCGGGCCTGCGCGGCCGGGGCGGCGGCGGATTTCCGGTAGGCATTAAGTGGAAGAGCTGTATGGCAGCCAAAGGTGACAAAAAATACCTGATCTGCAACGTGAGCGAAGGTGAGCCGGGGATCGGGATGCACCGGAGCTTCCTTGAATCAGACCCTCATTCGGTAATCGAAGGCCTCATCATCGGCGCATACACGATTGGTGCTCAGGAAGCATACGTCTATATCAGGGATAATTACCTCCTGGCCCTCAACCGCCTGCGCAAAGCATGCGCGGACGCAGCTGAAGCAGGCCTCCTCGGAGAAAACATTCTGGGCAGCGGACTGAACGTTACTATTAAAATAAAGGAAGGCGGCGGACGCTTCGTGTGCGGCGAGGAAACCTCACTCATCGCCTGTATTGAAGGAAAGATCGGCGAGCCGCGGCAGCGCCCTCCGTTCCCCACGGAAGCCGGGCTGTTTGGCAAGCCTACCTGCATCAATAACATTGAAACCTGGGCCAATGTGCCGGTTATAATTATGAAGGGCAGCGAATGGTATGCTTCCATCGGCAGCAAAAAAAGTAAAGGCACTAAGGTTATATCTCTTGCAGGAGATGTCGCCCTGCCGGGAATGATTGAAGTTGCCATGGGCACTTCACTTAAAGATGTTATCATGGGCATCGGCGGCGGCGTGGCACAGGGAAAGACCCTGAAGGCGATTCAGACCGGCGGTCCCTCCGGCGGCTTGCTGCCTGCCGGCATGCTGAACCTCACGGTTGATTATGATGATTTAAAAGCAGCCGGCTCCATGTTAGGCTCGGGCGGTATGATAGTCATGAGCGAAGACACTGACATGGTAAAAATTGCCCGCTACTTCACCCAGTTCTTCACCCAGGAATCCTGCGGCAAGTGCACACCATGCCGTGAAGGCGTATGCCGCATGTGTGACATGCTTGATGAAATCATTGCCGGAATGGGAAACGAGCAGCATCTCAGCTATCTTGAAAAGATGGCCGCACCCATCATCGAAGCCTCGGCCTGTGCGCTGGGTAAAACCGCGCCAATGCCGATCATCTCAACTCTGAAGCACTTCAGGGATGACTACATGGCCTATATGAAAAAGGGCGCTTAGCGCTGCTTGAGCATTATCAGGCTCCCTGATCAGCTGGATTCAGGGAGCTTTTTTTATAATGCCCGCCCCTGCTTGCATGCAGCAATTATATCTTATTGACAACCGCTATGGGCCTTTTTATAATGCTTCATCGCTTACATAACCACTAATGAGGAGTAAACCATGACTATACAAGTTAATGAAAAAGTGAAGTCAATCGAGATTGCCCTGAACAATGAAGCACGGGAGCGCGATTTTTACCTCATGCACAGCGCGCGGACTACCAATGGCATGGGCAGGCTGATGTTTGCCACCCTGGCCCAGGATGAAAATGAGCATTATCAGCGGCTCCAGGAGCTTCACAAAAAATTGTCACAGCAGGGTACCTGGCCTGAATCCGTACCGCTCACCGTGAAAGGCTCTAACCTCAAAAATGTACTCAAAGATTTTCTGCAGAAGGCGGAAAAAGACGCTCCTGCCGATATTGATGACCAGGAAGCAATAAAGATAGCAATAGACTTTGAGGAAAAAGGCTATATGTTCTATGCGGGTTTACGGGATGCTGTTGACAATCCCGAGGAAAAAAAGTTTTTTACTATTCTCGCAGAAATGGAAAAAGAGCACCTTAACTCCCTTAAGGATTCCCTCCTCTATTGTGAAGATCCGGGCGGGTGGTTTGCAATGCAGGAAAAAACCAATGTAGACGGCTGACCGCCTGCTGTTCTGAGACGCTCTGTTGCCGCGAGCTCATAATTTTCCCCACGGTTATTTTAGATAACTGTTTACTTTGACGCTAACAGCTCTGCTGGCATACGTTCTTGTTTCCCGCTTGTACACCCTGCAACTATACGGCTATTACTATGCTGCACACTGCCAAAATGCATGAGAGAGGATTCAAAGCTGACTCTCTTGAGCAACAGGACTTACAGAAATTACGGGAGCGCGCCCGTCTCTCGCGGGGCGACATTCTCAAAATGACCACCCTGGCCGGATGCGGTCATCCCGGCGGCTCCCTGTCTTCTATTGATATGTATATCACCCTCTATGCCGAAGCCAGCGTGTTCCCGGACGATCCCGGCCACCCCGACCGCGACCGCATCGTTATCAGCAACGGGCATACTTCACCCGGTGTGTATGCAGCCCTTGGCAGGACCGGTTTTTTTGACATCCAGGATGCCATCAGCGGCTTTCGTCAAACCGGCAGCATTTTTGAAGGCCATGTGGAGCGTTCCGTGCCCGGCATTGAATGGGGCACCGGCAATCTGGGACAGGGCCTTTCAGTTGGCTGCGGGTTTGCGCTTGCCGCTCTGCTTAATAATAAAAAGCATCACACCTTTGTCTTCATGGGTGACGGCGAGCAGCAGAAGGGGCAAATTTCCGAGGCCCGGCGCTTTGCCGCAAAGTATCAGCTGCATAACCTCACGGTCATTATTGACAACAACAACCTGCAGATCAGCGGGCACATCCATGACGTCATGCCGCAGAATATAAAAGAGAACTTTCTTTCAGACGGCTGGCAGGTTCTTGAAATTGACGGGCACGACTTCAATGAAATATATCATGCCCTGCATGCTGCAATACACAATCAGTCCGCTCCTGTTGCCATTATAGCCCGGACCATCATGGGTAAAGGCATTTCTTTTATGGAAAACAGGGAGCTCTATCACGGTGTTGCTCTCACCAGAGATCAACTCGCTCAAGCTCTGCAGGAGCTGTCTTTAGACAATGACCTGAGCTTCTATGAAAAACGCCGCACAGATCAGAGCACCGTGCCGGTCAGTACCCCCTCTGCACAAATCATGAGTACTATAGTGACGGGAGAGCCTGCTCTGTATGGAAAAGATGACAAGCTTGACAACAGGAGCGCATTCGGCATCGCCCTTAAAGACCTGACCCGCCTTAACTGCGAACGGATTGAAAGCCCGCCCTTTGCGGTCTTTGACTGTGACCTGGCCGGATCGGTGAAGACCGAAGGCTTTCGTGACATCTGCCCCCGCAATTTTTTTCAGAGCGGCATCCAGGAACACAACACCGCAACAATAGCCGGAGCACTGTCCATAGAAGGGGTGATTACCTTCTTTGCCGACTTTGGTGTTTTTGGCACCTGTGAGACCTATAACCAGCACCGCCTGAATGACATTAACCATGCAAACTTAAAGCTGGTCTGCACTCATCTCGGGCTTGATGTAGGTGAAGATGGCAAGACCCACCAGTGCATTGACTACATTGGACTGTTTCTGAACCTGTTTGGCTTCAAAATACTGCTTCCTGCTGATCCCAATCAGACTGACCATGCGACGCGCTATATGACAAAAACCTGCGGCAACTTCCTGCTCGGCATGGGCCGCTCTAAAATACCGGTAATCGTGAGGGAGGATGGCTCACCGTTTTTTGACCGCGCCTATCACTTTGAATATGGCAGCGTTGATGTAGTGCGGGAAGGAACCGCAGCGGTTATCATAACCTGCGGCGTTATGCTGCATCGCGCCGTCAGAGCGTGGGAGCTGCTGCAGCAGAAAGGCATCAGCGTGCAGGTGCTCAATGTCTGCTGCCCGCGGGATATTCCCGTATCTGTGCTGAGAGACGCAGCTGGAAAGGGAATTATTATTACCTACGAGGACCATAACGTAAAAACCGGGCTCGGCAGCATTGTTGCTAACGGGCTTATGGAGAACCGCATTCCGTGTCGTTTGCGCAAGCTCGGCATCTCTAACTACTGCTATTCCGGCCCAACCAGCGAGCTGTTTAAAGCAAGCGGGCTTGATGTGGAGAGCCTGGTGCGGGCAGTGGAGGAAGAAATAGCTGAAAAGTAATTTTCTGAGCACCAAATCTAATTGAAATTAAATTTCAAAGCTCAAATGTCAAATGAATGTCAAATATCAAATTATTTGACATTTGGATTTCATTTGTAATTTGGATTTTGTCATTTGAAATTGATTAGCTGTTTGAATTAGAAATACAGAATTCAGTATTTATCATACCGGAGTTATAGCTAATGCTTGAAATCCTATCTAAAGGCTTCAATCAGGCTCGCGACCGCCTGCAGGGGCGGATTGAGCTTACCGAAGCAAATCTGGAAGATGCCCTGCGGGATATCAGGGTTTCCCTGCTCGAGGCAGATGTCAATTATAATGTGGTTAAGAATTTCATCGCGCACGTTAAGGAGAAAGCGCTCGGTGAAGTCGTTGAAACCAAAGTGTCCTACAAGGGTCAGAAGCTTAAAGCAACCCCGGAAGACCATTTTATAAATATCTGCTACGAAGAGCTGGTGTCCCTGATGGGCCCGGTTGACACCAGCATAAAGCGGGGCCCCCAGCCGGTTTCATCGATTATGCTGGTCGGCCTGCAGGGCTCCGGCAAGACCACCACTGCCGGCAAGCTCGCCCGCTTCCTTGAAGCACAGGAGAAAAAGCCTCTGCTGGTTGCCGCAGATCCGTATCGGCCTGCAGCAGTTGAGCAGCTCCGGGTAATCGGCAGCTCTCTTAACCTGCCGGTATTTTTCAAGGACGGTACGCCTCCGCCCGAGCTGTGCCGTCAGGCTATTGCATACGCCCGTGAAAAAGGCTGTGATACCGCAATCTTTGACACCGCAGGACGCCTGGCTATTGATGACTCTTTGATGATGGAGCTTGAAGATATCGTCAAAAGCACCAGGCCGGAAAATATCTTCCTGGTGTGCGATGCCATGATCGGTCAGGATTCGGTGAAGACCGCGCAGGAGTTTAACCGCCGCCTTGACCTTTCGGGATTTATTCTTACCAAGCTTGACGGTGATGCCAGGGGCGGCGCTGCCCTCTCTATTAAAGAACTTACCGGCAAACCGGTCAAATTTCTCGGCATGGGCGAGTCCCTGGACAAGCTCGAGGAGTTCCGTCCTGAAGGCCTTGCATCACGCATTCTTGGATTTGGTGATGTTGTCGGCCTGATGCAGGATTTTGAGCGCGTGGTTGACGAGAAGAAGGCTGAAGAAGATGCCATGCGCATGCTAAAAGGCGCCTTCACCCTGAACGATTTTCTTGAACAGCTTCAGTCAATAAAAAAAATGGGGTCTCTTTCAGACCTGGTGGAAAAGATACCCGGCTTTTCACAATTAACCAAGGGGGCATCAGTTGATGATCGTGAGCTGGTAAAAGTTGAATCGATCATAAACTCCATGACCATCAAGGAGCGGCAGCAGCCAACAGTTCTGAATGAAAGCCGCGTAACCCGTATCTCAAAAGGAAGCGGCCGTACCCGCCGGGATGTTCATGACCTGATGAAGCGCTTTAACATGATGCGCGATGTTATGAAAAAAATCGGTGGCGGCGGCCTGTTGAGCCGCATCCCCGGCCTTAATAAGATTCCGGGCATCGGCGCGGCCTTTAATCCCTCGGAACTGATGGGAGCAGGACTTCCTGCACTCAACCAGGGCACCGGAGGGGGAACCCGCAGCGTTTCCTCCTCAGACCGCAAGAAGCAGAAAGCCAAGCGCAAGCAGGCAAAAAAGGACCGGAAGAAGAGCAAGAGAAGATAGATAAAAAGTCAACAGGCAATTGGCACAAAGACATATAACAAACAGAAATTAAAATAAATAACTGGAAGGAGTCATCGTATGACTGAATTAAAGAAGATGTACAAAACAGTAATGGACGACCATTTCCCCGATACCATGACCATCACCTTCGGAAACCAGACCCTGGTATATAAAAAGAGAACCTGGAAGATTGCGGAAGACAGCGGCGAGGTTATTGAAAAGGGCCTCCGCTATGGCGAAAATCCGGGCCAGGAAGCTGCCCTCTATGAACTGGTAAACGGCAATCTCTCTCTGGGCAAATGTCAGTTTATTGCTTCCGGCAAAGGCCTGGTCAGCGCAATTACCGAGGAAGACATGATTCAGGCCGGCAAGCACCCTGGCAAAACAAATTTCACCGATGCTGATAACGCGATGAACATCATGAAATATTTAACCAGAAAGCCGTGCGCCATCATCGTCAAGCACAATAACCCCTGCGGCGCCGCCTATGGCAGCACCCTGGTCGATGCTTTCCAGCGCGCCAACATGGCTGACCGCATTGCCGCGTTTGGCGGATGCGCTGCCTTTAACCGCGCCCTTGACAGGGTAACGGCTGAAGCAGTGAGCGAAAATTACCTGGAAGTGGTTGTTGCCCCTGAATTTGAGGAAGGCGCAGTGGACATCCTGAAAAAGCGAAAGAATCTCAGGATTATCAGGATAAACAATATGGATAAGCTTGAGCAGTACCGCAACACCCGCTTTGTTGAATTCAAGTCCCTTATTGACGGCGGTCTTATTGTCCAGCAGTCACAGCTTAACGCGGTCAATTCAAAGGATGACCTGAAGCCGGCCACAGCGGAATTCAAGGGCAAACAGTATAAAATAGACCGCATGCCAACAGAGAAAGAATATGAAGACCTGCTGTTCGGCTGGAATGTGGAGCTTGGCGTAACGTCCAATTCTGTATTATATATTAAAGATGAATGCACCGTTGGTATCGGTACCGGCGAGCAGGACCGGGTAGGTGTTGCTGAAATAGCCATCTTCAAGGCCTACACCAAGTACGCAGACGCGCTCTGTTTTAAAAAACATGGCATCCCTTACAAGACTCTTGAGCTTGAGATTGCAGCGGGCAAGCGCTCTTCGGCATTCAAAGATGAGATTGACCAGGAAACAAAACAGGCCCATGGCGGCCTCATTGATTCCATCATGGTTTCTGACGCGTTCTTCCCTTTCCGTGATGGTGTTGATGTCGGCATCAAGGAGGGCGTCACCGCCATTGTGCAGCCGGGAGGCTCTGACCGCGATTTCGAGTCCATCGAGGCATGCAACGAGGCAAAGCCGCCCGTTGCCATGGTGTACACAGGACAGCGGGTATTTAAACACTGATCCGAATGCGGATTGCCGTTCGGCCCAGAGCTCACGGCCGATAGGCAGATTGCAAAATGAGGATTTCAAATAGTGAGATTCCGCATTTTGCATCCTGATATGCACTTTCAATTATGACCAAAAGCATCCTATCTCTTTCCCAGGTTTACCGCAAATTCATCTGGGCTGGTTTTGCGCTGATTGCAGTGCTCCTTACCGGCACCATCGGCTACCGCATTATTTCTGCAGGCACCCACTCCCTCATCGACTGCCTGTACATGACCTTCACCACCATAGCCACCATCGGCTTTGGTGAAATAATCGATCTTTCGGGCAAACCGCTCGGCAGAATCTTCACCATGCTCCTTGCGCTCTGCGGCATCGGCATCATATCCTATACGCTTTCCAGCTTTACCGCTTTTATCGTAGAGGGCAGTTTAAATGAAGCCTTTCTGAGGAGAAAAATGGAAAAAACAATCAGTAAATTAAGCGAACATTTTATTGTCTGCGGCATTGACGGCGTCGGCCATTATATTATCAACGAGCTTTACGAAACCAAGCGTTCCCACGTCATCGTCGATACCAGCAGGCAGAACATTGAAAAGTTTCTGCATGATTATCACAAAGACTTTTTTATTGTCGGCGATGCCACGGACAATGACACCCTTCTTGAAGCTGGCGTCATGAAAGCCAGAGGGGTTTTTGCGGTAACGGGTGATGACAACAATAATCTGGTCATAAGCATCACGGCCAAACAGCTTAATCCGTCTGTTAAAGTCATAGCCTGCTGCTATGATTTAAAAAATGTGGATAAAATTAAAAAAGCCGGCGCTGATGCGGTAATTTCCCCCACCTTTATCGGCGGCCTGCGGATGGCATCGGAAATGATCCGTCCGGCTGTGGTATCATTCCTGGACATCATGCTGCGGGATAAAAAGAAGAATCTGCGGATAGAAGAAATCCCGGTGCCCGACGCCTACAGCGGGCAGGCGCTCTCCGTCCTTGATCTGCAAAAATACCCCGACACCCTGCTGCTTGCGGTGAAGATAAAAAACGATTGGATTTTTAATCCTTCACGGCAGCATGTTTTTACCCCCGGAACCACGCTTATCATTATGACCACGCCTGATGACCGCGAGGAAATACAGAAGGCAGTAAGTTAATCACCCTTACAGCGGATAGCCTCATAAAATTAAAGGGCAGCGGCGCTCAGCACCTCTGCCCTTTAATTTTCTTACCTTTCACTTTTCACATTACACGTATCTCTATTGACAAGCCGGCAGCGTGGTAGCTTTAATTTTTATGAAAGCATCCCGGCAAACTGCTCAGTTTTAAATTGCATCTTACCCGCAAGCTGTATGAGCGCCTGAGCAGTGCGGCGTGACGCCTCATCCCCTGCTTGAGCTCTGCCAGCCAGTTCCGGCAAACGTGCTTTCAAAATGATGTACAGACTGTTCTGTGCCTCATTGGTGTTGACCTGAACATCGAGTTCCGCGGAAAATTCGATCAGCCTCAGCAGCCACAGTATCTCCTGCTCGTTACAGTCATTTCGCAGCCGTTCAATTTTAGCCTTGAGAATGCCGCGCAGAAGCTGCTTGATGCGCTTTGTCTTCAGCGAATATCCGTATTCCCGGGCTTCAAGAACAATGTTTTTGATTACACCGCGGGCTTTCAGCTCATCAAACCGCTCTCCGAACAGCGCAAGCTCTTGCTCCATCCTCCTGCCCAGCGTATGCTCGGCTGCAGCCTGAAACTCAAGAGGAATACGTAATCCCTCTTTAATCGCTCCCTCTATCGTCTCACGGTTCTCATCATACACCCGGGCGATAGTGTGTTCATATGCTTCGAGCCTGTTACTAATGAGCATCTGCAGTATCTGCTGCCGGTCTTCCTGCATCATATCCCGCAGCGTATAATAGTGCTCTCCAAACATTTCGGTCATTTTCTGCACTATTGCTTCAGGATCCTCAACAAAACAAGACAGCAGTTCATCTTTTGCCTGCTTGTAGTCCACGCCGGTAATTATCTGCCCGATGACACATCTGAAATAGTAGCTCCCCAGATATGCCAGCGCATAGAAGAATTCCTGTGTCTCTATGGTAACCCCGGAAGTCATTCTGACACGCCCCGTTATGAGGAATGATTGCGCACGCTCCTGCTTTTCATATTCCATCACTTTTACTGAATAATTATAAATGTGCTGTTTCCTCTCGGAGGCCGTATCAAAGGCTGACATCAGAGCAAACTGGTTCAGCAATTTTTCCATACTGATCCGGCCCGGTTTAATATCCCGCACATACATGTCCCTGCCGGTGCCAATACCAGGGACATTGCTTTGTGCCTGCGACAGCTTTTCCAGGAAAGGTGTCGCGATATCATGCCCGGTAAATGTTTCCGCAAGCTGCAGCGCCCGGTCAGCATATTTAAGAATCTGTGTGGCTTCAAGCCCCGATATATCATCAAAGAACCAGCCGCAGCTGGTAAACATGAGCTGGGCATTGCGCTGCATCTCCAGCAGTTTCAAAGCCCTGACCTGCTCTTCAGCCTTGAGGTCTCGAGCAGCATTGAGCATGAAGAAGCGCTCCCTGCTTTCAAAGCTCCGATCCACGATCATGCTTATGTATTCATTCCGCGCTGCCCAGGGGCTGCTGAAATAATGCGCACCTTCCCGTTCAAATATTTCTGCCAGCCGGTCGCGCAAAACGTTCATAGCCTCGCGCAGCGTTTTTCTCCATTTCTGGTTCCAGGTGCCCTGCCAGTTGATCCTGCAGCCGCAGTTCTCCTGCCAGCGCCCGACACCATGCGCACAGCTCCAGGACGTGCCTTCATCACCTGCGCCGGTGTTCAGCTCAACTTCGTATTCCGGAGGGAACTGCTCAAGAAATGCCCCGTAATTTGTGAGCTGAAATCCGTACTCTGTTATTGCTGTGCGCAGCGCATACGCCAGCGCCATCTCACCGAACTTCTTATGGTGGCCGTAGGTTTCGCCGTCGGTCGCCACGTTGATAAGCTGCGCCCCGCCCCTATCCGGGCTGCAGGCCAGGTTCAGACGATCTGCAAAGCGTCTTCCGTCAGCCAGTAAATTACCGAAGCTTATCTCTCCTGAAATTGCCCCATCGTAGAAGAAAACATCAATATGCTTAGTATCAATACTGGTTCCATCAGATTGCTTGAGAAAACAGCGATAGGCACATGTTGTGTCCATGGCGTTGCCTGCGGCATCTTTCCACTGCCCGCCCTGCAAAGGCCGCATCCGCTGTGCCTGGAGAGGAGAAAGAATAATAAATTTCAGCCCCTGCTCAATGAGCGCTGCAATGGTTGCTACGTTGACCGCGGTCTCCGGCAGCCACATGCCTTCCGGGTCGCGGTTGAACCGGTGCCTGAAATCTTCAATCCCCCATACAATCTGCGTCTCCCGATCCCGTTCATTTGCCAGGGGCAGTATCATATGATTATAGGCCTGGGCTATGGCATTGCCGTGCTTCAGACGCTTGACGCTTTTCTTATCAGCATCAAGAATTTGCAGATAGATGGCGGGGGCCTTTTTTTCCAGCCAGCTTAACAGCGTGGGCCCGAAATTAAAGCTCATCAGCTCATAATTGTTTACCATATCTATGATCCTGCTGCCCCCGTCCACAATCCGGGCATAGCAGTTTGGCTCATAGCATTCCCTGAGAATCCGTTCATTCCAGTCATGGCAGGGAGCAGCGTTCTCCTGCTTCTCTATTTCTTCAATCCAGGGATTTTCCCGCGGCGGCTGGTAGAAGTGGCCGTGAATGCACAGAAATTTATTATTCACTGCTTTATCTCATTATCCAGATTAGTATGCTATATACATGTTCATCAAATCTTATTGCGTGACTCGTGGACAGTGACCCGTGACCCGAACTCGGCACGCAGCACTCGTCACTCAGCACTTTTCTTTGCGCCTCTTCACCTCTTAACCTCTTCCACCTTTTTTACCTTTTCGCTATCGCTTTCTTATACAGCTCCACATACTGCTCTGCCGACTGCTTCCACGAGAAGTCATATGACATGCAGTTCTGCATAAGCTTGTGCCAGGCCTTTTTGTTTTCAAACACTTTGAGCGCCCGCTTTATGGTGCGCAGGAACTCACGCGAGTTGTAGTCACTGAATTTAAATCCATTACCCGTGACGGCAGCTTCGCTATAATCACTGATGGTATCATCGAGCCCTCCGGTTGCCCTGACAATGGGAACCGTTGCATATTTCAGGCTGTAGATCTGATTCAGGCCGCACGGCTCATAGCGCGACGGCATGAGAAACATATCACAGCCTGCCTCAATTTTATGTGCCAGGCTGTTATTATAGGCAATCTTGATGCCGGCTTTTTTTGGATACTGCCGGGCGATGCGTTCAAACAGGTCATGATATTTCTGCTCGCCATTGCCCAGCAGCACAAAGCCAAGGTCCATAGCCATGAGCTCATCCATGATGTCAGATAGAAGATCAAAACCCTTCTGGTCTGCAAGCCGTGATATTACGCCCAAAAGCGGCTTTGTGCCCAGGCTGTCAGGAAGCCCGTATTCTTTCAGGAGGTCTTTCTTGCAGGCCTGTTTTCCCGACAAATCCTGTGCGCTGTAAGGAGCTGCTGTATAGGTGTCTGCCTCCGGGCTCCACTCTGTGTAATCAACGCCGTTTAAAATGCCGTAGAGGTCGCTGGTGCGCTTTGTGAGTATGCCTTCCATCCCGTAACCGTATTCCGGAGTCTGAATTTCCTGGCTGTATTTTTTGCTAACGGTGTTTATGATGTCAGAGAACATGAGCGCTGACTTCATGATACTCATCTGTCCCCAGTACTCAAGTCCGTCAATGCTGAAGAGTCTCTCAGGCAGGCCGGTGAGCCTGAATACCTCCGCTTGAAACAGCCCCTGATAAGCTATGTTATGAATGGTGAACACCGTGCCGGTACGCATAAACTGGCCCTCCATGCTGTACAGGGTTTTCAGGTATGCCGGTATGAGCCCGGCCTGCCAGTCATGACAGTGAATTACATCAGGGGCAAAGTCAGCATGGATGCAGAATTCAAGCGCGCAGCGGGAAAAGAATATAAAGCGCTCGGCATTATCCCGGTAATCACCTTTGGCCGTGCCGTAGAGGCTGCTGCGGTCAAAAAACTCATCGCACTTGACCAGATACACGGGGATTGACGCGCCCAGCGACGTCTCCCAGATGTCTCCCGCGTAGATTTTATCACCTACCGGGATCTCGATATTTTCCGCTATGAGCTTTCTCTCTTTTGCCGCCTGCTCAACCATTTTATAAAACGGCATGATTACCCGCACATCACACCCCAGTGCTTTCAGGGCTATCGGCAGCGAGCCGGCAACATCGGCAAGACCGCCGGTCTTTGCAAACGGCACAACCTCAGATGAAGCAAACAGTACTTTCAGCATATCTTTACCTCCAATGACTCGGGATTAGGGATTCGTGGTTAGGGGTTTGTGAATAGTATACAGTGAATAGTGAATAGTAAACTGGATAAAAGGTTATTAAAAGGCTAAGAGGCTACAAAGTTAACACTCTTCAGCTTTGTGCTCTGTGTCTTAATTCCTCTTCACCTCTTCACCTCTTCACCTTTTAACCTCTTCACCTATTCACCGTTTATTATTCATACCTCAGCGCCTCAATCGGGTTCATACGCGAAGCCTTGCGCGCCGGATAGAGGCCGAAAAAAATTCCCACGACGGCAGCAAAAAGTGATGACACCAGGATGGCAACAAATGATATCGGCGTCGGCCAGTCGGCAAAATAGGCAATTATTGACGTCAGCCCTATTCCCAGCACTATGCCCACGCCGCCGCCAATGAGGCTCAGGAGCACTGCCTCCAGCAGAAACTGCAGCAGGATGTCGCCGGGCTTTGCGCCCACTGACATGCGGATGCCAATTTCTCTGGTGCGCTCGGTAACTGACACCAGCATGATATTCATAATACCGATGCCGCCGACCACGAGCGAAATTGATGCAATGCTGCCGAGCAGCAGCGTCAGTATCCCGGTAATAATGGTAAACGTGGCGGTAAGGTCGGCAAGGTTTCTCACGGTGAAGTCATCATCCTCGCCCTTGGGTATATGGTGCCGCTGCCGCAGCAGCGTGGTAATCTGATCCTGGGCGTCAGGGATGCGCTCATTGGAGACCGCTGAGGCCATAATCATAGACAAGTAGGTAATGCCCATCAGGCGCTTCTGCGCGGTGGTGTAGGGAATGACCACTGTGTCGTCCTGGTCCTGCCCGAACGTGGTCTGGCCTTTTTCCGTAAGCAGACCGATCACCCGGAACGGGATGCGCTTCACCCTGACAATCTGGCCCACCGGGTTCTGCGTGCCAAAAAGTTTTTCCGCCACCGATTTGCCCAGAACACATACCTTGGTAGCTGCCTTGACATCCTGCATGGTGAAAAACTCACCCCGCGCAAGCGACCAGTTTTTTATGCGCTGGAATTCCGGGTCAGTGCCCATAATGGAAGTTCCCCAGTTCTGGTTCTGAAACACAACCTGGGCCGCTGTGCTCACCACCGGGCTTACGAGCTGCACGGTGGGGCATTCGTCGCGGATTGCCTGGGCATCTTCATCTATCAGCGTGGTCACGGTACCGAACCCGGTGCGCATCCCTCCCTTGGTCATGCTGCCGGGGATGACAATGAGCATGTTGGTGCCAAGGCCGCTGATCGCCTTTTCAATGGATATCTGCGCGCCGCTGCCGATATTGACCATGGTGATGACTGCGCACACGCCGATCACAACACCCAGCACGGTCAGCAGGGAGCGGAGCTTGTTTCTCATAATAGCCCGGAGCGCTACCCGGATGGTGAAAAGCAGTTCCATAGCACCTCATTCGTCTCGTATAATGTTACCGTCGCGAAAATGCACCTGGCGTTTTGCGTATTTTGCGATGTCCTGTTCATGGGTCACCAGTATTATGGTTATGCCGCTTGCCTCGTTCAATTCCTTCACGATATTCATAATCTCAATACTGGTTGTAGTGTCAAGGTTGCCGGTGGGCTCATCCGCCAGTATCAGCGCCGGGTTGTTTACCATGGCGCGGGCGATGGCAACCCGCTGCTGCTCCCCGCCGGAGAGCTGGTTGGACAGGTTGTTCATCCGCTCTTTCAGCCCCACCCGCTCCAGCGCTTGAGCGGAGCGCTGGCGGCGCTGCGCAGCGGGGACCCGGTTGTATATCAGGGGCAGCTCCACATTTTCCAGGGCGCTGGTGCGCGGCAGCAGGTTGAAATTCTGAAACACAAAGCCGATTTTTTTGTTGCGGATTTCCGCAAGCTGGTTGGGCGAGAGCGATGATACTTCCGTGCCCTCAATAGAGAGGGTGCCCCTGGTCGGCGTGTCAAGGCAGCCTATCAGGTTCATAAAGGTTGATTTACCTGAGCCGGAGGGGCCCATGATGGCGACAAATTCTCCCTGAGATACCGTGAGCGATACACCCCGCAGGGCATAGACCTCAGCATGTCCATCCAGACTGTATATTTTATGAAGCTCGTCGGCGCGAATAAAACTGTTCACAGCAGGCTGTCTCTTTTATCGTTGGCCGAACTTGAACATGGATTTTGATGAGTCCTGCTGCCGCCACTGGGGCTGATATCCAATAATTACTGTTTGCCCCTCTTTAATATCACCTCCGGTTATTTCCGCATGGCGCGTATCATATATGCCGGTTTTAATGTTCACGGTCTGCACCCTGATGTCTTTATCAACAACCCACACCCGGTGCTGCGTCTTCATCTCATCCTCTCCTGCCGATGCTTCACTGCCGGCAGGTGCTTCATTCCTGGCCAGCTCCTTGTCTGCAGAGTCAGGCTTGAATCTGAGAGCGGCATTTGCTACCCGCATAACATTCTTTTTGTGCTCAACAATAATTGAGATTGATGCGGTCATTCCCGGCCGCAGCATGAGTTCAGGATTGGGGACCTCTATCAGCGTGGCATAGGAAACCACATTCTGCAGTTCCTTGGGCGCAAACCGCACCTGGGAAATCGTCCCGTTGAACACCTGGTCCGGATAAGCATCAACGGTAAACTGCACCTGCTGGCCTACTTTAGCTTTGCCGATATCAGCCTCATCCACATACGCATCAACCCGCATTTTGGTGAGGTCTTCTGCTATTAAAAAAAGATCCGGTGTCTGAAACGTTGCGACCACCGTCTGTCCCACATCGCAGTTGCGGGATATCACAATGCCGTCCACCGGTGAGTAAATCGTCGTATGCTGCAGGTCCAGCTGCGCAGAGCTCAAAAGCGCATTGGACTGCTCTTCCCGGGCAACCGCAGCACCATATGACGCTTTGGCGGAATCATACTTTGTTCCCGCTATCTCCAAATCACGTTCTGACAGCACATTGTCCTGCCGCAGCTTCTTTGCCCGTCGCAGGTTGCTTTCGGAATCAGCCATCACGGCCTTTGCCTCCTTCACCTGTGCCTGGGACATTTTATAATTTGCGTCTGCCTGCGCTACCTTTGACTGGTAAATATCGGTCTCCAGCTGGGCTATGACCTGCCCCTTCTTCACCTGAGAGTTAAAATCTGCCAGTATTTTAATAATTCTTCCTGAAACCTGGCTCCCTACCTTGACGCTGTTTACCGGGTTTATAGTGCCCGTGGCAGTAATTTTTTCGATAATGTCACCGCGGTCAATAATTGCTGTCTCGTATTTATCCTGCTGAGGATTTTTCCTGAAACTGTATGCTATCGCAATCACGATGATCACTATCAGCGCTGCGCCAATATATAATTTCTTATTCACGCTCCTAATCCCTTCGTGATAAATATTAAGGAAAGCTTCATGTACTGTGGTAATTCCGATTAATTTAAAGCGGTTGCAATATATCTTTTTAAGTATACTATGTACACTATTTTTTAGCAACTTGTTACGGCAC
>Ga0209253_10001705_pt1 | contig 19344 bp, 15 predicted proteins | sample FrelakmetBRP12BR_FD_187145 | JGI IMG/M metagenome (GOLD analysis project Ga0209253, IMG submission 187145) | Freshwater lake sediment microbial communities from the University of Notre Dame, USA, for methane emissions studies - BRP12 BR (SPAdes)... | ecosystem: Environmental > Aquatic >... | reverse complement strand
GTTGGAAGCGATGTGCTCGGCCATCTTCTCCAGCCACCAGCGCTGTTCGTCAGAGAAGCGGCACGCCCCCTCACCCCTGCCCCTCTCCCGCTGGAAGAGGGGGAGGTTTGCTGCTGGCTGGGCGAGCCAGGGCGGAAGTTGGCGCGGAAGCTTGCCATGATCTTCTCGGCGTAGGGCACCAGCTCGTTTTCCTGGTGCATCGCGTAGCGCACCAGTGAGACGAGGTCGGTCAGGATGCGGCGGTGGCTGGCGCCCCGGAAGCCGACCTGGACGGCGCTCCATCAGAGTAGTTACAATGCATGACTAGGGGATACGACAGCGCGCACCTTGCTGCCGCGGAATCGCTCGGGTCAGGTCCGGGCGTCGAGTTCTTGACCTTCGCCTCGTTTGACTGAATTCTGAACCGAGCTGCGCAGGAAATCGGCTTGCGCGTTCATGGTGCGGGATAAGCGAGTCGATATCAGCCGCCTGCGGCAAGGTCACCCCGTCTTGCCTTCCGAGGCTGCGCCGCTGGGGGCCCGAGCAGCTGCCGCAGGTACGCGCCCGTGTAGCTCGCCGCGTCGCAGGCAACTTCTTCCGGCGTACCCTGCGCGATGATGCGGCCGCCGCCTTCGCCACCCTCTGGCCCCAGATCGATCACCCAGTCCGCCGTCTTGATGACGTCCAGATTGTGCTCGATGACCACCACCGTGTTCCCATGCTCGCGCAGACGATGCAGCACCTTGAGCAGCAGGTCGATGTCGTGGAAATGGAGGCCGGTGGTGGGCTCGTCGAGGATATACAGCGTGCGCCCGGTGTCGCGCTTCGAAAGCTCAAGCGATAGCTTGACGCGCTGTGCTTCGCCGCCGGAGAGCGTCGTTGCCGACTGCCCGAGCTTGATGTAGCCGAGGCCGACCTCGAGCAGGGTGTGCAGTTTGCGCTCCAAAACGGGCACCGCGCTGAAGAAGTCGTGGGCCTGCTCGACGGTCATGTCGAGCACATCGTGGATGTTCCGCCCCTTGTAGTGGATCTCCAACGTCTCGCGGTTGTAGCGCCTGCCGTGGCACACGTCGCAAGGCACGTAGATGTCGGGCAGGAAATGCATGGCCACCCTAATCATGCCGTCGCCCTGGCAGGCTTCGCAGCGCCCGCCTTTTACGTTGAACGAGAAGCGGCCCGGCCCGTATCCGCGCTCCCGCGCGGTGGGCACGCCTGCGAACAGGTCACGGATCGGGGTGAAGAGTCCCGTGTAAGTCGCAGGATTGGAGCGCGGCGTGCGGCCGATCGGGCTTTGGTCGACGTTGACCACTTTATCGAAGAGATCGAGCCCATCGATCGAAAGGTACGGAGCCGGCTCGGGGGCGGCTCCATAAAGATGACGCGCGACTGCGGCATACAGGGTGTCGTTGATGAGGGTTGATTTGCCTGAGCCCGAGACACCCGTGACGCACGTGAAGAGGCCCACCGGCAGCTCGAGGTCGACGAGCTTGAGGTTGTTGCCGGTTACACCCTCGAGCCGCAACAGGCGGCTACGGTCGACCGGTGTGCGTCGCCTGGGAGCCGCAATGCTGCGCTTGCCCGAGAGATACTGGCCGGTGAGCGACGCGGGATTCGCGCTCACCTCCTGGGGCGTCCCTTGCGCGACGATGTGGCCGCCATGCACGCCAGCACCGGGACCTATGTCGACCACGTGGTCGGCTGTCATGATAGCGTCGTGGTCGTGCTCGACCACCACCACCGAGTTGCCGATGTCGCGCAGGCGCTTGAGCGTATCGAGCAGCCGGGCGTTATCGCGCTGGTGCAGCCCGATGGAAGGTTCGTCCAGCACGTATAGCACGCCCGTGAGCCCCGACCCGATCTGACTTGCCAATCGAATTCGCTGGGCCTCTCCCCCCGACAGCGTATCGGCTGCGCGGTCGAGTGAGAGGTAGTCGAGACCGACATTTACCAGAAACTGCAGCCGGTCCGCGATCTCGCGCACGATCTTCTCCGCGATCGCCTGCCGCCGGCCATCGAGCGTGAGGTGTTCGAAGTATCGCTGTGCCTCCTTGAGGGGCAGAGCGCTTACCTCGTAGATGGTTCGGCCGCCGACGCGAACATTACGCGCTTCGCCCCTGAGCCTCGTTCCCTCGCACTCGGGGCAAGGCTTGGTGTTGAGGTATTTGGCGAGCTCTTCCTTCACTGCGACCGAGTCCGTTTCCTTGTAGCGGCGCTCAAGGTTTGGGACGATGCCTTCGAAGGTATGCTCGCGCGTGAGGTTCTGGCCGCGCTCGGTCAGGTATACGAAGTTCACCTTCTCTTTTCCAGACCCATAGAGGACGACCTGTTGCGCGTCGGCCGGCAGGTTCTCGAACGGGGCGTCCACATCGAAGCGGTAATGGCTTGCGAGCGACTGCAGCATCTGAAAGTAGAAATGGTTGCGACGATCCCAGCCCTTGATCGCACCCGCTCCGAGCGACAGGTGGGGGAAGGCCACGATGCGCTTGGGATCGAAGAACGTGATGGTGCCAAGGCCATCGCACGCAGGGCAGGCACCCATCGGATTGTTGAACGAGAACAGCCGCGGCTCCAGCTCCGGCAGGGAATAGCCGCAGGTCGGACAAGCGAACCGGGCCGAGAACAGGTGCTCGCGACCCGAATCCATCTCCACCGCGAGCGCGCGGCCGTTGGCATGACGAAGCGCGGTCTCGAAGCTTTCCGCGAGCCGTTGCTTGGCGTCGCCCCGCGTCTTCAGCCGATCCACCACCACTTCGATGGTGTGCTTCTGATTCCTGGCAAGCTTGGGGGGCGCATCGATATCGTGCACCTCGCCGTCGATGCGCAATCGAACGAAACCCTGGGCACGCAGCTCGTCGACGAGGTCCTGCTGTTCGCCTCTACGCCCGACCACCAGCGGCGCGAGGATCATGATTCTGCTGTCCTCGGGCAGCGCGAGCACGTGGTCCACCATCTGTGAAACCGACTGGGCGGCGAGCGCGATGCAGTGCTCGGGGCAGTGAGGCTCGCCAACGCGCGCATAGAGAAGCCGCAGGTAGTCGTGGATCTCGGTGACAGTCCCGACGGTAGAGCGGGGATTGTGGCTGGTAGCCTTCTGCTCGATGGAGATGGCGGGCGAAAGCCCCTCGATGAGGTCCACGTCCGGCTTTTCCATGAGCTGCAGGAATTGCCGCGCGTAGGCGGAGAGGCTCTCAACGTAACGCCGCTGGCCCTCAGCATAGAGCGTGTCGAAGGCGAGCGATGACTTGCCGGAACCCGAAAGTCCTGTAATGACCACTAATCGATTGCGCGGCAGATCGAGGTTGACGTTCTTGAGGTTGTGGGTGCGGGCGCCGCGAATCCGGATAAGATCCATACACGACTCTGAGGCTGAACAACGTTTTACTATAACCAAGTCCAAGCGCCTTTCCCAACAGGCCTTTCCACCTTGGGTGCCTAGCTCGACGCCTCACTGGGTGGAGTTCTTGGTACCCACCGCTGCGACAAGGCGTACACTACGGCCCACTACGAGAAGAAGTGCACGATCCCGGTGATCGACAGTCGGACGGCGAAGCTGATCGTGCGGTCCGGGCTACGGGCACACCAACGCCACGTCAACTGAGCCAATAAGGAGGAACCGGCATGATGCGCCTTTCTATCCAAGCTGTGACCACCGCTACGACGCTGCTTTTCGCCGCGCAGGCTTTTGGTGCCCTGGATGACGCTGCGGCGACCACGATGCTGACCAAGGGCGGCTGCAGGGCTTGTCACGCGGTCGACAAGAAGATGGTCGGACCGTCTTACCAGGATGTTGCCAAGAAGTACAAGGGCGATGCCAAAGCGGTGGCGATGCTGTCGGAGAAGGTGCGCAAGGGGAGCACGGGTACCTGGGGCCAAGTCCCGATGCCACCGACCCCGCCCGAGCGCATCAGTGACGCCGACCTCAAGGCGGTCCTGGAGTGGATTCTCACGAAGTAGCGGTCACCGCGCGGCCCGTGGTTCTCGCCCTTCCAGGTGGGAACCACGTTGCCTGCAATTCCGCAAGCCTAATCGCGGAACGTTTGAGCTAAGTCAAAACGCTTCGCCTGCCACCGTCCCATCATGGGGCGCTGGCTTATTCATGGCCGGACATGTCTATCAAAGGCGGGGCGCGATTGGGACGGCGAAATGGGAACGTTCTCTCGCGGGCTCGTAGCGGAACACCGATGATGAGAAGTTGGCGTCCTATGGTGCTCGCTTTCGCGCTGGTGGCATCCACCCAGGCTGCTGATTCCCCTTTGCCCCCTTCGGATACGGCCGCCGCGCCCGTGCACCGCCAGTTGCGGCTGAACGAGGTGCCCGAGACGCCGCCTGGTCCGACCGAGCCGCAGGTTTTTGACGGCTATCCGCAAGCTCCGCCCTTCAAGGTCGTTCCCCAGAAAGACAAGCTCACGTTCTACCCGTGCTCGCAGTGTCACAAGTTCATGACGCCGAATCCCGCGCCGCGCAAGCTCGAGGCGGCGCCACATCCGGCCGCCCTCCAGCACGGAGGCGGGCGGATATGGTGTCTGAATTGCCACCTCATCGACGATCGGGATTATCTGCACACCCTGAAGAACCAGAAGGTGGACTTCGATGAAGCCTATCTCGTCTGCGGGCAGTGCCACTTCAACCGCCAGAAGGACTGGTACCTCGGCGGGCATGGAAAGCGGGCTTACAACTGGCAGGGCGAGCGCATGATCTACTCATGCACGCACTGCCACGACCCGCATGATCCCGTGACCAAGCCGCGGGAGCCGCACAAGGTGCCGCCGGTGAGGGCGGGGCTGCAGCGTATGCCTGCAGCGGATCGCGACCTGCGGAAGGTGTGGGAGCGCCATGCAGCGAAGACGGCGGAGACTGCCGATGAGCGATGAGCGCGACCACTATGACGGGCAAGTGAACTTCAGCCACTACCGCCGCAAATTTCTGAAGGGGTTGGCGCAGGTCGGGCTGGCGGGTGGGGTTGCCGCGAGCGCTAGTGGTGTCGCGCGGGCCGCCTGGGGAGGCAGCACGTTCCAGGATGCCCTGGGGGACTTCTTCCAGAATCACTACCAGCGCATGACGCCCGAGGAGATGAAGGACGCCCTGGCGCGAATCGAGCGCAACGCCAAACGGAAGTTCGGGGTCGACATCACCTGCGTGGATACCCCGCCGATTCCCGGCGTCGTGTTTGGCTACGCCCTCAACATCTCGAAGTGCAAGGGCTACCGCGACTGCGTCTACGGCTGCATCCGCGAGAATAACCAGGGACGCGATTCGCAAGTGCAGTACATCCGCGTGCTGCAGATGGACAAGGGCAGCATGAACCTGGAGCGGTCAGAGCACTATTACGAGCCGGAATCGGTGCCCGTTCCCGGCAAGTTCTATCTGCCCGTGCAATGCATGCAGTGCGACAACCCGCCGTGCGTGAAGGCCTGTCCGGTGGGCGCGACCTGGAAGGACCCCGACGGCATCGTCGTAATCGACTACAACTGGTGCATCGGATGCCGGTTCTGCATGGCTGCTTGTCCCTACTGGGCACGCCATTTCAATTGGACCGATCCGCAGATTCCCGCGGAGGAACTGAACCGGGCGACGAACTACCTTGGCAACCGGCCGCGGATGAAGGGGGTGGTCGAGAAGTGCCACTTCTGCACGCAACGCACTCGCAAAGGCCGGCAGCCCGCCTGCATGGAGGCCTGCCCGACTGGGGCCAGGGTATTCGGTAACCTCCTGGACCCGAACAGCGAGATCCGCTACATCCTGGAGCACAAGACAGTGTTCCGGCTCAAGGAAGAGCTGGGTACCGAACCCAAGTTCTGGTATTACACCGACGCGTGACGGCTGCCAAGTGACCTTTTTCCATTTTCTCCGCGACGGCGTGCGCGAGATGTTGCGCGGTCCCCGCGCCTACTGGATCTGGCTCGGTGTCCTTGCAGCGCTGTTCGCCTTCGGGGCCTTGAACTACTTCGGTCAGCTGCGCGATGGCCTGGTGGTCACCGGCATGAGCGACCAGGTCTCGTGGGGCTTCTACATCGCCAACTTTGCGTTTCTGGTGGGGATCGCCGCCGCTGCAGTCCTCTTGGTCATCCCTGCCTACATCTTCTACCGTAAGGACGTGAAAGCCGTGGTGCTGCTCGGCGAGGGCATGGCGGTGGCGGCCGTGATCATGGCGATGCTGTTCGTGCTGGTGGACATCGGCCGACCGGACCGCGCGTGGCATGTGATCCCCTTTATCGGCCGCTTCAACTTCCCGAGCTCGCTGCTCGCCTGGGATATCGTCGTGCTCAATGGGTACCTGGCGCTCAACGTGTTCGTTCCGATGTACGTCCATTACTGCCACTATCGGGGCCAGGAGCCGAAGCTGAAGCTTTACTTCCCGGTCGTGGTGGTCGCCATGTTCTGGGCGATTTCCATCCACACCGTTACCGCTTTCCTTTTTTCGTCCAACGCGGCGCGGCCGTTCTGGAACGTGGCGCTCCTGGGACCGCGTTTCATCGCCTCGGCGTTTGCGTCCGGTCCGGCGCTCATCATCCTGACGCTACAGATCATTCGCAAGGTCACCGATTACCCGGTGAGCCAGAGCGTGATCGACACCTTGGCGCTGATCATGACGGTGGCGATGCAGATCAGCCTCTTCTTCGTCGGCGCGGAGCTCTTCACCGACTTCTACAGCGAGACTAACCACGCCACCTCGATGCACTACCTGTTCCTCGGTCTCGACGGTTTCTCCGGGCTGCGCCCGTGGATCTGGCTCTCCGTCGCGCTGAACCTGGTGGCGGTGACCATTCTCTCGATTCACCCGCTGCGCCGGCGGATGCTCACCCTAAACATCGCATGCGTCTGCGGGTTCCTGGGGATCTGGCTGGACAAGGGCATGGGGCTGGTGGTCCCTGGCTTCATTCCCACGCCGCTCGGCGAGATCTTCGAGTATGCGCCGACCGCGACGGAGCTCTACATCGCGATCGGGATCTGGGCCTTCGGTTTTCTCGTGTTTACGCTGCTTGCCAAGGCGAGCATCGCCATCGAGCTCGGCAAAGTGCGCGCGCGTCCCGACGTCAGTCGCAAACCGATTGTGGGTGCGCCGAGCATCCCGGCCGTCGCGCATCGCGACTGAGTCGCGAACTGTTGCGAGCCGGTCGGCACGCAGGGTCCGCGGCTTGGTGGACCCGCCAGCCTTCGAGATCGCGGTAGGCGCCGTAGCGTTCTACCGACCACCAATCCAGCTTCTGGCCGCGAGGATTCGAGCCGACGAGCGCGTCGCCCGGCTTCAACATTGCGCGTGACTTGCCGAGCACCCGAGGCAGCCGCGCGCTAAGTGGTACGACAAAAGCATAACGGCCCGATACGCCCGCGACGATTGCCGGCAGCAGGATCATAGCGCTGCCATGGTTCTTGCTAAGCAGCGCGCCATCGCGTCGCTGAGGGGCGGCGCGGGTGCCGTGACCCGGGAGGGCTTTTTCTGTATCCTCGACGCCGTCCGATCTGCACTCCGGTGGGCCCGAACTTGGGCAGGTTGCTTTTGATCTTAGGTATCATCGCGCTTGTCTTTTGGCTGCTTTGGCGCTATCGCCGAAGCATGCAGCGTAATGACGGGTCAATTCCGACCCAGATCGAGAACATGGTGCGTTGCGCCCACTGCGGCATTCATCTGCCGCGCAGCGAAAGTGTAGAACGTGCCGGCCGCTACTTTTGCTCGACCGAGCACCGCCGTTTGTACGAGTCATAGGTGATCGTGGTCCCAGCCCTTCTGTCCGCCTTTCCTGCCCGATGGGACGTGCGCTCGGAGAACGCCGAGCAACCGGAGCGCTTCTGGCGGTCGCTTCGCTACTTCAACGTGTACCGGTGCGTGCTCGCACTGGTCCTGGCGACAACGCCATTGCTGCTGCGCTCCGAACTGCCCTTCGCTTCGACGAACCCCACGCTTTACACATATGTCGCGGCGTTATACGTGCTGTTTAGCGGCACCTGCTTCGTTGCGTTGCGCTCGCGCGTCCCGGGCTTCGATCTGCAGCTCACGTTGCAGGTGGTCGGGGACATCGTCTTTATTGTCCTGCTCATGGTGGCGAGCGGCGGCATATCGAGCGGACTGGGACTCTTGCTCCTGGCGTCCCTCGCAGCGGGCGGGTTGATCGGACGCGGGCGGCTCACCCTCTTCCACGCCTCCGTGGCGAGCATCGCCGTGCTGGGGGCACACGCGTTCTTGGTTGCCGCGCGGGACGCACCGGTGGCTCAGTTCGTCCAGGCCGGTCTGCTCAGCATCGGCTACTTCGCCACGGCCTGGCTCGCGCATACGCTGGCCAGATGGACCGTCGAGAGCGAGGAGCTCGCTGCCAAGCGTGGCTTCGATCTGGCTAACCTGGCGCAGGTCAACCAGCTCGTCATTCAAGACATGCAGGACGGCGTCCTGGTCGTGGATGCCCACGGCGTCATCCGCCAGTACAACGCACAGGCCGAGGAACTACTGGGCCAAATGCCTAAGGGCCGGAAGGACGTGCTTCTATCCGAGTTCTCGCCTGCCCTGGGCGATCAGCTCGCGCACTGGCGCGCGGATCCGGCGATCACCGGTGCTCCCATACCGAGCGTCAACCCGCAGACCGAGGTCAGCGTCCGGTTCGTGTGCGTCGGCCGCAAGGAATACCTCGGAGCGGTGATCTTCCTCGAGGACATGGGCCGTGTGCAGGGACAGGCGCAGCAGCTGAAGCTCGCGTCGCTCGGTCGGCTTACCGCCAACATCGCCCACGAGATCCGCAATCCCCTGTCGGCCATCAACCACGCCACCGAGCTCCTGCAAGAGGAGCCGGAGCTGACGCCAACGCAGACGCGGTTGCTGCAGATCATCCACGACAATGCCCAGCGGCTCGACCGCATGATCCAGGATGTACTCAAGCTGAATCGACGGGACCGCGCCTTGAAGGAAAACTTTGACGTGGGCGCCTATCTCCGTACCTTCGTTGAGCAGTTCAGTGCGATCGAGAAGATCAACCCCGGCATATTCTGTGTCGAGCTCTCTGACCGGTATGCGGTGGCGTTCGATCGTTCCCATCTGAACCAGGTGATGTGGAACCTGTCGCGCAATGCCCTGCGTCACTGCCAAAGAAGGGAAGGGAGCATCCGGGTCCTGGTTGGGCTGGGGCATAACGCCGATATCGTAAGATTGGATGTCATCGACGACGGAGCGGGAGTGCCGAAGAACCTAACGCATCAACTGTTCGAGCCGTTCTTCACGACGGCCGTGAGCGGCACGGGGCTGGGGCTCTACATTGCACGGGAGGTCTGCCAGGCGAACGGCGCGAACCTTTACTATTCGGACGCGCCGCAGGGTGGTGCCCAGTTCACGATTCTCTGTAAGAGGGCGATGATTTGAGACGCAAGGGGCGCATGGAAGGTGCCGTGTCGCGCACGGTGCTGATCGTTGACGACGAAGCCGATATCCTCGAACTGCTTGAGCTCACCCTGTTGCGCATGGGATTAGAGGTCGAGCGCGCGTCATGCGCCAAGGAAGCGATCGAACGCCTCCAGGCGCACACGTACGATCTTTGCCTTACGGATATGCGGTTGCCGGACGGAACCGGCATCGACATCGTGAAGCACATCGGCCAGTATTGCCCGGACCTGCCGGTGGCCGTGATCACCGCCCACGGCAATACCGAGAACGCCGTCGCCGCGCTGAAGGCAGGGGCGTTCGACTATGTTGCCAAGCCTGTCTCGCTCGATCAGTTGCGCACCATGGTGAAGTCGGCACTCAGCCTGCCGCAGGGTCCGGCCGCCAAGACGTCGGAGGGCGGGAGCTCGTTGCTCGGGGACTCCCCGGCCATTCAGCAGGTGCGTGCATTGGTCGAAAAGCTGGGTCGCAGCGAGGCGCCCGTCTATATCTCCGGCGAGTCCGGGAGCGGAAAGGAACTCGCGGCACGTCTCATCCACGAGAAGAGCGCGCGGCGCGAGAAGCGATTCATTCCGGTGAACTGCGGCGCGATTCCCGAAACGCTGATGGAAAGCGAATTCTTCGGCTACCGCCGAGGCGCCTTTACCGGCGCGGATCAGGATCGGGATGGATTCTTCCAGGCGGCTTCGGGCGGCACGCTGTTTCTCGATGAGGTGGCCGATCTGCCGCTCCTGATGCAGGTCAAACTGCTACGGGCGATCCAGGAAAAGAAGGTGCGGAAGGTCGGCTCCACCCAGGAGGACCCGGCGGATGTGCGCATCATCAGTGCAACCCACAAGTCGCTCTCTGATCTGGTCGAGGGCGGGAAGTTTCGCCACGATCTCTACTACCGCCTTGCAGTAATCGAGCTCAAGATGCCGCCGCTGCGCGAAATGCTTGAGGACATCCCGTTGCTCACGGGCGCGGTGCTCCAGAAGCTCGCGCGCGCTCAAGGCCGCACCAATATTCAGATCGACAAGCAAGCGATGGCGGCACTTGTAAACTACGACTTTCCGGGCAACGTCCGGGAGCTGGAGAACATCCTCGAGCGGGCGCTCGCCCTTTGCTCTGACAACATGATCCGGCTGGAGGACTTGCAGCTGACGCCTCACCCGGAGGTGCTGAAGGGAGAGGACGGAGTCGTTTCGTTTCCTGCGGCGGCCGCTGCGCCAGCGGGAGGCAAGGTGCCGTTGCAGGAGTATCTGGACGAGGTTGAGAAGGCGGCTATTCTGGAGGCGCTGGAAAAAACCCGGTACAACCGGACTGCGGCGGCGAAGCTCCTCGGTATTACGTTCCGTGCTCTCCGCTACCGCATGGAGCGGCTTGGCATTAACTGATGCCACGCGGGGCGGCGCTGTCTGCGTTGCAGCGTGGCGAGGTCCGTGAACCGTCGAACTGCACGGGCCTGGACCCTCGATGCCTTGGGGCGCCTGCCGGCTGCGCGCTTTCTCGCTTCCCCGAACTGCGACGAACGCCCGCTGCGTGAGTCCATCACGCTGCTCGTCGTTCACAACATCAGCCTGCCACCGGGCCGTTTCAGCGGTAACGCGGTGGTCGACCTATTCCTCAATCGCCTGGATCGGTCCGCGCACTCGTGCTTCTCGCAGCTCGCCGAGCTCCGGGTCTCCGCCCATTTCTTGTTAAGGCGACGGGGCGAACTCATCCAGTTCGTTCCCTGTTCCAAGCGTGCATGGCATGCCGGCGCTTCCCGCTGGAAAGGTCGCGAGCGCTGCAATGACTTCTCCATCGGCATCGAGCTGGAAGGCAGCGACGATGTGCCGTTCACCGATGCGCAATACCGGGTCCTCGCGCGTCTCACTCAGACGTTACGGGCGGCCTATCCCATCAGCGACATCGCCGGCCACGCGGACATCTCGCCTGGCCGCAAGACCGACCCCGGACCGCACTTCGACTGGTTGCGGTTTCGGTCGATGCTTGCTTGCCACCATACGTGACGCAAGTCACCTCATGGGCGTTTGCCGGGGCTCAGCCTCTCCGGGACGACGGTCTCGATCCCCTTCTTGCGGGGCGAGACGACCTCCGCGGCGGCTGGCGCCTCTTGCCGATCTGTGAAGACTCCATTCATCGGGCGGTCGCTTTCGTACGTCATTACTTCGCGCCTGCACAACAAAAATAGCTTGCATGCCCGAAAACGCATTACTAGAATTAGTACAAGTGCAGTTAAAGGATCACAAGATCTTGTAGAACCAAGCTAGCTATTGGTAAGTATCAGCGGCTTCTTGCACAACATGTTGTGATTCTGAAGGGACACCGAAGAGGAGACACGCATATGCAGCTAGCCATCGAAGGCACCGCTACGGCCCCTGCCCCCGTGTTTCAAATCAACGAAGTTGGTGTCACTGATATGCGCCTGGCGGGGTACAAGGTCATCCGCCGCAACGGCGCTGTCGTCGGCTTCGAGCCATCCAAGATCTCGATCGCGATGACGAAGGCCTTTCTCGCGGTAAATGGCGGTCAGGGTGCAGCATCGGCGCGGGTGAGGGAACTCGTCTCCGATCTCACTGCCGCCGTGGTGGGCGCCCTGATGCGGCGGCAGCCTCATGGTGGCACCCTGCACATCGAAGATATTCAGGATCAAGTGGAACTCGCTCTGATGCGCTCCGGTGAACACGAGGTGGCGCGTCGTTACGTCCTCTACCGCGAGGAGCGGGCGCGGCAGCGCGCCCGGCTGAAGGAGGTGGCGGCGGTCCGGGTTCTGAACGTGGTCGAGGATGGCGTCGTGCGGCCCCTTGATCTGGACGCAATCCGCTCACTTATCGACGAAGCCTGCGGCGGGCTGGGCAGCGGAGTGGACGGCGGGCTCGTCATGCAGAGCGTAGCCAAGGACCTGTATGACGGAGTACCCATGGAAGAAGTCAGGAAGTGCGCCATCCTGGCCGCGCGCTCGCTGATCGAAAAGGACACGGCCTACAGCTTCGTCACGGGGCGCCTGCTTCTCAACAAGATCCGGCACGAAGTGCTCGGTGAAGAGGTCAGTCAGTCCGCAATGGCGACTCGCTATGCCGAGTACTTCCCCGAGTTTATCGCGCGGGGCGTCAACGCCGAGTTGCTCGATCCACGTCTTGCCGGCTATGACCTGCAGCGGCTGGGCAGAGCTCTCGACGCTTGCAGGGACCTCAAGCTCGGCTACCTCGGCCTCCAGACCCTCTACGACCGTTATTTTCTCCATGTCCGCGACCAACGGATCGAGCTGCCACAGGCTTTCTTCATGCGGGTGGCCATGGGTCTCGCGCTAAACGAGAGGGACCGCGAAGTTCGCGCGATCGAGTTCTACGATGTCCTCTCGTCGTTCGACTACATGAGCTCGACCCCGACCCTATTCAACTCGGGGACACTTCGTTCGCAATTATCGAGCTGTTATCTCACGACAGTGTCGGATGACCTGGCGGGTATCTACCAGGCCATCAAGGAAAACGCTCTGCTCTCCAAGTACGCTGGCGGTCTCGGCAACGACTGGACGCCGGTACGGGCACTCGGCTCCTACATCAAGGGGACCAACGGCAAATCGCAGGGCGTGGTGCCGTTTCTGAAAGTGGTGAATGACACAGCAGTGGCTGTAAACCAGGGGGGCAAGCGCAAGGGTGCCGTATGCGCGTACCTCGAGACGTGGCACCTCGACATCGAGGAGTTCCTGGAGCTGCGAAAGAACACCGGGGACGACCGGCGGCGCACCCACGACATGAATACCGCGAACTGGATTCCGGATCTGTTCATGAAGCGGGTCATTGAAGGTGCGGAGTGGACCCTTTTCTCACCGGCAGACGTTCCTGACCTGCACGACAAGTATGGCAAGGAGTTCGACCAATCCTACCAGCGCTACGAGGCGAAGGCAGCGGCGGGGGAGCTGAAGCTCTTTAAGAAGATCCCGGCCCAGCAGCTCTGGCGCAAGATGCTCAGTATGCTGTTCGAGACCGGGCATCCCTGGATCACCTTCAAGGACGCTTGCAATGTAAGGTCTCCTCAGCCGCACGTGGGAGTCGTGCACAGTTCGAACCTATGCACTGAGATCACGCTCAATACCTCGGAGAACGAGATTGCGGTTTGTAACCTGGGCTCGGTGAACCTTCTGAACCACCTGATCGACGGCAAGCTCGATCACGCGAAGCTGCGGCGGACAGTTAGGACGGCGATGCGCATGCTCGATAACGTCATCGACATCAACTACTACGCCGTCGAGAAAGCACGGAACGCGAATCTCCGGCATCGACCCGTCGGGCTCGGCATTATGGGTTTTCAGGACTGTTTGCACGTGCTGAGGATCCCGTACGGGTCGGAGGCTGCGGTAGAGTTCGCGGACCGGTCCATGGAGGCAGTTGCGTACTATGCGTACTGGGCTTCCACGGATCTGGCGGTCGAGCGAGGTCCCTATGCGAGCTTCGCCGGATCGCTCTGGTCGAAGGGCATTGTTCCTCAGGATACCCTCAAGCTGTTGTCCCTTGAGCGAGGGGGGTATGTCGACGTGGACCTCTCCGCGGCGATGGACTGGAGCGCACTCCGCGATCGGATTGTGACCGTCGGCATGCGCAACTCGAACTGCGTGGCGATTGCGCCCACGGCTACGATTGCCAATATCGTTGGCGTATCGGCCAGCATCGAGCCGAACTTCCAGAATCTCTATGTGAAGTCGAACCTGTCTGGCGAGTTTACCGTGGCGAACCGGTATCTGGTCGAAGATCTCAAGCGACTGAACATCTGGGACGAGGTGATGATTGCCGACCTCAAGTACTTCGACGGTGGCCTCGCGCGAATCGATCGCGTGCCGCCGGAAATCCGTCATCTCTACGCCACCGCGTTCGAGATCGAACCCGCCTGGCTCGTTGAGGCGGCAGCCCGGCGTCAGAAGTGGATCGATCAAGCACAGTCCCTCAGCCTCTACATCGCGGGCGCCTCGGGGCGCAAGCTCGACGAGACGTACAGGCTTGCGTGGCTGCGCGGGCTCAAGACCACCTACCATCTGCGTACGTTGGGCGCGACCCACGCGGAGAAGTCCACGGTCCGCGGCGGTGCCCTTAACGCGGTGCCGACCGAAGCAGGGAGGGCGGGGTTGGAAGCGGTGGAACCAAGGTTCTGTGGGATCGAGAATCCAGAGTGCGAGGCCTGCCAATGAGAAACGCCTCATCGCTCGCGTCACGACGCCGCATCGCATTCTGGCTCAAGCGGGAAACGGCTGCGGCACTGGGTTTCCCAGTCGATATGACGGACAAGAGCGGCATGCTGCTTGCTTTGCGCAGCGGGCTCTTGATGCCCAAAGAAAGCAAAGCCCGTGATTTTGGAAACAACTACTAGGGGATCTTGAGGGGAACTCTCCATGCTGCAATTCGAGGAAGACGTCGCCGCTCGTGCTGCTCTGGCAGCGCGGGCCGGGAGCGGATTCGGTGTGCGATCGCTGGCGTCGGTTCCGCCGCCGGACGCGCAGGTCTCTGCCCGCATTCGCGTCGCAGATAAGCGAGTCATCAACGGCAAGACGGACGTCAACCAGCTTGTTCCGTTCAAGTACAAGTGGGCGTGGGAGAAGTATCTCGCGGCGTGCGCGAATCACTGGATGCCTCAGGAAATTAACATGAGTTGCGAAGACACCATGCCGTGTGGCGTGCTCGGGCCCAACGCGCCCATGTTCAAGGAATATCTTCACTTCATTGCCAGCCGCCGCTGCGTGCAGATCGGTCTCGAACCGCTCTTCCCGGGTGCGACCAACCCGTTTCCATGGATGAGCGAGATGATCGATCTCAAGAAGGAGCGCAACTTCTTCGAAACGCGTGTCATCGAGTACCAGACGGGTGGAGCACTCAGATGGGATTGACCCGAGAGGATCGCGCATCGGCGCGGCGGTAAAGGATTGCAGGCGCGGCCACGGCGGCCGAGGACCGCCGGCCTCGCGCCTCGACGAAGCTGCTGAGTTGCCAGGCAGCCGCGGGTGCTTTGTGCGCCACGCGGCTCCGGGCGCTGGCAGTGTTGAAGGCACCCCCTCTTGGGTGTCTGCTTTGAAGTGCACCACCACTCTATAGGAGGTTCTAGTGGCAACCAAAGCGAAGAAACCCGCAGCCAGGAAGCCTGCTGCGAAGAAGGCCGCGGCCGCGGCCAAGAAGCCTGTCGTCAAGAAGGCGGTCAAGAAGCCGGCCGTGAAGAAGGCTGTCGCCAAGAAGGTCGTGAAGAAGGCGGCGCCCAAGAAGGCTGCGGCGAGAACTGTCGCCAAGAAGGTCGTGAAGAAGGCCGCACCGAAGAAGGCTGTCGCGAAGAAGGTCGTCGCGAAGAAAGCCGTGAAGAAGGCCGCACCGAAGAAGGCTGTCGCGAAGAAGGTCGTCGCGAAGAAGGTGGTCGCGAAAAAAGTGGTCGCGAAAAAGGTCGTGAAGAAGGCCGCACCGAAGAAGGCTGCGGTAGCCCCGAAGAAGCCAGCGGCGAAGAAAGCTGTCGCCCCGGCCGCCAAGAAGCCCGTGAAAAAAGCCGTCAAGCCGGCCGCCGCGCCTGCTGCAGAGAGCGCAGAGGCCGCCAAGACCGTTTCGGTTCCCGGAGCTTGGCCTTTTCCGATCTCGGGAAAGCCTAACTGAGCATGACCCTGCCTGCGGGTGGGCAGGGGCGCGTCCTGACTGACGCCCCTGCCCTCCGCGGCTTGGGACTGGCCCTCAGTTGACTGGATCCCAGCCTTCGGGTACTCCGATCGCATCCACGGGCGTTGTGGCCGCAGGCGCGTTCGCTTTCTTCAGTGCGGGCGTGGACGCCTCGTGAAGCTGGCCGGAGCGAGCTGTGGCTGTCCCGATTGAGCAGCCAGTTGCGCCACGAGGACAATCTGCTGTCGAAGCGAGGGGTGAACATGGAGCGCAGGCGGGTGGACTCCGACAAGATCCGCAGCATCGGCTATGATTCGGGCAGTCGGGTGCTCGAAATCGAATTCAGCGACGGGCGCGTCATGCAGTACTCGCCCGTGCCCTCTGAGGTTTACCGACGCTTGATGGCAGCACCGTCCATCGTGAGTTACTTCCGGGATCACATCGAGGATGAATACAGCTCCAAGCGCCTGCGGTGAACCTCCCCCGGCTTGCTGCACTTCGTAATACCGTTCACTCCTCCTCCAGCTGAACCTTCTTCTGCGCCACGAGCTGCTGTTGCACCGAAGGCGGCACTACCTCGTATCGGTTGAATTCGATCGAATAAGAACCCTGCCCGCCCGTCATCGACTTGAGCCGCGAGTGGTAGCCGTTCAGCTCTGACAGCGGCACCAATCCCTTGATCTGCACCATGTTGCCACGAAGGTTCTGAGTCCCGGTGACCTGTCCGCGCTTGCTGGAAAGGTCTCCAGTGAGATCGCCCATGCACGCGTCGGGTGCGGTAATCTCGATGCTCACGATGGGCTCGAGCGCGATTGGCCGCGCCTTCAGGATGGCGTCGAGGAATGCCTTCTTTCCCGCCGCTACGAACGCCACCTCTTTCGAATCCACGGGGTGCGACTTTCCGTCATAGACGGTCACACGAACATCCTGAACGGGAAAGCCGGCCAAGGGTCCAGCTTCGAGCACTTGGCGAACACCCTTCTCTACGGCTGGGATGAACTGCGATGGAATCGCGCCGCCGTAGACATCGTCCACAAACTCGAACCCACTGCCCCGCGGGAGCGGCTCAATGCGCAGAAAGACCTCTCCAAATTGGCCCGCGCCCCCGGTCTGCTTCTTGTGCCGATGATGGCCTTCCGCCTTCCCGGTGATGGTTTCGCGATAGGGAATGCTTGGCGGACGAGTGACAACTTCGACCTTGTATTGCTCTGCCATGCGCTCCAGCACGCAGCGCACATGCAGCTCACCGAGGCCGCGAATGACCGTCTCGTGGGTGGAGCTGTTGTGTTCGACCTTGAAGCACGGGTCTTCGGCTGTGAGCTTGTGGAGCACATCCGAGATACGCTGCTCGTCGCCGCGGCGCTTCGGCTCGATCGCGAGCCCGTACATCGGCACAGGGAACTCAAGCGGTCGCAGGTGGTAATGGTCTTCGTCGTGGGAGTCGTGTAGGACGGCATCAAATTCGATGTCGTCGACCTTCGCCACTGCGCCGATGTCCCCGGGTACTAGCTGATCCGCTTCGACGTGCTCCTTACCCTGGAGTAGAAACATGTGGCCGACCTTGAACGGCTTCCGACCATCGCCGATATAAAGCTGCGTGTCCCGGGTGATCGTCCCCTGGTGCACGCGAAAGACACCGAGCCGACCGACGAAGGGATCGACTACGACCTTGAACACGTGGGCGAGGACGTGCTTCCTGGGGTCGGGGACCGCCTCGAGTTCTTGCGATCCTCCCTCAGCGCTCTTCACGAACACGGGTGGATTTCCCTCCATCGGATTCGGCATCAGCCTCGCGAAGATGTCGAGGAGTTCTGCCACGCCCGCTCCGTTGCGTGCCGACACAAAGCACACTGGGATCAGGTGACCCTCGCGGAGCGCCCGCTCGAACGGGGAATGCAGTTGCTCCGGGCTGATCTCCCCCTGGTCGAGATAAAGCGCCATCAAGTCCTCGTCCACTTCGACCACCTGATCGACAAGCGCGCCGTGGGCCGCCTCGACCGAAGAGAAATCGGATTCTCCCGACGGGTTGAAGAAGCAGTCCACTACCTTCGTGCCCCCTCCGGCCGGCAGATTGATCGGCAGACATTCCTTGCCGAAGGTCTCCTGTACGGCGCCCAGGATGCCGGGAAGGTCGACATTCTCAGCGTCGATCTTGTTCACGATGATCAGCCGACAGAGATTGCGTTTCGCCGCCCAGTGCATCATTCGGTTCGTGATGAGCTCGATTCCGTTCTGAGCGTTGATCACGATCGCGGCGGTATCGACGGCGGTGAGAGCGCCGATTGCCTGGCCAAGGAAATCCGGATAGCCCGGCGTGTCGACTACGTAGATATGGGAGTCCTGGTGCGCGAAGTGGGCGAGGGCGGAATAGAGCGAGTGACCGTGCTTCTTCTCGAGCGCGTCGAAGTCGCACACGGTGTTCCCGCGCTCGATCGTACCGGCACTCTGGATTTCGCCTGTCTTCGCCAGCAGCGCCTCCACCAGAGTAGTCTTGCCGGCGCCGCCGTGACCGACGAAGGCGATTGCGCGTGTGGACTCCGTGCCGAACTTGGGCATGTTTTCGACTCTCCTCCGGTCGCTGTTGTCTGGCGAGTATAGAAACCACCCCTCGCGGAAGCAAGCAAAGGCGAAGGATTCCGTCCGGTGAACGGATTGACGAGACGTGCTTTACCGGCATTGGGGCGACGGTGGAGGTATCCGGGCCGCTGGCGGTTCGGTTGCTCGAGCAGGACGGCGTTCGGTATAATCCGCAACTCTCAATTCATCCGGGTCGTTAGCTCAGCCGGTAGAGCAGCGGACTTTTAATCCGTTGGTCGGCGGTTCGAATCCGCCACGACCTACCAGCTTCGACCCGGCCTTCCAGACACTATTCGTAAGGCTCGTAAGCCGCGACTTTCGTGGGCCGTTAGCTCAGCTGGTAGAGCAGTGGACTCTTAATCCATTGGTCGTAGGTTCGATCCCTACACGGCCTACCATCAATCAAGGAGGTGGTTTTCAACTAACCCCTTTTTTCGGTCTGTGCCGTATTTGTGCCGCCGCTTAGCAGATCTGACACGACTTCTGCGTGCTGTCGAAGGTTCGCGGGCGCCAAGTGGGCGTAACGCCTGACCATCCCCTCAGACTCCCAGGCGCCCATTTCCTGTACCACATACAGAGGTGTGCCGTTTTGTACGTGCCAGCTCGCCCAGGTGTGACGCAAGTCGTGCCAGCGAAAATCCTCGATACCGGCACGAACAAGCGCGCTGCGCCAAGCCTTCGTGTTCGCCCATGCGATAGGCTTTCCACGGTAGGTGAACACACGTCCCGGATGTTTGCCAAGCTGTCGTTCCAGCACGCTCATTGCCGCTGAATTCAGGGACACGTGGCTGTCCCGGCCTCCTTTGGCCTGATCCCCATGGA
>Ga0209253_10001704_pt1 | contig 19350 bp, 15 predicted proteins | sample FrelakmetBRP12BR_FD_187145 | JGI IMG/M metagenome (GOLD analysis project Ga0209253, IMG submission 187145) | Freshwater lake sediment microbial communities from the University of Notre Dame, USA, for methane emissions studies - BRP12 BR (SPAdes)... | ecosystem: Environmental > Aquatic >... | reverse complement strand
AGGGAACATGCTCCCCGGACGCCGGAGCCTCAGTGTGGTTTCCGGAAGCCGGCATACAATTCACGCAAGAAGGCTCTGTTGTCGAAAAGGTATGCGATGCCGGTGCCGACGGTGGAGAGCGTCACGAGCAACATCATGCCGAAGAGCACCTGGGGGTGCATCAAGTCTTCGATCAGTGGTCCGAACTTGTCGGTAATGAAGGGAACAGAGCGGGCCACATACAGGATCAGGATATAGTAGATGACGACGAATTCTCCGAACGTCTTTGCCTGGGCGGTTTTTGACGTCACGATAGGACGATCCTTGTATTCAGCGAAAATCCGGAGGCCTGTGATGAGAAAATCGCGGACGATCACAATCCAGACCATCCACCCGTCGACCAGGCCGAGCCAGACGTAGGCCAGCAACGTGGCTGACGAGAGGATCTTGTCCGCAAGGGGGTCAAGGAACTTCCCCCATCGACTGATATACCCGAGTTTACGGGCAATCCACCCATCGTACCAGTCCGTGAGGGCTGCAATGATGAACACCGGCAGCGAAAGTTGAAGGTACAGCGGTGTCTGCGAAAGAAGCAGGGCGACGAACACGGGTGTAAGGAGCACCCGGAGGAGGGTCAGCTGGTTGGGGAGTGTAAGTTCGAGCTGAAGCTTCTGCATATCCCGGCCTATGAACAAAAAAAGCCATCAGCGCTCTTTCGTGATGGCTTTCCTGCAAACCGCACGCCGTCGCCGGAGGTAGCCTCAGGCGACCTTCTGAACCTTATGAGACTTGATGCAGCCTGTGCACACGGTCATCCGCTTGGTGCGGCCGCCGACCTGGGCGCGCACTTCCTGGAGGTTGGGGAGCCAGCGTCTCCGCGTCCGGTTATGGGCGTGACTGATATTGTTCCCGCTGACCGGGCGCTTCCCACAGATGTCGCAAACTTTTGCCATAGCACTTCCCTGTAGTTTGAAGTGACCTAATATAGGGAAAAAGAAAGTCGAGCGCAACCGGTTTCTTGAAATTCAGACCCCCTTTCCGTACCATGAAATCATGATTGTGCTCGGAATTGAAACATCATGCGATGAAACCTCGGCTTCGGTTGTTGAAGACGGTGTGGTGAAGTCGAATGTCATATCATCACAGCTGGTCCACAGTCGTTTCGGCGGGGTGGTACCCGAATTGGCCTCCAGGGTACATCAGAAACGTATTGTCGGCGTCGTGGAGGAAGCCCTCGGGTCTGCAGCAGTGCGGAAGGAAGACCTGGACGGCGTTGCGGCGACGCATGGACCAGGATTGGCGGGGGCGCTTCTCGTCGGGCTCTGCTTCGGGAAGGCTCTTGCATACGGCCTTGAGGTTCCCTTTGTGGGTGTGAATCACATGGAAGGGCATCTCTATTCCAACCTTCTCGTGGCCGAGAAGCCAGGGTTCCCGTTTCTTTCCCTGATTGTGTCGGGGGGGCATACGATGCTCGTTCATGTTGAGCAGCAGTTCCGCCACCGCCTCCTTGGACAGACGCGTGATGACGCTGCGGGCGAGGCATTTGACAAGGTGGCGAAAATGCTCGGTCTCGGTTATCCCGGAGGCCCTCTCATTGACAGCCTCGCAAAAGGAGGGAATCCTCACGCTATCGACTTTCCACGTTCCTATCTTGATGACAGGAAGTATGAATTCAGTTTCAGTGGAATCAAGACCGCAGTTCTTTACTATCTGAAGCGATCCGGTCTGGATGAGATCGACACATCTGCCGGAGCAGGTGACAGGCGGCACATTGCCGACATCTGCGCGAGTTTTCAGGAATCCATTGTCGATGTTCTGGTCGCGAAGACCATTGCGGCGGCGCGGGAGGTTGGTGTGCGCGACATTACGATGGCCGGCGGCGTTTCGGCCAATTCACGCCTGCGTGAGATGATGAGCCGTGAAGCTTCGCGGATCGGCTGCCGGCTGTTCACTCCGCCTCTCGAGTACTGCATGGATAACGGGGCAATGATTGCGTACGTCGGATGGATGAGGCTCGTCGCAGGAGATCGTGCGATGCTGGACATACCCGCTGTCGCGAATCTTGAACTAACCTGAGCGGTTGATGCTCTCTGCACGTTCGGCAGGCTTATGGTATGCATCCCAGACCGTCCCTGATCCAGCGGCCTGGCATTCCATGGGCGATGTCTCATGAAGAGATCCCGAGCCGGCCTTCGCACGGTCGTCCTCATCGTTCTCCTGCCGCTCGCTGCGTCGTCGGCTTTCCTCTGGTATGCCTTTTTCGGGGCTAACAGGTTCGCCGCAGGAGAGCAGGCGGTCTTCTTTGTCTCGAAAGGGCAGTCGTTTCCCTCCATTGTGGATTCTCTGGAATCCCGCGGGCTCATCCGTGACAGAGCGCTCTTTGTCCTGGTAGCACGACTCTACGGCGGCACGCAAAGGATCCAGGTTGGAAAGTACACGTTCGAGAGCGGGACATCCAATGCAGACCTGTACCAGTCTCTCCGTACCGGCCGGGGGAACTCACTCCTCCAGGTCACAGTGCCGGAGGGGTATCGCTCGCGCACGCAAGCGCGTCTGTTCGCGAGAATCATCGGAATCGATACGTCACGATTTGTCGGGCTCGTACACGACCGCGGATTCATCCGATCACTCGGGATCCAGGATACCTCGCTGGAAGGATACCTTCTCCCCGACACGTACGGGTTCTACTGGCAACAGGATGAAGCCGATATCATCCGCCGCATGGTGGAACAGCTTCAGGGTTTCTATGGCGATTCGCTCCGGGAGAGGCAGGAACAGATGGGTTGGACGATGAAGCAGGTTCTGACGTTCGCTTCGATAGTCGAAGGAGAAGCGGTGCTGGACGAAGAACGGGCGATTATCGCAGGGGTGTATCACAACAGGTTGAGGAGGGGGATCAAGCTTGAAGCCGATCCGACAATTCAGTTCATTCTGCGTGATGGGCCGCGACGGCTGCTCTATGCCGATCTCAGGCTGGATAACCCGTACAATACGTACCGGTATCCTGGTCTGCCCCCCGGACCGGTCAACAACCCGGGGAGGGCGTCAATCCTTGCGACCCTCTATCCGGTCAACCACAATTATCTCTTCTTTGTTGCCAACGGGCACGGTGGGCACTGGTTCTCGAGCACCTACGAGGAACACGTGCGCCGCGTGAAATCGTATCGGCGACTTCGCGCGATGGTTTCCTGAAAAAAGAGGAAGGGGTACACTGGACACTTATCCCCATCACCACCCACCATCATTCCCCCACATCCAACAGCACGGGCCAGTGTACCCCTTCATTCAGTTAAACGGCGCAAACAACGGAAAAGTTCCATGAAGGATACGCATCCTGCCAGCATTGCCTGTCCTCTCCTGATGGCACTCGTCTTTCTTTCCTGTGCCGGCCAGGTGCCTCCAGGGGGAGGTCCCCCTGATGCAATCCCGCCGATGGTGGTGAGGACATTCCCTGATACGAACGCCGTGCGTGTGGAGACCGATCGGATCGAGCTGGAATTCAGCGAGTATGTTGAACGACGTTCGCTGGAGGAGTCGATCTTCATCTCTCCCTATCTGGGCGATCTGGAATTCGACTGGAGCGGGAGCAGCGTGACGATTCGGTTCTCCGAGAAGCTCCGGAAAGACGCAACCTATGTCGTCAACATCGGGACCGATGTCGTCGACATCCGTGCGAAGAACCGGATGGGATCGGGGTTCACGCTGGCCTTCGCAACGGGTGACTCGATCGACCGGGGATGGATCGGTGGAAGGGTCTTCGACCCAAAGCCGGAAGGAGTCATGGTGTTCGCCTATGCTCTTTCCGGAATCAACGCTGACACGCTGGATCCCGCACGTCTCCGGCCCGACTACATCATGCAGACCGGGAAGAACGGGGTCTTTGCGTTGTCCAACATTGCGTTCGGAACATACAGGTTGTTTGCTGTCCGCGATGAATATCGGAACCTCATCTATGACAGGGAAGTTGACCAATTCGGCGTCGGTCGAGAGGACGTCACGATCGGCCCGCTGTTTCCGCGTTTTGAAGAAGTTCGATTCCGGCTTTCCCGGGAAGACACCACTCGCCCCTTTGTTGCAAGCGCGACGGCCACAACTCGGAGGCACATCGACGTCCGTTTCAGTGAGGCGGTTGATTCACTTTCCATTTCCCCGTCGTCCTTCGTCGTCTCCGACACCGTCAAGGCCGCCCCGGTGGCAATCCTCACGGCGTTCTCCCGGGTGGGGGCGCCCGCCGTCGTGGGGCTGATCACGAAGGAGCCGATGGATAGTGCTGGATCGTATCGAGTATGGGTGCATGCAATCGCGGATCGGGCAGGGAACAGGCTCGATACCCTCCACAGCTCGGCGCCCTTTTCGGGATCGTCAAGGCCGGATACGATCCGCGCGACCGTTACTCTGGCGGAGCTTCGCGACAGTGTCCGCGGGGTGTCACCCGATCGATCCTTCCCCATGATCTTCTCTGAACCCGTCCGGCAGGAGGCTCTTCTGCATGCAGTGGCACTTCGTGACAGCCTGCGTCGCATTGTTCCAGCACGTCTTCGATGGATGAATGCAACGGATGCCCTCCTTGTCCCGGATCAGTCGCTCCGAAGCAAGGAGTGGTACACGCTGAGCGTGTTGATGGATTCCGCGAAAGACCTCCGCGGCATGCTCTACCGGGACTCGGCTCTGGTGGTCCGGTTTGAGACGCTGGATCTCCGCACGACCGGATCGATTGACGGAACTGTGGCCGATGAGGTGAAGCAGGCGGGCAAGTACTTTGTGACCGCATCCACGCTCGATCAAAATCCAGTCGTGGAACGTACGGTAGCCATCGGCAGACCGGGGAAGTTCGCCGTTGACAGACTCCCCGAGGGGAGGTACATCGTAGCGGCATACCAGGATATCGACAGCACCGGGTCCTACTCGTACGGCAGACCATTTCCGTTTGTGCCGTCGGAGCGCTTCACGGTATACCCGGACACGGTGAAGGTTCGGGCGCGGTGGGGAGTGGAAGGTGTGAAGATTGATTTCCGGAAGTAGATCAGGTCACCGGGGTGTTGGCTGGGGTTCGCGTGCGGGTGGAGGTGCCTTGAAAACCCGTTCGGGCACCGCCCAGGATCCCGGGAATCCTTTTTCGGAGATCACCTTGGCGAAGCGCTCGGCTTCAAAGCGCACAAGGAAATTCCCCGCACGGACCTTGTAGGTGGGTGGATCATACTGAAGATAGAACCATTCCAGCGGGAACAGCGATTCTGCAAGGCTCTTCCGCGTCTTCGCTTCATCGATGCTGGAGCTCGAGAAGATTTGAACCCGAAAGCCCTGGACCTGTTCGGTGTTTGCTATCTCGGATGCCTCAGATATCGGTGCCTCGGATTTCCCTGACGGTTCGGCCAAACCCGCATTTGTCGTATCCGGATCCGAACCATAGTCCGAAGGGCGAAAATCGGACTCAAACCGTTTTAGTTCCTCGGCTGCGCTTTTGTTTTCCTCGTCTTTCCCTGTATTGTGCGACGATCCACATCCTACCAGGACCATCACCAGGGCTAGTATCGCAAGATTCGCGCGTGTCATGGTTTGAGTTGTACGACCCACGAATCGGTGTAGTCGCCGGGGAAGTCCTTCTGCACTTTTAGCCTGAAGGTCTGTGCGGCCTCCCGCGCTTCGAAGAAGCCAATCCGAATCTGATACAGATTCAGCTGCGTGTTGTAGTCATTCAGCACCGGCATTTTGAACCGTTGCCGGGCGGTATTCTGGACGATGCTTGCGAGATGCGGATCACGAAAAGCACCGATTTGCACCATGAAGCGAATCTGAGGCTGGCCGCTGGAGACAGGCTGTCCTCCCACGTTTGTCGTTTGGACGGCGTTGACGGTATCAGTATGCGACTCGAATTCCATCCGTTGGGCAGGCAACTCCCGCACAGGGGGTGGGGGAGGGATCTTCTCGGGTTCCGAAGTCGTCCCGCACCCGGACATCAGTGAAGTAAGTCCGAAAACGGTGAGAAGCCAAAGGGCCTGTTTCACTCAGGTTCCTTTCAACGGTTGCTGGACGCCGGCTGTCACAACGGCTATACTGGCACTGGCGCCGATACGGTTGGCACCGCTTGCGACCATGGCGAGGCCGTCTTCTCTCGTGCGGATCCCCCCCGATGCTTCCACACCGAGGGCACTCCCGACCGCGCGGCGCATCAGCGCGATGTCCTGGGTCGTTGCCCCGCCTTTCCCGAATCCGGTTGACGTCTTGACGAAGTCCGCTCCGGCTTCCATGGCAAGAAGACAGGCCTTCATTTTCTCACGGTCGGTGAGGAGCCCGGTTTCAAGAATGACTTTGCTGAGAGCGCTGCCTGTGCGGGCGATGTTCGTGACGGAGCGAATGTCGTCGGCGACGTCATCATAACGGCCCGACTTCAGCAGGCCGACATTGATCACCATATCCACTTCGTTTGCTCCGTCCCGGATCGCCTGCTCTGTCTCGGCGGCCTTGGCGGCGCTGGAGGCGGCACCGAGGGGGAAGCCTATGGTGGCGCAGACCCGAACTTCGGAGCCACGGAGGAGCGGCGCACAGATCGAGACGAATGCGGAATTGACGCAGACGCTGGCAAAGCCGTACTCCCTTCCTTCTGCGCAGAGTCTGGTGATGTCATGAATCGTCGCGTCCGGTTTCAGAAGCGTATGATCGATGATGCGCGCGAGTTCGACGTCCACTTTTACCGGAGCGATGCCTGCGGCCACAGCAGCCCTTTCGATTCTTTCGTCGCCGGACAAAAGGCGTAACGAGGTACTCTACCCGCCGGGCCTACCTTGATAATATATGCTCTGAAAGGCAGAATGTAAATCCCGGTGGCGTATTTTCTGCGTCAGATGGCCCCGGTTAGGACGGGAAGATCTTACCGGGGTTGAGAATGTTGTTTGGATCGAATGTTCGTTTGATCTCCTTCATCAGGTTCAGCTCGACTGGGGAGAGCGCGATGGGGAGATACGATTTCTGTGAATAGCCGATACCGTGTTCTCCGGAAATGGTCCCGCCGAGAGCGACGGTCAGTTGGAAGATCTCGCGAACGGCGGTGTCCAGGTGAAGGGTCCAGGCCTTGTCGTCCAGTCGGTCCTTGAGGATATTGACGTGCACATTTCCGTCGCCAGCATGCCCGTAGCAGATCGAGGTAATGCCGTATCTGGCACAGATTTCCTTGACCCCCCGGACCAGCTCCGGGAGTCGCGAACGCGGGACAACGGTATCCTCCTCCTTGTAGGCGGAGATGGATTTCACCGACTCGCCGATGCTCTTGCGCAGGGCCCAGACGTCATCCACTTTGGCCCGGTCTTCCGCAAGGAGAACATCCACGGCATTGTGCTCGGCGACCGCCGCGGCGATTGCTTCGATCTCGGCCACGAGGGCTTCCTCGTGGTTACCGTCGACTTCAATCAAGAGTTGCGCCGGGGCCTCACCGTTCGGAAATTTCTTGCCGAGACGGTTTTCCGCCGCCTGGACGGCGGAGCGTTCCATAAATTCGAGCGCCGCCGGTGTTACCCCGCGCGCAAAAATGCCTGCCACGGCCGATGTAGCGTCTTCCAGCGAAGGGAACGCCACCAGCAGGACCTTACGGAGGCGGGGGAGAGGGATAAGGCGAACGATGATGCGCGTGATGACGGCGAGCGTTCCCTCGCTGCCGATCATCAGTTGCGTCAGATTGTAGCCCGACACATTTTTCAAGACCCGACCTCCGGTGTTGATGATCTCGCCGGTGGGGAGCACCACCTCGAGCCCGAGGACGTAGTCTTTCGTGACGCCGTACTTCACGGCGTGCGGACCCCCGGCGCATTCCGCGAGATTGCCGCCGATCTGGGAGCTCCCGCGCGAGGAGGGGTCCGGCGGATAGTACAGCCCGAGCGATTCCAGTTCCTCCTGCAGCTTCTGGGTAATGACGCCTGGCTCGACGATCGCCTGAAAATCGTCCCGATCGATTTTCAAGATCCGGTTGAACTTCTCCATCGACAGGCAGATGCCACCGTGCACGGGAAGGGCTCCTCCGGATAAACCCGTTCCTCCGCCTCGCGGAGTGACGGGGATGAGGTGACGGTTGGCCGCCTTCATGATTGCGGAAACCTGCTCCGACGTGGCCGGCCTCAGAACGATGTCCGGAGGAAACGACAAATCCTCGGTCTCGTCCTGTCCGTACTGTGCAAGTGTCTCTCCGTCCATCAGCAGATTCTCCCCGCCGACGATCGTCCGGAGTTCGTCGATAACCTGTTGCGTCAATGCTCGATACGGTGTTGTCACTTCTTCTCCGTCTCGGGATACATGATCACCCTTACATAGTTTTGTTCGGTGCAGTACTGCCGGGCTGCATTCATGATCGTTTGTCTCGTAACCTGCCGGAGCCGCAGTTCAAATTGGAGGATCTCTGTCGGGGGTTCGCCGTTGGTGTAGAGCGACTGCAGGGCGCTGAGCCAGAAACGGTTTTGTTTCAGATTCGTTTCACGTTCGCGGTTGAGCGTTTCCTTCACTTTGCCGATATACTGTTCGTCTGGCCCGAACCGCCTGAGGCTATCGATCTGCTCCATTGCCGTTCTCGTCAATTCCTCGACGCGCTCCGGCGAACACCCAAAGGCCAGGTTGATTCTGTACTCCGGCCTGGGATAGTGCACGGGAAAGGCCGAAACCCCAACGCCGTATGTTCCCCCTTTCTCCTCCCGGAGTGCTTCGCGCAGTTTCATCCTCAGAATGTCTCCAAGCGCATTAAGGATGTGCCGGTTTTCCGGGGACCAGATGAACGGCCCGGAAAAGATTATTCGAACCTGGCTCTTCTGTTCCACGCCGCGGCGCACTTGCTTCGTCACGATGCCGGACGGAGGTCTGAGGCCGATGTCCTTCCACTGCTCCGTGCGGTGGAGGGCCGGGAGACCGCCGATGTATGTCAGGATCAGCGGACGAATCTCGTCAGGTACGAAACTTCCGACGAAGATGAAGGTGAAGTCGCCTGCGTCCGCAAACCGGTCGCGGTAGAATGCGAAGGATTTCCGGAGGTCGAGGGCATTGAGGGTCTCCACGGTGAACGGTCGGCGGCGGGGGTGGCGTTGCGACATTGTCACCAGAATGGTGTCGTCAAAGGATGCTTCAGGGCGGGCATCGCGATTTTGCAGGAGCCCGCGAAGTCGTGTCCGGTAGGATGTAAAGGCCAAGCTGTCCATCCTCGGCGCGGTGAACGTCAGGTACAGCATCTGGAACATCGTGGCCAGGTCCTGCGGTGACGCACTTCCTGAGATTCCCTCTTCGAGCTCCCCGATGAATGGTGCAACGCCGGCGATTTTGCCCGCGAGGGCTTTTTGGAGAGAGATTCTGTCGAAACGCCCCAGGCCGCCCTCCGATACTACGGATGAGGCCGTGGAAGCGGGGATGTAGATGCTGTCTGGAGCCAGTGAGCTTCCGCCCGGACTGTACGCACTCAGGAGGACCTCATCGTTCTTGAAGTCGGTGGGCTTGAGGATCACGCGGGCACCGTTGGAGAGCGTCCATTCCGTTATGCCGATCTCCCTGATCTCCTTCTGCGCGACGAGCGTCCCGGGGGTCGGCGGCACCGGTACCAGCGGTTGCGAAGAGAGGGAATCAAGGTATGCCTGGACGGGGAGGGTGGACACAGAATCAATCAAGCGGGCCAGATCCGCCTCGACCGGGGTAGGGGACCCGGGCTTCTCGGGGGCACTCACCGTCACCACGCGGTTCCGATCGGTGATCCAGCCTGTCGAAAGACGGTTGACTTCATCAATCGCTATGCCCGGAAGGAGGCGCCTGTGGAGCTCGTACTCATACGCGATGCCGGGCGATGCTTCGGCAACGAGGAAATTGCGGACATATTCGGAGGCGAACCCAGAAGATTCCGATTTGTCGCGCTCCTGGTACGCCCGCTCGATGGAACGAAGCATGTCTTTCTTCTGCCTCTCCAGTTCCGTGGCGGTAAATCCGAATGTGCGTACGCGGGCAGTCTCGGTCACAAGGGCGGCGAGACCCCGTTCAACGCCGTCCTCCTTCACGGAGGCGTTGAGAGAATAGATGTCGCGCGATCGGACAAGGCTCCCTTTGGATGAGGATGCGAACAGAAATGGGGGATCGGCCTGGCGAGTCCGTTCGTTCAGCCGGTCGTTGAACATGCCGATAGCAAGACTTTCAATGAGGGAACGCCTGTAATCTGTTTCGCTGCTATCGGAGGAGGCGTCCAGTTTGAAGTTTATGCTGACGCCAGTCACCGTCATTTCCGGGTCAGTGGCAATGGCGTAGAGGGTTTCTCTATGTTCGGGGACCGGATAGACCTCCCGTTGACGTGCCGTCCCTGTATTCGGGATCACGGAAAAGTGCTTGCGGATAAGGCTTTCGATACGCCCGGGATCGAAATCGCCGACGGCGATGACCGCTGTCAGCTCCGGTCGATACCAATCCCGGTAGAATTGCACCAGGGATTCATGAGGAAAATGCTCGATAGTCTCTTTTTTCCCGATCGGGAGGCGGTCAGCGTATCGCGAGTTCTTAAATATGATGGGGAGCTGTTTGTCGCGAATCCTGGCGCCTGCCCCTCGTCCCTGGCGCCATTCCTCGACGACCACCCCCCGCTCTTTGTCGATCTCGCTGTCTTCAAAAGAGATCTGATGTGCCCAGTCCTCAAGGATGTCGAAGGCCTTCTCAACGATTTCCGTGCTATCGGTCGGAATCTGGAGCATGTACACCGTTTCATCAAAGCTGGTGTAAGCGTTCAGGTCGGCCCCGAACCGGACACCCACAGACTCAAGGTAGTTTACCAGTTCCTGGCGCCGGAAGTTCTTTGTTCCGTTGAAGGCCATATGTTCGACGAAGTGGGCGAGCCCCTGCTGGTCGTTGTTCTCAAGAACGGATCCGGCATTGACAACGAGGCGCAATTCGGCTCGTTTTTCCGGCTTCCTGTTGGTCCTCACATAGTAGGTTACGCCGTTAGGAAGCCGCCCTTTGGTGAGTGCGGGGTCGAGAGGGAGGGCGGCCCCGGGCTGCGCAGAGACAGGCAACAGATGAGCACAGAGAAGGGAAACCGCGGCAACCGAGAGAATCCTTTTCATGTAAGTAAGGCGAAGTTCATCTATCGTTGGAGTTTACGCGGGATTTTCTCATCCCGCATTGCGGCACTGAATGCGAATGTTGCCATGATGACGGAGGCCTCTTTCAAGTCCTCTTCAATGGCGCGCTCATAGACGTCCATAGTAGAGTGCCACGTCCGGGTGAAGTACTCGATGTCGTCCTGGATGAACTGGAACCCGGGAAGTCCGATGGCATCAAAGGAGGTGTGGTCTGTACCGCCGGTGTTGGAAAGCGAGAGGGTCGACGCGCCCATACCACGGAACGGCTCAAGCCAGGCGCGGAAAATCGGACGGACTGCTTCATTGCCTTGCATGTAGACACCACGGATTCTTCCGGTCCCGTTATCATTGTTGAAGTAGGCAGAGAACTTTTCCGCCTCGGGTTTGTGGGAGATTGGAGGTGGGCCATCAGCCGAAGACCTTTCTGAGTCACCCTGACGCGCCACCCGTTCCCCCAGGTGTTGTTTCACATAGGCACGGGATCCGAGGAGGCCCTGTTCCTCCGCGCCCCAGAGGCCGATGCGAATGGTCCGGCGGGGCTTGAGGTTCAGTTTCTTCAGGATCCGCATCGCTTCCATGCAGGTCGCCACGCCGGTTCCGTTGTCCGTTGCTCCGGATCCCCCGTGCCAGGAATCGAGATGTGCCCCGATCATCACGACCTCGTCCTTAAGGTCCGAGCCCGGTATTTCGGCGATCACGTTGTAGACGGAGTCTTCGCGAGTCGTTGCAACGGCAAGGTTCATTTCGAGTTCGACGTTTTCGCCCTTTGCGAGCATGCGGAGGATACGGTTGTAATGTTCTGCCGCAACGGCTACCTGGGGCGCCATCGGGAGAGGTTCCCGGTCGAAAACCCGACGGCGTCTTGTCCAGGGGGTATCCGGATGTTCTGGAGCTGTTGCCGCCTGCACAAAAATGGTTCCACCGTCGCCCCGGCTGGGTGTGAGAATTGCTGCCGCGCCTTCCTTGAGGCACATTTCCAGCTTCCGGTATTCCACCATCGGGTCCCAGGGTCGTTGCGGTCTGCGATCGGTCCGCCTCGACGGGCGCACATCGGCATTGGCCAGCTGCAGGAGTGTTGAGTCTTCCTGCCGGGTTGCGAGCGGTTCGAAATGGGGCTTAACCTGAATGGGGTCGCCGAGAAGGACGAACTTGCCCTTGAGGGTCCCGCGGAACAGGTCCAGTGCGCTGTCGGTCTTGGCATCCACGCGGAGCGCCTTACCCTTCACTGTGCCGCCCGTTCCCGGCGACCAGGCCTTGGGATAGGACAGAAGAGGGGTGACCTGCGGCGACGTGATATGTGCGGAGTACCGTGCAACGGACCATCCTCTCCCGAACGGTCCCCACCCCTCGAGGTGCGCGTTTTCGAGTCCCCACGAGTCCATCGTTTTCTTCGCCCACGCGACGGCGCTCTTGTATCCCGGGGAGCCCGTGAGGCGCGGACCGCAGACATCGGTCAGCCAGCTCAGTGTCTCCATGACTTGCGACCGGTTCATTCCTTCGTCGATGATTCTTGCGACAGCTGCCGTGTCGACGCTTTCAATTGCGGGAGGGGCGATTCGACGCGCCTCTTGGGCGAGGAGGAGATGCGCATTGATGAATAGCATGAAGCCAAAGAGCAGGGAGGTCCTGACGGTCATTATCCCCTCACGCATGGGATGTCATTGGAGTGCTTGAAGATTGCTCTTGAGTTTCTCTATTGTCTTCAGGAAGTTCTCCAGCTTCTCCCGTTCCTTCTCCACGATCTCTGTTGGGGCGCGATCGACGAAGTTCGGGTTCTTCAGTTTGGCAGAAATGCCCTTGGTCATGTCTGTGAGCCGGTCGATTTCTTTGCGGAGGCGAACCTTCTCCAGGTCGATATCGATCAGTCCCTCGAGTGGGACGAACAGTTCTTCCCCGTCCACAACGGCTGTGGCAGAGAGGCGCGGGCGATTGTCGCCCTCCAGGAAGGTCAGCATCCCGATCCGGGCAAGGCGTTTAACATATCCCTCGTAGCGGCGGAAATCCGCGCCCGTGACGATGTGCCCGAGTCTCAGAACGAGGGGGATTTCACGAGCAGGGGGTATGCTCATTTCGCCGCGGATGGTCCGGACGGATTCGATCACCTTCTGAACGAACGCCATCTCTTCCTCGACCTTCCGGTCGATCATCGACAGCTCGGTCGGTGCGAAGAGCGTTCGCATGATGCTCGCGTCGGGGCCGCGCTGCCGGATGTTCTGCCAGAGTTCTTCGGTGACGAAGGGCATCATAGGGTGCAGAAGGCGAAGAGCGGCGTCGAAGACGTCGATGGCACGGGTGAGCACGGCCTTCTTCAGCTCGAGCGGCTCATCCCCGTAGAGGCGCGACTTCACCATTTCAATATACCAGTCGCAGTAGTCGTGCCAGAAGAAGTCATACATGGCCTTCGAGATCTTGTTCATCTCATAGGCCTTCATGCCGTTCTCCACGTCCACCGATGTCGAATGGTAGCGCGAGAGGATCCAGCGGTCGGCGAGATCGCAATAGTCCAGGGTAAATTCTCCCAGGCCGGCGGCTCGCTGCGGTTCTCCGGGATCGAGGCCGAGCTGATCACGATTCATCAGAAGGAACCGCCCGGCGTTCCAGATCTTGTTGGCGAAATTTCTCCCGATCTCATTCTTCTCTGCGGAGTAGAGGATGTCCTGTCCCAGAGGAGCGAGGTAGAGTGTGGTGAAGCGGACAGCGTCAGCACCGTATTCGGCAATGAGATCGAGTGGCTCCGGGGAATTGCCCAGGGACTTCGACATCTTGCGCCCTTTTTCGTCGCGCACGATGCTGGTGAAATAGACGTCGCGGAAGGGAATGTTGTCTTTCGGGTTAGCACTTCCGGTGAATGACGGTCCGAATTTCAGTCCGGACATGATCATCCGTGCAACCCAGAAGAAGATGATTTCGGGCGCCGTGACGAGTGTATCCGTGGGATAGAAGTACTTGAGATCGGCAGCCGTGCCGAGTCTCTCCTGTTGCGGCCAGTCGTGCACGGAGAAAGGCCACAGCCACGATGAGAACCATGTATCCAGGACGTCTTCATCCTGCCGGAGGCTCGTTGATCCGCAGTAGGGGCAGCGGGCGGGTGTGGTCCGGCTAACGATCGGGTTCCCGCATTCCGGGCGAGACCGGTCTTCCCCGGCGCAATACCAGACCGGTATGCGGTGCCCCCACCAGAGCTGCCGGGAGATGCACCAGTCGCGGATGTTGGACATCCAGTGCTGATACACTTTTGTCCACCGGTCCGGATAGAAGCGGATCGTCCCGTTCATGACGACCTCCAGCGCCGGTTCCGCAAGCGGTTTCATACGGACGAACCACTGGTCGGAGAGATAGGGCTCGATGACGGTATCGCAGCGGTAGCAGTGACCGATGCTGTTCGTGTGTTCGTCGATTTTCGCAAGGAGTCCCTGCCGCTCAAGATCTTCCAGGATCACCCGCCGACCGTCAAACCGGTCCATCCCGCGGTATTTTCCGGGGACATTGTCGTTGAGTCTGGCGGAAATGTCGAAGATGTTGATCTGCGGCAGGGTGTGCCGTATGCCGATCCAGTAGTCATTGGGGTCGTGGGCGGGAGTGACTTTCACAATGCCGGTTCCGAAGGACGGGTCGACGAACTCATCGGCGATGATGGGGATTTCCCGCCCAGTGAGGGGGAGGACGGCCATACGGCCGACGAGGTGGCGGTATCGTTCGTCTTTCGGGCTCACGGCGACCGCGGTGTCGCCCAGCATCGTTTCCGGCCGCGTGGTGGCGACCGTCAGGAATTCGGCGGACCCGCCTTTGATCGGGTAACGGATATAATAGAGTTTCCCCTTTTGCTCTGTATAGTTCACCTCATCGTCACTGATGGCCGTATGGTCCTTGGGGCACCAGTTCACGATGTACTTTCCCCGGTAGATAAGTCCTTCTTCGTAGAGCCGGACGAAGACTTCACGAACCGCGGCAGAAAGAGTCTCGTCCATGGTGAATTTCTCGCGTTCCCAGTCGCAGGACGATCCCAGTTTGCGCAGCTGCTTGGTGATGACCCCTCCATACTGCTCTTTCCATTTCCAGACGCGTTCAATGAACTGTTCGCGCCCGAGGTCATGGCGGGTTTGCCCCTCCTTCATCAGAGCTCGCTCAACCACATTCTGCGTCGCAATGCCGGCGTGATCGGTTCCGGGAATCCAGCAGGCTTCGTAGCCGCTCATCCGTTTGTAGCGAATGAAAGTGTCCTGGAGCGCGTTGTTCAGGATGTGCCCCATGTGGAGGACGCCGGTGACGTTCGGCGGGGGGATCACGATGGTGTATGCAGGTTTTGCCGGTTTGACTTCAGCGTGAAACAGCCTGTGGGATTCCCAGAAGCGGTACCAGCGGTCTTCCACGTCACGGGGAGAATAGACTTTCTCGAGGGCCAAGGAATCACTCCGAAAATGAGAAGCGATGGGCGGGGAGCACGGGGGTCAGCGTATGACAAACCCCTGCTCTATGGTGCTGGTGTTCCCCAGAGAATCTTTGAGGCGAATTGTGAGTCGGTGGGAACCACGCTCGAGCGGGTCGCTGGCTTTGATAAGAGCCCTTCGGTGCTCTCCATCAATCTCAGGGATCACAAATCTGCCGTCAATGTACGTCTTTACTTCCTGATAATCAACGCCGGCAAGGTTGTCGTAAAACCGGAACGATGCGGTGACTGTGCGGTCCCGGGGTGTTTTGATTCGTAGCGCGCTGATTTCCGGAGGCGCGTTGTCAGCCATGACCGATAGATCCCCCAGCGTGCGTCTGAGCGTCCCGGTGAATACCCCGTCTGAGAATTTCTCCCCTCCTGAGAGGAGAGTCCATGAGCTTCGCTGACGGCCAAAGAGGCCCCGGCGGGGTCCGGCGGTTGCGGAGCGAACGGAAATGCCAATGCCACCGCGGAGCACCGTGTTCTCGGGAATCAAGGAGTACACGGTGTTCCCCTCCTCCTCGGTTTTCTGGCACTCAAGGAAAATCGTATCGTACACCGCATTCGCATCATACCGGAGAACGAGATTGCCTTCATCGAGAGGTATTGACCCGGATCTCCCCGGGACGATCGGAATGAGGGAGAGCTCCGTTGCGTCATCGGCAGGTGCGCCGTTCACCCCGGCGCGGACGAGGATTCGCCGCGGGCCGGAAAAGGAATCGGAGGGGGAGAAGTCCCCGGCAAACCGGTCAACATCGAGTGCTTCCATCTGAACCAGGCGTGTGACGGCCCCCTCCTCGACGGTCACGGCCGGCGGCGCCGTGAAGACGCCGTTCGTCGATACGAGAAGATGGACGATTCCCAGGCGCGTTTCATGCTCGATGCGGATGGCCGCCGGTGTCATAACGGGAGTGTGAAGAACGATGAACCGGGGGGAGGATCTGGACCCTCTGGCGTTTTCCCCCCGCACCCGGAGGATGTCGTGTGCGAGCGTCCCGCGGGGGATGGCGAGCGCGCCGCGGAGCATTGCGAAACCGTTTCCGGATGTGACAGGTGTCCAACGATTCTCGGTCAAGGATCTCCCATCGAGCAGGACGCGGATGACGGAATCAGCGGGCGTTGCCTTGATCAGAAGGTGGGAATCGGTAAGATCGACGGTGAGCTGGGGGGGATGTTCGACAACGAGGGTGCCGTTGATCTCCGATCGATTCCCGCTGATATCCTCGCAAAGGATTGAGAAGCGGTGCGGACCTTCGCCGAGCCGGGATGCGTTGATGACCGCGGCGCCTGGGCCGTGCGGCGAAACGAAGGGAAGAGCGTTCCGCGTGTCCGAGAAGAGCCGCTCGAAGCGTCCCTGCCCCCCGGCCAGCAATTCCCGGACATAATAGAGGCCGATCTGCTGGGCTTCTCTCACGGGGACCCGGTCCATCGTGACGGAGTAGAGAGGGCGGCCATCGAGGAGGAGGCGATGCCGGTAGACACCGTGCGAATAGTGAGTTTCCGGAGAGCGGTCGCGCGCGTACACGGCGATACCCGCACTCCCGGACAGATGCACAGGACTGGGGAGAGAGGTGCTGGCCGCGTTCTTCTGCCCGAGCACGAAGACGCCCGGTTCGGGAGAATCGTCGACACGGGAATTCCCTCCGATCGGGATGACCGCGACCTTGCGGATGTTCGGAGGATAATCGTCATTCGTCCGCAGGGCGGGGCAGAGCATCGGGTTGACAGCATTCATGTTCTCGTCGCGGATCTCAAAATGCAAATGCGGTGAACCGATGCCGGTGTCTCCGGTGTAGGCAATCAGGTCTTCTCTGACGACGGGAACCTCTTCTGGCCGGAAGGAAATATCAACGGGGTACCGCTCGAATTTCTTCTGCTCCCTACGGACTCGCGTTTCAATCTGTGGGGCAAACCGCTGGAGATGCGCGTAGGTGGTCGTATAGCCATCGGGGTGGCGGACAAAGAGGACTTTTCCGTATCCGTCCGCGTCGACGGCCACACGCGCAACATACCCGCCGCGCGATGCGAACACCCTGTATCCTGTTCTGTCGCCCGTGCTGATATCGATCCCCGCATGAAAGTGCGTGCGCCGGTATTCGCCGAAGGTGGAGGTGATGACCCGGCCTGCATCGGTGGGCCAGATGTAGTCTGCAAGATCGGTGCGGATCGAATCGTACGGATTGAACGACGGGGACGCGGAAACGGGGGTTGATCGTTCCGGATGAGTCGGACGGAAATCTGGAAAAAGAAAAGAGAGGGGAATCCCGATACCGATGAGTCCAACGACGAACCAGCCACGTCTCATCGTCCAGCGCCGTTTCGCTACGCCTGCTGGCTGAATTTCTGCTGGACCGTTGCCTGCAAGGCCGTTTGATCCTGCGCTTTCGTCCGGGCGATGATCTGGCGCGCGAGCTCCAAGTATGCGATCGAGCCGCGCGAGTGGACATCGTACAGGACCGCCGGTTTTCCGTAGAAGCTGGCCTCGCCGAGGAGATTGTTTTTGGGAATCGTGACGGGGAAAAGATACCGCTGATACTTGGACTGGAGTTCCCGCGCGGTGATGTCGGTGACACGCGCGTTTGGTTCGTGCATGGTGACGAGAATTCCTTCGACCACAATCGATTTGTTCGCGACGTCTCGGACCCACTCCAGATACTTGAAGAGCTTGTCAACGGCATCGAGGGCAAAATGACCAGGCTTCACGGGGATCAGGACAGAATCGGCGGCAGTCAGGGCATTGGTTGCCAGCCCGCGCAGGAACGGGGGGCAATCGAGGATGATGAAATCGTAGAGCTGCAAGACGCCGCGCAGAGCATTGCGAAGCATCGTCCGGTTGTCGGCAAGCCGGGTGATCCGATCCTCGCTCTGCAGGGTGTGAACGTTCGAGGGGATGAAGTCGAGATACGGGAGGCCCGTCTTGTGGATGGCGTTGGTCAGCGTCGTCATGAAATTGAAGACTTCATACAGTCCTGCTTTGATCGTACCGTCGGTGAAGCCCAGGGAGAGACCTGATGCCCCGAAGGTGTCCATGTCGATCAGAAGCGTTCGCTGCTCGGCAACAGCCAGACTGGCAGCGAGATTGACGGCAGTTGTCGTTTTTCCGACACCGCCTTTGGGAAGAGCAACTGCGATGACTTTCGCCATGGTCTCCTAGTGTATCCTGACTGTCAAACGTCCCACCGATGAGAGTTCCGCTTCAAGAAGGTCGCCGGACCGTACTTGCCCCACGCCTTCGGGAGTTCCCGTGAAAACCAGATCGCCCCGTTCAAGCGTGAAGATCGTGGAGAGATACGCAATGATCCGTTCGATCCGGAACATCATCATTCCCGTTCCGGCCTGTTGCCGGACCTGACCGTTGACTTTGAGTGTAAGGGTGAGATTGTGTGGATCCGGGACTTTTTCCTTTTCGATCACCGACGATACTGGCGCCGAGGTGTCAAACCCTTTGGCCACGGCCCACGGGAGACCTTTGCTTTTTGCGTCGGACTGGATGTCGCGCAGGGTCATGTCGAGCCCCACGGCATATCCGAGAACGTGATCGAATTCTTTTCCAGCCGCGATATGTTTTCCGTCTTTCCCGATAAGGACGACCAATTCCGCTTCATAGTGCAGCGCGCGGGAGACCGGAGGAATGATGACCTCTCCGCCATCGTGGAGCAAAGCCGTCGAGGGTTTCAGGAAAACGATGGGAGTGGAGGGCATCTGCGCGTTCATCTCGCGCGCATGTTCGGGATAGTTCCTTCCCAGGCAGAGAATCTTGCCAACACGGATCGTTTCACCCGTGCTTTTGATTGTGACTGCTCTGTCAGGCATAGTGAACAACAATATATCAAATGGTGCAGACTAGTTCAAGTCGTGCATTCG
>Ga0209253_10001703_pt1 | contig 19351 bp, 17 predicted proteins | sample FrelakmetBRP12BR_FD_187145 | JGI IMG/M metagenome (GOLD analysis project Ga0209253, IMG submission 187145) | Freshwater lake sediment microbial communities from the University of Notre Dame, USA, for methane emissions studies - BRP12 BR (SPAdes)... | ecosystem: Environmental > Aquatic >... | reverse complement strand
TAGGTGGGGTGTGTAAGCGCTGCAAGGCGTTGAGCTAACCCATACTAATTGGCCGTGCGGCTTGACCATATAACACCCAAGAAGCCGGGTGTGGTCGAGTGTCATAACAACATACCTGCGCCTTACAATACTTAACTACCTGAATTTTTATCTGTGAGGCATGCCTTAAGGCGGCCTCGCGACTGAATTGCCTGGCGGCCATAGCGAGTGGGAACCACCCGATCCCTTCCCGAACTCGGAAGTGAAACTGCTCAGCGCCGATGATAGTGTGGGGGTTCCCATGCGAAAGTAGGACACTGCCAGGCTTCTTACCCAGAAAGCCCGACGGCCATGCCGTCGGGCTTTCTTTTTTTGTGTCGTGACTAGAGAGCCTACCGCTAGTCAATTTATTGTCAGGAACCACCCTAAACAGCGCGTCGCGCTCTACATCAATGGGCGCCCATTTTAGGTTACAGTAACCACTGTGTTGACCGGATCATCGCCTATATTGTTGTCGATTCAGCAGTGCGCGGAACTCAATGACCGCTGAACGGTCTTGACTGATATAGGCATGCGGCTATGTTGTGAATGAGACCCAGAAAGAACCTGCGATGACGTCCTCTTACCAGTCCAACCCGGCAGAACCCGAAATCATTGAGTCCCTGCCAGTGATGGGTACCGGGCAACGACGGCTACGTCTGCTCACCTATAACATCCAGACAGGAATCGCCACCAGCCGCTATCGTCATTACCTGACACACAGCTGGAAACACGTCTTGCCCTGCTCAGGACGGCGCGACAATCTGGACCAAATTGCCAATCTGGTCCGGCATTACGACATCGTGGGTTTGCAGGAAGCGGATGCAGGCAGCTTGCGCAGCAGTTACATCAATCTCACCGAATATCTCGCCGCACGCGCCGAGTTTCCTCACTGGTACGACCAGACGAATCGCAATTTTGGCATGTTTGCCCAGCACAGCATGGGCGTGCTGAGCCGCATGCGCGCCACCGAGATCAAGGAACACCGCCTGCCAGGTGCCATCCCCGGACGCGGCGCCCTGGTGATTCGCTATGGAGAGGGGCGTGAGGCGCTCGTGTTGATGCTTGTGCATCTTGCACTCGGCAAACGCGCCCGCATGCGCCAACTTGGTTTCATCGGCGAGATAGCCAGCGCACACCGGCATGTGATTCTGATGGGCGACCTCAATTGTCGTTCGGATAGCCCGGAACTCGCTGTGCTGATCGACCGGGCCGGTTTGCGTGAACCGACCCATGATCTGCACACCTTTCCGAGCTGGCGGCCGATACGCAATATCGATCACATCCTGGTGTCGCCATCGTTACGGGTGGAAGACGTGAGCGTGCTGAATTATCCGCTTTCCGATCACCTGCCGATTTCCATGGAGATATCGCTGCCCGATGAGCTGGAGCTGAGCAGCCGGCATCATGCCAACTGGGACCGTAATCCGCTCGTGGTTGCGCCTCAGTAGCCAGACATAGCACGCCAATCCTTCGTCGTTCCAGAAATTGTTTAGTGCGCGCGCAAGCGCGCCAGCTCTTCAATCAACGACAAAACAAGTTGTGCGCCGCGCGGGCTCATGCCACGGCATAGAACGTCCGTGTCACGCTCGCCATCCATCAGGCGACGCAGCATGCCGCTCAGGCGCGCCATGTCTCCTCCTGCCCGTAGCATTTGCGTAGCCATGTCCCCTAGCAGCTGCAGGGCGGCAACATCGCCGCTGGCAGCGGCGTGAATCATTCCGGCTAGCCCGGGTACCGCCATCCCAGGATCCGGCCGCGCCTGCGGATCTGGCAAGGTGGCGGGATCCTGCAGGCCGCGCAGAATCGCCTCTGCGATTACCCGATCCTCCTCATCCAGCCCGGACAAAACCTGCAGATCGCGCGCCCCGCCGAGAATGCGGCGTATGGCCGTGACCAGCGTATTCCAGCCGTTGGCACTGGCAACTTCAAGCAGCGGCGCAAGCTCTGCCTGACGTTCACGATTCTGACAGGCTATCACCACGGCGTGGATCAAACCGGCATGAGCGAGGACGATTTGCCGGTCTTTTTCAGGCAGAGAACTCATGATGTGTGCGTTGGCATCTGGTTAGTAATGCAAGCAAGTATTGCAGGATATTGAAGGAACCGACAGAGAATACCGAAAATGGCGGGGCGGGAGGAATATGCCCAGTCACATGAAAAGATTAATGAAATCAGGTTAACCTCTGGTCGTCACAAGGAAGATAGCCTATAAATTAATGCATAACCTGCTCTGTCAGGAACACGGCATTATCAGTCGGGGAGCGCACAGAATCGGTATGGCGGGCAACCAGGCAACACGGGTCCTTGTCGTGGACGATGCGCAAGTCATGCGCCGGGCCGTCGAGAAAATGCTCCAGTCGGATTACGACGTGGTGCTGGCTAACGATGGTGAGGCGGGCTGGGAGCAGCTTGCGCGCGACAACCAGATCGAAATGCTGATTACCGACATCCAGATGCCGCTTCTGGATGGTTATGGGCTGATCTGTCGTGTACGCGCCAGTGACAACGCGCATATCCGCGATCTGCCGATCATTACGATAACTGGCGCGGAAGACGACGAAACACGCATCCGCGCCTATGCCTGTGGCTCCACGGATTTCATCATCAAGCCGTTCGACAAGAAATTGCTGTCGTCGCGCGTGCACGCCTACCTGCGTCTCAAACAGGCGAGCCTGCTGCACAGCACCGCCGCCACGCGTGACGCACGCGCCCTGGACCCATTGACGCACCTGGGCGGTCTCGGTGCCTTCCTCGAGGCCGGAAAAGGCTTTTTCCAGAAATCGCGAGAACGCGGGCAGGATCTCTCCGTCGCGGCGCTGGATATTGATGATTTCCCCGCGCTCAAACGGCAACACGGCGCAGCCACCGATCAGTTGCTGGTGCGCGTGGCGGGTATTCTCACGGCAACCATCAGGCGCGAGGACATGGTGGCGCGTGTGGGCGAGGCCGAATTTGCCGTGCTGATTCCGGAAGCCGATCGTGCACAAGCCATGGTGCTGTGTGAGCGTTTGCGCGAGCGCATTGCCGCCGAGCCATTTATCGCCGCTGCAGGTCCGATTGCGGTGTCCGCCAGTTTCGGTCTCGTCACACAGAGTGCGGACGCGCCGGAAACCTTCGAGAAATTTCTCGTGCTCGTCGAACAGCGCCTCAGTCAGGCGCGTTCGGATGGCGGTAACCGCGTGGGCGTGACGCTGCTCAGTGATGTCATGCCGGAACCGGAAGAGGTGGTTCTTTCCGGCGCGCCGGATGCCGAAGTCGCGCTGGAGAATTCGCGTGGCGAGATCGAGATTGCCGACGATTCAGGCGATCTGTCTGTTGCGGAGCTTGAGGCGCTGGTGCGGGATGAAACCACACGACAGAAATCCGGACCACGCGTTGTATAGCGGCAGTCAGCCGCTGCAGTTTTACTGTTCTGAAATAACCCGTCCCGCCTTTGACGCGCGCCTTGCCAGGGAATATCGTTGGCGCACCCATCAATACTTGTATGTAAATCTCCGGTGAGCGGATGATCGGCCTGCTACAACGCGTGTGCGATGCCAGCGTTGTGGTCGCCGGCGAAACTGTCGGGACAATAGGCACGGGCCTGCTGGTATTTGTCGGTGTGGAACGCGGTGACGATGAGTCCGTTGCCGACCGCCTTCTCGAGCGCCTGCTCGGTTATCGAGTGTTTGCCGACGCCGATGGCAAGATGAACCGCAACGTGCGTGAAATCGGTGGCGGTTTGCTGCTCGTGCCGCAGTTCACTCTCGCCGCGGATACCGACAAGGGAATGCGCGCAAGCTTCACCCCGGCGGCTCCACCGGAGGACGGACGGCGTCTGTTCGAGTATCTAGTCCTGCGCGCACGTGCCAGACATGCCCCTGTCGCCAGCGGCGAATTCGGCGCAGACATGCAGGTCAAACTGACGAATAACGGACCTGTGACGTTCTGGCTCCGTGTGCCCCCGGGTGGCCCTCGGGAATTCCGCGACGGGTGAGGTTCCCGGCAAATCGGCGCCAATACTGGGTGACCGCCCTCTGAACTACCCCTCCCGCGATTCTGGCGAATGGCTGTAGCGCCAACGATCTGCTCTGGGCATGGGTTTTGCACATTCAGTAACCAGACCCAACTTGAACAAATAACCATGTCCGCCACGAGCCTCCGCCCACCTGTACCCAACCTTCAGATCAGGCCACGCGTGTTGGTTGCCGATGATTCGCGCGTAATCCGGATGGCCATCAAAAGAATCCTCGGTGCGGATTATGATCTGGTCGAGGTTGGGGACGGCGCGAGTGCCTGGGACCGTGTTCGCGAGGATGCCGATATCCAGGCGCTGGTTACCGATATCGAGATGCCAAACGTTGATGGCTACGAGCTCATCTGCAGGATTCGCGGTGCCGAGGAGAGCCGTCTTCGCGAGCTACCCGTGATTGCCATCACCGGCGCGGACGACGAGGCAACCAAGCAGCGGGCCTTCGCCTGCGGTGCGACCGATTTCATTATTAAACCGATTGACGCGATCCAGCTTAAGGCGCGTGTTCAGGCATACGTGCGTTACGACCAGGCGGTACGCGAGCAAGCCGAGAAGACGACGATCCTGGAAGACCAGGTGATCATGGATTCGATGACCGGTCTGTGCAGCCGGCGCTACCTGAGCCAGCGCGGCGGGCAGGACCTGGCTTTCTCGATACGCCGTGGCACCGACCTCAGTCTGATTCGCGTTGACATCGACCACTTCAAGAAACTCTACAAGACTCACGGCGATGACATCAGCGAGGATCTCCTGACCTGGTTCGCCAAGTTGCTTTCCGGGTGCGCCCGCACGGAAGACACCGTGGCGCGCATCGGGGGCGCGCAATTCGCCATTCTGGCCAGCGCCACCAGCATCGCGAATGCCACCACGCTCTGTCAGCGGTTGCAGGCGACTGTGGCCAGTCAGCCGTACCGCCATGGAAATTTAACGATCCCGCTCACCTTGAGCATGGGCATGGCGAGTCTGTCGCAGGATCGCCGGGACAATATTGAGGAACTACTCAAGTTGGCGCAGCAGCGGCTTTGTCATGCCCAATCCGAGGGCGGTGATCGAGTGTGCAGTTCGGTCCTGTCTGATATGGACGTGATCGAGGAAGTGCTGGCTCCGCCGATTGAGCCGCTGGAAGATAGCCTGCCGTCATTGGCGGAACCGGTAGCGGAGTCGTTTACCGTTGACCCATTGATGGCTACCGGGCCTGAAGAAATGGCGAGTCCAGAGGCCGAGTGGACACTGGATTTCATCGAAATGACGGCCCCGGCTGCTGAGCCGTTCTCAGACGATTCGCTGTCAGTTCTGGAGCCAGCAGTGGAATCCGCCGCTGTCGACACACTGGTGGTCGCGGAACTCGCAGGGATGGAGGGGCTGGATAGCCAAGCGACCGAGTGCACGCTGGATCTGGTCGATGAAACGGGCGTTGTGCTTCAGTTCGCAGACCCTGTGACACCGGACGCATCCGCGACGTTGCTGACTGGGCCTACACCGATGCTTTCGAGCGACCAGCTGAGCATCGACAAGGCACTGCACTTGCTTGAGCAAGGACGGGCCGATTTGCTTGCCCCCTATCTCGATGCGCTCATGCAGAAAGTCCAGCCGTTGATGGATTTCTCCATGCAAGTCCGGCGCAACAATCCCGGCCAGCATGCCGATGACAAAGCCTGACAGCGTTTTGTGTCTTAGCTTCGTTGAAAACCAGAGTCTGGAAAAACGGCGCCACTGAACCTGTCTTGCAGTACGTGATCGTTTCTTCCGTTCAAGCGCGATCGAGAGGAAACGCTATCACCTCCCCAAGGCTTTTTGCCCCAGCCGCAAGCATCGTCAGCCGGTCGAATCCGAGCGCAACACCCGAACAGTCCGGAAGCCCACTGGCCAGTGCTGCCAGCAGGTTTTCATCAAGCGGTACTGACGGGAGGTGTTCGGTCGATCGCGCATGCAGCTGACGCTCGAACCGTGTGCGCTGTTCGCTGGCATCGGCGAGCTCATGGAAGCCGTTCGCCAGTTCCGTGCCGTTCAAGTACAGCTCGAAACGTTCGGCGAGGGGCGGGGTGCCGGGACGTACGCGCGCCAGGGAGGCCTGCGATGCTGGATAGTCGTAAAGAAAGGTGAGCCGGCCTTGCCCCAACCTGGGTTCGATCAGGTGGGTGAGTAGCAGATCGCGCCAGATGGCGACATCGTGATGCGTCAACATCGCGGGCGGCGCGTGGATTTCATGCGCGCGCGCGGCTTGCGCGAAATCCTCGGCCGTTGCGGTGTGTGGATCGAGATTGGCGTGCCGCTGAAATGCCTCGCGATAAGTCAGTTTCTCGCTCGCTGCGAGCGTCACGTGCTCGTCGAGCATTTGCCTGACCAGCGACTCCACCTCCGCCATGAGTTGTGCCGCATCTAAGCCTGTGCGATACCATTCAAGCAACGTGAACTCAGGGTTGTGTGTCCGTCCGGCTTCGCCGTCGCGGAACACCTTGCAGATCTGGTAAATCGACCCACTGCCTGCCGCGAGCAGGCGCTTCATGGGGAATTCCGGCGAGGTATGCAGGTAAAGCGTCTGCCCCTGCGGAAACAGCGGACCGGTATAGCGTGTCGTGAAACTCAGCAGCGCCGGATCGGGGGTGGCGGCAGCAGACAGGTAGGGTGTTTCCACTTCCAGCACGCCGCGTTCGGAAAAAAATGCCCGGATGCCGGTCAGCATTCGGGCGCGCAGCCTGAGGACTTCCAGCGTGGCGGATGGTTGCCAGCCGCCGGAAGGGTGGTGCCTCATCGGATCAGGCGCGCGAAATGTACTCGCCGGTACGGGTGTTGCACTTGATTAACTCACCGTTCTGGATGAACAGCGGTACGCGCACCACCGCGCCGGTCTCGAGCGTGGCCGGCTTGCCGCCGCCTCCGCTGGTGTCGCCCTTGAGACCTGGGTCGGTCTCGACGATCTTGAGGATTACGGTGTGTGGCGGCTCGACGCTAAGCGGTATACCGTTCCAGAGTGTGATGATGCACACGTCCTGTTCCTTGAGCCACTTGGCGGTGTCGCCCACGGCGGTCTTGTCGGCGCCGAACTGCTCATAGGTTACCGGGTTCATGAAGTGGAAGAACTCGCCGTCGTTGTAGAGAAACTGCATTTCCACGTCTACCACGTCTGCAGCTTCAAGGGTATCGCCCGACTTGAAAGTGCGCTCGATGATGCGTCCGGTCTTGAGGTTGCGGATTTTCACGCGGTTGAACGCCTGGCCTTTGCCGGGTTTGACGAACTCGTTCTCCACGACCGCTCCCGGAGAGTTGTCGATCATCACTTTGAGGCCGGCCTTGAAATCATTTGTGCTGTACGTCGCCATGAAACACACCTGTGCGGGTAAATGGGTAAAATGAGAACGCTATGATACCCGGAACTCCATTATTACGGCAGGTGCCCGACTGGCAGACTGCCCTGGGGCAGGCGATCACCGACCCGGCTGAACTGCTTGAGGTGCTCGGGCTTGGCCCGGAATGGTTGCCAGCCGCCCGGGACGCGGCCCGGGCCTTTCCCCTGCGGGTACCGCGCAGCTTCGTGGCACGCATGCGCCGGGGCGATCCCGCGGACCCGCTCCTGCGCCAGGTGCTGCCGCTGGCGGAGGAATGCCAGGCTGTGGAGGGTTTCGGCCCGGACCCGGTCGGCGATCTGGCGGCGCACAAGGCGCCGGGCGTACTGCACAAGTACCAGGGTCGGGCGCTGCTCACCGCCACCGGCGCCTGCGCCATCCATTGCCGCTACTGTTTTCGTCGCCACTTTCCCTATGCCGAGGCCAATGCCTCTGCTGAGCATTGGCGCGAGGCAGTCAATTACGTCACGGCGCGTCCGGATGTGCAGGAAGTGATCCTGAGCGGCGGCGACCCCCTGACCCTGTCCGATCGGCGGCTTGCCGAATTTGTGCGGACGATCGAAGACATTCCGCATGTCAAGCGCCTGCGTCTGCATACCCGCTTACCGGTGGTGCTGCCGGAACGGGTGACACAGGAACTCAGTGCCTGGCTGTCTGGCACGCACCTCAAGACGGTCGTGGTGATTCATGCGAATCATGCGCAGGAGCTGGATGCGACGACGCGCGCGGCCTGCGCACGAATTGCGGACAGTGGCGCGACCCTGCTCAATCAATCCGTACTGCTGCGCGGGGTGAATGACAGCGTTGCAGCGCTCGCGCAGTTGAGCGAAGGTCTGTTCGCCGCAGGTGTGCTTCCCTACTATCTGCATCTGCTCGATCGCGTTCAGGGCGCGGCGCATTTTGACGTCAGCGAAGTCGTCGCGTGCCAGCTCATGGCCGGTCTCAATGCCCGCCTTCCCGGCTATCTCGTTCCGCGCCTGGTGCGGGAACAGCCCGGCGCACCCGGCAAAGAGATCGTTGCCTGACGTTGTCTTCGTCTCGGATTGCCGCGTCATGTATCCGTTTCCCGGAGATTTCACCCCACGTGTTTCATCTGTTGCAGTCCAACTGCGAGCGGCATAGCCTAGTCAGGACTGCTGGTCAGCATCTTCGCTGAAAGAGGAGGCCGTCATGGCCAGAACCACTGAAGCACTGGTTTGTCCGGAGGGCGTTACTGTTCCTGCGCCCGTCTCCCCGGAGTATGCGTCCATTCTCACACCGGAAGCACTCGCATTTATTGCCGTATTGCAGCGCGAGTTTGGCCCGCGCCGCGACCTGCTGTTGCGCCGGCGCGCCGAGCGTCAGGTCGAATTCGATTCTGGCAAGCTGCCGGATTTCTTGCCGAATACCGCTTCTGTGCGCGCCTCCGTGTGGACGATCGCCGCCTTGCCGCAAGAGCTTCAGGACCGGCGCGTGGAGATCACCGGCCCGGTCGAGCGCAAGATGGTCATCAATGCGCTCAACTCCGGCGCCAACGTGTTCATGGCGGACTTCGAAGACTCGCTCGCGCCGACCTGGGACAACCTCATTCATGGACAGATCAACCTGCGCGACGCGGTGCGGCGTGCCATCGACTTCGAAAGTCCGGATGGCAAGGTCTACAAGCTCAATGATCGGGTCGCCGTGCTGTTCATGCGCCCGCGTGGCTGGCACCTGCCGGAAAAGCATATGTCCGTCGACGGGCAGCCCATGTCCGGCAGCCTATTCGACTTCGGGCTGCATTGCTTCCACAACGCCAAGGCGCTGATCGAGCGCGGCAGCGGCCCATATTTCTATCTGCCGAAGATGGAGAGCCATCTTGAGGCACGCCTGTGGAACGATGTGTTCGTGCGCGCCCAGCAGATGCTCGGTATCCCGGTCGGCACGATCAAGGCCACAGTCCTGATCGAGACACTGCCGGCGGCCTTCGAGATGGACGAAATTCTTTACGAACTGCGCAACCACTCGGCCGGTCTCAACTGCGGGCGCTGGGATTACATCTTCAGCTGCATCAAGAAGTTCCGTAACATGCCGGATTTCGTGCTGGCCGACCGCGGGTTCGTCACCATGACTGCGCCGTTCATGCATGCCTACTCGCTGCTCGCGATCAAGACCTGCCACCGGCGCGGCGCGCACGCCATGGGTGGCATGGCGGCGCAGATCCCAATCAAGGATGACCCCAAGGCCAACGACGAGGCGCTGGCGCGGGTACGCGCCGACAAGCAGCGCGAGGTGACTGATGGTCACGACGGCACCTGGGTGGCGCATCCGGGACTCATTCAGCTGTCGCGGGCTGCGTTCGATGCGGTGATGACGACGCCCAACCAGATTCACAAGCAGCGCGCGGACGTGCAGGTCACGGCCGCCGATCTGCTTGCCTTCGGCCCGCAGAAACCGATCACCGAGAAAGGCCTGCGGCATAACATCGATGTCGGCATCCAGTATCTGGGCGCGTGGCTCGCTGGCAGCGGCTGCGTGCCGATCCATCACCTGATGGAGGACGCCGCCACCGCGGAGATTTCGCGCGCGCAGTTGTGGCAATGGATCCGCAGCCCACGGGGCGTGCTCGAGGACGGGCGCAAGGTGAGTATCGAGTTGTTTCGCCAACTCGTGCCCGAGGAGCTTGCCGGGATACGCGCCGCGCTCGGCGAGAAACAGTATGCGCTGGGCAAGTATGAGCTCGCCGCTCAGGTATTCAGTGAACTTACTACGAGTGACAGTTTCGCCGAGTTCCTGACGTTGCCTGGTTACGCTTATCTCGACTAAAGAAGTTTTTTTCCAGGCGCCGTGAATGGCGCAATGGATTTTGTATAAGCATGTTTTCCCTGGCTGGCATGCAGTGTGACCGGCAAGCGTGTACTGCCATCAGACATAGTATTTAATAATATGCTTATGTTCTTCCTGATTTTAGTTATCGGTATGTGGAATCCATCTGGTGCATTAGTAACCGGTATGCTGATATAGGCGTTGTTGATGGAAGCATGCAAAGAAATCAAAAACGTAGTTAGAGTCTGCTTTGTCACCCTCAAGAGGAGAGATCACAATGAGCAAGAAGACAACTAAGAAGACCGACGTCACTGCCGCCACCCCCAAGCGCGACGTGACACGCCGCAAGTTCCTGGCCGCCGCGACCGCCGGTGCCGCCGGTGCCGCCACACTTGGCTTCCCAATGATCTCAAAGGCCGCGCCGGTCAGCATGCGTTGGCAGTCGACCTGGCCGGCCAAGGACATCTTTCACGAGTACGCGCTCGACTTCGCCAGCAAGGTCAACGCCATGTCCGGCGGCGGTCTCAAGATCGAGGTGCTGCCGGCCGGTGCGGTCGTCAAACCCTTCGAACTGCTCGATGCAGTGAGTCGCGGTACGCTCGACGGCGGCCACGGCGTGGTCGCCTATCACTACGGCAAAAACAACGCGCTGGCGCTGTGGGGCTCGGGCCCGGCCTTCGGCATGGACCCGAACATGGTGCTCGCCTGGCATTACTACGGCGGCGGCAAGGAACTGCTCGATGAGATTTACAAGGGCCTGAACCTCGACGTGCAGTCGTTCCTCTACGGGCCGATGCCGACCCAGCCGCTTGGCTGGTTCAAGAAGCCGGTGACGAAGGAAGCGGACATGAAGGGCCTCAAGTACCGCACCGTCGGCCTGTCGATCGACATCTTCAAGGAGCTGGGCATGGCGGTGAACCCACTGCCGGGCGGCGAGATCGTACCGGCCATGGACCGCGGCCTGCTGGATGCCGCCGAGTTCAACAACGCCTCGTCGGATCGTTTGCTTGGCTTCCCGGACGTGTCCAAGGTTTGCATGCTGCAGAGCTTCCACCAGTCGGGCGAGCAGTTCGAAATCCTGTTCAACAAGAAGAAGTACGAGGCCCTGCCGGCCGAACTCAAGGCCATCATCAAGTACGCGGTCGAGGCGTCTTCGGCCGACATGTCGTGGAAGGCCATCGAGCGCTACTCCAAGGACTACATCGAGATGTCCGAGAAGCAGGGCGTGAAGTTCTACAAGACGCCGGACGCCATCCTGCGCCGCCAGCTCGAGGCCTGGGACAAGATCGTCGATGCCAAGAACAAGGAGAACCCGGCGTTCAAGAAGGTCAACGACTCCATGCGCGTCTTCGCCCAGCGCGCTGGGCGCTGGCAGAACGATACGCTCGTGGACTTCAAGATGGCCTACAATCACTTCTTCGCGAAGCCGAAGAAGGGCTAAGTCCGCAAACAAGTAAACACAACCGTCCGGTGTGCGCGCCGGGCGGTTGTTCTTTATCCCACTCGAGTTATTGTCATGCAGAAAATCCTGTTGTTCGTCGACAAGGCAAGCACTTTCGCTGGCCACTTTTTTTCCTGGTCGATCGTGGGCCTCACCCTGCTGATTTCCTGGGAAGTGTTTTCGCGCTACGCGCTCAACACGCCGCACGCCTGGGCGCTGGATGCCCAGATCATGCTCTATGGCGTGCTGTTCATGATGGCCGGTGCCTACACCCTGGCGGCCGCTGGACATGTGCGTGGCGACGTGTTGTACGGATTTTTCGAGCCGCGCACCCAGGCGGCGATTGATCTCGTGCTGTACGTGCTGTTTTTCCTGCCGGGCATCTTCGCGATGGCCTATGCTGGCTGGACCTATGCCAGCGATTCGCTGGCAATCCGCGAGACGACCTTCAGTCCCGAGCCGCTGCCGCTCTATCCGTTCAAGTTCTTTATCCCGCTAGCGGCCTTCTTTTTGTTCCTGCAAGGGATCGTCGAGATCATCCGCTGCACAATCTGCCTGCGTGATGGCAAGTGGCCGTCGCGCGTGGCCGACGTGGTGGAGGTGGATGTCGCCAAGCTCATGGAGCAGGTGCAAGTAAGGGAAGAGGACATCGCCAAGCTGGACGAATATGTGATCAAGCAGGAGAAGAAGTCGTGAAAAAAGAATTGCGTTTCGGTGCTGCGCTCATGGCGATCATCCTGATCTCCATCGCCATATTTATGCCCTGGGGCAACCTGACCAACGAGTACCTCGGCCTGCTGATGCTGGCGTTGATCGTGGTGGCGATCATGCTCGGCTTTCCTACGGCGTTCACGCTCATGGGCATGGGGGTGTTCTTCGCCTGGCTGTCGTACCGCAGTGTCGACCCGAGCCTGGCGGTGCAGCAGACGCTCGACCTCATGGTGCAGCGCACCTACAGCGTGATGACCAACGACGTGCTGATCGCGATCCCGCTGTTCGTGTTCATGGGCTACATCGTCGAGCGCGCCAACCTGATCGCGAAACTCTTCAAGAGTATCCATCTGGCCATGGCCGACGTGCCCGGATCGCTGGCGGTGGCGACACTCATCACCTGCGCGATCTTTGCCACCGCCACCGGCATCGTCGGTGCGGTGGTGACCCTGATGGGCTTGCTCGCATTCCCGGCCATGTTGCGTGCCGGTTACGATGTCCGCATGTCAGCCGGTGCCATTACCGCTGGAGGTTGTCTCGGGATCCTGATACCGCCGTCGGTGATGCTGATTGTCTACGGCGCGACCGCCGGCGTGTCGGTCGTCCAGCTCTATGCCGGCGCCTTCTTCCCGGGGATCATGCTGGCCGGACTCTACATCGGCTACGTCATCATACGTGCCAAGCTCAACCCGGCACTGGCCCCGCCCCTGTCGGAGGAAGACCGGTTAATTCCGCTGCCCGAGTACGCCAAGAAGATCGCCGCGACACTGAACGGAATGGTGATCCCCAGCCTGGTGCGCGCGCTGAAAGGCCCGCGCAACGTCGATGTGCCGGCTGGCACGCTCGCGAAACAGCTCGCCATTGCGTTGCTGCCGGCGCTCGTGTGGTTTGGCAGCATGGGCTTCATTTACATATCGGTCACGGAGCCGCTGGAGGTCGTAGACGTCTCCGGGCTGGTGGAGATGGGCACTGCTGATTCAGATCGCTCAGCGATCGTCCTGGATGAGCCGCTCGGCGATGGCATCAAGGAACCGCCGTCGTCGTCGGGCGGCATACAGGAACCGCCGGGGACCGAGAAAGACATCGCGCCGTCGGCCAAAATGGCAGAGGCAGCGGCCGCACCGAACCCACCAGCGACGCAGGCAGAGCCGCGCGATGCGCCGTGGGCGTTCTGGATAGCCCTGGTGATCGGTACGGCGCTGCTGGCCCTGTCCTACCGGACGTTCACCTTTGCGCGTCTCGAAGTGTTCAAGATGCTGCTCGGGTCGTTCTTCCCGCTGGCCGTGATGATCATCGCCGTCCTTGGTTCCATCGTGTTCGGACTGGCCACGCCCACCGAGGCCGCAGCAATCGGTGCGCTCGGCGGCGCGTTGCTCGCCTGGGCCTACCGGCAGCTCAACTTCGGCGTGATCCGGGAATCGTCCTTCCTCACCGCCAAGACCTCGGCCATGGTGTGCTGGCTGTTCGTGGGCTCGAGCATTTTCTCTGCGGCCTTCGCGCTGCTCGGCGGGCAGGGGTTGATCGAGAGGTGGGTATTGTCGCTCGACATGAGCCCGCTGCAATTCATGATGCTCGCGCAGTTCATCATCTTCATCCTCGGCTGGCCGCTCGAGTGGACCGAGATTATCGTGATTTTCATGCCGATTTTCATTCCGCTGCTGCCGCATTTCAACATTGATCCGCTGTTCTTCGGGCTGCTGGTGGCGCTCAATCTCCAGACCGCGTTCCTGTCGCCACCGGTAGCGATGGCAGCGTTCTACCTGAAGGGAGTATGTCCGCCGCATGTGACGCTCAACCAGATTTTCGCCGGCATGATGCCGTTCATGATGATCCAGATCTTCGCCCTGTTCCTGTTGTACGTGTTCCCGCAGATCGGGCTGTGGCTGCCGCATCTTCTCTATAAATAAATTGGGGCAGTTTTCATGAGCAGGCTGAAGGTGCAGATCACGCGCGAAGTGTTCGACGGGGTGCTGGACTATCTCGGCCAGCACTTCGAGGTCTCATCGAACCAGGACGACCGTCCGTATACACCAACGGAACTTGCACAAGCGCTGACCGACAAACAGGGCGCGTTGACCGTGCTCACCGATCGCATCGACGAGGCGCTGCTCGCGCACTGTCCGCAACTTAAGGCGGTGTGCAACATCGCGGTCGGTTACAACAACTTCGACCTCAAGGCCATGAGCGCGCGCGGCGTTGTGGGCACCAACACCCCCGGCGTGCTCGATGCCGCGACCGCGGATTTCACCTGGGCACTGATTCTCGCCTCCGCGCGTCGTCTGACCGAGGCTGAGGCCTGGCTGCGGGCCGGCGAGTGGCAGGGCTGGAAGCTCAAGCAGTTCCTCGGCATGGATGTGCAGGGCGCGACCCTCGGCATTGTCGGCATGGGCCGCATCGGCCAGGCGGTGGCGAAACGCGCGCGCGGCTTCGACATGCCGGTGCTCTATTACAACCGCACGCGGCTCGCGCCCGCGCTGGAACGCGAATGCAATGCGCGCCATGCGACCCTCGATGTGCTGCTGGCGCAGTCGGATATTGTCACGCTGCACACGCCGTACAGCGCCGACAGCCATCACCTGATCGGTGCCGCGCAACTGGCGCAGATGAAAAAGACCGCGATCCTGATTCACGCCGCGCGCGGCGGCGTGGTGGACGATGCGGCGCTGATCGCGGCGCTGAATAACGGCACGATTGCGGCCGCCGGGCTTGATGTGTTCGAGAACGAGCCGAAATTCAATCCGGAATTCCTCAAGCTCCGGAATGTCGTGCTCGCGCCGCACATTGCGAGCGCCACCACCAACACCCGCCGCAACATGGCGATGCTCGCGGCGCGTAACCTGGTGGCGGCGCTGGCCGGTGAGCGTCCGCCAAATCTGCTCAATCCTGACGCCCTGAAGTAGCACAGTGTCGGCCATAAGCGAACTCGAACGGTTGAGTCTGCGCGCCGCCGTGGAACGGCTGCGTGCCGGCGAACTCACGTCCGCGGACTTTACGGCGGCGCTCCTGGCGCGCACTGAGTCGCTGGAAAAAACCATTCACGCTTTCGCCTGGCTCGATCGCGGGCATGCCCTCACTGCTGCGAACGCGGCGGACGCGCAACGCGCCGCGGGAATCAAGCCTGGCCGCCTGCACGGTGTGCCGATCGGTGTGAAGGATATTTTTGCCACCGCCGGCATTCCGACCGGCATGGGGTCGCCGGCGTTCGCTGGCTTTGTGCCGGAAAAATCGGCGGCCATGGTCGTACGCGCCGAGGCCGAAGGTGCTTTCACCTTTGGCAAGACGGTCACCGCGGAACTCGCCTATTTCACGTCCGGGCCGACACGCAATCCCTGGAATCCGGCGCACACGCCCGGCGGCTCGTCGATGGGCTCGGCGGCCGCGGTCGCAGCCGGCATGCTGCCGCTCGCCTTCGGCACCCAGACCAATGGCTCGGTGATTCGCCCGGCGGCGTTCTGCGGCTGTGTCGGCTTCAAGCCGGGCGAGGGAACGCTCGCCACGACCGGTATTCAGCCATTCAGCCCGACACTCGATCAGCCGGGGCTGTTAGCGCGCTCGGTCGAGGATGTGGCGCTGGCCTTCGCCGCGTTGCGCGAAGGCCCGGAAGCATCACGCACTGAGGCCTGGCCGCCGCCGCTCGGTCGCCCACCGCGGCTCGCGGCGGTGCGCTCACAAGTGTGGTCGCAGGCCGAGCCTGCCGCCCAGCAGTCATTTATCGAAACGCTCGCACGCTTGCGCACGGCCGGCGCGGAAGTTATCGAGACCGAGTTGCCCACGGCATTCGAGGGCGCACATGGCGTGCATCGCACCATCATGGCCTATGAGGCCGCGCGAACCTTGGGAGCGCTTCAGTCACAACAGCGCGCAAAATTGAGCGCGGTGCTCAACCGTTTTCTCGATGAAGGGCGCGCCATCGGTGCGGCGGCCCATGCCGAGGCGCTGGTGCAGCGCCAAACCCTGCGAGCCGGATTCGGGCCGTTTCTCGCCGGGTTCGATGCCATCGTGACGCTGCCGACCCGCGGTGAGGCCCCGGCGACACTCGAACACACTGGCGACCCGGTCTTCTGCACCATCTGGACGCTCCTGGGCGTTCCGGCGCTGACCCTGCCGGTTGGATTCGGTCCCCAGAGTCTGCCGCTCGGATTGCAGGTCGTGGGAACGTTTCAGGATGACGCGCACCTGCTGCGTGTGGCACGCTGGGTCGAACAGGCGGTTGCCTTTGCGCCCGGAATTCCGGAACGCTAAGTGAATAACGGAGGAGTGAGACATGACCAGCAAAATCGGATTTGTCGGACTTGGCATCATGGGCCGCCCGATGGCGCTCAACCTGTGCAAGGCCGGGCATGCGCTGTGGGTGTATGCGCGCCGTGCCGAAAGCATGCAGCCATTGAGCGATGTGGGCGCCACGGCCTGCGCCTCACCGCAGGACGTGGCGGCGAATGCTGACATTATTTTCATCTGCGTGTCGGACACACCCGACGTCGAGCATGTCATCCTCGGCGACAAGGGGCTCATCCACGGCGTGCGCAAGGGTTCGGTGGTGGTGGACATGAGCACCATCTCGCCGGTGGCCACGCGCCGCTTCGCCGAGGAATTGGCCAAGCGCGGCGCCGAGATGCTCGATGCGCCGGTGTCGGGCGGCGAGGTCGGCGCGGTCAATGCCACGCTCTCGATCATGACCGGCGGCAAGCCGGAGGTGTTCGCGCGCGTACAGCCGTACTTCGAGGCAATGGGAAAAAACATCGTGCTGGTCGGCGCCAATGGCGCCGGTCAGGTAGCCAAGGCCTGCAACCAGATTGTCGTGGCCGTCACCATCCAGGCGGTCGCCGAGGCCATGACCTTTGCGCGCAAGCAGGGCGTGGATGCCGGCAAGGTGCGTGATGCCCTGATGGGCGGCTTTGCCGGCAGCAAGATTCTTGAAGTGCACGGCAAGCGCATGCTCGACAATGATTTCAAGCCGGGCTTCAAGACGAAACTACACCAGAAGGATCTCAAGATCGTGATCGACAGCGCGCACGCGATCGGCGTCGGCCTCCCGGCGACCGCACTGGTGGCGCAGCAGATGAATGCGCTCATGGGCGCGGGCGATGGCGAGCTCGATTCGGCCGCGCTCGTCAAGGTTCTGGAGCGCATGTCGAAGGCCTGAACATAGTTTTTGGTAGAAATGGCTCTCGTATTTTCGCCGGAGGTAGTTATGTTTGAGTGGATTACCGATGCGCAATTCTGGGTTGGGTTGGTGCAGATTATTGGCGTGAACATCATCCTGAGTGGCGACAACGCCATCGTCATCGCGCTTGCCAGTCGCACGCTGCCGCCCACCCAGCAGCGCTGGGCAATTCTGCTCGGCACGGCCGGCGCTATCGTCTTGCGCGTCGTGCTGACCGCCTTCGCGGCGGTCCTGCTCGATCAGGCCTGGCTCAGGCTCGTGGGCAGTCTGCTGCTCCTGTGGATCTCGGTGAAGCTGCTGCTGCCCGAGGAGAATGACAATGGCAACGGCAAGTCCATCAATGGCCTCGCGGGCGCGATCCGCACCATTATCATCGCCGATCTGGTGATGAGTCTCGATAACGTGCTCGGGGTGGCAGCCGCCGCCAAGGGCAGTCTCGCCTTGCTCTCCATCGGGCTCGTGCTCAGCATGCCGCTGATCATTTTTGGCAGTACCGTGATCCTGAAGCTCATGGGGCGTTTTCCGTGGATCATCACACTCGGCGGCGCGCTGCTCGGTTATGTCGCCGGCGAGATGGGCGTGACGGATCAGGTGGTGAAGGGCTGGGTCGAAGCGAACCTACCCATCCTGCATACGATTGTGCCGATTGCCTGCGCCGTGCTGGTGGTGGTGATTGGAAAATTCATTGCGCGCAAGACGGAGGTGGTGTCATGACGAAGGGGAACAGCATGCAGCGGATACTCGTGCCCGTGGACGGTTCGGAAACAGCCGTGCGCGCCGTGGACTACGCCCTGCGCCTCGCCCGTGGCTCGCGCGAGCCGGTGGAACTGCACCTGCTCAATGTGCAACCACCGATCGTCTCCGGCGGTGTGCGCATGTTCTTCAAGCATGAAGAGATCGAGGCGTATTACCAGGACAGCGGTCAGGATGCATTGCGTGCGGCCCGCGAGCGGCTCGACCAGGCCGGGCAGGGTTATGTGCAGCACGTGAGCGTGGGCCCACTCGGTGAGACCATTGTCGCCTATGCGAAGGAACAGCGCTGTGATCACATCGTGATGGGTACGCGCGGTCTTGGTGCCATGTCCGGCATGGTGCTAGGGTCGGTCGCCTCCAAGGTGATTTACCTGGCCGAGGTGCCGGTTACGCTGGTGAAGTGACGCGATGCCAGGCGCGTGATGGGGTGTCGGGGTGATTCGGCCGGGTAGCCGACCGGTCGCGCGGGCTGTTGGACAACAACCGGCTAGCCGAGCGTGGGCATGGCCAGGGTCGGTGCCTTGCGTTCGTCGTTGACCGGCCAGCGCGTCGTCACGACCTTGGTGCGGGTGTAGAACTGCACGCCCTCCATGCCATGCATGTGCAGGTCGCCGAACAGCGAGGCCTTCCAGCCGCCGAAGGAGAAGAATGCCATCGGCACCGGGATCGGGATGTTCACGCCGACCATGCCGACCTGGATGTCGTGCTCGAAGCGCCGCGCCGCGGCGCCGGAGCGGGTGAAGATGGCGGTGCCGTTGGCGTAGGGGTTGCGGTTGACCAGCGCAATCGCCTCGTCGAGGCTCGCGACCCGCAGCACGATCAGCACTGGCCCGAAGATCTCGTCCTTGTAGATGGTCATGTCGGTGGTCACGTGATCGAACAGTGTCGGCCCGAGGAAGAAGCCCTGCTCGTGGCCGGCGACGCTAAGGCCGCGGCCATCGAGCACCAGCTTCGCGCCTTCAGCCGCGCCAGTGTCGATGTAGCCCTTGACCTTGTCACGGTGCGCGCGCGTGATGAGCGGCCCCATGTCGATACCGTCCTGGTTGCCGGGTCCGACCTTCAGTTTCGACACCCGCTCCTTCAGCAAGGCAATGAGTGCATCGCCCGCCGCACCGACCGCG